>Ga0182015_10004520_pt1 | contig 14917 bp, 7 predicted proteins | sample 712P3MmetaG_FD_120478 | JGI IMG/M metagenome (GOLD analysis project Ga0182015, IMG submission 120478) | Permafrost microbial communities from Stordalen Mire, Sweden - 712P3M metaG | ecosystem: Environmental > Terrestrial > Soil > Wetlands > Permafrost | place: Sweden: Stordalen | collected...
TGCTTGGTCAGGCTCGAGGTGCGCGCCTTCTGCCCACTCATTCCATGCGTTGATGAATAGAAGCCGCTCGCCGCCAACAAACATCGCGGACATCTCTTCGAGCTTTTCTTCGAGGTAAACTTGAAATGCTTCAGGTGTGGAGCGAGCAAAACTGTCTCCACGTGTTGGTTGGCGCGGCGTGTTGTCCCACCCGGGGAAGACGGTCGGGTACCGCTTTCCCGCAATTGAACGACGGCTCACACAGTTTTCGACGGTTGCTTCATAATCATAAACCGTGCCCGCAAAGTCCCCCCTCAAAGCTGAAGGCGGGGACGTCATCTCTACCCCTGTGCCTTGCGGCGGGAATTCAATGCATGCATCGAATCCAATATCCTTTGGTATGATCTCTTTGCCAGACGTTTCCATGCTCTCTACAAAGACGAGATGGACATCCTCGAATCCCCCTTCGCGGAATGTCTTACGGCACAGTTGGCAAAACGCGAGAGGATCCGGGATTAATAGTGGACGATACACCGCGAAAATGGGCTTGTCGTAGACGCGCAAGTAGCGGGGATCGGCTGCGTAACGAACCGCATCCTTTATAATTTGCATTAGCGTAACGCGGTCATACTTCTGCTCGAAAATTATGTGTTTTGCGCCGCCGTCCCAATGCCGCGTCCAGTTTTCGTTTGCCCAACATATGAAAAAGGGGAACTCGAGCGATGGATCTGCCGTCACAGTTTCTAAAACCTGATCGAGTGCTCGCTGATCTCCAAAATTGTAGTAATACACACAAAATCCGGAGATCCCGTATCGCCTGGCGAGGGCCACCTGCCGTTCTATGGTCTGCTTGACTCGGAGATCATAAAATCCCAGATCGGCCGGCAGGTGCGGTTGATAATGATTTAAATACCCCGGTCTCGCTCGCGTGACGTTCGTCCATTCCGTGAAGCCCTTACCCCAATTGTAGTCGTTTTCCGGAGTCGGATGAAATTGAGGCAAATAGAAACAGATTACTCGCGCCTTATTCATGTTCTCGAGTAGCGTGGTCCACTTCTGTTGAAGTCTTTGTTGATTGCGGGCGACCAGTTGCAGGCGTTTACTAACGGATTGTTTATTGGTTGAAACGCTCAAGTGATGTACCACTAGTGCCTCTGGGCAATAGCGAATTCGGCGACCCTTTGCGATGAGTCGCAGGCAAAGGTCGGCGTCCTCGCAATAAGCGGGGGCGAAGTCCGGGTCAAAAAGCGTGTCACCTAATTCCGTACTTCGAATCAGTAGTGCAGCGCCAGAGCAGTAATGCACATCTCTAGCAAAAGAGAATTCCGGCAATGAGGGGTCTGCAAAGACACCCACCATCGTCGTGTTGCCATTGCGATCGATTGCGCATCCTGCCTCTTGCAGGCGCCCATTAGGGTACAGAATCTTGGGTCCAACTGCGGCCACTTCAGGGTCTGCGTCCAGAGCTGCGATCAGCGCGTCGAGTGCTCCTGGCATTAGTTGCGCGTCATTATTCAACAAAAGAAGATAATCGCCGCGGCAGAACTTTAACGCCGAATTACAATTTCGTAGGAATCCTACGTTCGCCGATTGGCGCAAATAAACAAGACCTTGAATCTTACGAATTAAACCGATTGCCGGATCTGGTGACGCATCATCTGCAATAACGACTTCGATGCGGTGCTTGCCCTTAGAGCGCTCAATCGATTTTATGCACTCGGCTGTGAAGGATAACTCGTTGTAGACTGGCACTAAGATTGAGACCTTAGGGTCTCTTACCTTTTTGAATTTGACTTTAGTGCAGGCTGTGATCGGGTTTTTTAGTTTTAAGATGTCAGGCGCCTTCGCGTTCACGCAGTCCTTTTGCTTTTGACGGACAGCACGAATACGCTCGCGCATTCCTTCGTAGCCCGAATCATTACTGCCCAATAGAGCAGGCGCGTCGCGAATGCCTAGATCCGTGCCAACTGCCGGTGTTTGAATTTTCGGAGTACAACTCTCCGAAAGAACGCTACGACCCTCAAACTGACCGCACGAAAGATAGTGAGCGAGCGCCGGAATTCCGGCGTCAGCAACGTCCAGATAGCGCTCTAGGTACAGCCTACTGCTAAATTGCGGACTTGGGACGCGTCCTTCGCGATCTCCGTGCAGGACAAAGTGTCTGATCGCATCTCTTACGTCAAATATATTCTCCAATTGCCGGAGGTACCAAATCGGGTCAAAGAATGGGTTGGGACGTAGTCCCCGCCTACATCCTTGCGTCAAGAAATGTTCGAGCAATTCGATTGGTGAATCGTTGACGCCCTTTACTTGAGCGCGGTAGTAATCAACCGAAAAGTAGCAGCTAGGGTCTGCCAAATTATATTCAAGTACATCGCAAAGCTCTTCAGGCGTGGTCGGCTCCGAGAGCAACGAGCGATCTCGCGATCTGATGTAATCAAGATCGATGAGTGGGTGGGGTGAACGGCCCTCGGAACATCCGCGGCTAATAAAGTGAAGCAGTGGATCTAGTCCGGGCCGTGCCGTATCGGGGTATTTTTGAAGGTAGTAATCGCGGTCGAAATAATGCGAGATATTGGGGCGTGCTGAGATTGGAAGGCGCAAATAGATTTCGACGGCTTCAGGGTGGTGCTTGGAAGCGCCAAGGCTCGCATGGACGAGGGCGTCGTTGATAAAAGGCGAGGACAGGTGACTTTCCGAGAGCTCTGGATTGCGCGCCGGCTTGGTTCCCTGCCCTCGCTCTCGATTAAATTCATCTTGACCATCAGAAACAACCCGGTGATTTGGCGGGTTCGCTTCTCCAAACTTAAGCTGCTCTTGAGCATTGACGGCCGAGTGATGAAGCCCGAGCCGAAATCCTTCATTGATATAGTGAAGGAGGGGGTTACTTGGACTTAGTCCAATCTTTCGGCATTTCTCAAGATAATAGGCCGTGTCAAATGCGAGACTAGGATTTCGACGTTCCCGAGCGCCAACTTCGAGGTAATGCGTTATCGGGTCAACGTTCGCCGCGACGACGTCTGGATTGTGTCGAGTGTAGTATTCAGCATCAAATAGACTGGAATGTTCGATCGTTGCGTAGTCCTGGAAAAGCGTAGACATTTCCACTCGACTCATCGGACTATGCGGACGACTATTGTCTCTTATCAAATATTTCTTGCCAAAATCTCATTAACTGCACATGTTCCGCGTTTGGCGATCTCCCCTCCGCCGCACCGGTTTTGATGTAGTGCTCGTATCCGGACTTAACTCCGCCAGAATTGATTGCGGTTGCGACGTCCGGATAGGCCTTTCGATAATAAGCTTCATCGACATCGGGCTTCGATCCGAACCTACCCTCAAAATAGCCAGTTTCGGCGAAATGAGAATGAAGGTCTTGAATACGTCCGCTTTTATACGCTGCGGCGACGTCATTGTAAGTTGCCAGATAAAAGTCCTTGTCAAAAGGTAATTTGGAAGCTGACGTAGTGAGAATCGCACGCAGAATTGGAAGTGGCACGGCGGCTCGTACTCCGGTCTTTAGGCGCTCCGGCGTCAGCAACAATGCGTCAAGCAGTATTTTTGCGTTGGGTAGAAAATAATCCATAGTGAACTTGCTTTAAATTGCTAGTGCCTAGGCTCCCATGCGATTCCTGGTGCGGGTGAACTTGCTGATGGTGATGCCAAGATTCAATCGCCGCTCGAATATTGCGCCGCATTCGGATCCGAGGTCAACGAAATGTCTATCGGTGCGCTTTAACAGACAATTCTGGACCGATTCTCTGAACGCGTGTCATTGAGCTGCTCCGGCGCGCAACTAAATAAGCGTTGAGCTAGTCGTCAGAGGCTGCGGGTAAGCTGCGCTGTTTGTCTCAAGCGCAATCTTCGTCCCAGGGCGGAAGACTTCCGGCCAATGCGCAAAAAAAAACGCTACAAAGCCGATAGCATGACGCGATTTAACCGCATGAGTATTGTCATGTGGTACTCATTATTGCTACCCTCCCCACCCACGGCCTCATTGGGGTAATTTGCCCCGGCCACCGTCGCCGGTGTAGGGTTCCCGGTTGCTAGCAGCTTGGACTTAAGAATTTGGGAGAGAAGGGCAAGTGGCTATCAATTACATCAGCGTTCCTGGCGGCCATTCATACATCGTCACTAATGATATCCACGGTAACCGGGACAGCATCACGGTCTATGGAGACGGCACCATCCTTGCCGGCGCCGGTGCGGGCAAAGGCAACGACACGGTCAACTTCCTGGCGGAACCACCGCATTTCAAGGGCAGCGGCATTGTCGACTTAGGCAATGGCAATGACAGCATTACCTTTGGGGATAACGGCATAGTGGTGGTGGGCAAAGGCAAAGACACCATTACCATCGGCGGCCACGGCACCGTGTCGGCTGGAGATGGCGCCGATTCGATCAGGATTGCGGGCGACGGCATTGTCACGGTGGGCAAGGGCAACGACACGATCAGCTTAGGCGGCCACGGCAATATTGCGATCGGCGACGGCAAGGATAGGATTTCACTGGGCGGCTCGGGCCAGATTTCCGAGATGGGTAGCCACGGTCACGACACGATCAACTTAGGCTCAGGTAAGGACACGATTTTCGAGGCCGGCTCAGCGACGGTCTCCGGCGGTTTCGGCGGTGCGACGATCTCGGGCGGCCTCCTGCAAATCCTGCAGTCGGGGCACGATGTCGAGGAAATCGCCTCCAGCGGCAAGGCTACCCTGATGGGTAGCGCCCGTCCCACTGAATTCGTAGGCGGCTCGGGCAAGACCGACATGATTGGCCGGTCGGGCAGCGACACCTACATTGCCGGGTCCGGAAAGGAGACGATGGATGCCACCGGCAGCCACAACGTGTTCAAATTCCTCTCCACGGTGACGGGCGGTACGCACATCATTGATAACTTCGTATCGACGGATCAGCTCATCATTCAGGACTATGGCACTCGCGGCGGGTCGATCACGACGGGTATCGTCGACGGCAAGGACAGCACCATCATCACCCTCGACGGCGGTCATACCAAGATCGAGCTTGTGGGCGTGACTCACTTTAACGCATCAGAAATCAAGCATTAAGGCCCGGACACGCTGCCAGCAGCTAGCGAGTTGTCGCGGGATGATGCGTCGTTCGCACCCCGCCTGCGTGCGTACCTACTCCATGCTCTGAACGCGGCCCCGCGTGCTGCGACCCATCCGGACGCGGTTCGCGCGTCCAAGCTCATTCGAAGCGCGCTCCGGTCGGGCTTTCTCGACGCTGCGCTGCGTCAAGTGGATCGTGCCTGGCGCAGCCTCCCCGACGATGCGGCAATATTTGCGCCGATTTACGGCCAGTTGCTCACCCTCGATGCGCGCGATCCTGCGGCAGCGCTGCGCCTGCTCGAGCGCGCCATTGAGTTCGCCCCCGATCCCGTCATTGCGGCGCTGATCGCCGTCGCGCAGCTGCGATTGCAGCGTCCCGAGGACGCTCGGCGCCAACTGAGTGCCACTCTCGCTCACTACTGCGTTGAACCCGGCGGCCTGCTGTTCCACGTGGCGGGCATGCTGATGCAGCATCCGGCAATCGCGGCGCCGGGCTGGATCGGACGCGGGCCTGATCTCGAGTTTTTGGGCGAACTATCGCCGAATGAGCCGGCAAGCGCGCTCGATATCCGGTTGGACGGCAAACCCGGCTTCACGCTACCGCTGCGCGACCTGCCGCGCGTTGGCTCCCGCAGCTTTCGCTTTCAATCCCCGGAACTCAATGCGAGTGTCGATGCATGGGCCACCGGCGCACCGTTGCTCGGCAGCGGCGCACGTACGCCCGTGGATTTCAACATCGACGGCCGCACGACGAGTCGCCACCGACAACTCCTAGGTTGGGTGCGCCTTGGTTGGTCGCCGGAACGGCCGCTGCGTCTGCGCCTCGAAGACGGTGCGGGGCATCGCGCGGTCGCTAATACCCGACGCATGCCGCAGCCCGGCTGGCGGTGGCCGTTTGCGATGTCCTTGCGCGCTTTGGGATTGAGCGGCAGCCGGATCGAACTCTCGGCGCAATGTCCCGATGGACACTGGGAGCCCTTGCCGGATTCTCCATTGCTCTTGGCCCCGGCGCTGCGGCTGTCGCGCCGGCGAGCCAGGCCTGCACTTGCAGCGGCGAAATCAACGAGGAGGCGCGCACAGTGCACGGATGTCATCATCCCGGTGTACGGCGCGCGCGAGCAGACACTGGCGTGTATCGAGTCGGTGCTGGCCAACTCCGGAACTGCCGCGCACATCGTAGTGGTGGACGACGCCACCCCCGATCGCGCGCTTAAAAGCGCGCTCGACGCGCTCGCTGCCGACGGCCGCATCACGCTCTTGCGCAACGCGGTGAACCGGGGCTTCGCGGCCGCGGTAAATGTCGGTCTGGCGCTGAACCCGGAGCATGATGCGGTGCTATTGAACTCCGATACGCAAGTCTTCGGTGAGTGGCTTACACGCCTGCGCGACGCGGCTTACAGCGGCCCTACTGTGGGCACGGTCACGCCCTTGAGCAACAGCGGCTCCATCGCGAGCTACCCCGCCGCACCGGGCAGCGCGATCGATCCCGCCGAAGGCGCCGCGCTGCACGCACTCGCCGCCGAAGTCCACGACGGAATCCGCGTCGAGGTTCCGGTCGGGGTCGGCTTCTGCCTGTACGTACGCCGTGACTGCCTGCGCGCGGTCGGCGGTTTCGATGCCGTCGTGTTCGACAAGGGTTATGGCGAAGAGACGGATTTCTGTCTGCGGGCGCGCAACAATGGCTGGTCGCATCGACTCGCTGCCGACGTATTCGTCTATCATGCCGGCGCAACGTCTTTTGGCCCGCGCCGCGCGGCGCTGCTCGATCGCAGCCAGCGACTGATCAACCTGCTCCATCCGGGCTACGATCGGTTTATCGCGAAGTTCCTTGCGCGGGATCCGCTGCACGCTCTGCGTCGAAGCCTCGATGAGCGGCGGCTGAGCGCATTCGAGGGACGCTTCGTGCTTATCGTCAGCCTCGCGCTCACCGGCGGCGTCGACCGTTTCGTCGCCGAGCGTTGCCGGGATGTGCGGGCCGAGGGTCTATATCCATTGGTGCTGCGGCCTGCGCAAGCCGGCAACCCGCGGCGCTGCGAACTATCGACCGACGCGCTGGAGGCGCCAAACTTGCAGTACGACATCCCGTCGGAGTTGCCCGCGCTGGAGTCGCTGCTGCGGGGCCTACCGCTGGCGGCGGTGGAGATCCAGCATTTTCTGCACTTGGATGCGCGTGTGATCGAGGCCGTGCGCTCGCTGCCGTTGCCCTACGATGTGTTCGTTCACGACTACGCTTGGATTTGTCCGCGGGTGACCCTGATCGACGGCAGCGGCCGTTATTGCGGCGAACCGGCGGTTGCGGTGTGCAAGGCCTGCGTCAGACGCAACGGTTCGAATTTGGGAGAAACGATTTCAGTGCCCGCGCTGCGCGCCCGGAGCGAGGCGTGGCTACGCGGGGCGCGCCGCGTGCTGGCGCCCACGCGCGACACCGCCGCGCGGCTGCAGGCGCATTTCGGCGAGTTGACGATCGAGGTACGGGGCCATGGGGTGCTGCGGACTCCGATACCCTTACCGCCGCGGACCGCGTCGGATGAGCGCGTTCGTGTCGCCCTCATTGGCGCGATCGGCAGCCACAAGGGATATCACATCCTACTCGCATGCGCGCAGGATGCGCGGGCGCGCCGGCTCCCCATCGACTTCATCGTTATCGGCTATACCGAGAACGACGCGCCGCTGCTCAAGACCGGCCGGGTGTCGATCACCGGCCGTTATACTGACGCCGAGGCGCCGCATCTGCTGCGACGGGAGAGGCCCGATGTCAGCTGGTTTCCCTCCGTATGGCCGGAGACCTGGTGCTATGCGCTCGATCATGCGCTCAACATGGGGTTGCCGGTACTTGCCATTGATTTGGGCGCGATTGCCGAGCGCCTGCGCGCGGCGGGCCTCGGAGAGCTGGTGCCCCTGAGCCTAAAACCGCGACAGATCAATGATCGGCTGCTGGCGTTTCGGCAACCCGCCGCACGTTCTGTCCAAACGCCATCCGCACCGCCGCTCGAGGACGCTAGAATGGCGGGAATGCAGAAGACCACCCCGCAACCCGCCAAACCAGTCACCGACGAGGGCCTGACCGCGTCGGTGCAAGTATTGCCGTTGCCGCCGGGGCTGTATCTATTTTCGGTGAAGGATGCCGCGGTCGGCGACGCCTACAAGGACGGGTTGAAGCTGCCGGCCCTGCACGTGGGCTTGGGTCCCGGCGTGCGTTCCGACCAAGTCGATTTCGTTGCCGGCCCGTCGACACATGGCGCTTGGCTGTTCAATAAAGGCGATCTGCTGGTGACCCGGATCAATGGCACGGGGGCCACGCTGATCGTGAACTCGCTGCGCGCGCCCGGCGGGGAAGTGCTATCGATCAAAGTCGAACGCCTGGGCGCTCGCGCCGAGGCACCGGCCCCGACCGCGCCCATGGCGGAGAGCGCGCCGCCCATAACCGCGGGCGATGCAGCGGCGCTACCCATGCACATTTCGGCGCATATTCGCACGCGCGGCGACATGACCTTTACCGATACGGCTTGGGCGGGGCGCGTGGCCGCCGGGCTGTGGATCGAATCCTTTTCGGTGCGCCCCTTGAAACGCTTTGCGGCCAAGGACATCGAGTACAAAGGACTCACGAGCAGCGGCTTTGAGACCCCGTGGTTGAGCGACGAGAAGATGTGCGGCACCAAGGGCATGGCGGTGCCCTTGGTGGGATTCGCCGTGCGCCTGAAGCCTAGCCCCTCGTCCGCCGCCTACGATTGCGAGTACAGCGGCTACTTCCAATCCGGAGCCACCATGGGACCGCTGCGCAACGGCGCCCCCTGCCGATCGACCGTGGCAAATGATCCGCTCGAAGGTCTGCAAATCCGTCTCATCAAGCGTGTCGCCGCCGGCCCGCAGGCGGCCGCTGCTGCGGCAAAGCCGGTGTCCGAGACGGGCGCAGCTCCGGCGCGCCCCCGACGCAGCGGCACCGCACGCAAAAGTCGGCGCCTCTCCACCCGCAAGTGAGCCTGCCGCCGCGCGAGCGCGTGCTGGTCAACGTCGGCAGCGGCTTGCCGGAACAGAGCAGCTTGCCTGCATTCTTTGATTCTTGGCGGCAGCTGCGCGTCGACATCGACCCCGCGATGAAACCCGACATCCGCGCCGACCTCACCGATTTATCGCCTATTGCGGATGGCATGGCCGATGCCGTCTGGGCCGCGCACTGCCTGGAACATTTGTATCCGCACCAGGTGCCGATCGCGCTCAAGGAGTTTCGGCGCGTGCTGCGCGAGGATGGATTCTTGTGCGTGATCGTGCCGGATCTGCAGGCGGTGGCGCAGCATGTGGCCCACGACCGGCTGCACGAAACGCTGTACGAATCCCCAGCGGGGCCTGTCACGCCGCACGACATGATCTATGGCTTCGGCGCGGCGCTCGCCGCCGGCCACGTATCCATGGCGCACCGCTGCGGTTTTACGCCGGGGATGCTGGGGCGCTGCTTCCAGCAGGCACCCTTCGCCGAAGTCCTGCTGCGCCGGCGCGGCGCCCATTTTGAGCTCGCGGCGCTGGCGCGCGCGGCGCCGGCGAAAGACGAGGCGCAGCGCACCGCCCTGATAACGGCGCTCGAGTTGTGAACTATTTATTCATCCATCAAAACTTTCCGGCACAGTACCGGCACGTGGTTCGGCACTTGGCCGATCAACCCGGCAATCAGGTGTACTTCATCACGCAGCCGAACGACAACGTGATGTTCGGGGTCACCAAACTCACCTACCCTCAGGATGCTCGCGGATCCATCAACTGTCATCTGTATGCGATGGAAATCGAGCGCGCCATCTGCACGGGGGCGACCGTCGCGGAGGTGTGTCGCGGGTTGAGAGAAAGGGGTTTTAAGCCAGATCTGATCGTCGGGCACTGCGGTTGGGGCGAGACGCTTTTCGTCAAGGACGTCTTTCCCGATGTGGCGCTGCTGTCGAACTTCGAATTCTACTATCACACACACGGCGTGGATGTGGACTTCGATCCCGAGTTCGTCTCGGTTTTCAGCGACCCCTCGCGGCTGCGGGTGCGCAATGCGATCAACTTGCTCGCCTTCCAGGCCGCCGACTGGGGCCACTCCGCGACGCACTGGCAACGCAGCCTACAGCCGCCAGAAATGCAGAGCCGCATCAGCGTGCTGCACGAAGGCGTGGATACGGACATCGTCCGCCCAAACCCCAAGGCCCGCTTCACGCTGCCCGCCTCAGGCCGCGTACTGACCCGGCGCGATGAGGTGGTGACTTACGTTGCTCGAAACTTGGAGCCCTATCGCGGCTTTCATGTGTTCATGCGGGCTCTTCCGCAACTATTGCGCCGGCGCAAGCGCGCGCAAGTCGTGATCGTGGGCGGCGACGGCGTAAGTTACGGCGCGCCGCCGCCGCCGCGCTCCACGTTTCGCGAGATCATGCTGCATGAACTCGGTGCCAAACTCGATCTCGAACGCGTGCACTTCCTCGGCATTCTCGAGTACCAGGAATACTTGAAGCTGCTGCAAGTCTCCTCCGTTCATGTGTACCTCACCTACCCCTTCGTGCTGTCGTGGTCGTTCATCGAGGCGCTGGCAAGCGGCTGTCTGATCATCGGCTCGGCCACGGCGCCCGTGCTCGAGGTGCTGCGCGATGGGCACAACGGGCTGACCGTGGAGTTCTTTCAGTGTCGGCGGCTTGCTAACCGCATTGAGGCGGCGCTGGCGGAGCCGGAGAACATGCAGGGGCTGCGCTTCGCCGCGCGCGCCACCGCGGTTGATCAATTCGATTTGAAGCGCTTGTTGTTGCCGCGCTGGATCGCGCTGTTTGATGATCTGATTGCGGGCCGCCGCCCGCAGGGGTGAGCTTAAAAGGCGCCCGTCGTGGGCTGCGGCGTTTGCGCCGGCGACTCCAAGCGGCGCGCCTCGGCCGCGGCTTCGGCGTTTCCCGCCGACTGCGCCAGCCGATAGAGCGCGAGCGCCGCGCTGCGGTCGCGCACGACTCCTTGGCCCCGCTCGTACAGCTGCGCCAACGACATCATCGCTGCCGGATGTCCGGCATTCGCCGCCCGCCGATACCAGTTCGCGACGTCGGTCCAATCGGCTTCGGTCTGCGCTGTTTCGGCCTTGAGCCCGCCGAGCGCGAGTTGCGCCGATCGGTGACCCTGATCCGCGGCCGCGGCGTAGAGGCGCGCGGCCTCTGCATCGTCGCGTGCGACCCCGAGGCCGCGGCGCAGGCATACACCCAAGTTGTATTGTGCATCGACATTGCCGCTGGCCGCGGCGCGCCGGAACAGGGTGACCGCCTGCGTCTGATCGGCCGAGGCTGCAGAGTGTTGCAGCAGCACGGCTCCCAGCAGCATCATCGCCGGCACGTATCCCTGGTGCGCGGCGGCTTGGAGCCAGCGCCGTGCCTCCTCAACGGACGCCTCCGTGCCCATGCCGCGCAAATACAACTCCCCGACCGTGCGCTGCGCGAGTGGAACTCCCCGCTGTGCGGCGCCCAGCCATAGCTGAAAGACCATCTTCACCTGATCGACGTCCGCACCCGTTACCATGCGCAGCGCGGTGAGCGCCTGAATCGCGCCCGCATGCCCTTGGAGTGCGGCACGCTCGTACCACTTCGCGGCGGTGTCGCGGTCCCCCGCCACCAGGCGGCCCTCGATCAGCACATCGCCGATCCAAGCCTGCGCGAATGCATCACCGCCATCGGCCGCGCGCGAAAACCAGTCCAGTGCCTGCCGTTCGTCCTTCGCCACATACCGGCCCTCGATGTACAGCAGGCCGAGTTGCACCTGGGCATCGGCGTGACCGTGCTCGGCGCAGGCATTCAGCAAGGCGAGGACGCGCTCGGCCGGAGGCGCGGTAGGATTGGCGCCTGCGAGACGCTGCGCGAGCAGGCAGGCGGCGGCAGAGCTGCCGAGCTCCGCGGCACGCTCCAGCCAATGCGCCGCCGCCTGCGGGTCGGGACTCAAGTATTCCCCCGCAGTGAATTGGTGATACAGCGCCCATGCGGCCTGGACGCTGCCCGCATCCGCGACGTGCTCGAGCAAACGCTGGCCGCGCACCTTGTCTTGCGCCACGCCGAGGCCGCGCAGGTGCAGGAACGCCAAATTGTAGCGGCCCGCGGCGAGCCCGCGGGCCGCGGCCTTCGCATACCAGCGGGCCGCCTGTGTGTAGTTCTGGCGGGCGTGCTCACCGGTGGCGTACAGAATGCCGAGCTGCAGGCACGCAGCGGCGCTACCGAGCTTGGCCGCTTGCCGGTACCACTTGCGGGCGGCCGCCGGATCTCGCGGCATGCCGAGCCCGCCCAGGCGCAGCGTGCCCAAGTGATACAGGGCATCGGCATCGCCCTCGATCGCGGCGCGCTGATACCAGTCCGCCGCAGCCTGAAAATCCTGCGGCAACCCCAAGCCTTCCGCGTACAGCGATCCTAAAGGATCGTAGGCCGCCGTGACGTTTTGATCGGCGGCCTTGGTGAGCCAGCGCGCCGCCTCGATCGGATCAGGCGGCACGCCCTCGGCCGCCAGATAGAATTGCCCCAGCAGATATTGCGCTTCGCCGTCGCCAAGATCCGCGGCCTGGCGGCACATCGATGCGGCCGCGTTCAGATCGGCATCTGGACCTGTGCGAAACAGCCGCACCAGCGACAGCCAAGCTTTCAAATAGCCGCGGGTGGCCGCGCGGCGCAACCACGTCTCCGCTTCGGAATTGCTCTGTCGGACCCCAAGGCCGCGCCGGTAGAGCTCGCCCAAATGGAACATCGCGGCTGGTTGCCCGGCAGCGGCGGCCTTTACCAGCAGCGTGGCGGCGGCCTGTGCATCGTGCTCGATGCCATCGCCGAACAACAGCAGCATCGCGAGGCAGTGCTGGGCCGTGGAATTGCCCTGGGCCGCACACGGTTCGAGCCACTGCACGGCCCGCTGATGATCGCGCGTCTCGCCAAAGCTGCCGGCATACAAAAGACCCAGCCCGAGAAGCCCCGCTGGATCCTTCAGCGACGCGGCAGATCCGAACCAGAGCTTGGCTTGAATGATATTCTGGGTGATCCCAAGCCCGCTCGCATATTGATAGCCCAGACGCGCCTGCGCCGCCGCGTCCCCGGCTTCTGCCGCGAGGGTATTCCAAACGGCGGCCTCCGCGAGGTTTTGGGCGACCGCGAGCCCTTGTGGGTAGAGACGCTTGAGCAATGAATTCTGGTCCGGGCCGTCCTCAAGCCGCAGCAGTGCCGCCGGTGTCGCGGTATGGGGCGCCGCCATGCCGATGAGGTAAATCTCTCCGAGCCGCGCCATCGCAGGCACCGAGCCTTGCTCGCCCGCCATGCGATACCAGCGCACCGCCTCGACGAAATTTTGCAGTACGCCCTCGCCGCGTTCGTACATCCGCGCCAGCCCGACCTGTGCCGCTGAGGAGCCACTTTCAGCCAGCGGGCGCAGCAGCGCCGCGGCTTCCGCCAGACGGCCCGCGGCTTGCGCCGCCTCAGCGCGTTGCAGCGTAGGGGCGCGCTTGCGCACAAACAGCCTGGACAGGAATGATGGGGTGCTCACGAAATACGCGGCCTCGGCTTTTCCCCCTATGGCTCTTCAGTTTACTATGAGGCGGGAAAGGATGGGGTTTCGCCGTATGCGAGCTGACCGGTGCGCTGGCAATCGGCACCAAGCCGTCGTCAACGAGCCGATCCTGTATCGGCCGGGCCCGCGGCCCACGCGTCGCTGCGAATGAGGCAGGATTGGCCTGAAGCTATTTGCCGTGCTCCTTAACCAGTGCGTAGGCGATCAGGCACCCCCGTTCAACACGGTGAAGTCGACGTTGAACAGGCGCCAGTAATCAAAAAGTATGTGATCAATGCAACTGCGGCGTGAGGGGGCGGGGCCTTGATCTGTCGCACGATTGCTGGACCTGTGAGGGTTATCCCAAGAACGCCGGACGCGATCGTCGCCGCCACCGACTCAACGGTCGAATCTCTGCTTTGCGTCGATCGCAGCGAGTCGGCTGCCCGGGCCTTCTTTAGCAAGGCTTTGAAGACCCATCAGCCTCGACGGCGGCCCCGTAAAGTGAATCTGGATGGCAACGCGGCAAGTCACAGAGCGCTGCGATTGCTACGGCAGGAGAATCCGGAGTGGCGCTCGGTCGTGGTGCGCCGAAGGCGCTATCTCAACAACATCGTCGGTGCGCCAGGGAAAGTCTGGCGCTTCCAGCGGGTGAAAATCCCGCACCGGCAAGGGGCCAGCCACCCCACCGGGAATCGAGCCTTGGGCTTATGGAGGTAACGACATGAGCTAAGCGTAGGCAGAGCGACGGACGGGCTGTAACGAGAAGTGAAGTGATTGAGCCTCGTAATGTTGTGATCCGCAGGCCGACAGTGTCGATATTCTGGAAGGCTATAGTAGGCAATCGCGAAGAGGCGATGATTGCCGGAGACTGCGGCGGGGTCTAAGAGCACGGCACGTCCGGAAACGGAAGCGTCAGGAACCTGGGAGATCCATCGCTGTCTCGGCCGCCTGCGGGCTGAGTAAGCTGACCCGATAGGAAACCTTCTAAGGAAGGCTGAAGCAGTGATGGAAGTCGGACTCGCTCATACGGTACTCGGAGCGCGGGAAAGCCGCGTACAGGGAGTTGGATCCATCGTGAAGTCCAGCAGCAGTGGCGACGAACGCTACGCCAGCAAAGCCAGCGGCATAAGCTCTACTGGAGTTATCTGGAGACCCGTGACTGGTTCAAGCTGCCGTGGCCCCCACAAGGGGTGGCTCACCCAACGGTCTGACTACGCATGATCGGCAAAAGCGCTCTGGGGAGCCCATTGCGTAATGTGGCCGATTCTGAGATGTGGCGCTCAAGTCGTAAGTCCTTGTTGTTGCAATGAACTGGTCGGTTCGAACGCCACATAAGTTGGATGTCAGATTGTACGCAAGAA
>Ga0182015_10004521_pt1 | contig 14915 bp, 13 predicted proteins | sample 712P3MmetaG_FD_120478 | JGI IMG/M metagenome (GOLD analysis project Ga0182015, IMG submission 120478) | Permafrost microbial communities from Stordalen Mire, Sweden - 712P3M metaG | ecosystem: Environmental > Terrestrial > Soil > Wetlands > Permafrost | place: Sweden: Stordalen | collected...
GACCTCGATCAGGTGACCGTCGGGATCGCGGATGTAGCAACGGATCTCGTACTCGTGCTGCTTCGGCGGCGTCAGGAATTGAGCACCGCGGGCGCTCCATTCGGCGTACACGGCCGCGACGTCCTTGACGCGGATGTTGAGGAAGCTGCTGACCCGGTCGGGCTCGCCTGGCGTCTCCAGGGTCACCGCCGGCTTGTCGTCGGTCGGGCCTCCCCCGACATTGATGATGATCCAGCTGTTGGATAGTGCGACATAGGTCAGCCCTCCGGGGCCGGAGAAGGCCACCCTGCCGCCGAGCACCTCCGTGTAGAAGCGGCGGGAACGCTCTACATCATCTGAAACGATGAAATGAGCCAAGACGATCTCCTCATTGATGTTGCTCATAGTAACCTCCGTTGTTGAAATGGCTCCATAGTCAGTGTCCTGCGCTTTGGCCGCCGTCGAGGTGCAGGATCTCACCGGTCACGAAAGGCGCCGACTCGAGATACAGGACTCCAGCGACAACGTCCTCGATCTCGCCGACTCGGCAGCGTTTGCAGCGCGGCCGGTCTGCTGCTGTCCGGCTGCTCGACGAGTGACGTCGAGACATTGACCACGTGCCCACGACCCTGGTCGAGCATCTGTTTGATCGCGCGCGTTGTCATGTGAAAGAAGCCGGCGACGTTGACGGCGATCAACGCGTTGAGGTCCTCGACGGTGTAGTCCGTGAAGGGCTTGCCGATGTAGATTCCCGCGTTGTTGACGAGCGTGTCTATGCGGCCGAAGCGCTCGACCGCGGCCTGCACGATCCGCTGCGCCGTGTGAGGGTCGGCGATGTCGCCCTCGACGGTCACGACGCCGGGGTCCTCCGAAGTCCCGATCGATCGAGCGGCCGCGATCACCGCATACCCTCGCGCGCGGTAAGCCCTCGCGAGACCCGCGCCGATGCCCTGCGAGGCGCCGGTGATGATTGCGACCCGCTCCTCGCCGTGCTCAGGCGCGGGATCACTCGACGAGGTAGGTGTCATAGATCGCGCCTTTCGGCTGACGGGCGCCGACGCTTACGAATACGCCCTCGTTCAGCCAGCTTGCCGCCGATCTCCGGACCGGTGAACGTCCCGCCGGTCTGTGGCACGATCCGCCGGTGGCCCCGCGCGACCTCACCGAAATCCAGTGGCTCACCGAGGGTCACCTCCAGGCGGTAGACCTTCCTCAGGCGGGGATCCGGAAGCTGACCGCTCATCGCCGCTCATGTTGACATCTGCTCGGATGAGATGGAGAGTGTGGAGATGAGCAGCGAAAGCGCGGCCGGCACCCCGCCGGTGAACGCCGGGGAGTTCAGGCTCGAGGTCGTGGTCTTGCCGGTCTCGGACGTGGATCGGGCGAAGGAGTTCTACGGAGGCCTCGGCTGGAGGCTCGACGCCGACGTTGCGCGCGGCATCAGCCTCCGTTTGGTTCAGTTCACGCCTCCGGGCTCAGCGTGCTCGATCCAATTTGGCACGAACATCGCGTCGGGCGCGCCCGGCTCGGCTCAGGGCCTGTACCTGGCCGTCCCCGACATCGAAGCTGCGCGTGACGAGCTGCTCGCCCACGGCGTGGAGGTGAGCGAGGTGTTCCACGAGGGGACGCCGGGCGCTCGCTTCCACGAGGCCGGGCGTGAGTCCGGGCCGGCACCCGAGCGCGGCACCTACGGCTCGTTCGCGACGTTCGGCGATCCGGATGGCAACGGCTGGCTGCTCCAGGAGATCACGACGCGTCTGCCGGGTCGCTGAGGGGAAGGCTGATGGCCGCTGAGGAGCTGTCGAAATGAGCGACTATGACGTGATCGTGCTCGGTGGCGGCTCGCCGGGCGAGCACTGTGCGAGCGCGCTGGCGGAGGGCGGTCTGCGCGTGGCGGTCGTGGAGCGTGAGCTCGTCGGAGGGGAGTGCTCCTACTGGGCTTGCATCCCGTCGAAGACGTTGCTGCGGCCGGGCGAGGCGGTCCATGGGGCGCGCGAGGCCGCCGCGACCGCGGAGGTGGATATCGAGGCGGCGCTCGCGTGGCGTGACTTCATGGTCTCCGAATACTCCGACGCCGGCCAGGAGCGCTTCCTTGCCGATCGCGGCATCGAGCTGCTGCGCGGCAGCGGGAGGCTCGCGGGCCCCGGGGTCGTGGAGGTCGAGGGCGTGCGCCACACCACCGAGCACGTGGTTCTCGCCAACGGCGCCGATCCGGTCGTGCCGCCCGTGCCCGGCCTGCGCGAGCTCGACGGCGTTTGGAGCAACCGCGAGGTGACCTCCATGAAGGCCGTTCCCCGCCGTCTGCTGATCCTCGGCGCTGGGCCGGTCGGGGTGGAGATGGCGCAGGCCGTGCGTCGGCTCGGCGGCGAGGTGGCGGTGATCGACATGGCCGAGCACGTGCTCGGGCGGGAGCCGGCCCCGCTGGGTGAGGCGCTCGGCGAGGTTCTGCGCAGTGAGGGCATCGAGCTCGTCCTGTCGGCGAGCGCGAGCGCCGCGCGACGCGAGGGCGAGGACTACGTCGTCGAGATCGACGACGGACGCGAGCTGCGCGGCGAGCGGCTGCTCGTCGCCACTGGCCGGCGTCCGCGGGTGCTCGGGCTCGGCCTGGAGACCGTCGGCGTCGAGGCCGACCCACATGGAGTTCCAGTGGATGCGCACTTGCGGGCGGCGGCGAACGTGTGGGCGATCGGCGACGTGAACGGGCAGTGGCCGCTCACCCACGTCGGCAAGTACGAGGGCGAGGTGGTCGCCGCGAACATCCTCGGCGAGCCGCGAGAGGCCAACTACGAGGCCGTTCCCCGGGTCGTCTACACCGACCCGCAAGCCGCGGCGGTGGGCGCCTCCGCCGGCCGCTTCAGTGCCATGGTCCCGCTGTCGGAGGTGGCGAAGACCGCGACCTACACGCGAGCCTACGCCGACAGCAACGGCTTCCTGACGCTGCTCAGCGACGGCGAGCGGCTGACAGGCGCCTACGCGCTCGGCCCCGAGGCGGGCGAGTGGCTGCAGCAGGCGACGCTCGCGATCCGCGCCCAGGTCTCACTCGGCGTGCTGACGGACACGATCCAGCCGTTCCCGACGTTCTCGGAGATCTTCGTCGCCGCGCTGAAGGCGCTTCGCGGCGAGATCGCGGCAGCGTCCAGGGCGGTCGGCGCGGGACCACCGATGGCCAGCTGACGGAGGGAGAGACGCTGAGAGCCCCGAGCGCGGCGTCCAGTGGCCTGATCGGTGAGCGTAGCGCCCAGATCGTCTGGCTTATCAGGCGGCGAGGTCGGCAAGCAGCTCCTCGATCACCGACTCCTCCTCGACACGCAGTCCAACGCGACGCATCGTCTCGCTGAGGCTCGGATCCCAGCTGGCGGAGGCTGGGGCGCCGGTGAGCGGCTGAGACGATGTCACGGTATTCGTCGCACGGTTATAAGCCTCGGCGTCGAACCGCCACGGGACCACCGGCAGGCGAGCGTGCAAGACGTTGGCTATGCGTATGCCGCCCCAGTCGAAGTCACCGTGATGGGCCAAGCTCACACCAGCCGCCGCGAGTGAGCGCAGGAGGAGCATCGTGGCGGCGCCGGGCTGGCCGTTGGTGCACACGAGCGGCGCACACTGCGATCCGGGCAGGTCAGCGGCGAGCTCCACCACGACAGGGTTCTCGCATATGTACACAGTCCGCTCCAAGAGGCTCCCTCCGGATGCAGCCGCCCACTCCGGCGGGTCGCGTACCAGCTGACGCAGCGTCAGCCATACGGGTTCTCCGGTCTCCCGCGCGATCTGCAGGAGCCGGCCCGATCCCGTGAGCTGCTCACCGGGCAGTCCGAGCGCGAGCACAACGCTGGAAAGCTCATCGCAGAGCAATCCAGCCGACGCCCACGTCTCGCGCCGTGACTGGGTCGGCGACTCGACGGAATCGGGGGATTGGACAGCGACCAGAGATCCGCCGCTAAGCGCCCGGAGAGCTCCGAGGGCGAGTGTGGCAAGCGGCTGGCCGTCGTCGAGCGCGTGGGCGCCACCGGCGTGACGCGCGGCAAAGCGGCCCAACGGCTCGCCATCGGCGGGCAGCACGACGAGCACCGCGGCGAGGCGCTCGAGCAGCTGCCGAGCTCTCGCCGCGTCAGGCTCCAAGCGCTTGAGTACGCCCGAGCTACGCAGCTGCGCCAGCCAGCTCGCCAACTCCTCACAGCCTGCGGCCCTCAACTCCGCTCGCTGGCCAACCATCTCCTCGAGCGGCGCGAACGCCCACTCCCACGCGAGCCGCTCGGCGGCGCTCTCCTCGGCACGCACGACCACGGGCCCCGTGAGTGCGATGACCGCAGCCGCCAGTCCATCGGGACTGGCACCGCAACGGCGCAGCAGCTCGTCAACAGCGGGCAGCGACACGCTCAGCGTACGCCCCGCGCGCGGTCTGCGACCCAGCAGTCTCTGTGCCGCCCGGCGCTGAGCGGCGGATGCGTCGGCGAGCGTGACACTGCCTTCCAGCGGCTGGCCGAGCTCGAGCCGTCGGCGCACCCGTGCTCGCAGCCACTCGAGCTCAGGGTCGCCGAGCAGCCGGCCAAGTCGCGTCAGCTCAACTGGCGAGCTGCTCAATCGCTCGTGCTCGTCGGCTTCCACAGGCCGTTCCCGTCGAGGGCTTCGCTTGAGGCTGTGGCCAACACGGCCGCTACCGGACGCTCGACGCGCGTACGTGTCGCCCCGTCCCACTCCCAATGGCTGACATCCACCGCCGGAATGTCGTCGAATCGTGTCAGCTGTGCGATCGCCAGCCCCGGCACCTCGCGGTAGCAGCCCCACTCGCGCTCGCTGGTCATCACAACGTCGAGATCGAACGCTGTGAGCAGACCAAGGCACTTGGCGCGCGAATCGTCGTCCACACCGGCGAACGCCTCGTCCAGCATCACCAGACGCGGCGCGTAGTCGCTGCCCGCCGAGGCGTAGTAGGAGGACGCGGCGGCGAACAGCGGCACGCTGGCCGTCAGCACCCGCTCGCCGCCCGAGGCCGGTCCTGTCGCGGTGCGCCAGCGACCGCCCTGGTGTCGCTCGATCACGAAGCGGTGCCAGGCGCGATAGTCGAGCGCCTCGGTGAGGTGCTCGACCCAGGTGCCAGCCACATCACGCGATTGAACCTCCTGGATCTGCGCCTGCAGGAACGCTCCCACTGCCGCCCGGTCCTGCTGCGACCACGCGTCGGCGTCTTGGCGCAGCAGCCGCTCGCGCGCCTCCTGCAATCCCTGCGGGCCGTCCTCGAGGACTCGCCAGCGCAGTCGCAGCTGCATACCGGTGCTCGTCGGGCGCTCGGCCAGCTCTGTGTTGGTGGCGGCGACCTGGTGCTCGGCGTCGGAGATCAGTTCCTGCAGCGTGCTTGCGACCTCGTTCACCAGGTGGTTCTCGAGGATCTCTCGCTCGCGCTCGTCGAGCAGCCGCTGACGATCGGAGACCTCCTCGGCGAGCGCACCGGCCAACTCGGGCACCGTGGTCGAGTGGCCGCGGAATACGACCTCCACGGTGATCCCCTCCTCGAGCATGGACATCGAGGCGTTGTTGCCGTGGCGGCGCAGCGCATCGCCCAGCGTGCCGAATTCGTCGGTCACCCGTCGCTGTGCGCGCTGCCAGGCCGGTTCGTCCTCGGGCGCATCGGCGAGCTCCTGCTCGAGCTGGCGCGCGAGGCGCAACGCGGCGGTCACTCCCCACTCGTCCCCTTCCCCACCATCAGGCAGCTCGACCTCGCCGAGCGCCACCATGATCAGACCTGTGCCGGCAAAGCGTCGCAGGGAGTCCACGTCGGCTCGACGCCGCTCGATCGCCTGCTCGAGCTCCGCTGCGAGCTGCTGGCGCCGGCCGTCCTCCTTGCCCTCCTCGCGCTGGGCCAGCGCGCGCCGAGCGTCGGCCTCGTGCAGCCGGCGCTCGTTCTCGCGCACAGCGCTCGCCACATCGGCCAGCCGCAGCTGCAGCTCAGCCACGGCCGCGCCGACCGTCTGCAGGAGCGTTTCGTGACGCTCCCTGCGCTCGGCCTCCTCGCGTCTTGCCGCATCGAGGCGCGTGCTGTGGTCGACGAGCTCTCGCTCCGCGTCTTCGACTTCCTTGGCGACCTCCGTGGCGGCACTTCGCGCATGATCGAGCGCAAGGCAGGCTGGCCACAGTGCGGCGAGCGCCACGCGGAGCAACTGCAGGCCGTGGCGCATCCCATCCAGCTCGGCGTCCTCGTGGGGCAGGCCCAGCTCCTCGGCGCTCTCGCGTACGACACGCTCCGCGTGCGCCGTCTCGGCCTCTGCAAGCGCCAGCCGGGCGGCCATCTCTGTAATGCGCTCAGCGAGCCGCGCCTGCTCGGCGTCCAGACCCGACAGGGTGCTGTGCGCGTCGCGCAGGGCCTCATCAGTGGGCTCGCGCTGCAGCTGATCCTCGAGCTCCGCGCGGCGCTCGTCTAGACGCTCGCGGGCGCCCGCCAGCTCCCCGAGCCGTCGCTGGGCCTGCTCGCGGCGATCGCGCAACTCGACCAGCCGTGCGCGGCGCGCCACCTCGCGGGCGCCGCGACCGATGAACGCCGCTGCCGGCTTGCTCCAGGAGCCACGCAGGACGCCGTTACGAAATTCGCCCTCCGGTGTGATCCATACGGTGCCGTGATCCTGCGCCAGAGCGACGGCGGCGAGCACGCTACGCACAGCCTCCACCTGCACCTGTCCCGCGCAGTGGTCGTCGAGGTCGATCGCGGGCTCAAGCACGTCGTGCAGGCGCGCACCACTCCCGACGGAGCCCGATGCGTCTGGTGTAAGCAGCACGTCCTGCGTGCCTGGCGCGAGCAGCTGGCCGTTAGGGCTCACCCACGCGTCGAGTATCCCGGCCGCCTCCAGAGCGGCCTCGATCCCGGCCCGCCGCTCCTCGGGGACGCCTGAACGGAAGTCGACGAGCAGCCACAGCGGCGCGCCGGCGCGATCCTCGCGGGCGGAGGGGTCGCGCGTATGCGGAACAGGAGGAGTGTCGTGCTCACCGGCCTGCAGCCGCTCGATCGAGGCGTTGAGCTCGCTTACAAGCTGACGGACCTCTCCCTCCTCCACGTCGAGGCCAGCATCCTCATGTGCAAGCGCGGCGCTCGCGGCGCGGCCCGCGACGGCGAGCGCGGCGTTGAGCGGGTTGGGGCCGTGGAGAGTCTCGACCCACAGCTCGAGCGCGGCCATGACACCGGGAGGGTCGGCGAGCGTCAGCGCGCTGGCTGCCGCTAGGTATGACCGGGCCGCGTGAACCAGCTCGCGGCCTGTCTCCTCCAACAGCCGCGCCGACTGCCCGCGCTGCTCGGCGAGAGACGCAGCGGTGCTCACGAGCTCCTCATGGCGCTCCCGTGCATCGCTCAGCGCACGTCTGCGTCCAGTGGCCGCGGCGAGCAGCGCTCCCAGGTGATCGATCGCTCGCGTCTGGCGATCGGCGAGCTCCTCGGCGCGGCGGCGCAGCTCCGTGGTGTCCGTGTCGATCGCTCCATCCACGCGCTCAATAAACGCGTCAGCGATGCCCGCCGCCTGTGCCTGCTCAACGGCCGCTGACCGGGCCTGCACCAGTGCTTCGTCAGCCCGCGCTCTGCCTTCCTGCGCATCGGCCTGTCGCTGTTGCTGTTGATTGAGCCGCTCCACACCGCGTTCGTGGGCCGTCTGGGCATCCGCAAGCTGCTCAGCGGCTTTTCGCGCATCCTCGGCGGCGCGCTCGAGCTCGCGGGCGCTGCGGGCCTCGGGGCTCTCGCGCAGTGCTCGCTCGCGGGCACGCAGGCGCTGCTCCTCGGAACGCAGCTCGGTGAGCGCAGCCTCCGATGCCTGGAGCTCAGCCAGGGCCGCCAGATGGGCGGCCTCGGCCTCGGCGAGATCGCGACTGACGCGATCGAAGACGGTCTGTGCCTGCCGCGGCAGTGCCGCACGGCGACGACACGCGATCCTCGCGTAGTGGCGGTAGGTGTCGAGGTAGCCCTCGGCGGCGGCGCGCGCCTCGACCATCGCAGCGAGCGCGTCGCGATCCTCCTCCAGCGCGCGGAACGCCTCCGCCACGTCGGCGATCAGCGCCTGGTCGAGTGGTGGCAGCGCCCCGGTGAGTGCATCGGACAGCGCTCGCTCGTTCGGGCGCTTGGAGAGCTGCGGTGCGCGAATCTTGATCAGCAGGTCGATCAGGGCCGCGTAGCGCTGCTCGCCGAGGCCGAACAGCGCCTCGTCGACCGCGCGCCGGTAGGTGTGCGCTTTGCGATGCACCACGCCGCGCGCGCCGATTGCCTCCTCCAGGCGCTCGCGCGTGAGCGCGATACGCGCACTGTCCACGAGCGCCAGCTCCTCACCGACGCGCTGGTCGCTGAGAAAGAACCAGTGCGAAGCGATGCCGCGACCGCGGACCGCCTTCAGGCCGCATCCGAGCGTGCAGAACAGCGGGTTGCCATCCGTATCGCGACGGCCGAGCTCAAGCCACGTGTAGCCGAGGCGCTCGTCGTTGGGGTGCTCGTCACCCAACAGCAGGTTCCACTCCATGCGCTTCTTCGGATCGGCGTCCGGCTCGACGCGGTGCGAGGAGAGCTCACCGTCGAGCAGGAACGGCAGCGTGAGGGCCAGCACCTTGGACTTGCCGGTGCCGTTGTTGCCACGCAGCAACAACCGCCCGTCGCGGAAGCGAAACTCCTCCTGTTCGTAGTAGAAGATGTCCACCAGGCCCGCACGCAGCGGCTGCCAGCGCTCGAGCTCGGGCTGCGGAAGCGGACGAGTCACGCTCCCAGCTCCAGCTGCGCGTGCTCCTCGGCGATCGTGGGGGCCGCAAGCGCGTAGCGGGCGAGCGCTGGCAGCGGCCTGACGCCGTCCGCTCCGCGTCGTATGAGCCGCAGCGCCGCGAGCCGCTCGAGCGCCGTGTCGACCAGCAAGACCTCGGCGCCGGGCTCGCGGGCGCTGCGACGCCAGTAGGCGTTGTGCTCCTCCGCCAGCCTTCGTACGAGCAGGTGCAGATCGGCCTCGGGGACCGACTGTGCGGCCCTCTGCGCAAGATGCTCGGCCAGCAACAACGTCACGTGCCCGTCGGTGCCCACCTCGGGCATCCGCACGTCCGTCATGTCATCGTCGGGGTCGACCATCGCGACTCCCTCGGCACGCACCTCGGCCACGAGCCCAGTCAGCTCGGAGATGCGTCGCGTGAGCGCTGCCCGTTGGCCCGTGAGATAGGCCGATTGCGCGGCGTCGAGCTCGTCGATGTAGAGAACCGGATCGTCGAGCAGGCGCCGCGTGAGGTGCTGGCGCAGCGCGCGGTTGCGCAGATCCTCGGCTTCGGGCAGCGGATCGGCGGCGACCTGGGAGAGCCGCTCGGCAAATCCATGGGCGGAGATCGTCGAGGGTCCGTGCGGCGCCGCCAGCACCACAGCGAGCACACGCCGCTGCACGTCGTAGAGGGCATCGCCGGCATCGCGCACGAACGCCTCCTCGTCACCGGCCACGCGGGCGAGCACGCCGAGCTCGAGCAGCAGCCGTACGACCGCCACCAGGTCCGCGCGCTCCTCGCGTCCATTGAGCCGGAACGCCACTCCGGCCCGCGCGAGGCGCTCGTCGGCGGCCGCCACGATCACGCCTTCGGCGAGGCGCCCAAGGGTGATCTGCGCGTCGGAGCGCTCGAGCACTGAGAGGGCGAGGCACGTGAGCACGTAACGCCGGCGGCTGAACGGCGCGCGCGATCGCGGATCGCGCGCGGGATGGGTGGGGTCGTCGATCGTGGGAGGGATCTTGACCAGTCTCGCCACCTCGCTGTCCACGATCAGGCGCCAGCCGGTGTTCGCATCGAACCACGAGCGCAGCTCGCCGGCGTGGCGCCGCACGAGGCGGAAGTCCTCCGCCTCGACGCCCGCGCGGAGCAGTGGTTGGCGCAGCAGCGCGCGGGCCGCGCGCCTCAGCTCCGCCGATCGCGCCTCCTCGAGAGCGCTGTCGAGGGCGTGGGTCATGCGGTGGGGGCGTTCGGGCCGGGAGTCAAGTCTGCGATCTCGATCACGTGATCAGGGCCGCGAAAGACGCCGGCGGGGGTGCGAATCTCGACGAGGTCGGCGTCCGCGAACGCGACCAGTGAGATGTGCAGGGCACCGTCGGCGGTCGTGGTGGAAACCTTGAGCTGACCGGATCGGCGGACGGAGAGCGCGTCGCCCAACAGCGCCAGGAACAGGCCGAAGGCGTCCGTATCTAGCTCTCCCAGCTCGCCCAGATGCATGGGCCGCCCGGTGGCTAGGCGAGCCCTCGCGGCGGCTGTCTGCTCGGTCTGCCGCGCGGCGCGCTGCGCCAATAGGCGACGACTGTCCTCGCGATTGACGACGCGGTTGGGCTGGCCGCGGCGCTCGTAGCTGCCGGTGCGCCGCAGGCGCGGACTGATGTGCAGGGGCGGCGCCTGCATCCAAGATGTGGACACAGGCACGGGCTGCTCATCGCGCGCTTTGCTCGTGTCGTCGTCGAGGACGAGGTGCCGTGAGCCGTACACACCGAAGGCGGTGCGCCAAAGACGGTGCAGGGCGGCATCGTCGGGCGCCTCGGCGAACCACAGCGCGAGCTCACGGAAGTCGGCTGAGCGGTCCGAGCGTCCCGAGCGTCGCTCGTTGAGCGTGGCCACTACCGCGAGCAGATCGGGGATCGCCTGCCGCGCCCGGCTCCGCAGCAGCTTGGCCTGACTGGGGTGCCCGGGCTGGGACACGAACCACTGCCGCAGCCCTCGCCAACGCTCCTCCCAGGCCGCCCGGTCGGCGAGATAGGCGACCTCGCGTGGATCCTGGCCATCGCTCGCGAGATCCATGCCACCCGGCGCGACGTCCTCAGCATCGCGCCGCGCAGCGATGTCCAGCAGGCGCGACATCTCCGCGTTATCGATCTGGCCGAGCAGCCCGGAGATCTCCCCGCCCACGGTGACGAGATCCTTGATGAAGCGCTCGAGGTAGTCCACGAGGTGGTCCTTGTATGCGCGGAACGCGTTCACGTCGGCGTCGTAGAGGTCGACCGTCCGCTGCAGCGATCCCATGAACGCCTGGGCGTTGTCAGCGAGGTCCGTGAAGCGGGCGACGAGGTCGCGCAGCAGCAGCCCCACGCTTCCAGCGTCGGGCTGCGCCCGGATGGAGAGCTGGTACAGCGCTCGCAGCTGGGTCGCTATGTCCGCCAGCGCGACCGCCTGCAGCGCACCGCGCCGCCCCAGCTGCTCGTCGTACACCGCAAGCGCTCGCTCGGCGGCCTCACCGGGGTGGGTCAGCTGATAGAGAAAGCGTGCGCGATGGAAGTCCTCGACCGTGGTGACGCGGCTCGTGTCGGGGTCGGCCCGCAGATTGCCCCACTCCACCAGCTGCACGAGGGCGTCGGCGACAGCCTCCACCGGGACATGCCCATCCGACTCGGCCCGGGCGATGGCTTCGTGCAGGTCCTCGGTGCGCAGATGCACCACGAACCGTCGCTTAGCGACCACGAACTCCCCCATCAACCGTCTGTACAACGCGACGTTCGGTGTTGCGAGGTGAGCGAACGGCCTGAATTCAGATGGCTCCACATCCGAGCACGTTAGCCTTCTGAGGGGACTGGTGAGCGCAAAGAGAGAGCTCACCACCAGCGGACGCACGGAGATCGGCCCGCGGAACGATAAGGCTGCGTCAACGGCTCCGCGTGGCATAGCAACACTCACGATCACCGCGCTGGGTGCTGGATTCGACCGCGGCTGTGCGTAGGTTGGACGCAATGCCCGCCTACAACATCAAGGTCACCGTCAAGCGCAAGGAGATGCACTATTCGCCGCGGTATCCCTCGCGCTTGCGACCACGCGTAAGGCCGAAGTCGGCCAGCTCGCTCGTACTCAGCCCGATCCCGCCATCGAGGACGAGGCCGACTCGCGCCGCCCGGATGGTCTTGCGATCGATCGCAGCGAGGACACACACGAGCAGCCAGACGGCGACGCGATAGTCGGCGCGCAATGCAGGGTCCTCGATGTCCTTGCGGACCCCCGCCGCCGTGATCAGATGCGGCCGCTGCTCACCGCTCCGCGATCCCTGCTCGTAATGCCATGCGAGGACGGCGGCCACCCGGTTGTCGGCGCGAAGGTCGAACGGATCTGGTGACGGACAGCCTGGCACGCGATGTCCTAATGGAACCTTGACTAAGCCGTACGATGTCCGTACATTGGTTCTTATGCGCACCCAACGACTTGAGCTTCGCCTGACTGACGACGAGCGGCAACTCGACAGCGTCGCAGCAACGGCGGTGGGCGAGACGCTGAGTGACTTCTTTCGCCGTGCTGCTAGCGCTCGCGCCCAAGAGGTTCTCGCCGATCAGCAGCGGATCGTGCTCAACGAGCATGAGGCCACGCGCTTCCTGGACGCACTGGACGCTGTTGATCAGGACACTGTCGGACGCCTGCGCGAACTGCGTCAGCGCGCGTGACCACCGGCTTCGCCGGCACCGAACGCTACGACGCCACCAACCATGACGTCACGGGCTTTAGTTGTGGCAACGAGCTACTCGACCGCTGGCTCGTGCGTTACGCAGGCCAGAACCAGCGTCGGGACGCAGCACGAACGTTCGTCGCTGTAACCACTGACCAGCGCGTGTACGGCTACTACACGCTTCTCGCCGGGCAGCTCGATCATCGCGAAGCGACGGTCGAAACGAGCAAAGGGCTATCCCAGCACTTCCCGATTCCAGTTGCGATCCTTGCTCGTCTAGCTGTCGACGTTGGCCAGCAGGGCGGCGGGATCGGCGCGGCACTTCTCAACGACGCACTTGTGCGCGTGGTCCGCGCATCTGAGGAGGTGGCGGTCCGCGCAATAGTTGTACACGCCGTCGACGAAAATGCGTCGTCGTTCTATACGCGGTTTGGCTTCCGAGCACTCAGCGACGCGCCACTGACCCTGATGGCCACTCTCTCCGCACTTCGCGCCGCGGGCTACCGATAGACGCGGGCACCCTGAACATATGCAGGCGCTCGCTGTGTCAGGTAACGCGGCCGGGATCTAGCTTCAGAGCTTCAGACGTACAGGGCACGCCAGTCTGTGGACCGCTGATCGAGACGATGAGGCAAGTGCCGCAAGAGCTCCTCGCTGCAAACGTCCGCAGGCTTCCATCGTCGTCCGACCCCTCCGCCAAACGCGAGGGTTTCGAGGGCTTGCAACCCATCCGCCATCGGCTGAACGGTCGGATCTGCCAACGCCAGCCTCCGCAGTAGGTGCGTGAGGAACACGCCGACCGGGGCAGGCCGACCGGATACGTCATCGTGTCGCGCGGCGACCCCCCCTTTCCAGTCGTCGGGCTGCGCCCTCCTTGTTACGGCCACGCCCTCAGACCGATCGCGCCATCGGAGGCGGGGCTACAATCGACCGGCTATGCGTACATCGACACCCGTCGCGCTGGACGGAGCCGCAGCCAAGGGCTGGCGAGGATGAACGCGGTCGCCACGGAGGAGATGATCGAGCGCGCGGGCCGTGCGCTGATCGATGCCGCGTCGGCGCCTGCCAAGGTGATCCTGTTTGGCTCGCGTGCTCGTGGAGACGCGAACGAGGGCAGCGACTTCGACTTCTTGGTGATCGAGCGCCAGGTTGACGATCGCCTCGCGGAGGCCGTCAAACTCCGCCACGCTCTACGCGATTTCGGCGTGCCCGTCGATGTGATCGTGATGGAGGAAGGGCTTGTCGAACGACGCTCCAAGGTCAAGGGCACGATGGTCGATCGCGCTCTACGCGAGGGGCGCGTTGTCGCCCAGTCCTGAGCAGATCGAGTACGCGGAGATGTTGCATCGCCTCGCAACGGGCGACCTCTACGCCTGCCGCAAGCTCGCCGACGACCCTGTGGTGTCCGTAGAACGGACGTTCCTCGGCTGGCCTGGATCGTAGAATCGGCCGCCTCGATGGTGGGTCGCAGCCGCTCACGCCGGCCCCGCGCACGCTGTAGACTCCGCACTCGGTGGACGGGTTCGAGCTCCCCAAGCTGCGCTACGAAGATGTGTCGCTGCGGCTGGACCTGCCCTCGGAACCCGGCGGCAACGGGAACGGGGAGACTGGCGAGCATGCACGAACCTGGAGCAGCGTGTCCTTCAAACTGGAGGAGGGGCTGTCCTTTGGAGGACCGATGGCGGCGCCGCTGCAAAAGAAGGACGTCCACGATGACGACCTGCGGACCTTTATGCGCGATCCGGCCGCAACCTGGCTGCTGGTTCACAGCGGTGTCACGTTCAAGGGCGAGCAGAAGCGCCCGAATTCGATCGCGCGGTGGTGGCGTTCCGGCTCGCCGGTGCCGAAGCGCTCGCCTGGTCGCTGTATCCGATCTCGGCGGCCACGCCCCTCGAGCTTTCGAGCGCGTTGACGTTCGAGCCGAACTTTCAGGTCGCCGGTACTGGCAGCGGCCTCGGCAGCGTGGGGAAGAGTAAGACGCGCCAGACACAGGAGCCATTCATCCTCTCCCAGGACGCCCAGACGGCCACTCCCAGCTGGCTTTTCAAGCGCACCTCGGCCGTCAAGCTCGAGGGCAACTACCGGCTGGTGATGGTCGTCCGGGGTTAGGCCGGGAGAGCAGGCGAAACTGACGACGACCCTCAACGCCGCCGTGCGCCCCGGACGGATCGCCGGACTGGTGAAGGACAGGGTGGACCTGCTGCCTTACTCGCCGAAAGCGATCGAGCTGGCCTTCCCAAGCCGAAGTTGACGAAAATTCAACACGCTGCTAACGTGATCTGCGTGAGCATGCACGACTTGGGCACAGAGGTACTGCGACTGCGCGAGCAGCGCAACATGACACAGCGCGAGCTGGCACGGCTGAGCGGGCTCACAGCGTCCTACGTCTCGAAGATCGAGAGCGGCCGGTTGCAGAGCGGACCGTCAGCCGCCGCCGTCGCCTCGCTGGCGCATGGGCTCGGCGTCGAGGAGTTCCCCCTGCTACAGGCGGCGGGACGTCTACCCTCCTCGCTCGAGCAGCTCGGACGCGACCCGGAAGCGGCGCGCTTCTTCC
>Ga0182015_10004522_pt1 | contig 14914 bp, 12 predicted proteins | sample 712P3MmetaG_FD_120478 | JGI IMG/M metagenome (GOLD analysis project Ga0182015, IMG submission 120478) | Permafrost microbial communities from Stordalen Mire, Sweden - 712P3M metaG | ecosystem: Environmental > Terrestrial > Soil > Wetlands > Permafrost | place: Sweden: Stordalen | collected...
CACTGATCTTCCTGCGGGAGACATTGTTTCTGTGGACATCCAGGTTCTCCTTGACGGTTAACTCGCGCGACGGCGCAGCGAGCCCCGTAAGTAGTTAGTTATTGACAACTAACTATATACTAGATGTCGTGAAGAGTTCCAACACACTTTCGACAACGCGCCGCAGCGCCAAGGATGTACAGGGCGAAGCGGTTGAAGAGGCCGCTGGATTACTCGTCGCCCTCACTCGACTGACCCGTCAACTGCGTTCACGCTCTCGTTCCGCGAACGATGACGTCACGCCGTCACAAACCTCGGCGTTAGCTCGAATCGAGCAGTTAGGTCCACTTCGCTTGGGCGTGCTCGCCGAGGTGGAGGGGACGTCGGCCGCGACCATGTGTCGCATCGTCGACGGCCTCGAAGAACGTAGTCTCATCGCGCGCGTGCCTGATCCCGACGACGGACGCGCCAGCAATCTTCAACTCAGCAGTGAGGGTGGGGCGTTGCTGGCTGAACTGCGTTCACGAAGCACCGAAGCGCTGCGAAGAGCGTTGGGCGAGCTCACCGCTGGCGAGCACACAATCGTGGTGGAAACCATCTCGCTGCTGGAGCGGCTGGGTGATGTCTTGAACCGTACCGATCGCTAACGTTCGTACGCTAGTTAAACGGCTTTAGATTCCTCACGCGCTTCGACGGCGAAGTGGGGGACGATTCGTTCCAACCACTTGGGCATCCACCAGTTTGCTTTTCCGAAGAAGTGCATGAGCGACGGGACAAGAATGGTCCGCAGAAAAAATGCGTCTAACAGCACTGCGCCGCCGAGCCCGATCCCGAATTCTGCGATGATCCTTTCGCCGCCAACGGCAAAGGCTAGGAAGACGCAGATCATGACGAGCGCCGCGGCCGAGATGACCCGACCGGTGTTGGCTTGACCATGGGTGACCGCCAATTCATTGTCGCCGGTATTCACCCACTCTTCGTGCATGCGCGACACCAAGAAGACCTGATAGTCCATCGAAAGTCCAAAGAGAATGGCGATCATGATGATCGGTAAGAACGATTCGACTGGCCCCGTTCCCGATCCAATTATCGAACTGCCCCAACCCCACTGGAAGACCGCGACGACGAGACCGAAGGATGCGCCCATCGCCAGGAGATTCATCACCGCTGCCGTGAGCGGAATCAGGATGCTTCTAAAGGCCACCATGAGTAACAAGCACCCGAGGATCACGATGACCGCGATGAAGAGAGGAATCTTGCCATCGAGCACATTGGAGAAGTCATTGGATAGCGCCGTTTGACCACCGACGAAAACTTCGGTGTTTGACTTGGCAGTGGCGTCGGGAATATACGTGTTGCGCAGTGTTGAAATGAGTTGCGAGGTCTTGAGGTCTTGTGGACTGGTCGTCGCGATCACTGTGATAAGTGACACCTTGCCGTTGGGGCTGAACACGACGGGGCTGACTGACTTGATGCCGGGCTTACCTTGGATAGACAAGTCGAGCTTTTGCATTGCCACCTGGTCGGCGTGGTCGTTGATAGAACCAACTAGTAATAACGGGCCGTTGAATCCGGCGCCGAATCCCTGCGCGATTTCGTCGTAGGCCAGACGGGTTGTCGAACCCGATGGGTCAGAACTCTGATCGGAAAGTCCGAGGTGCAACGAGAGCAATGGGATTGTCAATACGGCAATGGCCAAAATCGCAATCGCCGAGAGCGTGCGTGGGCGACGTCCGACGAAGTTGGCCCAACGTTGCCATCCACCCTGGACGGTTGTTGCTTCGGGCCCGGTGCCGGCGAGCTTGCGCCGTTCTTTCCGACTGAGCACGCGCATTTTCTGGAACGCGAGTAGCGCTGGCAACAGTGTGAGTGACGCCATCATCGTGATGAAGACGGTCAACGCCGCGGCGACTCCAAGTCCAACGAGGAAGGAGAAGCCGAGGATCAACATGCCGAGCAGGGCAACGCACACGGTCGCGCCGGCGAAGAGCACTGCTCGACCGGAGGTGTCGATGGCCGTGATGATCGAGTCTTCGATACTCATGCCCTGTTTTAGATTTTGTCGACTTCGAGTGACGATGAAGAGCGCGTAGTCAATACCGACACCCAGTCCGATCAACGATCCGAGGATTGGCGCGAACTGCGCTATCGAAAGTCCGTGACTCAAGAGGGTTGTCGCCCCGGTCGCGATCCCGATGGCGAAGAGAGCGACTCCGAGTGGCAGCAGCATGGCGAACAGCGACCCGAACGCGAGGAACAGCACGACGGCCGTCGCGATCAGTCCGATTCCTTCGTCAGGACTGCCGGTTGGCGCGGTGAGATTACCGAAGGCGCCGCCGCCGAAGTTGACTTGCAGTGAACTGGACCGAAGCGTTTCGGCCTCATTGACGACCGCTTGCACATCCGACTTCTTGAGATACTGCGCCTGCTTGAAGAAGTTGACCGTCGCGAAGGCGATCTTTCCGTTCTTGCTCATCTGGAGCGCGTCAGCGAATGGCGACGCGACGACCGCTACTTCGGGCAACTTGCTCACCTTGGCCAACATCGCGTTGATCGAGTGCTCGTGGCTCGAAAGAGTGCCCGACGTGACGTCAAAGACAATGTGATCCACGTCACCGGAGTTGGACTTGAAGTTGGACTGCAAGAGTTGCAGCGCGTGCACGGAGTTGGTGCCAGGAAAGCTGAACGTGTTCGAGTAATCCGAACCAATAGAGAAGGACGCGATGTTGATGCCCACGAAGAGTGCTATCCACGCGCCCAGCACCATCCAACGGCGGCGGACGCAAAAACGGGCGAGGGACTTCATGTGGATTGTCTCCTGATTGGCGAAGGGGGGCCGAGTAAAATTCGTTTGTGCGATACTCGCCCCCATACTTTAGATGGAAACCCGATGCCTAACGCCAACCGACCGGCTCGCTTCGAGGGACGCGAGTTTCCCCAAGTGATTCCCGAACCGGACGACGTTTTGGCGGGTGTGCCCGCGCCGTGGTCGTTCCTGGACGAAAAATTCCGACAGGGTTTCACGCTGGCCCACGTCGTTGAACGCTTGCGCGCCGGAGAGCGCCACCTTGACGGCTGGCCCGTCCCCGGTGACCCCCAAGAGATGGAAGCCGTGATGGACGCGACGAGTCGGCCCATTGTCAATCGTGCCGCCGTGCTGCTCGCATTTTTTGAAGAAGAGGGAGAGACGTACGTGGTGCTCACTCGTCGCGCAACGACGTTGCGATCTCATCGAGGTGAAATCGCTCTGCCGGGCGGGCGCACCGACGGTGACGAGACCCCCGTCGAGACGGCGCTTCGTGAAGCGCACGAGGAAGTGGGCATCGATCCAACTTCCGTGACACCCATTGGCTGGCTGAGCCCGATCGTCACGTTCGCTTCGGGATCGGCCCTCTGGCCGGTAATTGGGGTGCTGGATGAACGACCGAATCTGGTCACTGATCCCGCCGAAGTCGATCGAGCGTTTTCGGTCTCGCTCAAGGATTTGGTCGCCGACGGAGCATTCCTAGAAGAGCGATGGCGCCGCACAGTGCCTCGACCGGGCGCTGATGCAGACGGCTATTTTCCGATTTACTTTTTTGCGGTTCCCGGTGACGTCATTTGGGGGGCGACCGCACGCGTGCTCACCGAGTTGCTCTGCTTGGTCACCGGCGTTGCGTGGCCCGACGCAGAGCGGGTTTGGGTCTGACTTCGTCCATTAGATTGGAGGTAACGCACACTTCGTTTTGGGGGGTGCTGTTTCTTAGGCGGAGGTCACCATGGCGGAAGTAGAGATTGGTATTTATAAATCGGCCCGTCAGGCCTACGGCTTCGACGACATCGCGATTGTGCCGTCGCGGCGCACCCGTGACCCCGAAGACGTCGACATTTCCTGGCAGATTGACGCGTATAAGTTCGAGCTGCCGTTGCTCGGAGCCGCGATGGATGGGGCGATCTCACCCACCACCGCCATTGAACTCGGTCGCTTGGGTGGCCTCGGCGTTCTCAACCTCGAGGGCCTCTGGACCCGATACGAAGACCCATCGGCATTGTTCGACGAGATCTGTGAACTCGACGATGACAAGGCGACGGCGCGCATGCAGCAGATGTACTTAGAGCCAATAAAGCTCGAACTCGTGGCCGCGCGCATTGGCGAGATGAAGGCGGCGGGCATCGTCACCTCGGCGTCAGTGACACCGGCGCGCACGGACTGGATGGCCAAGACCATCCTCGACGCCGGGCTCGACATCCTCGTCATTCAGGGCACCGTGGTCTCGGCCGAGCACGTGTCCAAAACAGTTGAACCACTCAACCTGAAGAAGTTCATTCGTGAATTCGAGCTCCCGGTCATCGTCGGCGGCTGCGCGAGCTACCAAGCGGCGCTGCACCTCATGCGTACCGGTGCGGCCGGCGTACTGGTCGGTGTTGGTCCCGGCAACGCCTGCACGACGAGGGCAGTGCTGGGCATTGGTGTGCCCCAGGCGACCGCGATTGCGGACGTGGCCGGTGCGCGCATGCGCCACCTCGACGAGACCGGTGTCTACGTGCACGTCATTGCCGACGGCGGCATGAGCAAGGGCGGCGACATCGCCAAGGCCATTGCCTGTGGTGCCGACGCGGTCATGATCGGCTCGCCGCTCACGAGTGCCTTCGAAGCGCCCGCGCGAGGGTTCCACTGGGGAATGGCGGCGTTCCACCCGACGCTGCCGCGAGGCACACGTGTGCGCACGCAGGTTCGCGGTTCGCTGAAAGAAGTGTTACTCGGACCGGCCCACGAAAACGACGGACGGCTCAATCTCTTTGGCGCGTTGCGTACGTCTATGGCGACCTGCGGCTACGAGACATTGAAGGAATTCCAGAAGGCCGAAATTATGCTTGCCCCCTCGCTGCAGACTGAAGGCAAACAGCTTCAGCGCTCCCAGGGCGTAGGCATGGGCCATTGACCGCGAATGTTCTCGTTGTTGACTTCGGGGCGCAGTACGCCCAATTGATAGCCCGGCGTGTGCGAGAAGCGCACGTCTATTCAGAGATTGTCCAGTCCACGATCACTGCCGACGAAGTGCGCGCGAAGAGTCCCTCGGCCATCATCTTGTCCGGTGGGCCAAAGTCGGTCTACGAGGTACCGGCCCCGTCGCTCGACCCCGCCATCTACGAACTGGGCATTCCCGTGCTCGGTATCTGTTATGGCGCCCAACTCATGGCCTTGCAATTGCGCGGCGACGTCGCGCGCACCGGTGCCGGGGAATATGGTCGCACGACGCTGACGCGCGTGGGTAGTTCGGCCTTGATGGACGAGTGGCCCATGACGTCCACCTGTTGGATGAGCCACGGCGACGCGATTGCCCAAGCGCCGGACGGCTTCGTGGTGACGGCCTCATCGGGCGAGGCGCCGGTGGCCGTCATGGAAGACGTGCAGCGCCGCCTGTACGCGGTGCAGTTCCACCCCGAAGTGATGCATACCGAACATGGTCAGAGGTTGATCGAGAGTTTCTTGCACAAAGAAGCGCAGATCCCGGCGACCTGGACCAACAGCTCGATCATCGAAGACCAAGTTGCCGCAATCCGCAAGCAAGTGGGAAACGAAAAGGTTCTCTGCGCGCTCTCGGGAGGTGTTGACTCGGCGGTCGCAGCGGCGCTGGTCACGAAGGCGGTTGGCACGCAGTTGACCTGCGTCTTTGTTGACACCGGTCTCATGCGCAAGAACGAGGGTGAGCAGATCGAGGAGACCTTCACGCGTCAATTCGGCGTGGAGCTCATTCACGTGAAGGCCCAAGACCGGTTCTTCGACGCGTTGGCCGGCGTCACTGACCCCGAACAGAAGCGCAAGATCATTGGCGGGCTGTTCATTCAAGAGTTCGAGACGGTGGCGCGCGACCTGGGTGCTGGCGGTGATGGACCGCGCTTCTTGGTCCAGGGCACCCTCTATCCCGACGTCATTGAATCGGGATCGGGTCACGCGGCCAACATCAAGAGTCACCACAATGTTGGCGGTCTGCCCGAGGATCTCTCCTTTGAACTCGTTGAACCGCTGCGGCTGCTCTTTAAAGACGAGGTGCGTCACGTGGGCGAAGAACTAGGGCTGCCCGCCGAGATTGTCTGGCGCCAACCGTTCCCCGGTCCAGGTCTGGGCGTACGAATAGTGGGCGAGGTGACGCGTGAGCGCGCGGAGATCCTTCGCAATGCCGACTATGTGGTCGTCGACGAGATTAAGAAGGCGGGGCTGTACCGAGAACTCTGGCAGAGCTTTGCCGTGTTACCGGTCGTGCGTACTGTGGGCGTCATGGGAGATGGACGCACCTACGCCTACCCGATCATCATCCGCGCGGTCACCAGTGACGACGCCATGACCGCCGACTGGGCCCGACTGCCCTACGACGTGATTGAGTCGATTGCCAATCGACTGATTCGCGAAGTGGATGGCGTGAATCGAGTGGCCCTGGATGTGACGAGCAAGCCGCCGGGCACCATTGAGTGGGAGTGAGCGGGACATCGTTCTCTGACGAGTCCCTGTGGGGTAGCGCGCCAGCGAACTCGAATTCACGACTCGACCCGGACTCACTGCTCGAGGACCTGACCGAACCGCAACGTCGCGCCGTCCTTCAGCGCGGTGGTCCGCTGCTCGTCATCGCGGGAGCGGGCTCGGGCAAGACTCGGGTGCTCACACGGCGCATCGCGCACATCCTCGCCACGGGCGACGCCCGTCCCTGGGAGATCATGGCCATCACGTTCACCAACAAGGCGGCCGACGAGATGCGTCGACGCGTCGTCGCCCTCGTGGGGGACGACGCGCATCGCATGTGGGTCTCCACGTTCCACTCGGCGTGTTTGCGGATGTTGCGCGTCAACGCCGACGTATTGGGCTACCAGCGCGGTTTCACGATCTACGACGCGGGCGACGCGGAAACGGCTGTAGAGCGCATTATGAAGGAACTCAACCTCGACACAAAACGGTTGTCACCGCGTAGCGTGACCGCCGCCATCTCGGCGGCCAAGAACGAGATGCTCTCTCCTGACGCCTACGAAGCCTCGGCCCACGGTGACAATCCGACCAATCGACGGATCGCCGAGATCTATCACCTCTACACGCAGCGACTCAAACTCGCGAATGCGATGGACTTCGACGACCTCTTGCTCAACGCCGTCGCCATGATGCGCGCCGACGAGGGCGTGCTCGCGTCGTACCAGAATCGATTCAAGTACTTGCTGGTTGATGAGTTCCAAGACACCAACGGCGTGCAGAACGAACTGGTGATGATGCTGGCCGCGAGTCACCGCAACCTCTGCGTGGTGGGTGACTCCGATCAGTCGATCTACCGTTTTCGCGCGGCCGACGTGCGCAACATCCTGCAGTTCGAACTCAGGTTCCCCGACGCCGAAGTCATCTTGTTAGAGCAGAACTTCCGTTCGACCCAAACCATTCTCGACGCCGCCAACGCGGTCATCGCGATGAACGCCAGTCGACACGCGAAGAATCTTTTCACGGAAGGCGAGCAGGGCGAGAAGATTCGTCTCTACCGTGCCGGTGACGAGTACGACGAGGGACGCTGGGTCGCGAGTGAGCTGCGACGTCTGCGCAGCGAAGAATCGCTCAATTGGAATCAGATGGCGGTCTTCTACCGGACCAACGCGCAGAGTCGCGTGCTGGAAGAAGAGATGCTGCGGGCCAACGTTCCTTATCGCGTGATCTCCGGCATGCGGTTTTATGATCGCAAAGAGATCAAGAACGCGCTGGCCTACTCGCGTCTCATCGTTAACCCCCGCGATGAAGCGTCGGCGCGACGGGTCATCAATGAACCTAAACGTGGCATTGGCCCCGGGGCCCAGGCCAAACTCGGCGCCTACGCGGCGGAGAACGGAATCTCGTTCGCCGAAGCCCCGGCGTACGCCAAGGCGGCGGGTCTTTCCGGCAAGGCGCTGATCAACGCCGAAAAGTTTGCCTTCATGTTGGAGGAACTTCGCGCCCTGGCTAACGACCTCGCCCCAAGGGAGATGATCGACGCCATCGTGCGCGAGTCGGGCATGGGCGACGCGCTGCGCGCCGAGAACACCGACGAGGCCTATTCACGTTTGGAGAACTTGGGCGAACTCGCGTCCGCCGCCTCCCAGTACGACTCACTGATGGATTTCGTTGAACGCATGGCGCTCGTCGCGGACTCCGACCAGCTCGACGGCGGTGCCGGAGCCATCTCCATGATGACCCTGCACGTGGCGAAGGGGTTGGAGTATCCGGTCGTGGTGATCACGGGCTTGGAAGAAACAATCTTCCCGCACCGTCGCGCACTCTCGGACGACGCCGAATTAGAAGAGGAACGTCGCCTCTGCTACGTGGGAATTACACGGGCCATGGATCACTTAGTGCTCACCCACGCATGGAGTCGGACCATGTGGGGACACCGGGTGGACGCGCTGGCGAGCCGTTTCTTGCTCGAAATCCCTCCGGCGCTGGTCAACGATCTCTCGGTGAACCTGCCAACACGCAGATCAAGTTTCGACTCGGATGAGGGATTCACGGGTCGCACGACTGCGTTCACCGAAGGCCGGGCCTTCGGTACCGGAGCGGCGCCACCGGTGCGTTCCACGGGTGCGGAGAAACTGGAGTTGAAGGTAGGCGATCACGTCATCCATGATCGCTACGGAGCTGGAGTCGTGACACACGTTGACGGCGAAGGTTCTCACTCGCGAGCGGCGGTCAATTTTGACGAGCACGGTACCAAGCAGTTGGTGCTCGCGATGACACCACTACGCCGTGCGTGACAAGTCGATTGGCGTCATCGCTCTTACGAGGTGAGTGACTTCGACCAGACTTCGCAAGAACGCAACGCGGACCGAGATCCCGGCACTGACGCGGCGGGAAAGAGCGCGACGACGGCACGCATGAAGCCACACGAGCGGTCAGAAACTCGGTAGCCGAACTTGGGGTTACCCGTCGGCGCCGAGATTGTGTCGAATGAGCCCGCACAGAAACCATTAAAGATTTGCAGTTTCGTACCATCTTTGAGCGTGAGCATTATTGAAAACCCACCTAAGTTCTCCATGCACATTTCATTTGGCCCGAGTGGCAACGAGTTGAACTGGTTGACAATTCGCGTGAGGGCGGTTCCCGTCAGGTCAACGCGAACGTTGCCGCGGTTCCCACTGAGTGCGGTCACTTTGTAGCCCGTAACAACTGCGGAAATTGCCTGAGAGATTCTTTGTGATTTGCTGCGGCTTGGTACCCACACGACCTGGCCGTCGACGCGCAGCCACGTTGTTGATGCAGTTCGGCGCGTCATGGAGTAGGCCAGTTGCTTCAAATACACGTGAGGACCACTGGCGCGATAAGTGATGGCGATGGATAACACCGGCGATGCATCATTCGAGCTGCTCTTACCAACGGAGCCGTCGTAATGACCACCCTTGGGAATGTGCGTAGTCAGGAAGTGTTCGACACTTGTTGGCGTTCCGGAAACGATGTAGTACCGATGTTCAGCAGTAATGGTGCTCATGGAGTCTTCACATTGACATACGACCGTCGTAGCCGGGTGTGCGAGCACGGCCGTTGGCGGGACGATCACGTGAGTCAGCAGTTCGCGCGCCTGGTTTACGCCTGGCGCCGTTTTCGCGCCGGCACTGTTCACGCCAAGTAACACAGCGACTGACGCTACTGCTGTCGTCAGCACGGTAACGGCCACCACCCGTTGCACGAGTTTGCCCACATGTGACGTCATAAATGGCTCCATATAGAACTATTGTGCACCGGCCTGAGAAAATTACATCGGAATACGGGAATCTCCGCAGGGCGACTGAGCCTGCGTGGCTGATTTTTCTTAGAAGTCCGCCACCTTGTGCCACAAGGATCTAGGAGTTATTCGAACCAACATCGCGATGTATCGCATTACGCGAGGACACCAGATCACTCGGTCACCGCTGGCAAGACCACTCATCACGCTTGCGGCCACTTCTTCCACGCCGACGGCGAATGGCCGCTCTTTCGTTCCGGCCGTCATCTTGGAACGCACGTATCCGGGTCGGAGGACCTGCACGGTCACCCCTGTGTCTGCCAATGACGCCGACAGTCCATCACAGAGGCGGTCCAGGCCGGCTTTCGCACCGTCGTAGAGATAGTCGCTACGCCGCACTCGAATCGCCGCCATCGACGACATGACCAGAATGCGACCGCTACCCTGAGCTACGAGGCGACGGCGAACTTCGGCGAGCGCGGCCACGGGCCAGGCGTAGGTGACGACGGCCATTTCGGCGCTCAGCTTGGCGTCGTTTTCGAATGTTTTCTGTTCTCCGCGCAAGCCCACCGCGATGATCACGAGGTCGGTCTCGCCACCCACCTTGTTGAATGAGTCGGCCACAGCCTTTCCTGCGCTCTTCACGTTGAGCGCATCAAAGAGGGCGGTGTCTGTGGTCGTCGCGCCGTATGCGCGCGCGTCGGTCGCGGCCACGTCCAAGAGTTCCTGATCGCGCCCGGCCAAAATCACCGTGTGCGCTCTGGCCGAGCAGAGTCGTTTGGTGATGGCCCGGGCAATGTCAGAACTGCCGCCCAATACGACGACGGTTTGGGGCTGGCCGAAAACATTGTTCACCTCTGACTTTCTACTAGGCAACGACGTCGCTCGGTATCCAGAAAGTGGGCGTGTCGAAGGGCTCTATGCTGAACTAACGATGGAACGCACGTATCGAGTCGTTGTCGCCAAACCCGGACTGGATGGCCATGACCGCGGGGCCAAGGTCATCGCGAGGGCCCTGCGTGACGCCGGATTCGAGGTGGTCTACACCGGCCTGCACCAGACCCCCGAACAGATTGTCCAGGCCGTCATTCAAGAAGACGCGGACGCGCTCGGTCTGTCGCTGCTCTCAGGCGCGCACCTGGTCCTGGTGCCGCGCATCGTGACATTGCTCAACGAATCGGGTCGCGAGGACGTATTGCTGGTGGTCGGGGGGATCATTCCCGACGACGACATCGGCGCCCTGGAAGCAGCCGGCGTCGCGCGAGTCTTCACTCCCGGCGCCTCGCTCGCCGAGATTGGCTCGTGGCTGGAGTCGGCCCTCGACTCGAGGGAACACGCCCTGTAGTTCAGTAGTCAGCACAAGCATCACTCACCAAAAGAAAGTTGAAGTGGATGGATCTCTTTGAGTATCAAGGCAAGCAGTACTTCGCGCGCTTCGGCATTGCCGTCTCTCCTGGTGACGTCGCCGACACCGTGGACGAGGCGGTCGCGGTAGCCGAGCGCATTGGCTATCCCGTGGTCGTCAAGGCCCAAGTGAAGGTCGGCGGTCGAGGCAAGGCCGGCGGCGTGAAGCTCGCCAATGACGTCGACGAAGTGCGACTACACGCGGGAAACATTCTGGGCCTCGACATCAAGGGCCACGTGGTGCACCGTGTCTGGGTTGAGCGTTCCAGTGATATCGCCAAGGAGTACTACGCCTCGTTCACGTTGGACCGTCCGAACAAGACCCACCTGGGCATGTTGAGCGCCCAGGGCGGGGTGGAGATCGAGGTCGTCGCCGAAGAGAATCCCGACGCCATTGCCTTTCTGCAAATCGACCCCGTGCGCGGACTGGACGTCGCCACGGCGCGACGTTGGGTCGCCGAGGCCGAACTCGACGAGGCCGCGCGCGAGCAGGCGGCGCAGCTACTGGTCAAGCTCTATGACTGCTACACGACCGGTGACTGTGACCTCGCCGAAATCAATCCGCTCGTCCTGACGCCAGACGGCACCGTGCACGCGCTCGACGCCAAGGTGACATTGGACGAGAACGCCAGTTATCGCCACCCGGAATGGGACGAGTACCGAGCGACCGAGACGGAGGACCCACGCGAAAAGATGGCCAAGGAGAAGGGCCTCAACTACATCGGGCTCGACGGCACCGTGGGCATCATTGCCAATGGGGCCGGGCTCGCGATGTCCACGCTCGACGTGGTCAACCAAGTTGGTGGGACCGCGGCGAACTTCCTCGACATCGGCGGTGGCGCCAACGCTGACGTCATGGCGGCGGCGCTCGAAGTCATCAATTCCGACCCCAAGGTGAAGTCCATCTTTGTGAATATCTTTGGCGGCATCACCCGCGTCGACGAAGTCGCTAACGGCGTGCTCGAAGCCTTGGGGAGAGTCTCGATCAGCTCGCCAATCGTCCTGCGTCTCGACGGTACGAACGCCGTTGAGGGTCGCGCGATATTGGCGCCTCATCTCAATGAACGACTCATCACCGAACCAACGATGCTCGACGCCGCGCGCACGGCCGTGAACCTCGCGAACGCCTAAAGGAAAATCATGAGCATATTTGTTGACGAAAACACCAAGGTAATTGTCCAAGGACTCACCGGAAGCCAGGGCCGATTCCACGGCCTACGCAACCGTGACTACGGCACCAAGATCGTCGGCGGAGTGACGCCCGGCAAGGGTGGCTCCGATGTGGACGGCGTGCCGGTCTTTAATTCGGTCAAGGAGGCAGTCGAGGCGACCGGCGCCACGGCTTCGTTCATCGCGGTGCCGCCAAAATTCGCCTCCGCGGCTATCTTGGAGGCGGCCGAAGGCGGCATTGCCCTCATTGTGTGCATCACCGAAGGCATTCCCGCCCACGACGAGGCGGTGACGTTCAATCGCCTGGTCGAAGAACACCCTGGCGTTCGTCTCATTGGCCCGAACTGTCCCGGGATCATTAGTCCCGGCAAGTGCAACATTGGCATCACCTCGGGCGATATTGCCCTGGCCGGTGGACCGGTGGGTGTTGTCTCTCGTTCGGGCACCTTGACCTACCAGGCACTGCACGAACTGAGCCAGCACGGCATTGGCCAGACCACCTGCGTGGGCATTGGTGGTGACCCGGTACCCGGCACCAATTTCATCGACTGCCTCGCCGCATTTCAGGCCGATCCCGAAACCAAGGCCGTGATGATGATCGGAGAGATCGGCGGCTCCGAAGAAGAGCGGGCCGCCGAGTGGATCAAGATCAACATGACCAAGCCAATTGTCTCCTACATCGCGGGCGTCACTGCTCCCGCGGGGCGCAAGATGGGTCACGCGGGCGCCATCATCTCGGGATCCAAGGGCACGGCGCAGGCAAAGATGGACGCGCTGGCTGAAGCGGGGGTGTTTGTCTGCCTCAATCCCACGGAGGCCGGTGAAAAGATGGTCGAAATCGTGAAGGCGCTGTAACTCGTTGAGCAACCCCCGGCTCTGCGTACTGGTCTCGGGATCGGGAACGATTCTCGAAGCCATGATCGAGGCACAACTTGAAGTGGCCCTCGTCGCCGCTGACCGACAGTGCCCGGCGCTCGAGATTGCCGAGCGCGCCGGTGTCGAGGCGTTGTTGTTTGACCGCGCGGATTACGGGGGCTTCTCGTCGGACTTTGATCGTGATACCTATAGCGCCGCGCTGGCCGGCGCGCTGCGGGTGCGCGACATCGATCTGGTCGCGATGGCCGGGTTCGGCACGATATTCACTGCCTCGTTTCACGAAGCGTTTCCCGGGCGGGTACTCAACACGCACCCGAGCCTGTTGCCGGCCTTCAAGGGGTGGCACGCCGTCAACCAAGCGCTAGCCGCCGGGGTGAGTGAGTCGGGCTGCACGGTGCACATAGCGACCGAAGCTCTGGACGACGGACCGATTCTGGCTCGTCGCTCTGTCGAGGTGTTCAAGGACGACGATGAGAAGACGCTGCACGAACGAATAAAGGCGGAGGAACGCACGCTCTACCCCTTGGTGGTCGGTAGGGTGATGGCTTGCCTCGCCATTGGACTGGAACCCGTGACGGTGGCTGAACCCCTGGAGGAGAACTAGATGCGTGCGCTGCTGAGTGTGTGGGATAAGACGGGACTCGTTGAGTTCGCCGCCGGTCTCGCGCTCGTAGGCGTCGAACTCGTGGCCTCGGGTGGCACGGCCGCCGAACTGCAAGAAGCGGGCGTGGCCCACCTCGACGTCGCCGACGTCACGGGGTCGCCCGAGATGCTGGGCGGGCGGGTAAAGACACTGCACCCAAAAATTCACGGCGGCATCCTGGCCGATCGTTCCCAGCCCCAGCACATGGCTGACCTCGAAGCGAACGACATCGAAGTCATTGACCTCGTCGTCTGTAATCTCTACCCGTTTTCTGCCGACCCCTCGGTTGAACTCATTGACATTGGCGGGCCGGCCATGGTCCGCGCCGCCGCCAAGAACCACCAGCACGTCGGCGTGCTCACGAACCCCAGTCAGTACCCGACGGTGCTCGAAGAGTTGACGGCGACGGGCACGCTGTCCAACGGCACCCGTCACGAATTGGCGAGGGCGGCCTTTGCCCACACCGCGGCCTACGACGCGCAGATTGTTCGTTGGTTAGATGGCGGCGGCGTCATCGGCGGACCTCCCGGTCCCATCGAGACGGTGGTGCCCCAGACGCTGCACCTCTCACTCGAGCGCGCCGAGGTGGTGCGCTACGGAGAAAACCCTCACCAGATCGGCGCCCGTTATCGCCGTACTGGTTCGACGCCGTGGTGGGACGGGGTCATCCAACACGCCGGCACGGCGCTGTCCTATCTCAACCTCTTTGACGCCGACGCCGCGTGGCGTCTGGTGCACGAACTGAACAAAGACTTCCCGGGTTTCTCGTGCGTCGCGATCATCAAGCACGCGAATGCGTCGGGCGCGGCGCTGGGATCGTCCTTGGGCGATGCCTTTTCCAAAGCGCTGGCGGCGGACGCGCAGAGCGCCTTCGGCGGCATCGTGGCGATAGACGGAGAGGTCGACGCCTCGCTCGCCGAACTGATCGCCGCAGGTCCCCAGGCCGACGTCATCATCGCGTCCTCTTTCAGCCCCGAAGCGATCTCCCTGCTCGTCGCCCGACGTAAGGCCACACGGCTGCTGAGCGCGCCCTCGCCCGAACCGCTCGATCTTTCGGTACGCACATTTGGCGACACGGCCCTGGTGCAGAACGCCGACGAACTGTTGGCACCGATCCAGCAATGGCGCACTGTTACCGAGGCGA
>Ga0182015_10004524_pt1 | contig 14904 bp, 5 predicted proteins | sample 712P3MmetaG_FD_120478 | JGI IMG/M metagenome (GOLD analysis project Ga0182015, IMG submission 120478) | Permafrost microbial communities from Stordalen Mire, Sweden - 712P3M metaG | ecosystem: Environmental > Terrestrial > Soil > Wetlands > Permafrost | place: Sweden: Stordalen | collected...
CCTGCTGCAGATGAATCAGAAGGACGGAACCTTTTGCGATGCAAGCGACGAGGCCGGACCGGCGTTGATGGAGCGGCGCGTCTCGCGCGGGTTGGCGATCGGCGATTTGTTCAACGACGGCAACATGGATGTGGTGGTCGAAGACCTTGATGGTAAGCCGATGATTTTGCGGAACCGTGGCGTACCGGGCCGGCACTGGGTGAGCTTCGAACTGGACGGTACTAAGAGCAATCGGGCAGCGCTTAATGCGCGCATCAGAATTGTGGCCGGAGGGATGACGCAGACCAGCGAGATCCATAGCGGCGGCAGCTATCTTTCGCAGAACGACCTTCGCGTTCACTTCGGCCTGGGTGCGGCCACGAAGATCGATAAGGTGGAGATCCGCTGGCCTTCGGGGTTGGTGGAAGTGCTTACTAACGTCGCTTCCGATCGCTTCTACAACGTTCTCGAGGGCAAGGGAGTTGTTGACCCCAGCGTGGCGAGGCCCGCACCCGTGAAGCACCCATGAGGACAGGGAACTGCTATGTTTAATTCCGGCGGGGTTGGCGTTCTGCGCTTTCGCGCTGTCCTGCTGGTAGCATTCGATGAGCTTTCGCAGGTTCGTCCCTAACTCGAGGTTGTGTTCCGTAGGGCGAGATCGAGCGCCGGGCGTTCCGCCTCGACTGTCCTGCGCGGATCGATCGGTTTTGTCATAGGCCTGCGCGAGTTCGGCCAGACAGCGCCAGTTCCTGCCTTCGCTCAGCTCCTGCGGCTTTCTCGACGGGTGTCACCGCCGCGGAATAGTCGCCGCGAGATTCAATTCATAGGAAGCGCAGACCATCGCTGCGCACCGGAGTGCGGCGTCCGGCAGGCAACGATGGCAGTCTAGCCAGGCGGGCGTATGCAGCTGCGCACTGAGGGTCTTTCGTCGCGACCTCGAAATCCGTCCGAGCCAGTCCTGTTCACGGGTGGTAGACTGCAAGCCGGAACCGGCTGGAGCAGCCGAGAGCAATGCTGCGGTCTACCATGGTTGTGCAGTTTCGGATAATTGCAAGAGGATGCCTGCTGCTGGTCCAGGTGGCTCTGACCGCGTCCTGCGCGCTCGCTCTGAGCGATGCGCAACTCCAGTACACCCGTCAGGTCTGGCACGTTCAGGATGGTCTTCCCGAAGACACAGTCCAGGCGATGCAACAGACGCCCGATGGCTACCTCTGGATCGGAACCACGGGCGGACTCGCCCGTTTCGACGGATCGCGCTTCCTCACCTACAGGCGAAGCTCGAGTCCGGCGCTCACCGAGAACAGCGTCTTCTGCCTCCTCACCGCGCACGACGGCAGCCTCTGGCTCGGCACCGAAGGCGGCGGCCTCCTCCATTTCGATCATGGCGAATTCCGCGCCTACACGGCGCGCGAAGGGCTTACCGACGGGTTCGTCCGCAGCGTCATCGAAGACAACCTCGGTCGCCTTTGGATCGGAACTGACAACGGGCTGTTCCGGATCCGCAACGGCGTCGTGCAGCGCGTCGACACTTCGCGCTTCGCTCCCTCCCTCGCCATCCACTCCATCTTCGAGGATCGGGAACATCGTGTCTGGGCGGGTGGTTCGCGGCTGCTCATGTTCGACGGCGACCAGGTCCGCCAGTTCGGGCTACCCGGCGCCTACAGCCAGAACCGCGTGAAGTCCATTCTGCAGACGAGCGACGGCACAATCTGGGTCGGCACCGTCGGCGGCCTGCAGCGGCTTTCTCACGATCGCTTTATCGCCGTGCCCGACATCGCCGCGACAGTGCGCACGCTCCGCCAAACCACCGACGGAACTCTGTGGATCGGAACTATCGGTCATGGGCTCTACACCTACGCCAACAATGAACTGCGCAGAGTCGGCAGCAACGGGTTATTGCCGAGTAACACGGTGCTGAACATTTATGAGGATGATACTCACCAGATATGGCTCGGAACCCAGGATGGTCTGGTACGCCTCAGCAGGACTCCGGTCAGAGTGGTCCCGTTGCCCGGCGGCTCGGACCCGGATTTCGAAACCATCTCCTGGGACTCCAAGGGAACGATCTGGGCCGTCTCCTCTCGCGTCTACGCGATCCACAGCGACCGCGCGACCCCGCACATCTTCGCCGCAACCGCCAATATTCCGGTGCGCAATGTCTTCCGTGATCGCCAGGGAACCTTGTGGATCGGAACTGATGGCAGCGGCGCGTATCATTTCACCGCCAGCGGGCCGGTCCATTACTCCGCTCCCGACCGGCTGGTGAATAACTTTGTCCGTGCCTTTATGCAAAGCCGCGACGGTTCGGTCTGGATCGCCACCGACGAAGGAGTTAGCCGCATCAATGCTGGAAAGGTCAGCAACTTCCGTGTACGGGATGGCCTCGTGTACTTCAGCACCCGCGCGCTCATGGAAGACCGCGATGGCATTCTCTGGATCGGCACCGACCAGGGACTCAGTTGCTGGAGCAATGGTCAATTCGTCCGAAACGCCGCTACTCAGTCCCTGCTGCAGGAAAAGATATGGACCATCCTACAGGATGCCAGCGGAGTCATCTGGTTCGGTACGCGAGACCATGGATTGTTTCGCTATCGCGACGGCCAGGTGACGCAGTTTACCGCAGCGCAGGGCCTCGCCAGTAACAGCATCTATCAATTGCTGGAAGACCGTCACGGCCAGTTATGGATGAGCAGTCCCAATACTATCTCCTCCATCCCGCTGAAAGCTCTCGACACCGCGACTCCGGAAAACGAATTGCACCTGGCGGTGACCAGCTACGACATGCCTTACGACGCGGACGGCGCGCAGATGTATGGCGGCAGGCAGCCCTCCGGCTGCATCGACCGCGATGGCGGCGTTTGGTTTCCCAGCAGCAGAGGCGCGGTCTACATTTTCCCTGAACCCGCGCCGCAATTGCCGACGCCGAAGCTGCTGCTCACCGGCGTTGTGGTCGACGGGCGGGAGATGGCCGTGTCAACCTTCCAATCCCTGTCCGCGGATGCCTCCCGCCTCGAAATATCCTTTGCGCCGCTCTCCCTGCGCTCTCAGAAAGTAACTCGTTTCCGCTATCGTCTGGAGCCGTTCGACCGCGACTGGACTTACGCGGGAAGCAATCGAGTAGCAACTTACACAAACCTTCCCCCCGGCCAGTATCGCTTTCGCGTGGCGGCATTTCCCCTCGACAACCCCTCGGCCTCGTCCGAAGCCTCGCTCCTCTTCCGCAAGCCGCCGCATTTCTACGCGACCTGGTGGTTCATCTCGCTAAGCCTTGCGTTGGTTGGACTAATGAGCCTTGTAGCTTATCGCTGGCGCGTCCGCCTCCTGCAGCTTCGCTTCAGGGCGGTCCTCGAAGAACGGGGCCGTCTGGCGCGCGAGATGCACGATACCGTGATTCAGGGCTGCACCAGCGTGTCCGCTTTGCTCGAGGCTATCTCCAGCCTGGAGCGCGAGAACGACGCGCTGCATCAAGAGCTGCTCGACTTTGCCAGGACGCAGATGCGCGAAACCATCAATGAGGCGCGTCAGGCGGTCTGGAACCTGCGCCACGGCGAAGAGCCACAACAGGATATTTCCGGCGCCGTGGCCCTTATCGCGGAGCACGCCAGCAGGGAATTCGGTGTCGCGGTCACCTCACGCAGTGCAGGGTCACCGTTCCCCGCCCCCAATTCGATGGCCCACGAGATTCTCATGGTCATTCGCGAGGCGGTCTACAACGCCGTGCTGCACGGTAAGCCTGTGCACATATGGATCGAATTCACCTATGGCCCTGAAGAGCTTGAAGTGACGGTGCGTGACGATGGTTCGGGCTTCGATCCGGGAACGTCTCCCGGCGACGGGCAGCCGCATTATGGAATTACCGGGATGCAGGAGCGCGTAAGAAGCCTGAACGGCCGGATTGAATGGATCAGCGCACGCGGCCAGGGCACCACCGTGCGTTTCGCCATTCGACGCTCAGCGCTGTTTCCGTCAAAAGAGAAAGTCGAGGACTAAGTCGCCTCCCGGAGAAGCCAGACGATGCCCGAGCCCCAGTGTGCCGAGTTACTGCCCTGGATAAATGGCGATCCGATGGTTGCGGATGGACGTATGCAGGATCTTTCCGGCAGTTACCGAGACGATAGCTTCGGTTTCCTGCATCGGCATATGGCAATCGATGCAGTTTTCGACGATCCGGCCGCCTATCTTCCTGGCCATGCCGCAGATCTGCCATCGATGGCAAAGCAAGCACCGGTCCGAATAGCTCGCCGCCTTCTGCTCCGGGGAATGAACATCATGACAAGTCGCGCACGTCATTGTGGAAGAAGAAAGATAGCAGCGGCTCTGCTGAAGCAGTCCAACCTGATTCCCGTGTACGTCGATCTGGCTGGCGGCACCGATCGGCGCCGGCGCGAAGAATTGATCCAGCGGCTTGCCGGGGACATAGGAAAACGCAGGAAGTAGCTCCTCCCGCTGCGTGCCGTTATGACAAAGTGCGCAGAGTTCGATCTGGCGATCGCGAGTCCACCGCGAAGGATTCAGAACAGCTGCCGCCGCGGCCTGACTGCCCGGCGCGCTCCTCTCCAACGCAACGTGAGGAACCCCCGGACCATGACAACTTTCGCAGGAAATGCCCAATACCAGGCTGTCCTTTTCGTAAAGATTCGTCTGGGGGTCCGCCGAAAGCGCACGGATGTAAGTCGCGTGGCATTCCATGCAGCGAGGGGCCGCCCGCCGGCCAAAATTCGCCGTGCCATCTTTGTAGCCAGGGCTGTTGATCCACCGATGACCTTCGGTCCAGTAGCTCACGGGAAGCTCGTATAGCTGATTTCCGTGCCAATAAAGATAGGTTTGTCCTCGCACGCCGGAGCCGACCACGATATCGATACGCTCGGACCTCGTCAGCTTCCGGGCGCCACTCTCCGCAACGGCAGTTTGGTAGAATCCTTCTTCTTTCGCCTCCATCAGAAAATAGAGCCGAGTTTTGGAATCATCCGCTCCGGGGCCGGCGATCGGCAAAGTGTTTGACACGGGAGCGAACGATCCCAGGATCGAGTCATTCCCAGGTGATTGCGAAGTGAGGTGGTGAGCCGTTTGCAGGTACGAAGTCGCCAGCTTCTTATGGCAGGCAATACATGCCGCATCGCCCGTGTGACCATCCCTTGAGTTACTAGTGGCCGCGACAGAACCTAATTCCTGCCTGATCGTAACGGAGCTTTGCGCCGATAATCGCGCGCAGCCCAGGGTAAGTACGATGAGCGTGGGCAGCAAACCGACGCAGCCCTGTCGAAGCAGCCGGCAGGTCACGGCTTTCCAGGAGGGTCGGCAACTGCAGGCGCTGTTTGAGGATTCATCTCACGATACAACTGCTTCACCTTGTCGCGAGAGGCGCGGATATCGAGAAATAGCTTGAGCTCCTTCTGCGCCTCCTCATCCAGGTTCAGTTTCTTGTCGATCTGGCAAAGCCGATAATGGGCTTCGGCATTCAAGGGGTCTGACTGGACCGCCATCCGGAGATAGCCGGCGGCCTGCTCGAGGTTCCCCTCTCTCTCCGCCAGATCGGCGAGACCCATTCCGGCAAGCGGATTTTGTGGATCCATGGCGTAAGCCTTCTTATAATGGGCCAGCGCCTCGTCGGTGTGGTCCTGCAGCAACGCAATGCGGCCGAGTTCGCATTCTGTGCGCGTACTGTCGCCGTCGATCTCGATCGCTGTCCGCAGCTCCTTTGTTGCCTGTTCCTGCGCGTCGGCGTCGTTCGGGGCTCCTTCCATGAGAGACTCGGCCAGTTCAAAATGCATTCCCGGGAGGCGCGGATCCATCTCGATGGCTTTCCTGTAATGGACGATGGCATCCTTCAGATCGCCGACGTTGATTAGTCGTTCGGCGATCAGTTGTTCCATGCGGGCCGACCCGGGAGCCAGCACAGCCAGCTTGTTGAGCGTCGTGTCGGCGAGCTCGCTGTAGACTCGCTGGGCGAAGAAGAGGATGTCGACGTTGTCGGGATTGGCATCGAGCAAGGTATGCAGGACGCCCGCCGTTTTTTCGAGGTCGCCCTGCTGGTAATAGTTGTTGGCTAACTCGACGCCGATCTGAGTACGAAGTTTCGGATCGTCGAGCCCCGCGAAGGCGACTTCCATGTCGGCCTGAGCGTTGGGCTCGCCGAGCCTGCGCTCGCATACGGATAGAAGGGCTTTGGCCTTGATCAGGCTGGGGGCGGTGCGAAGCGCATCGCGGAAGTGGGGCTCGGCGGCGGAGCAGTCTCCGCTGAAGAAAGCAATGGCTCCCAGATTCGCGTGGGCTTCGACATTCCGGGGGTCCAGCTTGAGAGCCGCGCGGAACTGTTCCGCAGCCGCGGTTTGATCACCGGCTCTGAGGGCGGCCTGACCGCGCTGCAGGTCTGCCGTCAATTCCGGGGGGGCGGTTGGCTTCTGAGCTGCAACGGCGGGACCGTTGGGCAACAGGCAGGCGAGAAGGATGAACAGACGCGGCGGGATGACGGTTGAGGAACGGGACATAAGAATCAGGGGGGCGATCCGCAACGTCATTCTATGTCAACCAGAGATGAGCTGATGCGAATCGGGGTTCGAAGCTGTCCAGCTCCGAACCCCGAGTTGGCCGGATTGCGGTTGCAGCTAGCTAGAAGGTCAGTCGCCCTCCCAATTGCATGTCGCGGGCCCCGTTTGTGCTGGTGATCTGTCCTCCACCGACGACACCCGTCCCGGTGGATGCGTTCGGTTGACTGAAGTTGGGATGGTTGAACGCATCGAAAGCGTCTGCCCTGATTTCGATTCGAATCCCCTCAGCTAAGGCGAATGTCTTGCCCAGGCTGAGATCGAGATCGCGCCAGTTCGGACCAATCAGCGTGTTTCGATGAATGTTGCCGAAAGTGCCGGGAGACGGCGTAGCAAACACCGCGGGATTGAACCATTCGGTTGGGGATGGATGGGGAACAGACGAACTCGCGACCTGATTCGGCAACCACTCGAATCCGCAATAACACTGAAGAGCTTCCGATTGGCTCTGATCCGAGCCGTTATTCGAGGTCGTGGGAGTGAAGGGAATGCCGCCATGGATCTGGAACACACCGGTGGCTCGCCAGCCGCCGAGCACCTCATCCATGAGGCCGTGCAATGCAAACGTTTTTCCCACTCCAAACGGAAGTTCGTAACTTGCGGATCCATTGATTGTGTTTCTCGTATCCAGTTGCGACAGTCCGTAGTTTGCTCTGATGTCATAGGCGTTCTGCCACAGGTCGATGCCCTGCGCATGACCTGAGCTTGTACCCGTATCCATGGTTTTGGACCACGCATAGTTGAAAACAAGATACAGACCGTGCGACACGCGCTTCTCTGCCCGCAGTTGCAGTGCGTTGTAGTTAGAGAAGCCATCCCACAGGTGACTTTCGATTGCGCAGAACAGCGGATAGGGTTGCGCCGAGGTGGAGCAGTAGCTGTTTGGGTTCTGGGACAATGCACTCTCCGGAACCTGGTCGGTGTCCCGGTCAAAGTTCAGATGCAGGCCCCGGGTATAGACATAACTCGCATCCACCAGAATCTGATCGGGCAGTTCATGCTGTATCGACAAAAGAGATTCCTGGTAATATGTGGCCGGCCTGTGTGCTGGGTAATATGCCACTTGATCGTAGTTCCACTCCGAGTCGCTAAGGGTAGCGAGCGTGGGATATTTGACAGTTCCAGGAGGCGGACCGACATCCAACTGGAAGGCGTCTTTTTTGTACCCGTAATATCCTGTGGGGTTGAACCCAAATCCAAGGCCGCCCTCGAAGTCAGCCAGTTCGGCAGACCAAGGGACATCGGTGATGCCATAGCTGGCGCGGAACGTCCATTTCTGGATGGGTGCCCAGGAAAAGCCGACACGCGGAGCCCACTCGCTCGTGCCATCGTAAAGGTCGTTCCTCCCATGTTGGCCTCCATAGGTGATGGCCCCCAGTGCGTTGTTGGCGTACTGGCCGGTGTTGACCAAGTTAGGGTCGAAGCTTCCCCAACGGTTGTGGACTTCGCTCCAGCCGCCTTGAAACTGATAGCGCAAACCCAGGTTCACGGTCAAGTGCGGCAGAACCTTGAAATCGTCCTGACCGAATGCGCCAAGCATCCAGCTTCGCGCGCCCGTCTCCGCGTAGTCGGTGACACCAAAGCTGTAGGTGTCGCCCAGCAGAAAGTCGGCGTAGGGCACATTGGTAGATGATCCGTCAAATACAAAGCTGCCGGAGGTCACATCTCCCCAGTTTGTGTAGTTCTGATAGCTTCTGTCGAACTCGCCGCCCATCTTGATCGCATGCTTGCCTTTGATCAAGGTGAAGACGTCCGATTCGACCAGGGAGCCGTCGGCCAGAGCCGCGTGGACGCCGCCATTGAGTCCAACCCCGCCAATGCCGCCGCCACTGTTGATTTGGATCGTGGGAAAGATATCTGCTGGAGAGTTTGTCCCATAGGCGGGTTCGAGGCCAATGGTTGTAGGATATCCCTTGCCGTAGGTGGGAGGGATGTACTTGTCCACTTCGCGAACGCCGCCGATGCGAAACTCGTTCACCTTTGTCGGGCTGATCGTCCATACGTCTGTGATCTGAGCGTCTTCGTTGTAATTGTTCCCAACGGTGCAGTCGAAGCCCAGAGAGCAGAAGGCATCGGTGTTGTATGTGAGCGGACCGATGGGAAAATACATGTAGTAGCCTGAAATGCGATTGTTCTGGGTAGGTGCATAGTCCATTTTGCCCTCGTACCACGTGGACTTCGTCGTAGTGCTCTGGACGGACCGGTAGTTGTTCACGTACCCAGGCAAATTGGGAGCGGGGAAATACTTCTGAATGGCTACAGCGACAGGATCGAATGTTGAGCTGATGCAGTTATTCGCAAAGGGCAGCCCTGTGGCGGGATTTTTCACCGGACCGGGGAAGCAGCCGGCGTCCATATTGGTCGTTCCATTTTGTCCATTGGTCGGCACAGTCGTGGTATAAACGCCCGAGGATACATTGGGATTGGTTTGATAGGTGAAGTAGAAGAACAGCTTGTCTTTGACGATCGGCCCCCCCACGCTCCCGCCGAATTCGTTCCAATGCAGCGGTGCTATCGGCGCCGGGGCGGGATTGAAATAATTTCTGGCGTTGTAGTCGGCGTTCTGATTGAACTCAAAAAGCGAACCGTGCCATTTGTTGGTGCCACTCTTGAGCAGCACATTGAACGTCGCAACGCCGTTGCCGTACTGCGCCCCGAAGTTGCTGGTCTGGGCGTTGACCTCCGCGATGGCGTCGGTTGGCGGATAGTTGTCGCTGGCGTTCACGTCCCTGGGCTGCTGCGCGGTAGATCCTTCGATAAGAAAGCTGCCGGAGTAGCCCTGCGTTCCATTGACGCCGATTCCCTGGCCCGATGCGTCCTGACCACCACCGCCGTTGACACCGGGGAGTTCGTTCGTGAGCTCGTTGTACCAGACTCCACCGACGATCGGCGCGTTCTGGATAGCTTGGGTATCGAAGTTTTCGTGCTGCGACGAATCCTCGGTCTGCAGCAGAGGCGCCGCTGCTGTCACCGTGATCCTTTCCGTCGCGGTGCCAACCTGCAGCGTGGCGTCGATACCCAGCGTCGCCAGCTGCAGCGTGATCCCTTCGCGCACGAGATCCTTGAAACCGGTCTTGCTGAAGGTGATCGTGTAGTCGCCCAGCGGCACGGACGGCACATCGTAGATGCCGTCGCCATTGGTAACAGTGTTGATTACAATCCCGGTCTGGGTATTCAGAAGGGACACATTGGCGCCGGGGATCACCGCATTGGAGCTGTCAGTCACGGCCCCCTTGATCTCGCCGGAGTTTGAGTTCTGGGCGAAACCGTTGTGGCTTATTGCCAGTACCGAAGCAATCACGAGGATCGACATCAGTCTCGCTTTTATTGAAAGCTTTATCATTCTCATTGCGTTTGCCTCCCGTGCCAGGTTCTGATCCACTTCGATTGGGCAACAAGTCCGGCGCGAGGCGCTGGCTTCCGGCCCTCTCACGACCCGCAGTGGCCATCGGCCGCCTGCCTGTTGGAGTCCTGCGAACCCCTATGACACTGCCGTGAATCCGCTTACATTCAGGGCTTGGGGACGGGGTTTACAGTCCGTCCAGCATCCTATGCCGCGGGAAGAAGAGGAGAAATCCGTCAAAAGTCGGATTGGCGTTCTTTTTTTGAACTGAGGTAACCTGCCATTCCCAGCGCCTCCGGTGCACAACGCGGTCCAACCTTCGTCGGATGCCAACAGTTCTTCGTGTCAGCTACGGTTATCTGCGGTCCTCAACCAGCCTGCTACGGACGAGCTGGTGGGAACACGCTGGGCGCTCGATCCTTGTCTTCCAGGGGTGAGCCCCATAAACGGTGATCCGATCCCATGGCGAATATACGGCGCGGCAGTTCCGGCGCACGGTGCGTGGCCACTCGCGTGGCGCTCATGTTTCTTCTTTCCGGCGGCGCCGGAATGCTCGCCGCTGCGGCGCAGCAGCCTGCCGAGCCGGTGGATATCAGCCCTATCAACGGCGAGGTCTACTACCTGATCAATCAGCTGTCGGGCCTGCAGGCAGACCTGAATAACGGATCGACGACCGCCGGAGCGGCTCTGCTGCAGCAGCCTCGCAGTTTCACATCGCTCACCCAACGATGGGCTCTGACAAGACTATCGGGAAATTTCTGGGCGATCACGAATCTGGCCAACGGACTTTGCATGGACGCGAGTGCCGGCTCAGGATCGACATCGACCGTGCAGAATCCGTGTGCGCCTGCGACCGCGACACAGCAATGGACCATCACCGCGACCACCGAAGGCTATGTCACGCTGCTGAATCACGGCACGAACATGTTGCTCGATGTAACCGGATCGTCGACCGCGGCGGGCGCGCAGCTGGACCAGTCCACCACCTCGACAACACCAACGCAGAGCCAGCAGTGGCTGTTGCGTCCGGCTTTCTTTCGCGGCATCGACAATGCTCTTCTTGAAAAGCAGGAAGAAGAGCGTGCAGCCGCGAGCATTCCGTGGTGGCAGGACGCCGGGGAAGCGCAGGATGTCCTCGAGATCCTCAAGAACCATGGCGTAAACATGGTGCGCATCCGGCCCACGTCGGCGCCGCCTTATAACACCCTCACGCTCAACGGAACCAGCGGAATTCCGTCAACTTGCACCGGCAATGGCTGCTATGCGGAGACGGACCCAGTCGATCTGGATTTGGCGAAGCGCGCCAAACAGCTCGGCATGTCGATTGAACTCACGCTGCTTTTCGACGGCGGATCATCGAACTCAGTACCCAATGCGTGGTCCAGCGACTCACTCAGCCAGGCCGAGACCGACCTCTACAACTACGTCAAGGCGGAAGTCGAGGCATACCGCTCCGCCGGCGTGATGCCGGATATGGTAACCGTCGGCAACGAGGTGGACACCGGATTCCTCGGAAGTCTCGGCTCGCCCACCGGCAGCGATTTCGGGCCGTTCGCCGCTCTGCAAGAGCAGGGCATGCAGGCGATCCTGGATGCGTCCTCGGACACGTCAATCGGACCCGCCCTGCCGCCGCCGATTCGATGCATCCACATCACGCCCGCCTGGGATCTGACGAACTTCTTCGGATATGTCAACAGCAACAGCATTCCTTACGACGCCATGTGCCAGAGCTACTATCCGTTCGATCACGGTCCGCTAACCGCGGCTCAGGCGAGCGCGAGCAATCCCAACAACCAACCTGTGGAGCAGACGGCTCTGACCAATGCCGCCAACACCATCGGCAAGCCCATCTTCGTCATCGAAGCCGGGGAGCACTATGAAGGGGGCTTCGACTCGAACGATCCGTGGTACGCCGCCACCCTTGCGGGACAGCGCCAGTTTTTAATCGATCTCAACGGCGTTACGAAGGGACTGCCCAACAACCTCGGCATGGGCATCGAGTACTGGGATCCCGCAGGCGTGAACATACCGAAGTCCGGCGGATACACCAACGGAGACGGCGACACCGACGCGATCTACACCTGGAACGGACTGACGCTGTTCGACGACGCGGATACCTCGGGCAGCTCACAGTCCTCAGCCCCGAATTACTCAGCCGTGCTGCCCGCGGTCGACGCGCTGGGCGGCAAACTGGATCCAACGCTGACCTACAAACTCATCAATCTCGCCAGCGGCCAGGTTCTGGAGACCGCCGCCGGTTCGGGCTCTTCAGGAATTCCGCTGACTACAGCGGCTGACAGCGGCATCGAGACGCCCGGGTCACAGTGGATCATCACCAGCAACGGTGACGGCTTCTTTCAGATCGCCAACCAGAACGTTGCGAGCGGGCAAGCTGCCGAGGTTCTAGACAACAGCGGATCGACCACTATGGGCGCTCCCATCGTGGCAATGCCAGCCATTTCCGGCTCGGCCTCGCAGGAGTGGAACGTCGTCACGGAAGGCAACGGAACCTATGCCCTGGTGAATAGACTCAGCGGATTTGTGCTCGCGGCCTCCGGCAGTTCCCTCGAACAGCAGGCGCCATCCAGCACCAGCGCCGACTGGATCACGCCGGCCAGTCAGGCTCAACAATGGCAATTGGTGCCGGTGCATATCTCCACGGCAGCAGTCGTTGTCACTCCGCCCAGCTTCAAGCTGGCAGGCAGTGTGTCGAGTCTCAGCATCGCCGCCGGTGGCAGCCGTGATGTGTCGCTCACGCTTACGCCAACCGGAAGCTACACCGGAACGATCGGTATGAGCTGCACCACGTCGATGGCGAATGTCTCCTGCGCCTTCAGTCCCGCCAGCTACACCGCGAACGGTTCAGACGCCGTCCTCACCGGCAGCGTCACCATCTCGTCGACCGCGTCCACGGCAATGGTCGCGATGCCTCGAGGCAATCATCGAACTGCGCCGTTCACAGCGATCCTCCTCTTACCGGCCGGAACGATCCTCTTGCTCCGGCGCAGGAAAATTCCAGGCGCCAGCGCAATGATGCTCCTCGTCGCACTCCTGGTCTGCGCCGCGGCGCTCACAGCATGTGGTGGAGGCGGAGGCGGAGGCGGAAATGGCGGCGGCGGGGGTTCATCGCAGCCCGTCACAGGAACGGTCACCGTCACTGCGACCGGCTCCAGCGGCAACGTGACACAGTCCCTCGCACTCAGTGTGACCGTGCAGTAGCGGAGCAAAGTGCGACCTGCTGCGCTACCGCAGCACCGAAATCTCGTACCACGTTGTCACCGGCTGTCCCAGCGACACGACCCAGCTGTCCCCTCTTCGCGTAGAAGAAATCGCGGCGCCCTCCGGTTGTCCAGCCCCATCGATAGGTTGCAGCACCACGGATCGCGCGCCCTTCAGACCGCGCAGCGTCAACGTCCCCTTCACCTGCTCGATCAACGTCGGAGAAGCTCCCCAGTTCGTCACGTCGGTGCCCGCCGAATTCCACTCTTGTCCGCTGTTCTCCACGCGGCCCCCCGCGACGAGGAGCAGCTTTGAAGCTTCCGCAATCGGCTTATCGTCAAGCGAACTGAGAAGCACGCTGCAGAAGGTATTCTCGACCTCCACGCCAAGGTTGCTGTCGGCCTTCCCATTTGCGCGAACAAAACCGATTAACGCCTGCGTGCGCGGCGTATCGACCGTGACCAGCCCCGTCTTCTGCGGAGATGTGTACCAGGCAAGCTGATGCGTATCGGAGAGTAACGGATCAGGCGCAGCATTTTCCGAAGACCTGAGCTTTGGCGTTCCGTTCAGCGACGATATGCGCACTTCATGTTCCAGCGGCAGCCAAAGCGGGAACCCCGGCGTGAAGTATGGCCGCTCGGTTCCCGGCAAGAGCATACTATCGAACACCTGCTGCTCAGAATACGACCGCTCCTCGATGCTGTGCGCCTTCTCAACATCGCCGCGCAGAAACATGAGCGCACCCTCGGCCATCTCGGGCATCTTCACCGGGTCCAGCGAGATGTCAAACGGATCCCCGACATACGGCTTCCACGCAGGGTCGATCTTTGGCTCAAAGGTGTACCACATGATCCCGTCCCAATCCTGCAGCAACCCATAACTTGCCAGAATCGGGATTCCCTCGCCGTCGTAATCGTTGGGGAACGGATTATTGACTTCGCTGACCGTGTAAGGCTTGCCCGCGATCGCCGACCGCGACAGCTCAACCACCGTCGAATTCAGGGGATCGTTGACCATCGGCGATTTCCGCACATACATCTCCGGATGGAGCCAGTAGTCGTGTCCGTCGATGACATCCATCGACGTCGTGGCGAGCAGCACCGGGTAGCCGCTGTTGGAGTGGCTATGATCGGCTGTAGCAATTACCAGCGACCTCGAGCCAAGTGTCTCCCTGAGGTACTTCTCCATATCGACGAAGTAGTCACGCTGCACATCGTTGTAGAACCCCGCCTCCGCATCGAACCGCTCCTGCGGAGCCGACGCCGCCTGACCGCGGAATTGCATCAGTGGAACCGGCGCGTCGACCGAAACCTTAGCGATCGCTCGCAGCTTCGCAATCTCCTCGGGCGTGCGATGCTTCGCCAACCACTGGTTGTACATCCCGGTGAGTTCATCGAGATAAAACGGAGACGGCGCGCGATAGCCGATGTTGAGAGCGTTCTCGTTGTTGATTTCAACCAGAGCAACCGCTGGATCCGCCGTGTATTTCAGCTTTGTATAGGGATTCAGATGATCGAGGAGCTGCTGCGCGTATTCCTTCTGTAACTCGATCAGCCGCTTGTCGTAGAGCGAAGTACCTTTCGACCCCTGACGAAGCAGGTTCGCGTCCTGCACACCGTCTCCAGCCTTGAACGGGCGCCCAACCAACAGGTTGAAGTCGATGTAGATGCCTCTCCTTTCCAGTTCCGCGACGAAGTAATCCTCGCGATCGAACGCCTCCCCGTCGAGCGCGCGTGAGTCGGCGCGCTGCCGGTCGATCAGTCCCCGGGGCGTTTCCAGATCGAGGAACTGGAAGCGCACACAGTTCACTCCAAACCG
>Ga0182015_10004525_pt1 | contig 14903 bp, 14 predicted proteins | sample 712P3MmetaG_FD_120478 | JGI IMG/M metagenome (GOLD analysis project Ga0182015, IMG submission 120478) | Permafrost microbial communities from Stordalen Mire, Sweden - 712P3M metaG | ecosystem: Environmental > Terrestrial > Soil > Wetlands > Permafrost | place: Sweden: Stordalen | collected...
AAGCCAGAGCAATCCCTCGAGCGAAATCGGGACACTTACAGACAGTGGGCTGGATCTCGAGACTAAAATCTTCTCGGCCTCCGGTCGAGGGAGAACTTTTTTCTTGACATCCCTTTTTATAGAGCTCATTGAGGCAGAATCTCTTCGTCCAGATCAATGTCAGGCTCAGGATTCAATCCGCGTTTTGTCTTCCATGCAATAAACTACCTCGATGCCGCAATCCAATGATTCAAGTAATACCCCAAACGCTGCCTCGGTAACCAGCCGCCACCGTATGCCAGCCGAATGGGAGCCACACGCCGCCACCTGGCTCGCATGGCCGCACTACCAAGGCGATTGGCCCGGACAATTCGAGCCCATTCCGTGGGTCTATACCGAAATCATCCGCAATCTGGCGCGGCACGAACGCGTTGAACTGATTGTCAACGATGCCCAATCGGAACGTCGTGTTCGCAAGCTCCTGTCACGCGCTGACGTAGACTTGGCGAACGTCCGATTCCACCGCTGGCCCACCAACCGCGTCTGGCTGCGCGACTCTGGATGCATCTTCATCGCCGGCGAGAAGCCGGACTCCGCCCGGCCGGCCAGCCGAGAGCCTGCCCTGAGGCTGCCGAAGGATCAGTCCCTACATGAGAATTCTATGTCCCGGAAGGATCGGGAAGGGCTCGACTTCAGTCGTGCCGATAAACGTCCGGAAAAGACTGGGGCTTCAGCCCCTGAGGGAGGGCTCCTCGCCACCAACTTCCGCTTCAACGCGTGGGCGAAATACTCCAATTGGCGCCAGGACGAAAAAATCGGGAGCCTAATGGCGCAAGCCTCCGCAGCTCAAGAAATCCGTCCACTATCCCGCGCAACCCGCGTCGTCCTCGAAGGCGGCTCCATCGACGTTAACGGATACGGCACTATCCTCACCACCGAAGAATGCCTGCTCAGCAAAGTGCAGCAGCGCAATCCCGGCATGTCCCGCAAAGAATACGAAAAGCTTTTTGCCGCCTATCTCGGCGCTCCGCACACCATCTGGCTGGGCCGCGGCATCGCCGGCGATGACACTCACGGCCACGTCGACGACCTTGCCCGCTTCGTCAATCCCAACACCATCGTTACCGTAGTAGAAAATAATCCGCGAGACCTCAACCACAAACCTTTGCGCGAAAATCTTCGCCGCCTTCGCACCGCGCGGGATCAGGCAGGCAAGCCTCTCAACGTCGTCGAGATACCGATGCCCGCTCCCGTTGTTTTCGAGAAGCGACGATTGCCCGCGAGCTACGCCAATTTCTACATCGCGAACGGAATCGTCCTCGTCCCAGTTTTCAATGATCCCAACGACCGCGTCGCCTTGAACACGCTGGTCGAGCTATTTCCACAACGTGAAATCGTGCCAATTTATTCTCGTGACCTCGTTTGGGGACTTGGCACAATGCATTGCATGACGCAACAACAGCCCGCCACTTAGCGGATTTAGCTTCATTGCAGCCCCCGTAAGAATCCAGTCTCCGTCTGACTCACTCTCTATGGTAGATTGCAGTGTCCCCTCATGCCTCAGCACGAAATGACAACCAGCCGCATCGAGGCGTTCTCTGACGGCGTGATCGCCATCATTATCACCATCATGGTCCTCGAGTTGCGCGCTCCCGCGCAACCCACGCTCGCTGCCCTGGTGAAGATTGCGCCTGCCTTCATCACTTATGGCCTGAGCTTTCTGGTAGCCGCCATCATGTGGATCAACCACCATCATCTGATCCACGCCGTGCATTCGGTCACCGCACGTTTACTCTGGGCGAACATGAATCTGCTGTTCTGGATGTCGCTGGTCCCATTCGTCACCGACTTTCTTGGCAAGAATTATCGCGAACCGCTGGCCGTGGCGCTTTACGGGCTTGATCTCACTCTATGCTCCATCGCTTTTTGCTTTCTTCGCGGCGAGTTAGTGCGGCAGAGCAGTCACGATCCAGCGATGATGGCATACCACAAGTGCATCCAGCGCAAAAACGGATATTCGGGGTTGGGTTATCTGCTGTCGGCTCCCCTGGCGTAAGTTTCTATCTACGCGTCGTTCTTCATCTTCGCTCTGATTCCAGCGCTGTATTTCTTGCCGGAAAAGCAACTCGGAACTGTCGATTAGCCCTACTCCAACTGTTAACGCCAGCGGATCATTGCAGAGTCAACCCTTCACCACAAATCTGAATCGTATTTAACCTGTTTATGTCGCAGATCTAAGAGGACCACCCCGACAATATCCAGAATTTACCAAGTTAGCGGAACGATGAAAGGATAAGAATGAAAGCACTTACGTTGCTAGCAATGGCGGCTGTCTTCGCATTCTGCTTTGCCATAATCACTCCTCAGTCTCAAGCTCAGGTCAGCGTCGACATCGGAGTCGCGCCGGAATGCCCGTACGGGTACTACGACGTTGCCCCTTACAACTGCTCTCCGTATGGTTATTACGGCCCAGAGTGGTTCAATGGTGGCATCTTCATCGGGGCAGGCCCCTGGTTCCACGGCCCCGAAGGATTCCACGGTCACGTCAATAATCGCTTCCATCCCGAACACGGCTATCACGGTCCCATGCCCGCCCGTGGCGAGCACGCAGATCCCGCGAGGCCTGCGGGACACGTCAATCACTTCAAAGGGAACGAAGTGCGGGACGGTCGCGGCCACGCAGTAGGAAAGCGCTAAGTATTTGTCTTAGGATTAATCCAAGCTCGATTCTCGCGGAGCAAGTCATCGCTTGCTCCGCACTCATTTTGCTGGCAATGTTCTGAAGGCCCGCCACTCGACTCAACCCTTGATCGTACTCACGCGCGCGCGAACATCCTCCACGAATTCGGCATCCTTCAACGACGCCAAATTGATCTCCACATTCGCCAGCGCTCCCGTGATCGCGGCCGCCGCTAACGCCCGCGCGGTCGTCAAATCTGATTTCATATGCGGATTTGTAATCCCTTCCAGGCTCGCCGCAATCGTCTCCACCTCGCTTGCCTTCTCGGCCACTCCCAGAGGCACGTTCGTCGCCTGTCTCAACCCACTCTCGATCAACACCTCGCCCTCGTTCTCGTCCGCGCTCTTCGCGGCCTTGTAGGCCTTCATGACCATTTCGTAAGCGTCCGCATCCGCATCCACCGCCGCCTTCAACTCCTCTCGCAACGCGCTCAACTTCGCGATCGCCGCACTCAACTGCGATTCATATTGCAGATAGGCTTTCTTTCCGCGCGACATCGACGCCACCATCGCTGCCAGCCCCGCCGCCATCGCGCCCGCCGCGGCAGATGCACTCCCCCCACCCGGCGTCGCCGTAGGAGCAGCCAGTTGCTCGACAAACGGTTCCACGCCCGCTCGCAGTCCGCCCACCGCCATCTTTCCGCCCATCACCGCCGCCAGCCGGTTTTCCAAAATTAATGACGAATCAAAGTTTTCCACTTGCAGGAACCACTCCGCCGCTTGCTCCAACGCCTTCTTCGGAATCAGTCCCACAATCTCGCTTGAAACCGGCGTCACTCCATAGCGCGCCGCCTCGCGCTTCACCATCTCGAACACACGGTGGACCGGCGTCTGCTCAAAATCCGTCAGGTTCATTGAGACCTGCGCCTGCCCGCGCACCAAAAATCCCGCGCCCTTCACAAAACGCATCCCACCGCTCGAATACCGCACTGCCTTCGCAATCTTCTTCGCAATCTCCACATCGCCCGTGTTCAGGAACACGTTGTAGGCGATCAGCGCCTTCCGCGCTCCCACCACCGTTGCGCCCGCCGTCGTATGCAGCTTCGCCTCGCCAAAGTCCGGCTTCCGCGCCACGTTCGTCGCAATCTCCGCCCGGATCCCTTCAAACTGCCCGCGGCGAATGTTCTCCAGATTTTGCCGCTCCGGCGTGGCCGCCGCTGCTTCGTACAAATAAACCGGAATCTGATAACGCTTCCAAATCTCCGCGCCCACCTGACGCGCCATCGTCACACAATCTTCAATGGTCACTCCATCGATCGGGATGAACGGCACCACGTCCGTCGCGCCCATTCTTGGATGCGCCCCCTTGTGCACATTCAAATCGATTACCTCCGCGGCTTTTCCCACCCCGCGGATCACCGCCTCCTGAATCTCCTCGCGTCCACCCACCAGCGTAATCACGCTCCGGTTATGGTCCGAATCCATCTCGCGATCCAGCAGGTAAACTCCGTTCAGTTTCATGGCCGCAACGATGGCGTTAACCTTCGCCTTGTCGCACCCCTCGGAAAAATTCGGCACACACTCCACTAACGTAGACATAGGAGCAAAGCATAGCCGTCACCCAGCAATCCAAGCAAGGCGCAGTCTTGCCCTTTGTGATCCGCTGCGTGCTCTGGGTTACCCCTGCCGCCGCATAAAGCGTTGGGCAGTTCACTTCTTCGGTCCAATCCGAACATTCCTTTTGTCTTCCTTGTTCACTAGGTCTAGAATTACAAAATCTAGAATTACAAAATCCGGCGGGTACTTAGTTCATGGACGAGACGATCAAGACGCCGCCACCGGCAGTCGATGCGGACTCCGCTGCCGACGCGCTGACAGGCACCACTGTCGGACGCTTCGCCATCTCTAAACGTCTCGGCGCTGGCGGCATGGGACAGGTCTACGGCGCGGAGGACACTACGCTGAAGCGCCACGTCGCCATCAAGCGCGTGGCCCCGCAGGCCAACTCCACTGACGCTGACCGCAAACGCCTGCTCAAGGAAGCCCAGCGCGCCTCCTCACTCAATCACCCCAACGTCGGCGCCATCTATGACGTCGTCGAGCACGCCGGCGAACTCTGGGTCGTCATGGAGTACATTGAAGGTGAGACCCTCCGCCATCGCCTCGCCACTCCCATCTCCACGGAAGAATTTTTCTTCATCGCCGCCCAGTGCTGCGAAGGCCTGCAAGCCGCCCACGAAAAAGCCATCATCCATGGCGATATCAAACCGGAGAACATCATGCTCTCCTCGGGCAACCGGGTAAAGATTCTCGACTTCGGCGTCGCCCGCCGCGCCTGGACTAGCAGTCCTGACACTGCCACAAAAAGTATGCAGACCATGACCGCCTCCGGGGGCACTCCCGCCTACATGGCTCCCGAAGTTCTGCTTCAACGCCCCGACGATGGCCGCTCCGATCTTTTCTCGCTCGGCCTTGTTTTCTACGAGATGCTAGGCGGCGATCAGCCTTTCCGCAGCGAAAGCCTCGCCACCACCGTAGCCAAAATCGTCCACGTCGATCCCGCTCCGCTCAAAAATGTTCCAGCACCGCTCGCCGCCGTCGTCACTCGCGCGCTCGCCAAAGATCCCGACCTCCGCTATCCCACCGCTACCGCACTGCTCGAAGACCTCCGCCGCGTCGAACTTGGCGGCAAGCCAAAACGCGCTCCATCCGCCCCCGGACAGCTCCACCAATACCGCTTGTTCGCCGCGCTCGCCATCGCCCTCGTAATCCTTGCTGGAGCCTTCGCCTTCCGCCCGCTGCGCCGACTCTGGCGTACCTCCAGCGCAACCAACGCCACTTCGCTCGCGCAATCCTCAGGCCTGCCCGACACCAAAATCCTCGCCGTCCTTCCCTTCACGGCCGGCACCGACTCCAAACTCGCCGACCTCAAGCTCACTGCCCTCGGCGAAGGTCTCGCCGAAAGCGTCGCCACCAAACTCGGGGAGCTCAGCGAAGACCGCGCTTTTGAAGTTGTCCCGCCCGGCACATTGCAGGAGAAAAAAATCACTACGCTCGCCGATGCCGCCCACATGTTCGGCGCAAATCTCGGACTCGCCCTTACTCTCGAGCCCGCCGGTGACCTCGTCAAAGTCACGTACACGATTCTCGGCGCTCAATCGGCCAAGCCCATCGCCACCGGCTCCCTCACCGTTCCCACCACCGACGCATTCTCCGCCGAGGAATTAATCTCCACCGGCACCGTCAAAGATCTGCACTTGCAACTCCGCCCCGAAGAAGAAGCCGCGCTGAAATTCCATGGCACCGACAAAGCCGCCGCCTACGATTACTATCTGCAAGCGCAAGGCTACCTGCTGAATCACAGCAAAGCGGAGAACCTTGACAACGCCGCGCTGATGGCTCGCGAAGCCCTCAAGATCGATCCAAACTTTGGCATGGCGAAAGCTGTGCTCGGCGAAAGTTTTTGGCTAAAGTATTCTGATACCAAACAGAAACAATGGATCGTCACCGCTCAGACCGACTGCGCCCAAGCCGTGAAACTGGGCAACGCCGGCGCTGCCGGACACGTCTGTCTCGGCCTCATCGAGGATGGTACGGGGCACTATGACGAAGCGGCCGCCGAATTTCAGCTGGCCCTCGGCCTCGAACCTTCGAATGAGGAAGCCGTCACCGGTTTAGCCTTGGCCTACGAGCATGCCGGGAAGATCACCGAAGCCGAAAAGGCCTACCAGCAAGCGATCCAGACTCATCCCAACAGCCGCCTCAGCTACAACGTCTTTGGAACATTTTATCGCCGTCGCAACGAATACGAAAAAGCGCTCCAAATGTATGCCAAAGTCATTCAAATCGCTCCCGATTGGTATGGCACATACGTGAACATAGGCTCCATTTACGATGAAATGGGGCAGTACGAGAAAGCCATCGATCCCCTGCAAAAATCCATTGCGATCCGTCCGAGCTATCCCGGCTACGTCAACCTGGGCGTGGCCTACTTCCATTTGAACAAACCCGCGGACGCCGCCACCGTCCTCGAAGAGGCTACAAAACTCGACCCTCAACAATATGTGACCTGGGGCGATCTGGGCGAGGCCCTTTATTACGCCGGGAAAAAAGATCAATCCATCGCCCCGTATCGAAAAGCCCTCGAACTGGCCTCCACCCAGTTAAAGGTCAATCCGCACGATCCTGACGTCCTCAGCAGCTTGGCCAGCTATTGCTCCATGCTTGGAGATCGAAAGAATGCCCTTCTCTATTTAGGGCAAGCCTTGCAATACAGCCACAATGACAAAGATATTCTCATCGACGCCGCCTCGGTGTATAACCATCTTGGCGAAAATGGATTGGCCGTGGAATGGTTGGCCAAAGCAGTTCAAGCAGGTTACAAAACCAATCTGATCAGTAGCCTGCACGAATTTGATAACTTGATCAATACGCCGGGCTACCAGCAGTTGATGAAATCGAAGTAAGTCAATCAAAGTAACTCCTGCCGCCCCGCACTGGAAGGTGTTAAGGAAACATCTGGGCCCTTAGTCCAAATTTTTTCGCGGAGTCGAAACCCAAACTTGTCACGGAGGAATTCATGGATACACACAACAAGAAGACCAAAGGCACCCCCCCACCACCCGTCACTACCAGCGTATGCAGTAGCTTCAGCGCCGAATGCGGCGCGCAGGTGACTTTCACCGGCGCCGTGAGCGGCTGCAAGCTCGAGCAATGCCAGTCGACCGACACCTGGCCATTCGTTAAATCGGACGGAGCCAGCTACGGTCCTCCCATCTCATTTCCCCTCGTCGGCAACCAGTACATCTACATAAAGTCCGGCTTAACCGTCGGTCAATCCTACGAGTACTGCACCAATTCGTCCTGCGCATGTGCCAACGAGGCCATGAAAACGGTAACCATTACCGGTTGAGTGCGATACGACTTGAACAGTGATTTCGTACGCGCAGTGAATTTGCTTCACTTCTGTTGCCGCTTCAGCGCGGCCAGTAGCCCGGTTCGCGCTGGAGCATTTACAGCAAAGGAATTGAACCATGCCCACCATTACCGTACCCATCTGTGACAGTTTCAGCGCGACCGTTGGCTCCGGCATCAACTAGATCGGCATCCCGGCATCCGGTTGCCTCACTGTTATTCTGAGGAATGTGGAATGGGAAGGATGTGGAATATATAAATCTTGTCATTCCGACCGGAACATTTCCTTCCGCCAGGAAGGGAATGTGAAGCGGAGGAATCTGCTGCTTCCGAGACCATTACCTTAAATTACCGCTTCCAAAACCGTCCCACTCCCAACCGCACCTGCACCGTATTCAGGCCCGGATTGTAATATCCCAGTCCCGCATTCGAGATATGCAGATATCTCACATCCAAGCTCCAGTTATATTTTTCCCCCAGAATGTGCGTTCCCAACGCCGCGCTCGGGGAAAAGTTCACAGTATTCGTATACGTCGGAATATTCTTGTTACTGAAAAGCGCGCCGCCGCTCAACTCAAAATACGGTGAGAACTTGCCGCGCCGCACAAAGTTCCACTTCAACACCAGCGGATTGAAGCCCCACGCATACGCCGTTTCCAGCGGCTGAAAAATCGTGTACACCGGCACCACATCCACCGCATACTCAAATCGTCCGCGCAAAATCCACGGCCAGTGCGCATCCGTCAGCACCCGCCCGTAACGCGCCCCCGCATCGAACGCCTCCGTATTCTGCGTCCCTCCCGGAACCGAGTGTCCGCCTCCGGCCCACACCTGAACCTCATTCCCACCCTCCTCCGGCCCCGGCTCCGTCTGCGCCAACCCACTCCTAACAAGACAAAACACAAAAAATAAAATCGCCCATAGACTTTTCATTCGCATCGTCCTAAGAGGTTGCATGACGCTCATCAATTTTGCAAGCGACCTATCCTGGATTTTCTATGTGGTTCTCGGTGCATCCCCAACGATCCCCTGTGGTAAAGATTTTGACTCTGACGTGTGACACAGATCACAGCCGCGTGGTTCCCTCGCTGCTACCCTCAAGCTGTGATCGATCCCTAGTTTGGGAGGCTCCCATGTCCAGGCTTCCGCTCATTCTGTCAGCCGTAATCCTTGCCGTTGTCCCAGCGCTCTCACAATCTCAGCCCGCGCCCAAACCCGGCCCCTACGCAGCAATCCCCGCCGACGCTGCCAAGCAACCCAATCCTGTAAAGTCCTCGCCGGATTCCATTGAACGCGCCCAGAAATGGTGGGCCATGGACTGCGCCATGTGTCATGGCAAAGATGGCGAGGGCAAAGGGTCCCTCGCCACCGACATGAAACTGAAGCTGAATTCCCTCACCGATCCCAACACCCTCAAAGACCGCACCGATGGCGAAATCTTCTACGTCATCAAGAACGGCTACCAGGACATGCCTCCTGAAGGCGATCGCGTCAAGCCCGAACAGAACTGGGACCTCGTCAACTACGTCCGTTCGCTCGCAAAACATTAGGCCTCACGCTTGTGTGGAGCGGGCGCTCCCGTCCGCATGCTGTTGGTCTTGGTGTTGAAGTGGGTGTAGGGTGTGAGGTGTGGCTGTTGACTTAGGGTGAGTGACTCTGATCCCTCGCCGCTCACCCCCAACTTTTCCCTCACTCCAATAAAAAAGCGCGGCCTCTTCAGCCACGCCACAAAACACGACAAATCTTATCAGCGTCTACGCCACCCGGTTCCCGCGTCCGCCCTTTTCCCACCACACCTTCGGATCTTCCGGACGATTGAGCATCTGCGACAATTCCTTCTTGATCTCCGCCAGCCGATTCGCCCTCATCTCCACTGCCGACTGATCGATCTGATGATCAATGCCTTTTCCGTTATGCTGCACGTTCATGTTCCGTAAATCCGTAATTTCCTGACGCAAGCTCGTGAGGTGTTCCAATATGTATGGCATAGCCTCAATCTTACCCCAGATTTCCACACCCGCCGCATCTTTATCATGCGCTTGTGAAACAAGCCGGTGTGGAGCAGCCTGTGTGGAGCGGGCGCTCCCGCCCGCTGCCATTGACTTTGCCTTTGACCTTGCCCCTCAATTAACCGCCCCCAATTCTGTAAGATGACCTAAAGAATCCCATGAACTCTGTCCGCATCGACAAATACCTTTGGGCGGCCCGCTTCTTTAAGACCCGCTCTCTCGCCACTCGAGCCTGCGAACTCGGCCGCATTCAATCCAACAACCAGCCCGCCAAACCCTCCCGAGAAGTCCACATCGGAGACATGCTTCGCATTACCAACGACGGCGGCGACTTCGAAATCGAAATTCTTCTCCTCAGCGACATTCGCGGCCCCGCCTCCGTCGCCCAAACCCTTTATCGAGAAACCGACGCCAGCCGCGAACTCCGACAAAAAGTCGCCGCCGAACGCAAAGCCATGCGCGAATTCGAAGTGCTCCCCACCGGCCGCCCCTCCAAACGCGACCGCCGCCACATCATCCAATTCCGCGGCCGCTGCTGAAAAATTGCGCCTTGCTCCCACCTGTCATTCCGAGCGAGTCGGGACGCCACTCGCGGCTCCCCTGTCATTCCGACCGAGTCGGAGCACCAGCGACGGCGACCGGAGGAATCTGCTGTCCGCTCCTAACTGCCGAGAGCTTCCATAACAAATCGCCGCCGAGGGTCCCCACATTCAGAAGCTAGTGACCCTCCCTTTGGCTTTTGATCTTGGGTGGCGCAGCGGTTCGCCGCTGCGTTGAGCCGCTTTGAAAGGGCGCGGCGTTCAGCGCGCCGTATCCTAACCCAAAAAGCTGCGGCTTCCAGCCGCTGAGGGAGTGCTAAGCTAAAGAAGCTCCTTCCTTCCCCTCGGACCCATCCTAATCATTTCTCCCGCATCAGATTCTCCGTAGAATCTTCCTAACGTTCCTAAAGGTGCAAACGATGAAAAATGGAATACAGGATTGCGTGGGTATTCGGTTCATTCTCTTAGCGGCTCTTTTACTCTTCTCGATGACATCCTTCGCCGAACCGGTTACCCTCCGGCACGCGATCGAACTCGCCTTGCAACATGCCAACGGCATCGCCATCTCCGCTGCCGACGAACAGCACGCCTCCGCCAGCCTCCGCGAACTCAACAACAGCTACATCCCTCAGTTGAACGCAGGCGCGGGAATCGGCAAATCCGATGGGTTTCCGCTCAGTCTCGAGGGCGCTGCACCTTCTCTCTTCAACGTGAACGCGCAATCGCCGGTGATTAATCTCGGGCTCAGAGAGTTCATTAAGGCCACGCGCGCGGAAGTAAAAGTCAGCGCTTTTTACACCAAAGATCAGCGCAACCAGGTTATTCAGGATGTGGTCTTAAGCTATGCCGAACTCGCAAAATGGCAGCAACGTTTAACTCAACTCCGGCAGGCACAAGCCACCGAGCGTAAAACCGAAGCCGCCGTGGAGGATCGCGTAAAAGAAGGCGTCGATAGCGAAGTCGAAATTTCGAAAGCTCGCCTGTCCGTGGCTCGCGTCCGCCTGCGCATCGCCGAAGCCAGCGGCTCCGCCGATGTGCTTCGCGAACATCTTTCCAAGCTCACAGGACTCCCACCTTCATCCATCGACGCGGATTCCGATTCCGTGCCAGCCATGCCAGTGCCCGAGCAGGGTGACAGTGCTTCCGAAAACGCCAGTCAGGAAAAGATCAGTCAAGAAAAGACCAGTGAGGACAGCCCCACCGTCGAAGCCGCCGTCGAACACGCCCGTGCGCAATATCTTCGCGTTGAGGGTGAACGCCGCTCCCTGTGGCCTAGCGTTGATTTTGCCGCCCAGTACGCCAACCTCGCTACCTACAATAATTATCAGAAGTATTATCAAAAAGGCAGTTTTCAACCGAACAACGCCACCGTCGGCGTGGCCATCCATCTTCCCTTCCTGAATCTCGCGCAGCACGCTCGCGTCCGGGAAGCCGAAGCCGACGCCCTCAAAGCCGCGAAACAAGCCGACGCCGCCCGCAACCAGGCCTCCGAAGAAACTCTCCGCTTGCAGCGCTCCGTTACCCACACCGCCGCCGCCCGCGATGTGGGGCAACTCGAATATGACATCGCCCGGCAAAATATCGCCGCCATCGAAACCCGCATGAACTCCGGCGGCGCGAACTTGCACGACCTCGATAACGCTCAGACCCAAGCCAGTGAAAAACTCATCGCGTTGCAAGACGTCACCTTCGAACTCGAACGCACCCAGGTCTCCCTTCTTCGCGCCACTGGAAAACTGGAATCGTGGGCCCTGGAAACAAAGTGAAGCTAACGACATAGAGAAACGCAGTAAACACCATGATTCCTTTGCCAGTTCGGCGCATCCAACTGTGTGACTTAATGCGCCTCCATTCCAGTCGCTGTACGAACCTCGATAAACACTGCTTTTACGGCGGTCCGCCAGCATGCGAATGGTAAAATAAACTCAGACAAAATATGCCCCTAAAAACGTTATTTCTGAATCCTCCCTCCTTCGAAAACTTTGACGGCGGCGCCGGTTCCCGTTGGCCCGCCACCCGCGAGATAGAGTCATTTTGGTATCCCGTGTGGTTGGCTTATCCAGCGGGGATGCTGGAGGGGTCGCGGTTGCTGGATGCGCCGGCGCATCATGTGTCGGCGGAAGAAACGATCCGCATCGCACGGGACTACGAGTTCCTGGTGCTGTTCACCAGCACGCCGGGCTTTCCCGGGGACATTGGCTTGGCGAAGGCGATTAAGGCAATTAATCCGGGAATCAGGATTTGTTTTGTGGGGCCGCACGTGACGGTGCTGCCGGAAAAATCTTTGCGCGAATGTCCGGTGATCGACTTCGTGGTGCGCAAGGAGTTCGATTTCGCGGTCACGGATTATGCCAAGGGCAAGGCGCTCGAAGAGATTCCGGGCGTGTCGTTCTTGAAAGACGACAAGATCGTACACAACCCGGACGCACCGCAGATTCAGGATCTGGATTCCCTTCCGCATGTGACGGACGTATACAAGCGGGATCTGGATGTGACTCGCTACAACGTGCCCTTCCTGCTGCATCCGTATGTGTCGCTCTATACAACGCGCGGTTGTCCGGCGCAGTGCACGTTCTGCCTATGGCCGCAGACGCTGAGCGGACATCCCTGGCGCAAGCGATCGACGGATGACGTGGCAGCGGAGATGGCGAAGGTGAAGGCTCTCTGGCCGGCAGTAAAAGAATTCTTTTTCGATGACGACACCTTCAACATTCAGAAGGCACGCACGGTGGAGTTATGCGCGAAATTAAAGCCGCTCGGACTTACGTGGTCCTGCACCTCGCGCGTGACCACCGACTACGAAACGTTGAAGGCCATGAAGGAAGCCGGTTGCCGTCTACTCATCGTGGGTTATGAGTCGGGCGATCAGCAGATTTTGAAGAACATCAAGAAGGGCGCCACCATCGAGCGCGCTCGACAGTTTACTAAGGATTGCCACAAACTAGGCCTGGTGATCCACGGCGACTTTATTATGGGCTTGCCGGGCGAAACGCACGAAACGATTAACAACACGATCGCGTTCGCCAAGGAATTGGATGTGGAGACGATTCAGGTTTCCGTGGCCCACGCTTATCCTGGCACGGAACTTTATGATTATGCGGTGAAGAATGGCTTCATCGTCGGCGACAATAAGATGGTGGATGAAGGTGGCCACCAGTTGGCGCATATTCAATATCCCGGCTTGCCAGCGGACGAGATCATGTCCGCCGTCCATCGTTTCTACGATGAGTATTATTTCCGGCCCAAGGCTGTGTTCCGTATCCTGCGAAAAGCTGCATTCGACAGCAACGACCGCAAGCGACTCTACAAGGAAGCGAAAACTTTCTTGAAGCTGCGTTCCCAGAGGAACAAGATGGTTAAGAAGCATAGCGAAGAAGCGGCTGCAGAGCTAGCGAAGGCTTAAGGCGGCAAGGGAACAGAGTTTTCCTGCGGTAGGCATCCTTCGCCAAGCAAAAGACTCTTGGCTCAGGATGACAGACACGATCTGACATCCTTGAACTGACAAACATGAACTCCCGTTGAACTTTCGCAAGTATCTTGTGCTGGCCGGGGTGACGCTGTTCGCATCCTCTGGCGACGCGATGTTGTCGCAAGGCATGAAGCAGGTCGGCAACGTCTCCATCCATCATCTGCAGAGCGTAATCTTCGCAATCCTCAATCCATGGGTCGCCGTGGGAATCGTGCTGCTTCTCGGCTTTTTTGCCGCGTACATGACAGCGCTTTCCTGGGCCGATCTCACCTATGTATTGCCGGCGACTTCGCTTGGCTATGTTCTGCTGGCACTGGTCGCGAAATTTTTCCTGCATGAACATGTCAGCCCGTTGCGCTGGATGGGAATTGCCCTGATTACCGGCGGCGTGGGATTTGTTGCGGGAGGCCCGGCGTTGACGGAAAGAACCGAGGATTCATCGGCGCCGCTCCCACGTCTCGCAAACCCGGCGAGACATGGGGCACCCCATTCCGGGGTTGTTCCTCATTCAGAGGAGATTGAGTTGTGAAGACCCTTTATACATGGAGCGCGATCCTGGCCATCGTGTTTGCATCCGTGGTGGGGGATGTGCTGCTGGCGCACGCCATGAAGCAGGTTGGGGATGTTGGGGCTTTATTTCGGAGCAAGGGATTGGCGGCGGTTTTGCGGCGCACGCTGGAGAATCCGAACTTTCTGATGGGCGTCACGGCAATGGCGGTGGCGTTTTTTAGTTTGCTGTTCGCGCTTTCCTGGGGAGATGTGAGCCTAGTGGGGCCAGCGGCGGCTTCGCTTACTTTCGTTGGAAATGCCGTAGCGGCCAAGATCTTTTTGCGGGAACGCGTCGACCGGCGGAGGTGGATTGCCGCTGGGCTGGTGGCTGCGGGTGTAGCGCTGCTGGCGGGGTGATTGCGCGCGAGATACAAAGATCAACGGCATTACCACAGAGGGGCACCGGGGTAGCACAGAGGAACACAGGGGACTCTGCGTGGACGGCCTGCATTCCGCCTTTTTCGCTACGCTCGGGCGTCGGAATGACAAAAATTATTGCGACGTACGGTCCTGTTTCGGAAGGACAAATGCGTTGCGTGCAAATCGACCATTCAGCTGGCGGCATGGCACCCTAGGTACCTTAGGTACTGTCCTGTATGTTCCTCGCCTAGAGGCGCTGCTACGGTTGAGGCTTGAATGACTAACGAACTTGAAACGTTACAGCTTTGCCGTAAATCTGCTTGGAGGCATTTATGAGAATTGTTGGTAAGAGTATTTTTGCCGTGTTGGTGATGGAAATGGCGCTTGCTGGCGCGATGCTGGCCC
>Ga0182015_10004526_pt1 | contig 14903 bp, 11 predicted proteins | sample 712P3MmetaG_FD_120478 | JGI IMG/M metagenome (GOLD analysis project Ga0182015, IMG submission 120478) | Permafrost microbial communities from Stordalen Mire, Sweden - 712P3M metaG | ecosystem: Environmental > Terrestrial > Soil > Wetlands > Permafrost | place: Sweden: Stordalen | collected...
CGGCGAGCCGATCGATTACCGCAACGAGCGATTCGAGGGTGCGGTCCAGCGTCTGACGGACGGCAAAGGCGTTGCCGCGGCCTTTGACTCCATCGGCGGGTGGCACTGGCTGCGATCGCGGCGCTGTGTCCGACGCGGAGGAACCGTAGTGGGATTCGGTTCACAGGGAGCGGGAAAGATGGAGGCTGGCGCCAGCGCGGTCCTTTCATGGCTCTGGCCTGGGCGGCGCTTCACCTTTTACAGCGTCACGGGCGTGAAAAAGCGGCACCCAGAGTGGTTTCGGGAGGATCTGGCGATGCTTGTCGGACTTTTGGCGCAGGGCCGGATCGCACCCATCATTGGCGCGCGACTTCCCTGGCAGAAGGCGGCCGAGGCCAACCGAATGCTGGAGGAGGGGTCGGTGCAGGGAAAGATCGTGCTGTTGTTTGGGTGATTTCAGCGGGGCGACAGCTTTCCCCGGTCTCGCGCGCGAACCGCCTCGCGCAGGCCCGTTGAATTCTGGGCCTGCGCGTGGAGCGGGAGTTTACAAGGACAAAGGTCTGGCCGGAGCTAGGCGGCTTCCTTGTACAGCGCCGCGCCGGCGATCGCGCCGATGACTTGTTCCACCAGGCCGGCGGCCGTGGTCAGCGCCGTCAGGTGGTGCGGGAAGAGGTGACTCACCCACATGAAGCTGAGGTTCGGGACCAGCAGGCCGACGATCCAAACCATGATGGCGGCGAAAATGGCGGTCTTCACTCCAGCGCCATAACGGGGCCGGATGGCGGCGTAAATCCAGATCGTGACGATGCCCGTGATCAGGCCGAGCACGTTGAAGTAGATCCACTGGTTGGACGAGAAATCAGCATGCCCGAGCGCCCTCATGCCCGCCGCCCATTGAGGCGCGAGCCAATAGCCATCCACGCAGAAGCCCAGGATATCGGCAACGATTCCTGCAACCAGCCCTCCGAGAACGACCCGACCTACGTTAACTTTTCCCATACGCACTCTCTCCTTGTCCGTTCATGTAGAAGCTGCTGAAAACAAATGTTTTCAGGCAGCTGCTTGAAGACTGTAAGGGGGAACGGCGCAAGTATACGCACCGTCCATGGTGCAGACAAGGGCAATCTGCGCTGCGTCCTTTTCGGCCGAAAATGGGGCAACAGGCGGCGGCTTGACGGAAATTGCCGGGTTGAGATAACGTTGTCGCATGGGCGAAGAAAAGGCGAATATGATGACCGCCGGCACCTTGTTTCCCATCCTGGGGCAGGGGCCGACCGGCATTGCGCGGCTGGCGGCCGAGGGTGAGAAGGCCGGCGACGGGCACCTGGTCGAGTTTCGGATGATGGAGCCGCGCTCGCTGCTGAACCGCGTGGTGTCGAAACGGGGGATGTACTTCACCTGGAGCATCAATCCCTATCGCGGGTGCGAGTTCGGCTGCCGGTACTGCTATGCACGGTACACGCATGAGTACATCCACCCCGCCGAGCAAGCTCGCCAGGGACCCCGGGACGGGAACCCCGCTTTGGATCTGTTTGAGCGGGAGATTTACATCAAGCAGCACGCGGCGTGGCTGCTGCGGCAGGAGTTGAAGGAAGTGCGGCCCGGCGAGCAGATTGCTTTGGGAACGGCCACCGATCCTTACCAGCCCATCGAACGGGACGCGCGCGTGACGCGCAGCCTGCTCGAGGTGTTCGCGGAGCGGCAGGGACTGCGGCTCGGGATTGTGACCAAATCGACGCTGATCGAGCGCGACATCGATTTACTAGTACGGATCGCAAGACAAAACCAGCTCACGCTGCACCTGACCATCACGACGCCGGATGCCAAGCTGGCGCGGATTCTGGAGCCGCGGGCGCCACGGCCGGATTTGCGGTTTCGCACCGTGGAGAGGCTGCGGGCGGCCGGGCTGCGGGTGGGGATTCTGTGCTCGCCGCTGATGCCGGGAATCACCGATACTCCAAGGGCGCTGGAGGGGATGGCGCGGCGAGCGAAGAAGGCGGGGGCGAGCTTCTTTGCCGCGCAGCCGCTCTTTCTCAAGCCGTGCTCGAAGCCGGTGTTTCTGCGGTTCATTCAGGAAAACTTCCCGGAGCTGGAGAAGGCCTACGCGGCGCGCTACGGAAACCGGGCCTTCGTCTCGAAGGCCTACCAGGAGCGGGTCGCGGCGCTGGTGCGGGCGGTGGTCCGCAAGCACGGCCTCGAACACCGGTACGAGGAAGTGCCGGAGCGGGAGGGCAAGCCGGTGTGGCCGGTGCAGGCGGAACTGTGGCCCGCGGCGAAACAGGCGCGATCAGCGTAATTCTGAGGCAATCCTGTTGCGGCGAGGCGTGACGTTGCGTATATTGCGGACAAAGCGGAAGAGCAACGGAAAAGAGGAGAGTCTGCGCATGGCGTCGGTCGAAGCAACAGCGGTTATCGGGAAGTCGGTTCAGATCCGCGGCGAAGTGAAAGGCAACGAGGACCTGATCGTCGAGGGTCTGCTGGAGGGAACCATCACGCTGAACGAACACAAGCTGACCGTCGGCGCGAATGCACGCGTGACCGCCAATGTGACGGCGCGCGATGTGGTGGTGCAGGGCACGCTGCAAGGGGATATTCACGCTGCGGGACGAGTGGAGCTGCGGACCGGCTGTCACATGAATGGCGACATTCGCGCGGCGCGCTTGTCGGTGGAAGACAATGCGGTCTTCTCCGGCAAAGTGGAACTCGATGGCACGGCGGCCGGGGAGGCCGGGAAAGCAGGGATGGGTGCTCATCCTCCGGCCAGTGCAGTGCCCGCTACACCGCCCAGCCCGCTGTTCGGAGCGAACTGAAAAAGCAGCTGGTAGCCAGGCCGGTAGCTTGTAGCAGCTCAGTCGAGTTGTGGGTCTGGCCGGCCGACGCGAAAAAGATGCGGCTCCGTATCCCGGTCAGGATGCGGAGCCGTTTTCCTTTGCTGTGGTGCGCTGTGCGGCCGCTACTGGAATTGGATTGTCGCGCTGAGCGGCGTGTCCGCGGACGATGAGCCGGCGACAATCGTGTAATCGCCGGGCGCGAGGGCGAAGGCGTCTTTGCTCACGTCGAAAATGGAAAGGTAGAGCGGGTCGAGCGTGAGGGTGACCGTCTTCGATTCCCCGGGAGCGAGCGCAACGCGATCCCACGCGACGAGCCGCTTGAAGGTGGATTCTCCGGTGGAGGCGGGCAGGACCGCGTAGACCTGGGCGACTTCGGTTCCCGCGCGGCTGCCGCTGTTCCGCACCGTGAAGCTGACCTCGTGCTGCGAAGCGTTCAGCCCGGAGTACTCATAGCGGGTGTAGGAGAGGCCGAAGCCGAAGGGGAAGAGCGGCGTTTCATTCTGCGACTCAAACCATTTGTAACCGACACGGACACCTTCTGTGGCGTTGTAGTCGAAGGGCGGGAGTTCCTCAGGCCGGCGACGGCCCGCGCCGGGGGCCGACATCAGATCGATTCCCGGGACATCCGGGTGGGGCAGCTGGTCGTCGCTCTTTGCGAAGCTGATGGCGAGGCGGCCCGATGGGTTCACGTCGCCGAAGAGGATGTTGGCAAGGGACTGCGCGCCGCCGATCCCCGGAAACCAGGCTTCGATGATCCCCTGCACGCGATCCGCCCACGGCATGGCCACCGGACCTCCATTTTCCAGCACGACGATGGTGTGCGGATTGGCCGCGGCGACGGCGTCGACAAGCGCGTCCTGATTGTTGGGCAGGGAGATGGTTTTAGCGTCTCTGCCTTCACTCATCGGCTGGTTCACGAAAACGATGGCGAACTGGGAGCTACCGGCCAGCTTGGCGGCCGCGGCGGCATCGGTACCTGAATCGAACTCGATCTTCGCGTTGGGCGCGTGCTTGCGGATTTCCTTCAGCGGCGAGGACGGGAAGTAGACGGTCTCCATCCAGTAGGCGCCGCCGGAATGTTGCCGGACGGGAGCGACGTTGCCGCCGGGCGCGTCGACCTGCGCGGAGCCGCCCCCCGAGAGCACCCCGACGTCGGCATGCGAGCCGATGAGGGCGATGGACTCGACGGACGCGGCGTTGAGCGGAAGAGCGTGATCGGCGTTCTTCAGGAGGACGATGCTCTCGTCGGCGATATGCACGGCGTCGTCCCGGCCGCGGAATGGATCGGGAACCTGGGTGACGGGAGGATTGTCGATGACGCCGTTGGCGAACATGCTGCGCAGGACGCGATGGACTGCGTCATCGAGGCGCGACATCGGGACCTGGCCGCCTTGTACCGCCTGCTTGAGCGGGTCGCCGAAATATTGTGAGCCCGGCTGCTCCTGATCGAGGCCGGCGAGCGCTGCTTTGGCCGTGGAGTGGGTGCCACCCCAGTCGGAGAGCACGAAGCCCTGGAAGCCGAAGTCTTTTTTCAGGACCTGGTTGAGCAGGTAGTCGTTCTCGCAGGACCAGTCGGCGGTGGTATCCGGCGGGGCGATGGTGTCCTTGTTATAGGAGCACATCACGCCGGCGGGGTGGGCCATACCGATGGCGATCTGGAACGCAAGCAGATCGCTCTCGCGGGCGGCGCGCTGGTAAATTTTGACGTTGACGATGGTGCGGCCGGTTTCCTGGTCGTTGAAGGCGTAGTGTTTGATGTCGCCCATGACCTGGTTGGCCTGGACGCCGCTGGCCAGTTCGCCGACCATGGTCCCGGCAAGAACGGGGTCTTCGCCAGCGTATTCAAAATTGCGGCCGTTGCGGGGATCGCGCGCGAGGTCGACGCCGCCACCGATGGACATGTTGTAGCCCATGTCGCGGAGCTCCCGGCCGAGCACGGAGCCGTACAGGAACAGCGCGTCTTTATCCCACGTGCATGCGGCGCCAAGGACCGAAGGCAGCAGCGTGGCGTAGTGGCTGCCTTGCGCAGCGAGGCGCACGCCGACCGCGGAGTCGGCCTGGTTGATGCCGGGAATCCCGAGGCGCGGCACGCCCTGCACGTAACCTGCGCCGCCGAGCGAGCCCTTCGGAATTTCAGCGTCGGGGCGGAGGCCGTTCCATCCGGTGCCGTGGACGAAATTCATCTTCTCGTCGAACGTCATTTCCTTCATCACGAGGTCGGCGCGCTGATCCGGCGAGAGCGAGCGATTCATCCACGGCCGATTGTCGGGTTTGGGTCCGGGGGCGTTCTGGGCGGGGGCGGACAGCGTTGCGATAAACAACGCGGCAGAGCAACAGCGCAGAAGGCGCTGCGTGGGGAACGACAAGAACTGCATGAGGTCACCTCAAATGAGGGAAATGCTACCGGCCTGGTCAGACCTCCGTCAAGATAAAACGTTTAAGTTAAAGAGTCCAGCCCATTGCAGGCGAAAGGGCTGCCAGCGTCTCGCAGGGCGAGACATCGGGAAAAGGGTCGATCTTCGAGGGCAAGTCAAAGGCGAAGCAGAGGCTCGAAGCCGGGCGAGCTAATTCGCTCCGAAGGCTTTGTGCAGGGTCGTGACCCACTGCACGGCGAGGGTGCTTTGATTGCGGGGAGATTCTTCGGTGTAGTGCTCGATTTCGTAATCGACTTTGATCAGTTGGAAGCGATTGGGCCGGAAGCCGGCCGCTGCCTCGAAACAGCGAACGTCGCCGCCCTCGTTGGCGGCGGTGTAGCCGGGACGAAACGCAAGATACCAGCGCGGCGTCAGCACCTGTTTGAGTTCGAAATAGCCGGCCCACTCGCGGAAATCAGGAATGACGGTATACGGCATGACGAACCGGTCCTCTTCCACCTGAACGCTGGTGTGGCCGTACGCCCAGCCGGCGTCGATGCCGAGGCCGGTGGCCGGGAGCATGCTCGGGTTTCTCTCTCCACGGTAGAAGTAAGGATCCTGCCGGTCCAGATAAGGACCGCGGTAAGCGTCGACGCCGACGCGAAAGCCCTGCCGCATGGTATAGCCGGCGCCGCCGGCCCAGTTGCCGTACTGGTCGTGCGCGAAGAGGCTGCGCGGATTGGCCGGGGAGGAATTCGCGAATTGCAGCCGGCCGTCCCATTTGCCGTGGGTCGCGTCGATCTGCGCACCGGGCAGGCCGGCGGTGGAAACGGGGCTGTAGTAGTAGCCGTATTGCGGCGGCATATCGACCAGCGGGTTGTCGGCATCGTCGTAGCGGAGCAGGAAAGAGCCGAACGATGTAGAGAGCACTCCGGCGCGCAGCAGGAGCGAACCCTTATCGGAGACGCGCGAGTAGTTGAGGCTTGACTGCAGGATGAAACCCTTCGAGCCATAGCCGGTGGAGTCGAAGTCTTCGTAGAAATAAGGACGCGTGACGAACTGGAACGCGCCGGTGACGCCCCAGTTGGAGTTGATCTTCCAGACGGGATACGTAATGGAGCGGAAGCCGGCGGCCAGCGGCGAGCCGGAGCGCGGCGGAGCCGAGAGCACGTTGGAGTCGAGGCCCAGGGCGCTGAGGGATTCGCGAAAATCGACGCCGGAGCTGGCTTCCTGCGCAAAAACAGGCCGTGCAGCGCAGGCCACGAGCGCGAGGCAGCACAGCAGGCAGCGCGCAGCGCTCTTCATTCCACCACTGCCATTTCAGGTTCATCCACCTCAACGCGGTCGTGGGAGGGCGGCGATGGGCGCATCAGTGTCTCCGGAGGCAGGCTGAGGAAGATCGCGACAACCCGGGCGTCGAACTGCCGTCCGGCATTTTCGCCCAGGATCGAAACCGCCCGTTCGTGCGTCATCGCGCGCCGGTAGGAGCGATCAGTGGTCATCGCGTCGTAGGCGTCGACCACATGAATGATGCGCGCGTCGATGGGCGTCTCGGCGCCGGACTGGCCTTTCGGGTAGCCGGAGCCGTCCCAGTTCTCGTGGTGCAACTCCACCGCGCCGAGGTAAGGAGCGAAGCCCTGGACGCCTTCGAGAATGCGCCGGCCGATAACGGGATGCTGCTTGATGAGGATCCATTCTTCTTCGGTCAGGCGGCCCGGTTTCTGCAGCACGCTGTCCGCGATGCCGATTTTGCCGATGTCGTGGAGCAGCGCGCCGACGCGGATGCGCTCCACGTCGTCCGCGCCGAGTTCCATGGCGGAGGCGATGGCGCACGACAGATGGCTGACGCGCCAGCTGTGTCCGGAGGTGTAGCCGTCGCGCGCGTCGAGGGCGCTGGCCAGAGAGCCGACAAATTCCAGGTACGCGGAATGAAGATCCTCGCCAGCGGCGCGCACCGACGCGGCGGCGCGGTTGTAGATTTCGGCCAGCTCGCGAATCTCGAGAATCGAGGAGGGCGGTCCTTTGAATTCCGTGAGCACGCCGGTGCGCACGGCGTGGCGAAGGTTGGAAACCACGGCAGCGATGGGCTCGACGATGGAGCGCGCCGAAGCGATACTGCACAGCAAAGCCACCAGCACGGCAGCGATAGACAGCGTGAGGAAGAGGTTGTGAAGCCTGGCCTGAATGGGCGCCACCGCCTCGTCGACGTTTTCGAGGCTGCGCAGCAGATAGCCGCCGCTCCAGGACTGCATGGGCGCGGAAATCCAGTTCGCGCCCGCGAGGCGCAGATCGCACTCCGACTGTTCACCGCAACCGGCGAGGGTTGCCGTCAGGCTGGTGAGGGGAACGTTCGGCCGGTTCGACGCTATCACGCTTCCGTTATGCATGAGAACGGCCGGGGTGTTGAGCTCCGCAAAGTTGAAGTACTCGCCGACGGAAAGCGATCCGACATTGCCGTCATCCTGATCGATGGCCACCGATGCGACCTGGAAGGTTCGACCGTCGAGCACGAGAAGGCCTTTGCCTGCGCGGTCGAGCCGGGCGGGATCGAGAGGCAGGAGCTGGCTTCCGTTGTGCGCATTCTGCACAGGCTGGCGGACCACACCAGCGAGGGGCGCGCCATCGGGAGCGGAGATGAGCAGAAAGTCGAAGCCCATGTGCTCGCCCAGTTCACGCAACTGATCTTCGACGGTTCTGCGCGCCGCCGCGCTCTTTGGATTTGACAGGAGCAACTCGATGCCAGCTTTGAGCGCGGAGTTTTCCCCAGCAACCTTAAGAAAGCGGCTGTTCTGCAGATCGCCTTTGGCGTGAATGTTGGCGATCGCGACCTGATTCGCCCGCAACGATATCCGTAATCCGTCGCGCACCGTCGATTCCACGAAGCGCTGGATCATCCAGAAACTGCCCGCCAACAGGATGGCGAACGGGACGAAGCAAAGGAGGAAAGTTCGAGTTCGAAAACGGGAGGTCACCGGCTTTTCCCGATGACGGGGTGCTTGTTCATCGGGACTCCTCGTTCGCATCCTCTTCAAGAGGGATGAAGAAATCGGCGACGGCGTCGTGGCCGATTTGAATGGTGATCGACTTACGGAAGAAGCCGGCGTACTTATGCCAGGCGACGACGGTGTACTGGCCCGGCGGAACATCGGGTATGTGGTACTGCCCCGAGCCGTCGGCGCGCGCGTACCAGCGGTTGGGAGTCACGACGATAGTCGCTTCCATGTTGGGATGGAGATGGCAGTAAACATCCACGATGCCCGCCCTGGGGAACGCGACTTTTCGGCTTTGCCCCTGGTCGTAACTGCCCAGATCGAAGCTCTTCGCCTTCGACAGAGAAAAGATGTTATGGAAGATCGGATCCATGTTGGGAAACGAGACGGTCGATCCGGCGGCGATGACGAGCAGATCCGGTGAGAATCGGCGATCCAGCTGGGCGACCTGCGGCACGGGCGCCGCGCTCGCGGGAACGACGCCGGCAGGAGCCGAACCTTCAAGGTAGATCACCACGCGCGAGCGCTCGAAGGCGAGCGGGTCGGTCTGCGTATCTTTGCCCAGCTGCACCGTGGCGCCGCGCTGATAAACAGAGACAGCAGGCGTAACGCTGCGCTTCGTCAGCTTCCTCTTGATCAGGATGGTGCCGGTGATGTTCTCAGCGGACGTCCCGAGAGCCAACGCAGCGAGAGCGAGGAATACAGTTGGGCCTTTGAATCGCATAGACGGAGCCCTTCATGTGGCGATCAATCTCTTTTGCGCTTGCGCCCCGCCGCGGGGTTGGGGTACTGCAGGGTGCTGAGATTCCGCCGTTAGTCTATGGGTGGATCGGGGGTGACGAGAATACCACTATCCGGGGAGCGGCCATCACTTATCCCCGCGGTTAATGCGTTAATTGGCGTGGAGCAAGGGCGCTCTGCATCAGATAACGATGCAATGAGCGACGCGAATCTCCGGCCCTAACAGCTTGTTGGCCGCGTGTTACTGCGGTGACGCGCCGGGATCCATCAGCTTCTCCGCCAGATAGACATACATCTCCGACTGGGTGCGGGCTTGCTGCTTCAGATCCGCGCCCGCGCCGTGGCCCCCCTCGGTAATCTCGTCATAGAGGAAAGGCTCGTGGTACTCCTCCATCTTCGCAGCGAACTTGCGCGCGTGCTGCGGGCCCACACGATCGTCGCGCGTGGTGGTGAAGATGAGCGGCTCCGGGTACTTCACGCCGGGCTTGAGCTGGTTATACGGCGAGATCGAGGCGAGGAAAGCGCGCTCTTCCGGCACGCTGACCGAGCCGTATTCGCCCACCCAGCTGGCGCCCGCGGCAATCTGCTCGAAGCGAAGCATATCGAGGAGTGGAACCTGGATGACGATCGCGTTCCAAAGGTCGGGATGCTGCGTCATCTCCACGCCCATCAGCAGGCCGCCGTTGGATCCGCCCACGATGCCGAGGTGACGCGGCGAAGTGATTTTGCGCGCGATGAGATCTTCGGCGACGGCCGCGAAGTCGTCGTAGATGCGCTGGCGATGCGTCTTGAGCCCGGCTTCGTGCCACGCGGGGCCGAACTCGCCGCCGCCGCGAATGTTGGCCAGAACAAACACGCCGCCCTTTTCGATCCATAGCTTGCCGCGCACGGCCTGGTAACTCGGCGTCGAGGAGATTTCAAATCCGCCGTAAGCGTTCAGCAGCGTCGGGTTCTGCCCGTTGAGCTGCATATCTTTGCGGTGGACGACGAAGTAGGGGACTTTGGTGCCGTCCTTCGAGGTCGCGTAGAACTGCTCAACGGTGTCCTGCGAGCCATCGAACAGCGGCGGCTCGGAGCGCGCGAGCGTCAGTTGTCCGGTGGCCGCGTCGCCCGAGAGGAGCGAGGGTGGAGTCAGGAAGCTTTCCGACCTGAGGAAGAAAGCTTCGCTGGTATCGCTCGCGGTCACGATATTGATGGCGCTGTTCTCCGGTACGTTCAGCGCCTTGCGCGTCCAGCCCGTCTTGCCCACCGGCGTGTAGACGTAAGCCTGGCCGAGAACATGCTTGAGCGTCACGATGACCAGCCGGGAGCGCGTGGTGGCGTAACCGTCGAGGAACTCGTCGGCGGTGGGCGAGAAAACCACCGTGGGATGCAGGTGCGCGGGGTCGCGCATCACATCGGCCAGCCGGACCGCCAGCAGCGAACCCTGGGTAAACCCCGGCACGCCCGGCGTCGGCGTCCAGTCCTGGCGGATATCGATCAACATGCGACCGTCGAGCAGCCCGGCAGGATTCGCTTTTGGGGGAATGGCGAGCTCCTTCAGGCCGCTCGCGGTCTTGATCCACCAACGCGTTTCGAAAAACGAAACGCCACGGGCGAAAAACGTAACCTGGTCACCCTGGGCATCGTGATCCACGGCGCCGAAGGCGCGGATATCGTCGGGTTCGCCGCGGAAAACTTCTTTTGCACTGTCGAGCGGAGTGCCGCGTTTCCATTCCTTGACGACGAACGGATAGCCGGACTTGGTCATGGTGCCGGCGCCCCAGTCACGCTCGATCAGCACCGTGTCCTTGTCTTCCCAGCTGAGGTTCTGCTTGCTGTGGGGCGACACAAAGCCGCCATCGACGAACTTGCCGGATTTCAGGTCGAACTCGCGGGATGTAGATGCGTCTTCGCCGCCCACGGAAAGATCGAACACGCAATACTCGTCGTCAGGATAGAGGCAGGACGCGCCGTGAAAAACCCAGCTCTGGTTTTCCGCCTTGCCGAGCGCATCGATGTCGAGGACGGTTTGCCAGTGCGGATTCGGATTGGCGTAGTCGTCGATCGTGGTCTTGCGCAGCAGGCCACGCACGTTCTTCTCATCGTTCCAGAAGTTGTAAACGTCATTACCGCGCAGGTCGGGCATGGGCAGGCGGTTGGGGTCCGCGGAGACCTTGAGCGCTTCTTCCTGCCACGTGGCGAAGCGCGGATCGGCTTCGAGAATCTTCGCGCTGCGCGCATTTTCCGCCTTCACCCACTCCATGGCGCGCGGGCCGTTTACGTCTTCCAGCCAGATGTATTTGTCTTCAGGATCGGGAGACGGCGATTGCGCGCGGAGAGCGGCGGCTGAGAGGGTAAGGCACACAACGGCAAGAGCGGAGGAGAGCAGGGCACGGCCATTCAGCATCAGGGAAACTCCGGAAAGGATATTGTCTGCCACTGTACAACAGCGATGCGAGAAAGAAGAAGACCCTCCGCTGATGGAGCGTCTTCGGCGACTGCGGCTGTGAACAGCGGAGCTTTCCGCATGATGCGAAGGGCGTACAGGAGATCGTTCATCGCGCGATTCCTTCCAGGGATGAAGAATTCAAATTACAACGAAAAGCCGGCCGGATGCGGCGTATTGTGATGAACGGCGGCACTTGCCGGGTTAATAGCACACACTGGATTTCGCCCGGACGATAGATAATCCTCGAAGGACAACCACGATGAGGAAAAGCGAACGGCGATGAGCACGGTGCTGGTCACAGGAGGATCGGGGTTTATCGGGAGTCATTGCATCCTCCAATTGCTCGCCGGCGGGCATCAGGTGCGGACCACGGTCCGTTCGCTGTCGCGCGAAGCGGACGTGCGCGCGATGCTGAAGGTGGGCGGCGCGGAGCCGGGCAATCGCCTGTCGTTTGTCGAAGCCGATCTGGAGAAGGATGCTGGATGGGCAGAGGCAGCCAAGGGTTGCGAGTATGTTTTGCACGTCGCGTCGCCGTTTCCGCAGGCTGTGCCCAAGGACGAAAACGAGCTGATCATCCCGGCGCGAGAGGGAACGTTGCGCGTCCTGCGCGCGGCGCGTGATGCGGGCGCGAGGCGCGTGGTGATGACCTCGTCGTTTGCCGCGATCGGCTATGGGCAGAGGCCGCAAACGGCGCCATTCACTGAGATGAACTGGACCAACCCCAGGGCTAAAGGCGTGCAGCCCTACGTCAAGTCGAAGACCCTCGCCGAGCACGAGGCGTGGAACTTTATGGGCCGGGAACGCGGCGGGCTCGAGCTCGCCGTCGTCAATCCGGTGGGAGTTTTCGGGCCGGTGCTGGGCGCGGATTATTCGACCTCGATTCTCGTCGTGCAGCGGATGATGGATGGCGCGATGCCCGGGTGTCCGAAGCTTCACTTCGGCGTGATCGACGTGCGCGACGTCGCCGACCTGCACCTGCGCGCGATGACGCATCCCGCCGCCGTCGGAGAGCGCTTTCTCGCCGTCTCCGGCGATTTCATGTCGATCCAGGACATGGCGAAGGTGCTGAAAAGCCGCATGGGCGTTTGGGCGAAGCGCGTGCCCACCTGGCAACTGCCGAACTGGCTGGTCCGGCTGGCCGCGCTGCGCGATCCCGCGGTCAAGCAGATCATCCCAGAGCTGGGCAAGCGCAAGAATGCGACCAGCGAACATGCAAGGAAGCTGCTCGGTTGGGAGCCGCGTTCGCGAGAGGATGCCATCGCGGCGACCGCCGAAAGCCTGGTGCGGCTGGGTCTGCTGAAGGACAGCCGGAAAGTGCAGGCGCAAAGTTGAAAGTCATCATCACCGGCGCCACCGGCATGGTTGGCGAAGGCGTCATGCTGGAGTGCCTCGAGAACCCCGCGGTCGACGAGGTGCTCCTCGTCAGCCGCAGGCCGTATGGCGCTTCGAACCCGAAGCTGAAGGAATGTATTGCTTCGGATTTTATGAATCTTAGCGCAGTGGCGGATCAGCTTAGAGGCTACGATGCCTGCTTCTTCTGCGCGGGTGTGAGCTCTGTGCGCAAGAATGAAGCGGAGTACACGCGGCTCACCTACGACCTCACTCTGAATTTTGCCCAGACGCTGGCGAATCTGAATCCGGGGATGGTGTTCGTGTATGTTTCCGGCGCCATGACCGACAGCTCGGAGAAAGGCCGCGTGATGTGGGCGCGCGTGAAGGGTCGAACCGAAAATGCCCTCACGCGCTGCGGGTTTCGCGGCGTCTACAACTTCAGGCCTGGGATGATGCGAGCCATGCGCGGACAGAAAAATCTTCCCGGGCTTTACAAGGCGCTGGGTTGGCTGTTTCCGATCATGCGCGCAGTGGCGCCGAACCAGGTGAGCACCCTGCGCGATGTTGGACGGGCGATGATCCGCTGCGTCACGCAAGGCTATCCGAAACCGATTCTGGAGGTTCGCGACATCAACGTGCTGGGCAAGGCCTAACCAATCACGGGCTGGTGCAAACGAAATTGGCGGCATCGTTGGGATCGCCGGTGCCGTTGTACTTCGCCACCTGGGGATATGGGCAGAGCGGCCTGGTCACGACGGCATTCCTGGCGCCGTTTTCCTGCGCGTACTTCGTGGCAACGACGTCCGCTGGCGGCGCGTCTTTCTCGACCCAATCTTCGAGTGCATCGAAGAGCCCGAACTTTGAACCTTTGGCGGTTGGGATCCCAAGCTGTCCGAAGGCGCTTGGGCCTGGACCTTCGGTGCAGTGCTCGACGCCTGGAGCCATGTAAAGTCGGGCGAACGAGTCAACCTTTTCGGCGCCCATCTGCCGCTGCACGCTCTGGTAGTAAGCGACGGTGTTCCAGGGTGAAATGGCAGGGTCATTCCACCCGTGATAGACGATCAGCTTGCCGCCGCGCGCGGCGAAGCGGCTCAGGTCAGGATCAGTGGAATCGAGATCGGCCGCGGTCTTCTGCGTGGATTGCTTCACGGAAGCGTCGAGATCGGCGGTGAGCGGGTTCCATTTGGGATCGCCGGTAACCATGTAGCGGAAGTCATTCTGTGCGTATTGCGCGGCAGCTGAAGCTCCCGGATCGCCGCCGATGACCCAAATGCTCCAGCCTGTTTCATCGCCCATGGTCAGGCCTGGAAATAACGTCGCGCCGTGGCTGTCTTTCGCGCCGGCATAAATGCTCTTGAGCGCGTCGATCTGCGGCTGGGTGAGGCAATCGGTCGATTCTTCGCCGGTGCAGAGAAGCACCTCGGGATCGAATTGGCACTTGCCCGGATCGGCGATGATGCCGTCCTTCACGCCATCGAGAGCATCGCAGGCGGCGAGGGAAGCTTTTTGGATGGCCGGCAGTTTCAGGTCGGAGATGTACGCTCGTGGATCGTTGGTGAGGGCTTGTGTGGCTGCGACTGCCGCGCCCAGCAGGTGCGACCAGTAGTTCGCCGGCGCACCGGCAAGAATGCCATCGTAATCTTCGGGAAAGCGCTGCGCCTCCATCAGCGCCTCGCGGCCGCCATCGGAGCAGGCATCGAAATAGGCTTTCGACTGGGGCTTGCCGTAGTAGGCCAGGATGATCTGCTTCGCAAGCTCGGCGGTGAGATGCACCGCGCGCCACCCGAAATCCTTCACCTTCTCAGGATGGCCAAAGGCCCAGCTGGCATCGCCGGCTTCCGCGCGATGACCGGCGTCGGAACCAGCGACGGCAAAACCGCGGATGAGATAACCGGCCATCTGGCGCACGCCGATGGAACCAGCGAATCCGCCATTGCCTGCGCCGAGAAGGCGGCCGTTCCAATCCTGACTCGGCAGCCAGACTTCGAAGTGGATTGCCGAGTCGCTGGTGGGTCGCAGCACGCCGGCAACGCGACAGAACGCGGGCAAATGCTCGAGCGGCGCGATGCCGGGAATGGCCAGCGTGCCCGACGTTACGGCTTCCGCCACGGTGATGGTGGTGTCCTGCAGCCTGAGGCGTTGCAGCGAGGCGCAGTCCGCAGCATGCAGCAGGACGAAACTTTGCGCTGTGAGTACAGTCGCCAGCACCGCCAGGTTTCGCAGCATCGAGGTCGCAACCCCTTTC
>Ga0182015_10004528_pt1 | contig 14897 bp, 12 predicted proteins | sample 712P3MmetaG_FD_120478 | JGI IMG/M metagenome (GOLD analysis project Ga0182015, IMG submission 120478) | Permafrost microbial communities from Stordalen Mire, Sweden - 712P3M metaG | ecosystem: Environmental > Terrestrial > Soil > Wetlands > Permafrost | place: Sweden: Stordalen | collected...
CGGTAAATCTATCTGCTGAGCGTCCCGGATGACTCTGGAAGAGCATCCGGCAGACGCCTTGTTTCTTTCGGTTCCGAATCAACCCAATTATCCAGCGCTCCCGAATAGGTTCGGCTACAACGGTGTTCCGATCCGTCGCGAAGCTTAACCACATACTCGCCATTCTCCCGGCCGCTGAGCTCGACAATTTGGTCCAATCGCACAATTCGAGAACGGTGTATACGCACAAATTTCGTGGGGTCTAATTTCTGCTGCAGCGAACGCATCGTTTCCCGCAGCAGGTGTGTGCCGCCGCGCGTGTGCAACTCTACGTATTCGCGTGCCGCTGAGATCCACAATACATTTTCCTGGGACACCACCTGTATGCGCGAGCCGGTGCGTACCGCAAATCGCGCCGCATAGGCCCTGGATTCTGGGTCCGCCAATTTCTCGGCAGCCTTATCCAATCTCGTCGATTGCCAGTTTTTGATGCTGAAGTAAAGGCTGCACCAGAGGAAAAGAATGATGGCCGACTGAACTCCACCCTCCATCCAGTTGCTTCCGTTCAGTCTGGCCCACCCAAACGTTCCGAGTCCGGTGACGAAGGAAACCAGACTCCCCATCAGAAGTGAAAACACAAACGCGCAGCCTTCCAGGGCCAGCCAGGAGTAAACCCAACGAGCGCTTACAGCCCTGCATACTGGCCGGATCAGAAGAGTGACGCAAAATAGGATTGCCCAGGCCAGCGTGTTGTAACGGAAGATGTCTCGCTCGGCCAGATGTGGCAGCGCAGCTACCAGCAGGAGGGCGTACATGACAGCCCAGCCACTCGCTTGCAGCGGCCAAAACGACGGGGACCACTCACGCTCCGGTGCCGACATAGCTCTATTCTAGCGCCCGGAGTGTCGACACCACTCGATTCGTAGCGCAAAACGCTCCACTCGTACCGAAAGACACGGAACTGGAAGCAAGCGACCCGCTCTGGCGGGTATCCTTCGCTACTCTGAACCTGTTGGCGGCCCCGCATTCTACGCGGCCGCCGGAGAAATGGGAGGAACAACATGAATTCCGCGTTGGATGCAAACAGGGTCTCGGACCCGCACTTGAAGCAGAAGCAGGGGTGGCTCCAACGCTTCTTCGTCCGGGAAGACCCGACCTATGACCGATATGCAGCCACATGCCAGGCCAAGTCTTCGGCCGCCAGGCTCTTTTATTTGCTTATGTACTTGCTGCCCGGGATTCTGGTGTACGTTGCCATCAACGTAGGCTCGGTCTACCGCGCCGAGTTGCGGTACTTGGGAGTATCCGGCAAGAACCTGCAGTTTGGTTGGGTGATGCTCATCACCTTTGGCTGGCATATGTTCACGCCGTTTCTGTTTCTGCGCTTCGCCGACAAACTCACCTTCAGGCAAAGCCTGGAGTTCCTCGGCCTCAACCGCATAGACCTTCGCGGGCTGTTCCTGGTTTTGCCCGTCTACTGCGCCGGGTTTGCGATTGTCTCGCTCCCGTACATGCGTTTTCTCTGGAACCCGATATCGGCGTGGCTCAAAACGGTCCCGGCGTTTCAGATTCCGGCGTACAGCATCTTTCAAGGAGGACAGGACGGCCTGTATAGCTTTCCTCCCGTTGCCCTGTTGTTCCTGTTCATCGGGAACTTCCTTGGGGAAGAACTGTACTTTCGCGGTTACCTGCTGAAGAAAACCGCGTTTCTTGGCATAGCCGTTTGGGTCGTTAACTCGCTACTCTTTGCCGTCTATCACTTCTGGCAGGTACCGCAAACCTGGCCGTTGCTAGGCCTGGTTCTTGCCTTCGGCCTGTTGATGCGGCTTCGCAAGGATCTCTACCTGCTGATCGCCTTTCACCTCTTCGTAAACATGTGGCTAGGCTTCGGCGAGGATCGCCTGGAACATCTTCTTCACCTCGCTAAATAAACCGAGATTTGTACTTCTGTAAGTCGTCAAGGGCGAGGTCGTCACTGATGATCAGGATTGAGGAGACCACGGGTGAATCTTTCAAAAGCAGTTGCAGTCCTCCTTCTCTTCGCAACGCCAACCGTGTTTCCCGCCCCAGTCGAGCGACAGGACCCTGCGATTCCCTTGATAGCTGCGATCATGCAGCGTCGGTTCAGCGAGGGCGATTTTAGCGGAACAGTCCTCGTCGCCCGCGACGGCAAGATCCTTTACGAAAACGCGCTTGGATACGCAAATCGTGATTGGAACACTGCAAACGACCTCGGAACCAAATTTGAAATTGGATCGATGACCAAGCAGTTCACGGCTGTTCTCGTTCTGCAGTTCGTGAACGAGGGAAAATTGAGTCTCGATGGGTATATCTCGGACTACTTGCCCTACTACCGCAAAGACACCGGCAAAAGGGTAACCCTCGCAGAATTGCTTTCGCATACGTCCGGGATACCGGAATTTCTTTCCCACCCCGGCTTCTTAGACGGACCCGCGAGCCGAACCCACTATGGCGTTCAGGAGTTTACGGCCGAATTCTGCAGTGGAGATTTGCGGTTCGACCCAGGAACCCGCTTCGAATACAGCAATTCTGGATACTTCCTGCTCGGCGCCATCCTTGAACAGGTTTCCGGCACCAGCTATGAGCACCTCCTCCAAGACCGCATTCTCACTCCGTTGAAGATGAGAAATTCCGGATACACGCATCCAGAAACAATTCTCTCTCATCGAGCAACGGGGTACGAACGCACTGCCGCCGGTTTCCGGAATGCACGTTATTACGACATGTCCATACCGTTTGCAGCGGGCGCCATGTATTCGACCGTCGGGGACCTGCTCCGATGGGACCAAGCCCTCTACACGGACCAGTTGCTACCGGCTCGCCTCCGCGACCTTCTATTCAGACCGAATCTGGAAAACTATGGCTTTGGGTGGTCAATCTATGTTCCCAAGTCCGGTCAGCCTAACGCAGGTGAAACTATCCTGATGCATGGCGGTGCTATTTTCGGCTTCCAGTCCGTCATCGAACGAGTCCCCGACGACCGCGAGCTTATTATTCTGCTTGATAACTCCGATAGCCCCAAACTCTTGCAGATCGCGCGCGATATCAGGAGCGCACTTGAGGCAGAACACTAGAGTTTGGTTGTCGACCAGCAGGACTTCGATCGAAGTGGCTATCTGGAGTGTTTCCGACTTGACGAATCACGGGCAGCTCGGAAGTCACTTCGGTTGTCCCAGTGGGGGTGTTTGCAATTCTTACTAACACCCCCGGCCCAAGCAGTCTAAGCAGAGACAACCCCCGCCATGTTCATTTATTCCTCAATAAACAACAGTGGTCGCGCTCGACTGGGTGTTGCCGGGCGATCCCTCAGGATTTGCACTCGTCACGGTGGCTGTGTTCTTGATTTTTGTTCCAGCAGTGGCTTGCACCTGGACGACGATCTCCACCACAACCGGCGACAGCAGCGTCATCGAAGGCGTTGTGCAACTCACAGTATTGCTGGCGAAGGTGCAACTGGCTGGGTTGGAACACTTGCCGTTGCCGCACACCAGCTGCTCTGCGGAAGCCTTCACAAAGGTGACGCCGGCAGGAAGCGGATCGCTGATGACAACCGCGGAAGCCGTCTGTTTTCCAAGGTTGCCCACGGTGACGGCATAGATCAACTGGCTACCGTGTTTCACCTGCGGAGCAGCCAGTTTCAGGATGGCCAGATTCACTGGCGGCGCAACCACCTGGTACTTCGCGGAGGCAGTCGACTGGTTTCCCGCAGCATCCACCGCGTTCACTGTAAAGGTTGCCATACCTGCCGTGGAGGTATCCACAGGACTGGTGATGTTGCCGGTGTCCAGAGTCGTACCGGGCCCATAGGTCGATGTCCCACACTTGACGATTCCCGAACGGTCATCTTTGCAGCGGTACGTTGCAGTGACGGACTGACCAATCAGGTAAGAGTTGGCGACGCCGCCATTCGTGGAGGGGGCAGGCGACAACGTTGGTCCTGAGAACACGACCGGTGCGACGGTATCCACGTTCAAGGGAAATGTGTAGAAGGAAGTAGACCAACTGCCTCCGGTCTGTGTGAACTTCAGTTCCTCGGTTCCAGCGCAGTCCTCAGCCAGATAGTGGAGGAGGTACTGACCGTCCTGGGGGACGCTGACGCTCTGCGCCGGCGGCGTAAATACGGTTGCCTCCGGCGTAGTCGCCTTGGGCAGCGGGCAGGGAACAGAATTGGTGACAGTGATATCGCCTGGGATGGGTGAGCCGGGAGTGGGAACGCTCGATGCAGTCGAAATCCCATAGGTGAGGCTGGCGATCGGTGCGGCCAAGAAACTGTTCTGTCCGGGCACGGCCGGCGGCGTGCTGACGAAGTTGACTCTGGCATTGTGGCTGTTGATCCAATATCCGGGTTGCTGCCCGGTCACATTGACCGTAGTCAGATCCTCTGGCACTGGGGCCACGGTAATAAATGAGGAATTGGGGCTTTGTCCGTTGCCGCCGCTCTTGTAAAGGCCGGGACCCGAAAAACTGGTGAGTATGTTCTGCGGACAGAGGTCATTGGCCAGACTGGATGCCGGGTCAAAAATGCAGGGGCCTCCGTTCCACGCATCCTGGGCTTCAAGGAGAGCTACTCCTTGGTGGAAGGTTGGGCCATTTGGGACCGAAATATCGGGAAGCGTAAAACCAGGGCCGTCGAAAACCTCCTGGAAAATCTCGTTGCGTTGCAACGATGTGGGACACAAAGTTCCGGCCTGGTTCGCGTTGGTGCCGATCTGGCAGGTGAGCGTAAAGAGTTTGCAGGCGGGCGCGTTGTTGTACAACTCGCCGGTGTGCAACAGGCAGCTGGCGGTCGCGAACGAGGTGCCGTGCAGATAGAACGATTGGAAAGTTGCCGGATTCAGTGGCGTGTCGCCAGTGGAGGGCACCGAGCCGTCGGGGATCGAAAGACTTCCAGCGTTCTGCGCCTGGGATAGATCGTAGGAGAACTGGACTTGCTGGTTGGTGGTGGAATTAAATGCAAACCCCTGCGTCAACTGCTGGTCGGTCGGATTGCTCTGGGAAATAGGGTTGCCAGTCACCTGGCCGGGTCCGGCGACACCGTTTGAAGTGCAGTTGGTCACCAGGTAAAGAGTAGAGCTGGTGAGATAGCCTCCCGTATCCACGATTCCAATCTGAGCTTGAACCGCACCCGCCGTGAGGCGGCTACTGATGTCGATGGCCGGAACACCCCCGGTGGTGACATATAGATCCGGATCCTGACCGTTCAGGCCACCGTTTTTGGCTTCAGATCCGTATGTGGTGTTGAAGCAGTTTTGTTGGTTACCGTTTTCTACCGTGCCTTGGCTGCAGATATCCCAGGGATTTCCCCCCGCCGTATTGAAGGTAATAAAGTTGTCCACCAGCACGTTGCCGGTGCCGTCCGCGGACGAAGAAATCTTTGCCTGGATGGGCTGCTCGGCGCAGGTCAGGTTCAGAATCGTGGTGTTGAAGGCGTTCTCATTGGAGCCATATCCAGTGCCCTGAGTCGATGGCCTGACGTTTACCGGACCGAAGAGCTGGATCGCGTTGGTCTGGCCGGAAACGGCCGCGGCGGAGGCGGCAATCGAAACCGCCGCAAGACTCTTCAGGAAGGCTGAACTTTTCACTGTGTGCAAACTCCTAACCCTATTTGTTTCGTTCAATTGTCGGCCCAGGCATAGACTCAGCGGCCCGCACAACGGGGTTGTGCGCCTCCGCTGGGGGAAACGAATCTTAATCGATCGGGGGAGTTTGTGATCTCGGCAGAGTGATTCGAAAAGCCTTACGGATTGTGCAATCCGCAGGCGTTCCTGTCAACAGAGAAAGTTCAGCCCAAAACGTGATAGGCGCGCCGCTGGTTTGTCGTCTAGCTTCCAAGCTGCGGTTCTTCTTCCACGTGCAGCAGCGATTCTTCGGTCAGGTGGTCGATGGCGCGGAGGGAGGGGAAGAGCACGCTCCAGATGCCGGTAATGGCCAGTGCTCCCAGGCCTCCGGCCACGACGGCCCGCACCGCTCCCCACCACTGTGCGGTGAGACCGCTCTCGAACTCACCCAACTCATTCGATGCGCCAACAAAGAGAGAATTCACGGCGCTGACCCTGCCTCGCATAGAACTCGGGGTCGCCAGCTGCAACATCGATGACCGGATCACCACGCTTACCATGTCGGATGCGCCCACCACCATCAAAGCGGCGAGGGAGAGGGGTAAGCTCCTCGAAAGGCCGAAGACGACGGTAGCCGCCCCATAGAGGGCAACGCCTGTGAACATGAGCGCACCCGGATGCCGCAAGACAGGCCGGAAGGTCATCCAGATCGAAACCGCCAGCGCACCCAGCGCCGGGGCGGAGCGGAGTGCACCCAATCCCTGCGGCCCGGTATGCAACAGATCGTGAGCAAAGATGGGCAGCAACGCAGTTGCGCCGCCAAATAACACTACGAACAGATCGAGCGAAATCGAGCCCAACAAGAGCCTGGACTTCCAAACGTAGCGAAAACCTGCCAGGATCACGTCGGTCGAAATAGCGCGGTGTTCCATCCGGCCCGGGCGTACGTGCAGGGAAGCGATCAACGCCACGAAGCTGATCCCGGTCGCGAGGGTAAAGACAAATACGATGGGAGCTCCGTACAGTCTGCCTTTCAGGGGCAGGGTGTAGAGCAGGCCACCGACTGCCGGCCCAGCGATGCTGGCTATTTGGAAGACCGTGGCGCCCCAGGTGATGGCGTTCACGAAGTGCTCGGTAGGAATCAGGTGGGGCAGCAGGGCTGAACTGGCAGGTCCACTGAATGCCCGTCCACTGCCAATGAGGAACAGCACGGCGAAAATCGGCCCAACTTTATGCAACCCCTGGAGGGCGAAGACCAAAAGCGCCAGGGTGCACAGGATCTGTACGGTGTAGCAAACCAGGATGACCATGCGCCGGTCGTAGCGGTCGGCTACATGCCCTGCCGGAAGCAAAAACAGGAGTCCAGGCAAGAAAAGTACCAGCCCAGTAAATCCCAAATCAATGGCCCGGTGGGTGATCTCGTACACCTGCCACGCCACAGCGACTGCCTGCGCTTCGGCACCCATGATCACCATCACCCGCGCCAATTGATAACGGCGGAAATCCCGATGGGCGAATGCGGCTGTACCTGTTGTCGGTGAGGCCATAGTTCTGATTGTTAATTCTTAAACAAAACCCAGAAGAATCGCTCCTCCGCCCGATCTTGTTTCATAACTCTCGGAATGCGTACGAATCACTGAAGGACCGCAAATGAGACGGGATCCTGAACCTTCTTAAAGCGCTCACTTTATCGGGAGGCGTCCCCAATAAAGCCATTCTTGACCACCCTTGGCAAGGATATCGCAAGCGCCCGAATGGGATAGGATGCAGGCATGATCTTTCCCGCAGTCGAAGGTGAAAAGTATGGTGACTGAGCCTCAACCGGTAGTTACGCAGAGGGAGCCCGAGACGAGACTCAGCCCCGAGGCGGCATTGGAGGAGTTGCTAGCGGGGAATCGCCGCTTCATCAGCGGTCGCACGTCCGCCCACCGGCGTGATCTTGCCATGTTGCAACAGACGCTGGAGAAGCAGGAGCCCTTTGCGGCGGTTCTTTCCTGTTCCGATTCGCGCGTGCCCGTGGAGGTGGTATTTGACCAGACCATTGGACAGCTCTTCGTAACCCGCGTGGCGGGAAATATCGTAACTACCGAGATCATTGCCAGTCTTGAGTATGCTGCCGCCGTGCTGGGAACCAATACAATCCTGGTGATGGGCCATAGCAGGTGTGGAGCGGTCACGGCTGCCATCCAGGGATTGTCAGTTCCCGGACAGATCGGCACTCTCTTCCCCTATATCGAGCCTGCCGTGAAGCAAGCTGGTCCTGATTTAGAGACCACTATCCGTGCCAATGCGCTGATCCAAGCGGCCCGCCTGCGGGCATCCTCCCCGTTGCTGACCGCTTTGGTGGAAGAGGGCAAGTTGAAGATTACGGCTGGGCATTTTGACATTCGCACCGGGGCCGTGACGCTGCTCGAGAGTTAGCGACCAACCACAATCTAGTTTCCATGTACATAGCTTGCGTACTGGGTGTCGACGATACCCAGGTTGCGTGCCAACCCCAGTTTCGCCTGATTATGCTGGCTGGTTGTGTTCACGAGGGTCGTTTCGGCATTGGCCAGGGTGGCCTGTGCCTGAACCACTGGCAGGTTATCGTCGACCCCCGCCTGAAAACGATCTGTGGTCTGTTCCAGTTCCTTCTGCGCCAGGTCTACGTTGCTTTGCGCCACCCGAACCAGCTCGGTGGCTGACTGTACGTCGAGAATGCTGTCTCTGAGTTGCTGGTTGATCTGCTCTTTTAGGCCAGCCAGCTGTTGGGTGAGATTGCTTAGGTTCGCTGCCGCGACTCCGCTATCTCCGCGGAACCTCGCCTCTGCAAACACCGGCAGGTTCAGCGAACCTGCGGCAGCAAATGTTCCGTGATAGAGAGCGCCGGTGACCCCGGTGACCCCATAGTTGCCTTCGAAATCGAGCGTCGGGAGCCGCTCCCATTTGGCGGCTCTCCGCTGCAACTGCGCGGCGCGAATCTGCGCCTGCAAACCCTGGTAGTCCTGCCGGTTCTGGTAAGCCATGCGCTTGGCTTCGTCAACGGTCATGGTAGCCAGGTCCGCATAGGGCGCCGTATCTGTCAGCTGGATCTCCTGTTCCGGGGCAAGGCCGATCTCCCGATTGAGAGCGATCTTTGCTTTTGCGAAGTTCACTTCCGCGGTGATCACGCTCTGCTGCTGGGTTTGAAACTGGACCCGCGCCCGCAGTTCATCCAGATTCGCCGCAGTACCTGCCTGGTGCTCGGCTATGGTTTGGTCGAGCAACAGCTGGTCCGCCTGCAAAAGGGCCCGTGCGTTGTCTACCTGGGACCCCAACGCGATTGCCTGCAGGTAAGCGTTGCCAACGTAAAGCACCACCAATCCACGCGAAGACTGCTTGCTGAAATAGGCAGCGCGTTCGTTCGCCTTCGCCGCCCGATACCGGTCGATGGTGGGCATACTGAAGAGGGTCTGGGAGTAGGTCACCATAGCATCGGTGACGTTAACCTTCACCACAGTGGATATCGAGGAGAAGTTCAGCCCGGGAAAAAGGGGTTTAAATTTCTGCAGCACTCCGTTGGAAAATCCAAGGGCAGCCAGATTGATTTGATGTGCCCCCGAATCCGCCTGGGCGGTGATGGTGGGCAGCATAGGTTGCAGGCTCTTAAGCGTCAGCGCCCGGGCGTTGTGCTCCTGCTCCCGAGCCTCCACCAACGCCAAATTGTGCTCGATGCCCAGGGCGATGGCCTGGTCGAGCGTGATCGGCTTGACCCCGTCAGTCGGCTTCACGGTGGTAACGCTGCCGTAGTACGGGCTCTGGGCAGAGCTTTGATTGGCCGTTTGCGCCGGCAATATCGCGGCCGATAGCAACCCCGCAGTACATGCTGCCGCCAGGAAGCGCCGCGCTGAAATCGTCATTATGGGTGGTCGCTTCCTTTCCGTTCAATCCTTTAGATCGATCCAGAGGTGCCAGGTTGCCTAAAGTTGGGCGTTCCAAGCTTCTCCTATCGTACTAGCGGGAAAAGCTGCTGGGGCAGGACGGGCGGCGCGGGTTTGCCACTGGCGAGCAACTGGGCCAGGAGACGCTTGTTTCAATTACCTTTACTCTTCAATTCACCAGGCGCGGTCGGGAAGAACCCCCTATGCTTCCCGGTATCTGCGGAAATGCGTTTGGGGAGACTACGGGGGCGCTACGACTCGTCGTCGGCGTGCACGTGTTTGTGGGCAGAGGCGATTACTTTTTCTGCGGCTGCGGGGGGAACCACTTCATAACGCGCCATCTCCATGTGGAAGCTACCCAGTCCTTGGGTAAGAGAGGTAAGCGCCGAGCCGTAGGTGAGCATTTCAGCCATCGGCACCTCGGCACGGATGAGTGTGGTGCCCTGGCGGTTTTCGATGCCCCCACTTTCCATTCTTTGGATCCTGCCTCGCCGGCCGGTCAGGTCCCCGGTTAGAACGCCGGTAAACCCCTCGGGCGCCTCAATCTCGACCCGCATGAGCGGCTCCAGTAGAACCGGCCTGGACTTCTCCATGCAGTTGCGGAAGGCGATGCGGCCGGCAAGGCGGAACGAAAGCTCGTTGGAGTCCACATCGTGGTAGCTGCCGTCGTAGAGCACGACCCGAAAATCTACCATGGGAAAGCCAGCCAGCCAACCGCGGGCTGCCGCTTCCTGGACACCCTTCTCCACCGCTGGAACAAAGGTGCGCGGAATCGCTCCGCCGAAGATTTCGTTGACGAACTCAAAACCTGCGCCCAGGGGTAAAGGCTCTACGCGGATCCAGCAGTCGCCAAACTGTCCGTGACCTCCGCTCTGCTTTTTGTGCCTCCCCTGGGCCTCCGCTCGGGCGCGGATTGTTTCCCGATAGGGCACCTTTGGCGCCTTGAGCGTTACGTCCGTGTGGTAGCGGCGGTGAAGCCGGTGGACGATGGACTCGATGTGAGGCTGGCCAGATCCTGCCAGAAGGAATTCGTGGGTGGCAGCATCCCGATAAAATCGGACCATCAGGTCCTCTTCCATCAACTTGTGCACAGCCGGCGCAAGCTTTTCCTCGTCGGCCCGGGTCTTGGGTTCAATGGCATAGGTAACTGCCGGCTCCGGCATGGTGACCGGGTCAAAGTAAATCTCATGCCCGGCATCGCCCAGGGTGTCGCCTGTGAAGGTCTCGCGCAGCTTGGCCACGGCGCCCACATCGCCTGCGTGCAGCTCCGTGATCGGAACTGCCGTGCGTCCCTGCATAACCGTTAAATGCGCCAGCCGTTCGGTGTTGCGATGGGTGTAATTGCTGACCGTTGCATCGCTCCTGGCTACCCCGGAAAAGACCTTGAAAAAAGAAATCCGTCCGGCAAAGTTATCGGACATTGTCTTGAAGACGTATAACGACAGCGGCTCGCTATCATCCACTTTGCGCAGTACCATCTCGGCGACGGAATCGGGGCTGGGGCCGGGAGTATTGTCTGCGCCGTTCAAGTGGTCGTCGTTTCCGGCCGCTGTTTCGGGTGACCGTCGATCAGCCGCAGGCTCTGAAAGCTTCGGCCTGCCGTTACCCACGGTTTCCATGGCGCCCCGGGCAGCGACCGGGACGCGCTCAGCCGGTGACGGGGCGTAGATCTGGAGGAAATCCAGCAGATGGTCGCTGCCTACGTTCCTCAGGCCACTGGCAAAAAGTACGGGAAAGATACGGTCTTCGCGGATCGCCTCATGGAGGGCGACGATAAGGTGTTTTTCCGGGATGGTTCCCTCGCGGAAAAACTCTTCCATTAACTCGTCTTTGCCTTCAGCTACCAGCTCGACCAAGGCCTGGTGGGCGAGTGTAGCTTCTTCGCGAAGGCGCACGGGGATCTCCGAAAGCCTTCCCCGGCCAGTTCCATCGGGTTCGTACACGAATGCTTCCATGGTTACCAGGTCCACAACGCCGCGGAAGTTGGGATTTTGACCATTGCCTTCAACAATCGGCAACTGCACCGGAACCACCTGGCGTCCGAAACCTTCTCGTAACGCGTTGAGGGTACGTTCGCGATCCGCTCGAGGATGATCCATCTGGTTGACCACGATGACTCGAGGCAGGTTAAATTCTTCGCCAAAATTCCACACCCGCCGGGTCATTGCCTCTACGCCACATGCTGCATTGACGATGAGCAAAGCAGCTTCCACCGGCAGCAGCGCCGCGCGCGCCTCGTGCACGAACATGGGGAAGCCAGGGGTATCCACAAAATTGATTTTTACGTTGTGCCACTCGGCGAATGCCAACGCGTTCTGCATGGTGGTACGGCGGGCTACTTCCTCTTCGTCGTAGGCGGTAACGGCGCTGCCGTCATCCACACGCCCAAGCCGCTCGGTCATTTTGGCGGCCTGGAGAAGGGCGGAGATCAGGGTGGTCTTGCCGCAGTGTGCATGCCCCACCAAGGCGACGTTACGAATGTCCGGTCCTTGATAAATTTTCAATGAACGATTCATCCGACAGAGCTCCAATTCTCAACATTGCAGGGCCCCAGCACTGGGAGTTGGACGCGATCGAAGCGCGTGAGCGAGCGCATCGTGGCCGTGCTAAGCGCCAATTGGCGCAGGCTCCACTTCTCTGCACGCGAGCGGCCTGCTTCCATTGCGGGAACCGAGTGTAGCACAGAGTCCGCGCACCGTACTTGTGTGTTCCTTTGCCGCCTGGGACGGAGGCTGCATGGCTGCGAGGCGACGCCGCGAGCCTACTATTTCGGCTCGAGTTCCTCACGTTGCCGGCGCAAATTCCAAGCAAAGATACCGATCCGCAAAAACAGGATTACCAGGAGGGCGATGGCCAGCGCTGCCGATTGGCCGTGGACTCCGCGCCGAAGCAGAAAGCCCAATGCGCCCAGAACGACGATCACGAATGCGCCGAAGGTTAGCCACTCAGTGCGATTTTTCATATCTTTTTCTTCCTTAGACTCCGCCGGTCCTGTTCGGCGGGCGATTTTTCGGGTCCACCTTTCGGCAAACTCCTCGACAACCGCACATAGATCACGATGGCTAGTCCGGCAAAGACCCCCATAGCGATCATGGAACTCAGTTGAAAACGAAAAAGCACTCCGGCGTTGCCCGTGTGAGCGCCGGCAGGGAGCACGGCCTCGAGCAAAACAAAGACACAAAGGCCAATCGCGGCCGCTCCACCCAGGCTTAAGACGATCTTGACGGTCGCGACTCCCATCCCCCACCGGAAGCCAGCATCATATCGCATCCGGCCAGGGCCCATTACCGTTAGGGTACGAGGCGCCTGCTGACCCATTACAATTAGCAGGAGTGAAGGTCTGAAGAGTGAAGGGCAAAAGAACCATGCGCGCTATCCCGTTAATGCCTCCGGCTGCCGAATCCAACAGGCACCCAAAACAGCCTCGCCACGGGCTACGACTGGCGGCGTTCCTGATGTTGAGCACGGTCGTTTCGGCCCAATTCGCCGCTGCCCAGACCACCACGGTCCATGATCCCGCAGCTCTGAAACCCCCGCCGGGCGCGCGGGTGGCGATCGTCGAGTTTGAAGACATGGAGTGCCCTGATTGTGCCCGCGCGAATCCGCTCCTGCTGGAAGCGGCGACTCAGTACCATATACCGTGGGTACGTCACGATTTTCCGTTGCCTTTTCACGCCTGGAGTTTTGACGCTGCGGTGTATGCGCGCTGGTTCGATACCAAGTCAAAAAAGACCGGCGATGACTTTCGCGATGCCGTCTTTGCCAATCAGCAGCTGATCGATGCTGCGGGTGAGACTTCCCCGGAAACGCCGACAGGTCCTACGACGGCCGCGGCGGGCGCCATTCACAATTTCGCGGAAAAGTTCGCGCAGCAACACGGCATCGCGTTTCCCTTTGTGGTGGATCCACAAAAGAAGCTGGCGGCTGAGGTTCAGGCGGACCTCGATCTCGGCAAACGTATCGGCATCGAGCACACGCCGACTATCTGGGTCGTTACCAACAAGACGAACGGTGTGCCTTTTGTGGAGGTAGTCGACCGTCAACGGCTTTACCAGATCATCGACCAGGCTCTGGCTGAGACCAAGGGCCAGGCCGCGCCCGTCCGTCACGGCACCGGACAGTAGCACTCAGGCCGGGACAGATTCCGGATTTTGCCGCATTTCCACGGTGCATGCATAGCGAAGGGTTCCCGGCGCGGCTTTTGTCCGAGAAACCCGCTCTTCGCGGATCTTGCGCTGCACATTGAGAAGTAAAAGTGACCTAGGTCCGGATCTTTACCAACTGCCCGGGCGTGGTATGCCGCGTCTGCGGGGAACGCCAGTGGTCGATGTAAGAAATCTGGTGCACACAAGAGACGGTGCAGTGCGGAGCGCAGCTTTTCTCCGTTAGATATTCGCGCTTGAGGTCGGCTTTCGTATATTGCGCCAGCGGAACTCCAGGATAACCCCGCTGCTGCGAGCAATAATGCACGAGTCCTTCTTCGCAAACGTAGAGGAAGCGTGAGCCGGCCCGGCAACGCCAGTCGTTTGGCTCGGCATTGGCAATCGCCTCCTGAAACTTGTTAAAGCGCGAATAGTTCTTCTTGGCCATCCCGGCCATCTGGTAGTAGACGCGCCGTTCTTCATCTTTCAACGCCTTCAACTGCCCATCTCCGTCATGGATGATGCCGATGGTCGAAGTAAACCCGAGCCCTAGGGCGCGGTTTCCGATGACCAAAGCATCCTGGGGATTCCTGATGCCGCCACCGACCACAGAGTTGATATTGACGTGGAACTCGGCGTACTGAGAAAGGAACTCCAGCTTCTTGTCCAGAACCTTGAGGCTCTTCTTCGAGATCTCGTCCGGCTGAATGTTGTCTATGGAGATCTGCATGTGATCGAGACCGGCGCGGTTCAGCCGCTCGATCCTCTCCGGCATCAACAAGTATCCGTTGGTGATCATGCCGGCGACTCGTCCATGATGGCGGATACGAGCGATGATTTCGTCCAGTTCCGGATGGGTGAGAGGCTCCCCGCCAGAGATGGTGATGATGCTTGAGCCTAGATGGGCCAGAAGGTCGATGCGCCGCAGCATCTCGTCCACAGGCACGGGCTTCGAAATCTTGTCGTACTCATTGCAATAAGCACAGGACAGATTGCAGAATCGCATAGGCACGATCTGTGCCATGACCACGTGGCGGGTAGACGCTAATGCATGCCCAACCACGGCCAGCTCGCGCAATTTGCGCGTAGCTGCCTTGGCTCGGCCTCTGAATGTATGCTTCTGTCGCATCTGCCTGTATTCAATCACATGGCAAGCGGGGGCGCGAGTAACTGGAAAGGAATGGCGCTGATCGAGGACTGAGCGGCGACCAGGCGCTGCGGGCTGCTTTTCTGGGTAGTTTCGCAATTACGGTGACCGGAGAGAGATCGCGAGGCCAGTTTCCCTTAGGAGAAAA
>Ga0182015_10004529_pt1 | contig 14894 bp, 14 predicted proteins | sample 712P3MmetaG_FD_120478 | JGI IMG/M metagenome (GOLD analysis project Ga0182015, IMG submission 120478) | Permafrost microbial communities from Stordalen Mire, Sweden - 712P3M metaG | ecosystem: Environmental > Terrestrial > Soil > Wetlands > Permafrost | place: Sweden: Stordalen | collected...
ACCACGGGTATCTTCACCGAGACCGCCGGGGGCGTCACCACGGCGGTGCTCGCCAAGCTGGCCGCTCGCGGCGACATCGACCCCGACGAGCGCGTCGTGCTGGTGATCACGGGTGATGGGCTGAAAACGCTCGACGCGGTACGCGGGAGCTTTGCCGCACGCCAGATCGACGCGACGGTCGATTCCTTCGAGGAGTGCATCGCGGGCTCGTCGCTTGCCGGGCAGGCGGTCGCCTGATGGCAGTCGCCGTAAAGATCCCGACCGCGCTGCGGCCGGCGACCGGCGGCGAGAGCGAGGTGAGCGTCGAGGGTGCCACCGTCTCCGAGGTACTCGACGCGTTGTTTGAGGCGTTTGGCGAGCTGCGTGAGCGGATCTCCGACGAGGACGGTTCGCTGCGGCGCTTTGTCAACGTCTACGTCGCGGGCGAGGACATCCGCTTTCTCCAAGGCCTCGACACGCCAGTCGCCGACGGCAGCGCGGTGACGATCCTGCCGGCAGTCGCCGGAGGGTGAGCGTGGGCCGAGGCCGCGGCTAAGCGACTTCGGAGAACAGCATCGCGTCGCTATCGAGCGATTGGCGGAGCGTCCGGCGCAGCTGCGTGTGAATCTGACACACGCGGCTCTCTGAGACGCCGAGCACCTCGCCGACCTCGCGCAGCGTCATGTTCTGTACATAGAGCAGGATCGCGACCCGACGTTCGCGATCGGGCAGGCGCTGGAACGCATCGCGGAAGCGCTGCTTGGCTTGCTCGAGCGCGCTGGCGTGCTCGGGGTCGGTGTCGCGGTCGCTGCTTGTGAGCAGGTCGATACGCTCGATCGCGCTCTCCTCGCCTCCCGCCACGACGGCGTTGAGTGAGCCAACGTCGGCGATCGCGATGTCGTCAAGTTGCGCGCGCAGCTGTGCCGGCGTGATGCCGAGCGCCTCGGCGAGCTCCTCGCGTGAGGGCCGACGACCGTGTAGGGCGATGAAGTGCTCCCTGGACTTCGCGATGTCGCGCTCCCAACGTCGCAGCGAGCGCGGCGCCCAGTCGTGGCGGCGAAGCTCATCGAGCACCGCACCATGGATTCGGGTCCAGGCGAACTGCTCGAAAGTCGCACCACGCGAGGGATCGAAGCGGTCGACGGAGCGGATCAATGCCTCGAGACCGCAGGAGATGAAGTCCTCGATGTCGCAACGGGCCGGCGTCTCGCGGATCTTCTTGTAGACGATGTACTTGACCATCGGCGCGAACGTCAGCACGAGCCGATCGCGAAGTCGCTGGTCGCCGGTCTCGTGGTACTCGCTCCACAAAGCGAGCACCTGATCTTGTGAGATGCGCTGCTGTTCAGCGTTGACCTTCACGACCGTCCTCCTGACTGGGACCAAGACCGCGGACCTAACGGCGGCGTTGGCGGCGTATCGGCGTTTCGTCCAGGCGATGAAGATCTGCAATATCGCTTGCGTTTACGGTTAGAGGCCGCTGAGCTGGGGGGAAAGGCCGCCTCGGCCGCAATGGCGGCGAGGGACAACTGGACGTTTGGTCGATGCCCGGCCGGCGCGACGGTGGATCGCGGCGGGGCGCCGACGGACTGCGCGGTGCACGCCGAGCGCCTGCGTATCCGCCGCCGCCGGCCCGTCTGTGGTCCGGGGCGAGGCTCGCCGGGCGCGACCACGGACGTGATCGAGTGCGCGTCTTGGCTGGCCACAGATCAGCGCCCGCGGATCAGCTGGACGTTTGTTCAGCTAGCCGTTTGTTAGCCACGGAAATTCGAAGGTTCGAATGGCCAGCCGACTCAAGTTGCATTCGGCGGCGTTCGATTACGCAGGAGACTCCCGCAAGGGGTCGACCAGTAGAGACTCCTCAGCCCCGTGACCGCCAACTTTGATCCCACCGAGCCGCCCGCCTCCGACGAGGCGATCGAGCTCCTTCAGGCGGCGTGGATTGGGTCGGAAGCACCGGAGCTCTCAAGCGCCAGTGCGGAGGAGCTAGGGGTGTCGTCGATCCGGGAGATGCCGCCGAGGCCACCACGCCACCTCGCGGCGAACATCGCCGCCGCCGGTCGCGCATGGGATTCGCTGGCCGCAGCCGGACGCCACGTCGCCTTCGAGCAGGGTCCGGATGGCCGCGTGACGATTGAGCTTCAGGATGATCACGGCAACCGCCTGGAAAGCGTCGGCCCGGTGCAGCTGTTCGATCTGATCGACAGCGAGTCAGGCGAGTAGGCGCAGGCAGCCAGACCGTCGATCTGCAGGCTCGACGGACGCACTCAACTTTCGCCGCCGCGCGTCGATCACTGACGAGAGACGGCACGATGCTGTCTCGTGGTTCGCGGCGTTTGGAGCCGGCGAATCCCGCAACGGTGAGCACTCATCTCGCATCTTCTACGCGTGCCCCTCGACGCCGCTCGGTGCAGACCCCGTCGCGTGAGCGACTTTTGGGAATGCTCTACGACGGTGCCTGCCGTTTCCTCACGGAGGCTGCCGCGGCAATGCGTGCGGGCGATGTCGAAGCCACCCACGTCAAGCTGGGGCGCGCGGAGGCGATTATCTCGCACCTCAAGCACACGCTCGACATGGAAAAGGGCGAAATCCCTCAGCACCTGCGCTCGATCTATCTCTTCTGCGGCCGTCATCTCAACCGCGCGCGTATCGAGCGAGATCCGAAGAAGATCGACGACGTGATCCAGCTGCTCGGGCAGTTGCGCGAGGCCTGGAGAGCGATCTCGCCCGAATGAGAGTGCCGTCCGCACCGCTCGCCCAGCGCTTGCCGCGGGCTGCCGTGGCCCAACCGTCGCTCAGATAGCTACGTCCGCGCGCGACGTCGAAACCCTCGCGTCAGCTCGACCCAAGAGTTAGTTGACGGATCGCCGACGGCGACGATAATCTCCGCGCCAGCAACGGTGAGTAGCGACGGAGAGGGAGTACGCGCGATGGCGAGCATCGCTGAACCGACCCCCCAAGCGTTTAGCAGCGCACGACCGCGGGTGACGATCGTGCCGCTGCGATTGCTGCCGGTCGTGGTCGTCGTGATCGTCGGCATGGTCGTCGCAATCGCGACCAACAGCCTGTGGGCGCTCGACTTCTACCACGTCGTGGGTGGCGGGCTGTGGACCGGGATCGATCTGTTCCTCGGCCTGGTGCTCGGACCGATCATCGGCTCGATGTCGATTCCATCGCGGGTTGAGCTGACCAGTCGCTTGATGCCCAAGCTGCTGTTGATCATGCCAACGCTCGTCACGATGACGCTCGGCGCCGGCTTCCAGCTCGCCCGCAAGCTCGGCAACCTCTCGGCGAGCTATCCGAACCACGGGTGGCTCGTCGCGTCCTACATCGTCGTTGGCGTGATGGCGACGATCGCCCTCGGCCTGCTAGAGCCGGCCAATATCGCGGTGCTGTTCGAGCTGCGAAAGCCCGAGCCGGACGGCGCGCGGATCGGGCGCCTGATGAAGGTCTTCATCTACACGTCCGGCATCACCGGCTTGATGCAGATCGCGACACTCGTGATCATGACCAAACTCGCAAGCGGCTGAGCGGTGGCGGCTCACCCTCACGCAGGAGTCGCCGAGCGCGAGCTTCCGCCGATCCAGCAGATCGCGGTCGCCGTCCTGGTCCTGATCGTGATCGGCGGCATCTACACCGCAGCGCACCTGCCGCGACACGTCCCGCAGGCGCCGACGATCACCCTGCTCGCGTTGGCGGCCGTGCTTTTGGCGTTCAACGTCGTGCTGCTCTCGCGGATCGAGAACTTCGCCTGGAACGCGTTTCGCCTGGTCGCCGGTTGGGTGTTCGTCGCCTACATCGTGATCGCCGGGATGCTCGAATACGTGTTCATCTATGACGACACGCGCGGCACGCAGCTGCTGATCCTCACGCTCATGCTCGCGGTCTTCGCAGTCAACATCCCGCTGCTGCTCGGCTTCAGCGTCGCGCGCTTCCAGGACCCCGCAGAGTAGGCGGCAGGCTGGTCCACGCGTTAGTGGAGCCACGCCGTCTCTAAACGCGCACTACTTCGGCAGCCGGACGTTCTGCGGCCCGACGAACTCGTCCGGGTCGGGGCCGGTTCGATGCCCCCTGTCGAGGGCATCGATTGCCGAGTGCTCATCGGCGGTGAGCTCGAAGTCGAAGACATCGAGGTTCTCCTCCATCCGTTCCGGAGTGACCGACTTGGGGATCACTACATTGCCGAGCTCGAGGTGCCAGCGCAGCACCACCTGCGCGGGGGTCTTTCCGTGGCTCTCGGCGATCTCCAGGAGTGTCGGGTCGGCCACCACGGCGCCCTTCGCCAGCGGACTCCAAGCCTCGGTCACGATGCCGAGGTCGGCGTGCTCGCGGCGCAGCCCGTGTTGCTGCAGGTAGGGGTGCAGCTCGACTTGATTGATCGCCGGCGTCACGCCGGTGGCCTTGATGATTCGCTCAAGGTGTGGCTGGTTGAAGTTCGAGACGCCGATCGCGCGGACGAGTCCCTCCTCGGCGAGCTCGGCGAACGTACGCCAGGTCTCGACGTAGAGATCGTGCGTCGGCACGGGCCAGTGGATGAGATACAAGTCGAGATAGTCGACCTCGAGCAGCGCGAGACTGGCTTTGAAAGCGTGACGCGAGCGCTCGTAGCCGTGGTCCATATTCGCGCACTTCGTCGTGATGAAGACCTCGGAGCGGTCGAGGCCCGACGCGCGGATCCCGGCACCGACCTCCGCCTCGTTGGCGTAGGCGGATGCGGTGTCGATGTGGCGGTAGCCCGCCGCTAGCGCCTGGGTGACTGTCGTGGCAGTCGCCTCGGGTGGGACCTGGAATACACCGAAACCCAGCTGGAAGATATGGGCGCCGCCGCGGAGCGGGATCGCAGGAATGGAATCAGCTGTTTCGCTCATGGCGGTGGTCTCCCCGGATCCGGAGGGCGCAAAACATAGCCGGATGGCGCAAAACATAGCCAGATGGGGGAGGCTCAGCGCGGCCGGGATTCGCTCGACCCCGGTGAACCGTCCAGTCCGCGAAGAGGCATCGGCTGATCGTGCAGTTCGCCTCAAGGACCGGGGCGAGCGTCCGTATAGTGAAACGATGGGGGCTAGCGCCACTAAGGCGGCGCCGCGGCGTGGACGCGTGTCTACGTCCGGCGATCTGCCGGTCTACCACGGCAAGTTCGGCACAGAGCAGGCCGAGCGCCTGCTGTGGCGAGCCGGCTTCGGCCCCAAGGCTGGGCAGGCCGAAGAGCTCGCCAAGCGCGGGATGCGCGGCGCGGTGCTCTCGCTCACCCGGCCTACTGACCGTAGCCTCGAGGGGCCCACGCCAGTGCTCGAGAACGGGCAGTCGCTCCAGCCCTATTCGGTGTGGGGAAACGACGTGCTGTGGTGGTTGGACCGCATGGTGCGGACGCGTGCCCCGCTGATCGAGCGTATGACGCTGAGCTGGCACGACTGGTTTGCCACGAGCAACGAGCAGGTCAACTCGCAGCTGCTGATGATCAGACAGAACGAAACGCTGCGCGCACTCTGTCTGACCTCTTTCCCCGAACTCCTCACGGCGATCACGACCGACCCTGCGATGCAGCTCTACCTAACGCTCGTTGGCAGCACGAAGGCCGATCCGAACGAGAACTACGCGCGCGAGATGCAAGAACTTTTTACCCTCGGGGTCGATGACGGCTACACGGAGAAGGATGTCCGGGAGCAGGCACGCGCCCTTACAGGATTTACAAACACCTGGAACCCGACCACCGGACAGGTCGAGGACTTCCGCTTCGATGCGGCGCTCCACGACGATGGCGTCAAGGTGATCTACGGCCGTCGCGGCAATTTCGGCTGGCGGGACAGTCTGCGGCTTGCCCTCGCGCGGCCACATCACCCGCGGTTCTTCGTCACCAAACTGTGGTCCTATTTCTCTGCCGAGCCGCTGTCGGCGCGCGACACGCGTGCCGCCGCTGCGCTGTACGTTTCCTCGGGCAAGCAGATTCGACCCGTCGTCGAGGCGATGTTGATGCATCCGACGCTGCACGCCGGAGCACGGATGGTCAAGCCGCCGATCGTGCAGATCGCCGGGATGCTCCGCAGCATCAACCGCTACATCGACACCGACGCCTGGGCGTGGGAGTCGAGCCTGTTGGGCCAGATGCCGTTCTACCCGCCGAACGTTGGCGGCTGGGACGCCACGAGCTGGCTGAACACGGGCACATGGCTCGCGCGGTTCAACCTGACGGGCCAGATGATCGTGACGGACAAGGTGCTGAACCCGTCGACGGCCAAGGTCTCGAAGCACCCAAAAGATCTGACCAACGAGGCGATCGCTTTCTGGGGTAACCCCACGGTGAGCGCCGCAACGCGCCGGGCGCTGAGCGCATACGCCCAATCTGCCGCTATCGATTCCGCCACTGCGACGTGGGAGCGCGAGTCGTATCCCGTGCTCGCGCTGAACGCCCTGCGTGCCCTTGTTGTCGCCAGCCCCGACTACCAAACGTGTTGAGATGAACGGACGACGCCCCATTGATCGCTCCTGCGCCTGTCAGGACTTCAACCGCGCCGAGTTCATTCGCCGCGGCGTCGCGCAAGCCGGCAAAGGCCTGCCCTCGATCGAGCGGGGCATGCCCACGCCCGCCGGCACCGGCCTTTCGCGGCGGACCTTCGTGCTCTCCTCGGCCGGCCTGCTGCTGTCGGTCTACGGTGCCGGGCATGTGCTCGACCCCAAGGTCTTCGAAGCGGGCATCGCGCAGGCGGCGAGCGACGGCGCCAACCAGCCGGTGATCGTAAGCGTCTACCTGCAAGGCGGCATCGACTCGATGTCGGTCCTCTATCCGGTTGGGGATCCGCTCTACGCCACCTACCGGCCATCGCTCGGCTTGGCGTCGGACGCAGGACCGGTATTCACCGAGGACCCGAGCCTGCACTGGAACCCGCTCGCCGCACCACTCGCGCAGCTGCACGCGGAAGGCAAGGTCAGCGTGATGCCGACGGTCGGCTACACCGATCCCAACCAGTCGCACTTCACGAGCCGCCACTACTACGAGGTCGGGGCCACCGACGCCAACCTCGCCACCGGCTGGCTCGGCCGCTACCTCGATATCGTCGGCACCAAGGACAACCCGCTACAGGGTCTCTGCCTCGACTACGCGCTGCAGCCGGCGCTTGCGACCGCGCGGATGCCCGTGGCCACGATCGACCTCCCGACGGATTACACCTTCTACGCCGAGGGCGTCTGGGGGCCGCCGCAGAACGTCATGTACAACACATTCGACGCCTTCGGCGAGGTAGCCGCGGCCTCGCACGATCCCGCGATGGAGCAGTCAGGTCAGGCGGCGCAGGCGTCCAACCGGCTGCGCGAGCAGCTGCTGCAGTTCCAGCCGGCGGCGGGCACCACAGCGCCACCGCTGCCCGCCGGCTATCCAAGCGCGACCGACGAGTTCCCGGCGCGGATGGCGGCGGTGGCGAAGATGCTCGCCGCCGGTTTGCCGATCCAGTGTGTGAGCGTGACGACCGATTCGGTGTTCGATACCCACGAGGGTCAGGCCGCCCCGTTTGATGCCGGGCTCGGCGAAGCGGTCCAGACGATCTACGCCTTCCAGCGTGACCTCGAGGCGCGCGGTCTCGCCGACCGCGTGCTGATGCTCGTCTGGTCGGAGTTCGGCCGGCGGCCACAGGAAAACGCCTCTGCGGGCACCGATCACGGGGCCGCCGGTTGCGGGTTCGTGATCGGCACGCAGGCCGCGGGCACGATGATCGGCGAGTGGCAGAGCCTCTCAACCGGGCTGGACGCGCTCGGCAACCTCAAGGAGACCGCTGACTTCCGCGGCGTTTACTGCTCGGTCCTCGAGCAGTGGCTCAAACAGGACGCCAAGGCTGTCATCCCTGGCGCCGCGTCGTTCGCACGCGTGCAGGTCGTCAAGTAGTCGCGTGGCCCCGAGCGAGCGCCGTGGCACCGCCACTGCCCGACTTGACAGTCGCGCGGATGGTGCTACAACAGAGGTAGCAGCGTTAAAGGAGGTTCCGATGGGTCACGATCGCCGGTCCTAATCGCCCCAGCTTCGGCGCCAGAGCAAACAGCGGGCTATCGCATTCCTGCCAGCGCTTGCGCGCAAGACCGGCGCCTCAACACGGGGCAGTCCCAAAAGAATCATTCGCTACGCGCGTCCGTCCTCTGCTTCCTAGCTAAGAGTTCGGACGCGCGTTTTATGTCGCGCAGCGCTTGAGACGTTCGCAGCCGCACCGGCCGCAGCGTGAGCGGCGCTCAGCTGCCCGGAACCGTCATGCCGCCCTTCAGCTGGCAGGGGTGCGTGCCACCGGGCATCGGGCCCGAGCCGAGGAAGCGCAGGAAAGGCGCATAGGCCGGCTTCGCCGCGCCACTGCGCGCTAGTAGACCGTCGTTGAAGCCCCAGTAATCGGGTTGGCCGGGGTCGACGCCGGTGAAGTCCTGGAGCGAGTACCACAGCACGTGCTGGAGGTCCCAGCGGCGGCGGCAGGCGTACATCGTGTCCCAGGTCTTGATGAGGTAGCGCTTCTGGGTTTTAGGGCTGACGGTGAACGCACTCGCAGGACCGCCGGTGGCCCAGCCCATCTCGGTAACCCAGATCGGGTGTGTGCGATCGCCGTTTTGCAGCATGACTCGGCGGGTCTTGTCGAGGATCCCAACCGAGTTCGATGGGTCTGGTGCGTAGCCCTGAACGGCGATGACATTGAAGCTCGAGGAGAACTCTGGCTGGCGGTAGAGGCCGCGCAGGAAGGGGACGAGCTTCATGCCCGTGCGCTCCCCGGGGAGCTGATCGAGGCCGGAGAGGACGATTGTGGCGCCCGGATCGACGGCTCTGATCGTCGTCGAGATCTCGCTGAGGAACGTGGCGTAGGCGGCGGGGGTCGGGTCGGGCCAGAAGTAGCCGCCGTTGACCTCGTTCCAGATCTGCCAGCTGACGGTGGGAATGTAGCTCTGTCCGGCCCACAATGATGAGTCCGGGCCGTAGCGCGCTACCGCGGCCTGCACGAACGCCTCGTAGTTGACCAGCTCGGTACCGGTTGGCGGTGCATAAACGACGCCGCATGCCCAGACGGCGCAGCCGTTGAGGTTAAAGACGATGTTGAAGTGATGGGCGGCCGCCTCGTCGGCCAGCCGATCGGGGTCACTCCAGTTGCGTGACGTAGGGTCGGGGTCGGTCTGGATGGTCCCCCAAGAGAGCGAGCCGCGCACCAATCGCACTCCGGCGTTGCTGAGCTGCGCTGCCTGGGCGCTGTTCGGATAGGACCAACCGCCGACACCGAAGAATCCGGCGCGCGAGTGAGCACCCGCAGCCGGCGTTGCGACCGTTACCACGAGGCCGGTCGCAAGCACCCAAACCAGCGCAGCGCAGCGGGCAAGCGCGCGCGAGCGCCGATCTGTGGCGGCGCTCATCGCTTGCGGTCGACTGCGGCTTCGAAGTGCTTGGACGCTGTCAGCGTGTGCTTGACCAAAGGCAGGTTGGTCGTGGTGCTCGCCGGCACCTCGACGATCAGGTGGTCGCCGACGTCAAGGTGCGCGGACACTGAGAACTTTCGCCAGCGCGCTTTCGAGAGCTTGACCGAGGCGAGCGCACGTTGCTTGTGCTGACCCTTGCGCTCGAGGTAGACGTGGGCGGAGGCCGACGGCGCCTTGCCGGACTTGCATGTGAGCTTCGCCTCGAGCTTCGTGCGCCGCAGCGTGCCGGCGAGCAGCTTCGCGCCGAGCGTGCAGCTGCGCGTCGTGACCACGCTCGTAACGTTGGGCGCGCCGACCAGCGTGCAGGGGATGGTCGGCGTGGCGACGCTGACGGCGCAAGCGTAGGTTGGTGAAATCGCGATGTTCGGTGTGGTGAGCGCAGCTGTCGTGAGCGGCGAAGATAGCTCCGCGTAGACATTGAAGGTCTTGATCAACGGGCCATTCTGCAGGCACATCTGCGTATTGCCGAAGGCGTCGGTGCCGGCCGGATCAACGCGCCCGTCGGCGGTCGTCAGGACGAGCTCGGCACTCTCGATCGGGTTGCCGTAGTAGGTGACGTTGGCGCTGATGCAGGTGGGGCTAGTGTGAGTCAGCTGGACGCCCAGTGGCAGGAGCGACTTGGTCGGCGTGGTGCCCGTGCCGCAGAGGACGAGCCCCTGCGCGGGAGCGGCCTGCCAGCGCTGTGAGGCCGCGATGATCGCGGCGCCGGTCAGGTTGGGCGTCTCGGTCGAGTAGTTGAAGAGGCTCATGTAACCCTGGCCGTACTGCTCGAGGCCGGTGCCGCTGGCAACCAGCCCGTAGAGATCGAAGCTCTGCACGTTGCAGTCGCTGTGGGCCAGAGCGTCGCCCGACAGCGAGAGCGTTGCGGCGCGGGCGGCGTCGCTCACCGGCCCGTCATAGGCGAACTGGGCGCCCGGCCCGGAGGCGGCGTCTGGCTGGCCGATCTCGGTCAGGAAGATCGGCGAGGTGTCGCCAAAACTGGTCATGATCGAGCGCAATTGCTCGGTCAGCAGCGTGACTCCGGGCGCATCAGGCGCATAGGGGTGGAAGCCAATCCCGTTGATCCAGCCCTTGACGCCGTCCTGATAGAGCTCGGTCACATACTGCTGGAAATTCTGCCAGCCGATGCTCGCAAGGATCTGCGCGCTCGGATCGACAGCGTGCACCGCGGTACTGAGTGGTTCGAGAACCTGCAAATAGGTTTCTGGGTCGACCGTCGTCCAGAAATTGCCGGAGTTGGCCTCGGTCCACAGTTCGAACTGCTCGACCGGGAGGTAGGGCAGCTGCGGATTCTGCTGCCAGAACGTACCTCCGACGCCGTAGCGCGCGGCGAACGCCGCCGAGAACGCCTCGAAGTCGCCGTAGTACGCGGGTGCCAACGAGGTTCCCGATCCGGCGGCCCAAGTCGGTGGCGAGTCGAGCACGGCGATCATTCGCACGCCGTTCTGTGCGAGCAGGCCGACGAGGTGGTCGAGCGAGTTCGGCTCGTCGCTGGGGTTGTTCCAGACGTAGGTGTGCTTGCCGTCGACCGGCGGGTTCGGCTCCGCCCACGCCCACAGCGCGTCCATCCTTGCCGTTTTCAGGTCATCAGCGCTCATCGTGGCGATGAACGAGCCCCAGTTGCTAGGAGACACAAACGTCTCCTTGATCAGGTCCTGGATGTTTGCGCCGTAGTAGTCGGGCGATGGCGGGGTAGCGCCGGCGCCGCCGGGCAATAGCCCGAGGAGGAGTGCGGCGAGGACGGCCGCCAGCGTGAAACGACGCAGTCGCCTCACGCCGCGAGCCGTCCGGGACTCGCAGCGAAGGTCATCACCGCACTGTACGTGCCCAGCCAGTCAGCACCGACGGGTATTTTCTTCCGGGTGTGGCAGGGCAACATCTTCCGCGCCCGGGGTCGGCGTTTTGTTCGCGACCCTACGCCGCGCTTGTTTGCGGTCGGGACTCGTGGGGCGGGTCGCGGGGATCGATAACGAACTCCCGCCCTTCGCCCGGCGGCCCGGCGACCGCCGCTGCCACCTGAATGCGGTAAGGCGAATTTGGGCGGGCTCGCTCGCGGGTGCGGAAGCTGAGGGTTAGCCGATCCGCGCTGGGGCTCGCGTCAAGCAGTGCGACGAGCGTGCCCTCGGCCTCGTCGGGGTTGTCCCAGAGCACAATCTGCGGGCTGATGTCGGCTGAGCGCACCGCCCAAGCGAGGGCGCGCTCGAGCAGCGGCGGAGCTGCCGTGTACTCGAACCCCTGCGGCAGCGGCAGGGCGCTGTTGTAATGGTCGAACTGTTCGTCAAGCGGACGACGAAGCGATCCGAGCAGCCCAGCCAGCCGAATGCTCACGAGCTGCTCAGCGCTGAGCAGTAGCGCATGTGCCCAAACCGCGCCCGCGCGGGGGCGTTCTGGAGCCGGCCAGATCCGGCCCAGCAGATAGCCGTCGAGCGACGGGATGCCGATACCGACCAGCTGCTGGGCGTCGGCCTGGTCGAAGCTCGCGTCGAGATGGGGGAGAACGTCGCGTTGCTGCCGCGAGGAAAGCGGCCGGGACGCTGCGATCAGCTGGTGTCCGTCCCGGTAGCCGAACAAGAGCTGGTCAACAGCGTCCATCCCTAGCGTGCGGCCCCGGCTAGGTCGTGGCGTCCAGGAGCCAGAGAATGGGTGAGGCCAAGGTGTCGCGCTCGCCGTGGGGTCCGACCACGAATGAGCGATCCCAGGGATCCTCCCCGAGCATGTCTCCGGGCAGACCAGCCGAGAAGTCGCCGCCCTGCGCCGAGACCCCGAACACGGCGTGCGGCAGCCGCTCGCCGTTGCTTGTGAGGTACTGATCGAGCAGCGTCACATTTTCGGCCATCCACTCCGACGGCGAGGGCGGCGGCGAAATCAGCGCCTTCACGCGGTCCCAAGCGGAAATGATGATCGCCAGCGGAAGTGGGTGCGAGCGCTGACCGAGCATGGACTGCAATAAGTCGACGGCGCGCGCGTCGGCCGGCATGAGAGCCGGGCTCCACTCCTCTTCGGCCACATGGGGCTGGCTGGTTGGCTGCGTTTCGTCGGTCGGCATGTGGCCGTTTGGCTCGGCTTGCGTCTCCTCGTCTTCTAGCGGAGCCAGCTCGTCGGCTCGCAGGAAAAGCAATGCGCCCGAGGCGAGGCTGATCTGCGCGAGGAGATCGGGGTCCCAAACACGCGTGTCGAGCATGTGCTTGAGCAACTCTCCCGAGCGATCGGGAATGTCGACGGTCACGATCTGTTCGCCGCGCGCCAGTTCGACCAGCAGAGCCGCGTTGCTGTCGACCTCGGTCCGGCGCAGGCTCTCCTGGCGACCGAACGCAAGCAGGCCACGGGAGAGGAACTCGACGTCGTCGACCGTGCGCACGATTCGCAGGTCGCCGGCGCGGCGGTTGACCAGCGCGCCGTAGAGCGCGACCAGCAGCGAGCTCTTGCCCGTCGCCTGCTCGCCGAGCAGCATGAACCTCATGTCGCGCGCCTCCACGGCATCCGCATTCGCTCGGGCGCATCCTCGGGCCACTCAACGAGCTCGACCGGTGGGTCGGGCACGGCCCCGGGGGTGGCGACGAGCCACGAGCGCAGCGCGCCAACGCCGTCATCCTGGGGAAAGCTAGCTGGCGCACCGGCGGCCACGCGCACGTGCTCGGCGCTTGCTTGCAGCTCGCGGACGTCATCGGCGAGCTGATGCTCGCGCGCCAGCCAGTAAGCGAGGGTGTCGGGGTCCTCGGCGACGAGGTCCCACTTGGTCACCACGAGCGCAAGCTCGCTGCCGGGGTGGGGGAGCGAGTCCGCAGCCAGGCGCTCGAGCAGCTGGCGTGTGCGGGTTAAAGCCGACGCACGGCGCGCCGGGTCGCGCAGACAGCCGCCATCGACGATCAGCACGAGCTTGTCCGCACGACGCACAAGGGGGATTGAGGAGAGGGGGATCTGGTTATCGGCGAGGGCCCGGAACTGCTCGCCTGGAAGGTCCGCGATCAAGAGGTTCATACGGTCGGCTCCGTCACTGAGCGCGAGGTGATAGATCTGACGCTCATCGCCCTCGCGCGTGGGCTGGTCAGCCGATGATCGCGCACCGCTCGCCGCAAGGCGCCGTCCGTGTGCTAGCGCCTCGAACGCCAGCAGCGTCCAGGAGCCCGCGAAACCCACCTCCTGGCCGGGGAGGCGCTGGCGCTCGTAGAGGCGTGCGGTCAGCGTTGTCTTGCCGCTGTCGCGCTCCCCAAGCCAGACCACGACTCGCCCTGGGCTGCCCGACAGGAGCCGGCTGGCCTCGGCCGGATTGAGCAACTCAGAGCCAAGCAGTGGCGTTACCGCGTCGTCCGCCGCGACGTGGGAAGGCGCCACGTCCTGGCGTGTATCCGCTTCGAACTGCGAGGGTGGCACGTCCTGGCGTGCGTCCGCCTCGACTTGGTGCGGTGCCACCCCCTGAAACGGCCCCTCGCCGGTCCCCGAATAGCGTGGCGGAGCTACGCCGTCAGCCTCCTCGACTTGCCCCGGCGCGGTCCCTGGCTGTGGCTCCTCTGTCATACCCGAGTAGCGTGGCGCAGCTACGCCGTCCTCCTCGACATGGCTCGACGCGGTGCCTTGTTGTGGCTCCTCAGTCATATCCGAGTAGCCGGAGCGCGAGGGCCTCGCGGTATGCCTGAAGGGAAAGCACGTTTTCGTCCTGGCGGTCTTCCGCCAGCGTGTCTTCCGCCGGCCGATCTGGCGACAGGCGCCACCCGCCGGGCTCATCGCGATCGGCTGCCTTGCGCTCGCGCCAGCGTGACAGCTCGGCGGCGAGCGGGAAGAGGAAGGGGTGCGGAGCGATCCGCCAGCGATCGGCAATGTAGGGGCCGGCTGCAGCGACCGCGGCGACTGGTTCGATGCCCCAGCCGCGCCCATCGCTTTGCAGGACACTTCCGAGCAGCGCTTCGGCGCCGACCGCCGGAGTGGCGCCGCGCGTACGCTGCGCGAGCTCGATCGCGGCGATGATCGGTCGCGCCTCCGGAACGACCTCGGTCCACTCCGCCTCGGCCGTCTCGCACCAGGTCTGCAGGATCCAAGTCTGTTGGCGCATCTGCTCGCGCAGGATGGCGTGCTCGTAATCGGTCTGCGCGGCGAGTTCGTCAAGCCTTGCCGCCAAGGCGATCACGATGTCGGCATGCGTCGTGACCTTGCTGTCGCGACGAGACCAGGTCGATCCCGGGACGTCGTGTAGCGCGTCGTCGAGCGAACGCATCGCTTCGCGAACGAACTCGCTAGCTGACGGACCGCTGCTCAGCTGCGTCATGCGCCGGGCCGACGCCGAGCGGTACTCGAGCTGGCGGCCCGCATAGTCAGAGAGACGCATCCCCTCGATTGCCGGCTGGCGGCCACTCCAGTGCGCCGAAAGGACGAGCAACGAGATGAGGGTGGAGAGCTCGCTATCGGGTTCGACAGCAAGCTGATCGGCAAGAGCAGCGGCGACCAGCGCCGGCGGCTCGGCGTCGCCGACTGCGGCTAGCCCGACGTTGTCGGCG
>Ga0182015_10004530_pt1 | contig 14890 bp, 15 predicted proteins | sample 712P3MmetaG_FD_120478 | JGI IMG/M metagenome (GOLD analysis project Ga0182015, IMG submission 120478) | Permafrost microbial communities from Stordalen Mire, Sweden - 712P3M metaG | ecosystem: Environmental > Terrestrial > Soil > Wetlands > Permafrost | place: Sweden: Stordalen | collected...
ACTGTTCCGCGAAGACCAAGGCGCCGTTGCCGATGCCCAGCACCAGCACGCCGCTGAGGCATGCGGCGCGGAACTCGCGCCCGCGAGGCAACTCTCCGCCGCGCAGCGCGATGGCCGCCAGCATGAGCGAGCCGGAAATCACGAAGCGCGCGCACACCAGCAGCAGGGGAGGAAACGACTCCAGCGACATGCGGATGCCCAGGTAGGTGGTTCCCCAGAAGAAGCAGACGGCAGCCAGCGCCAGGTAGGCGCTGAAATGCGGGTGGCGGGGCAATGCCTCAGGGTATCATGCGCTTGGTGGCGCGGACCAGGGGGTCCGCCCCACAATGAACTTGTTGACAGAGGCGCCCAACCTGTTGCACACTACAGTAGTTTGCCTATGGGAAAAGGTGCGGCCCGCACGGAGATCCCGCCGGGAACGCTCTACATGTTAATTCTCCGCAGCCTCGCGCGCCCGGGGCCGATGCACGGCTACGGCATCGCGCAGCATATCCAGCAGTTGTCCGAGGATGTTCTGCAGGTGGAAGAGGGGTCGCTCTACCCGGCATTGCAGCGCATGCTGATCAAGGGCTGGGTCTCCGCGGACTGGGCGCAATCGGAAAACAACCGGCGGGCACGCTACTACCGGCTGACTCCGGCGGGCAAGAAGCAACTGGGCGTCGAGATGTCCGAATTCGAGAGGGTCATGCGGGCGATCGCGCACGTGATTCAGCCGGCTTGAAGGCGGGCGAACTGTGGCGGCGCATCGGCTTTCTCCGGCGCGCACGCCAATTCGACGCCGACATGGAAGAAGAGTTGCGCTTTCACGCGGCCATGCGCCGCCTCGGAAACCAAACGGAGCTGAAGGAAAGGAGCGGACATATGTGGGGATACGAGTGCTTCGAGGCCTTCGCGCAAGACACCCGCTACGCCTTCCGCGGGCTCCGCAAGAGTCCGGCTTTCACGGTGGTCGCGGTCCTGTCGCTGGCGTTGGGAATCGGCGCGAACACGGTGGTGTTCAGCGTGCTCAACGCCCTGGTGCTGAAGGCGCTGCCTATTGCCGATGCGGCGCGCGTTTACTTCGTCAATAACTCCGGCGGACCCGCGCAATCCTTCCCCAACTATCGCGACATTCGCGACCGCAATGCGGTGTTCGAGTCGCTGTTCGCGTATCGCATTGCGATGATGTCGCTCGATGACGACCGGGGCGCGCATCGCGTCTGGGGCTATCTGGTCACCGGCAACTACTTCGAGTCGCTCGGCATCAAACCGGCGCTGGGCCGCTTCTTCACGCCTGCCGAGGACGCGCATCCCAACGCCAGCCCTTATGCCGTCATCGGTTATGCATGCTGGCGGAACCGCTTCGGCGGCGACCCACAAGTCGCAGGAAAAGACATCCGCATCAACGGCCACCCGTACACCGTTCTGGGAGTCGCGCCGCGCGAGTTCCACGGAACCGAGGTCTTCTATTGGTCTGAGATCTGGGTGCCCATGACGATGCAGCCTCAGATCGAAGGCCACTCGTGGCTGGAGGCGCGAAACACCCACAATTCTTGGGTCGCCGGACGGCTGAAGGCGGGCGTCACAGTGCAGCAGGCCGAGGCAAACCTGAGCGTGATCGCGGCGCAACTGGCGCACGAATACACTTCCAACGAAGGCATCCGGCTTACGCTGAGCGCACCCGGCATGATGGGATCGGCGGGTCGCGAGCCCACCCGCGCCTTCGCGGGGGGCGTGATGCTGCTGGCCGCGCTGGTGCTGCTGGCTGCCTGCGCGAACCTCGCCAGCCTGTTGGCCGCCCGCACGGCGGATCGCGGCCGGGATCTGGCGATCCGCGTTTCCATCGGCGCCGGCGGCGGCCGCATCGTGCGCCAGTTGCTTACCGAGTCGCTTTGGATAGGCATGCTCGGCGGGGCTGCCGGATGCGCCCTCGCGGTAATTCTGCTGCGGCTGCTCAGCCAATGGCGCGCACCGCTGGATTTTCCGGTGCAATTCGATGTCACGCCGGACTGGCGTGTCTTCCTGTTCGCCTGCGCGGCGGCGCTCGCTACCAGCTTGCTGTTCGGCATCGGTTCGGCCCGGCAAGCCTGGAAGGCCGATCCGGCGCTCCACCTGAAGGGAACGGCCACACCGCGGTCCGGCCGGCGCTGGGCCGCGCGCGATATCCTGCTGCCGGTGCAGATCGCGCTGTGCTGCGTGCTGGTCACGGCCAGCCTGGTTGCGGTGCGCGGGCTGATGCGATCATTCCAAACGCCGCTCGGATTCCGGCCCGATGGCGCGGCGGTCATCGGCTATGACGTGGGCTTGGCCGGCTACAACGAAGACCAGGGCCGCGTGTTCGAACAACGCGCGCTGGAGGCCGTGGCGCATCTGCCGGGCGTGGAATTTGCGGCTTACTCCAGCTCGGTGCCGCTCAGCATCGATCAGTCCAATACCACCGTTTATTCCGAAAGCACGACCGACTTTCGCCCGAAGAACGCGCACCAGGCGAGTTTCTACAAAGTAGCTCCCGGCTACTTCCAAACCGCCGGAACGCGGCTTCTGGCGGGGCGCGAGTTCACTCCGCGAGACAATCCAAAGTCGCCGCTGGTGGCGATCGTGAACCAGACTTTCGCGCGCCGGGTGGCGGGCTCGGCAGATGCCGTCGGCCGACGCTTCAGGAGGGGTCCCGGAGGACCGCTCTTTCAAATTGTCGCGATTGTGGAGGACGGCAAATACGAGACCCTGACCGAAGGCCCCAAGCCTGCCGTCTTCTTCCCGATTCTGCAAGACTATTCGTCCACCATCGTGCTGATGGCGCGCTCCCACAGGCCGGAGTCCGACTTGGCCGCCGAGATGCGCGAGGCCATCGGGCGGCTGGACCCGCATCTGGCCATCTTTGGCGCAGGCAGCCTGCACCAGATGCTCGGCCTGGTTTACCTGCCGATGCACGCGGCCGTGGTGGCTTTGGGCGCGTTCGGAGTGCTGGCGCTGATGCTTTCCATCACCGGAATCTACGGCCTGGCGGCGTATACCGTATCGCGGCGGGTTCGTGAGATTGGTATCCGCGTGGCCATTGGCGCGCGACCCGCGCAGGTGCTGCGGCTGATCTTCGCGCGCACGGGGGTGCTGGTTGCGATTGGCGCGGCAGCCGGACTGGCGCTGGGCGTGGGCGGAGCAAATGTGCTGGCCAGCATCGTCTATCAGGCCAGTTCCCGCGATCCGGTGGTGATTGGCGCGGCCGTTCTGGCGATCTCCGGCGTAGCCCTCGCGGCAGCCGCCGGACCGGCCCGCCGGGCGCTGCGCATCGATCCCGTGCAAGCTCTGCGGCACGAGTAGTGTGCCATTGCTGGCACGCAAGTTTGCGCCGATTGGCAATCGGCGCGCAGGATACCATCCTGCCCCACAAGATCATCGCCGCTGGAACCACTTCAGCCGCGCCAGCGCGCCATAGCACACCACACAGCCCCAGAAGTCGATGGCCAGTCCCCAATCGATCTTGTGCGGCACGTGGCGGCCGGCCGGCGGCAGGAAGCGGTCCAGGCTGAAGTAGGCCGCATTGCCCAGCAGCACCGCGGCCAGGCTGTGCCAGAATTGGCGCATCGAAAAAGTCTGGCGCTCAGCCATCCGGGCGCCTTCCGGCGGCCAACCCATTCCAGGGCGCGTCGAGCACCTGCCGGACCTTCTTCACCAATTCGACCGATGTGAACGGTTTCGGCAGGAAGGCCACCGAGTCGCGGCCCAGACGCAGCACGACCGGCTCATCCGTATAGCCGGACATCAGCAGGATGCGCAAATTGGGACACGCACGGCGCAGGCGTTCGGCCAAATCCGCGCCTTGCATGTTGGGCATCACCAGATCCGTCAAGACGAGCTGAATGGGCTCGGGCCGAGTCTCGCAGACGCGCAAGGCGTGATGGCCGTCGCGCGCCTCCAGCACCCGGTATCCGTTCTGCACCAGCATGAGGCAGACCAGGTCGCGAACGGCGTCCCCATCCTCGACAACCAGGATCGTTTCTTTCAACAGAGATCCACCGCGACGTCCCATCCCTACAGCTATTGTACGTGCATGGCATCGCCGAAATACGACAGAATCTGCTCCGAGCAGCGGCGGCAGGACTCGTCTTCATCCGGGTCGCGGGCTTCGCACCGTATCAGCTCGCGGTCTTCAAACGCCATGCTTCGCCCGCAAACCCAGTCTTCCCCTTCGCGGATGTGGATATGATTGAATTCCGTCATCTGTTGCCCCAGACGCTATAGTACTTACCAGCTTGCCATATTTGTCGAATGTCAGTATTGACCCCAATCTCGAAACATTCTAAAATCACATCTGTTTGCCTTTTCCAGAGGAGGAAAGCCATATGCTTCTTCGCCCCGCGAGATCTACGCACGTCTCGATCGGAAAAAGCCAACCGGCCAGGTCCGCATGGCGCGCTATCGGCGTTATGGCGGCCTTGCCGGCGCTGGTTCATGCGCAAGGCGTGGTGATCTCGCCGGCGACGGCGCCAGCCGTACCCGCGGGCTACTGCACCTCCATGTATAACGAGCTGCAGGGCGATCTGCAGGCTTTCAACACCGTACTGGCGACCCCTCCCACTTGGACGCCGATACCGTTTCCCCCCGGCGGCTCTACGATCTACGGCGGCAATCTGCAGTGGGCCAACGGCAACACGGGTCCTTCCATAGGCGGCGCGGGCTATTTGCAGGTTACCGTTCAGCCGCAATTGCAGGAGTTGAAAGCTCTGGGGGTCCAGGCTATTTTGGTGCCGGTCCTGTTTCCCATTCTGTATGAGCCCTTTTATGGCAACACGACCACCTACCAGACGTACTTGACCTTCTATACGCAGGTGGCCCAGGCTGTCAGAGCCGCCGGTCTCAAACTCATTATCGACAACGAGATCCTGTTTTCCAACGACACCGCAGCCGGCTGGACCAATATGAACGCGTTCTACGGCCCGCTCACCTGGCCGGAATATATTGCGGCGCGCGCCACGATGGCCGCCACGATCGAACAGTATATGCAGCCGGATTATCTGATGCTGGCGAACGAACCGGATACCGAAGCCATACAGACGGGCCAGATAAATTTGAACATCCCGGCGGACGCCGCAGCCATGGTGCAGGCGGAGATCACGGCTGTGCAGAACTACCTTTCGACGGCGACCGTGTCCCCAACCCCCAAACTAGGCGGGGGCTTTGGCACTTGGATGACGCAGGCCGGTGTCAGCAGCCTGCTGAACTACATCAACGCCTACACCGCCTTGCCCTTGGACTACATCGATTTCCATCTTCTGCAGATAGGCACGGTAGCAGGCGACAATTTTCTGAATAACTCGCTGACCATCGCCCAAATGGCCGCGGCCGCCGGCAAGCCGGTCGCTGTCACCCAGGCCTGGATGGAGGACGAGACGAACCTTGAAGTGAATGTGTTGAACATCGACATTGTCCGCGGCCGAGGGGTCTTCAGTTTCTGGGCGCCTCTGAACGAAACTTTCATGCAGACCGCGCAAGCTCTGGCTAATTACACGAACATGCTCTATCTGGTGCCGCAATTCCCGGTGTACATGTTCGCCCAACAAACATATGGCGGAACCGTTGCCAACGGCGGAGCGGTAAATTGCACGTGCACTACCACGAGTTGTTCGGATTACGACATGGGGGAGACGGAGAATTCGCTGGCGGGCTTGGCCGATCAGATCAGCGTATACACCGACACCGGGTTTAATTATTACAAACTACTGGTGACGACGCCCGCCACCGCTCCGCCATCCGTGCCGCCTAGCCTGACCGGCTCGGCCGGCTTCACCTCGGCGAATCTTTCCTGGGGCGCTTCCAGCGACACCGCCGGAGTCGGAGTAGCGGGTTACAATCTGTATCGCTGCAGTCCGCCGGCGGAAGGCCAACCCTGCACGGGGGCCTTTCTGGCCACCATGACTCTGCCGGGTTACTCCGACTCCTCACTGACGAGCGGCGTGCCGTATAACTATCAGGTGCAGGCATTCGATTTCGCGAACGACAATTCGCCGCTTACGCCAGCGCTGAGTCTGCAGACGTACATAACGTCTTCAAGCGCCGCGACGAATCTGGTGGCCACGACCGTGTCGCCCCAGGAGATCGGCCTGAGCTGGTCTCCCCCCTCGAACACTACCGGCCTAGGCAGTTATCTAATCTATAGCGGGACCACCCGGTCGGATCTTCAGCAGATCGCCACCAGGCCGGCCGGCACGACTACTTACAACGACTTGAACCTGGCCGCGGCAACGACTTATTACTTTGGCATCATAGCCGTGGAACAGGGGATTGAAGCGCCGATGTCTACCACCGCCTACGCCACCACGCTGCCGCTGCCGACCCCGCCCAGCAACGTAACTGCGACGCCTTCCCCGACTAAGGTCGCCCTGACGTGGCAGGAGAACGTCCAGCCTAATGGCTTACCAATCAGTTACTACGAGATCTTCCAGGGCACCACGGCCGGCAATCTGACCAAGATCGCCTCGGCGACGGGCACCACGTATACGGCGACGCCCCTGATCCCCGATACGACCTATTATTTTGAAATTGTGGCGGTGGATACGGGCCGCGACGATTCCGCGCCATCCGAGGCGATCGCCGTCACCACGGATGTGCTGCCGAACGCGCCGGTCAACGTCGCGGCCACGGCAAGCTCCAACACAAAAGTTACCGTAGCCTGGTCCGAAACCGTGCCGTCCAATGGCCTGCCGATTCAGGATTACCTGGTCTTCCGGGCGGCGACGCCCGCGGGCCTGGCAAGCGCCACCGGAGTGACTGCGAAGGCGTCGCCATATAACGACACAACTGTTTCCGCGAACACCACTTACTACTACGCGGTAGAAGCGAAGGACACCGGCCAAGACGTCTCGCCCATGTCGGCTCCGGCGGAGGTCACTACGCCTCCCGTGCCGGCCGCGCCGGTCGACCTCGCGGTCAAGGTAAACTCCGCCACGGAACTCACAGTAACCTGGACCGAAAACATCCCGACCCACGGTCTGTCCATTACAACCTACACCATCAATTGGGGGACGTCGCCCACCAGCCTGACCAATAGTGCCAAGCGGAATACGCCTACATTTGTCGACACCGGGCTGATTCCGGCTACTACTTACTACTTTGCGATTACTGCGACTGACAGCGGCGGAGACGTATCGCCCCCGTCGGCTACGGTGAACGGCACTACGGCTCCGATGCCCGCCGCGCCTGTGAATGTACTGGCCACGGCAAACTCCACCACGCAAATCACGGTAACCTGGTCGGAAAACCTCCCGGCCGGTGGTCTGCCCATCACAACCTACACGATCAACTGGGGGACGTCGCCCACTAGCCTGACCAACGTTGCCAAGCGGAATACGCCTACATTTATAGACACCGGGCTAACTCCGGCTAGTACTTACTACTTCCAGATAACGGCGACTGACAGCGGCGGGGACGTTTCGCCCATGTCCGTGATTGCAAGCGCCATGACGCCGTAAGGCGGGAGAATCCCAGGGAAAGCCCAAGAGCGGGTCCTGGAGGACCCGCGCAGGCCCGGAAGCCCGCCCCACGGCGCCACTCACCGATTGGAGATGGTGGCGATGCTGCCATCCAGCTTGGTCAATTGAACGGTGAACTTCTCGTTGTAGGTTTGCTCCAGTGCGAATTGTGGGCTACTCATGATTTTCTCCTTAAAATCCTTCTAAAGATAAAACGAGGATTATACACGAATTTACCGTTTTTCTACCTTGCTGTTTTGGTCTCTGGCGGGCGGAACAGTTTCAGCGCCGCCGGAAAGCTCACCGCCAGCCAAGCGGCCAGCACTGGACTGGTAATGCCGCGGCATGGGCGTGGCGACGATCAGGCGCTTCGGCGTTCCGCACCGCGCATCCAGGACGGCGTTCGTGCCCACGAGGCCGGGAATGAGGAAGTCGATGTCGTGCGATCCCGGTTCGCGTATGAGCCAGTCGCCGGCCGCCACCGGATCCACAGGGCCCGCGGCGCGCCCCGTCAGCATGGGCGGCGGCGGGCGCAACATCCTGGCGATTTTGCAAATCATGTTGCATATGGTTGCAAGGCGATGCGTCGGGCGGATCCCAGGATCCCGCGGGCGGCGGGGGTTCAGAAGGAGCTGACTCGCCGGGGGTTGCCGTTTCTGGCGAGATCGTCCCTTTCAATGCCGCAGAGACCGGGGAGGCTATCGTAGTCCTGTTCGACGATGGCCCGAGTCGAGGAGCTTTTCCCCATCGGGATTTGGACCGGGCTCAGGCATCGACCAGCCGGTCTTGGGCATCTGGGGACGCTGCAAGATGAACATGGCAGTACGCAGTTGGACGGCGGGCGAGGACTTGGGATTGTCGAGGACGGCGAGGAGGGTTTCCAAAGCGCGGCTGCTGAGATGGTAGAGCGTGTCGCGACTGGCGAGGACGAATTCAGCGCGAGCGTTGCGAAGGGCGGCGGAGAACTCCTTGTGGGTCTTGATCCAGCGGTAAACGGTGACGCGATGGACGCCGAAGGCTGCGGCGGCGTGGGTGAGGTTAGAGCCGGCGGCCAGGGCGTTGACGACGCACTGCTGGACCGTGGTTAGGGGTGATTCGGTGGTGTGTTCCATTCCGACGATGAGAGTAGCATGGGCGTGTGCGCGGGGACGGGGATCGCAAGAGTGTTTTTCTTTATTTTCAGTGGGATGCCGGGGATCCGAGATTGGTGAATGGACAACGGCGGCGCTGCGCTTCGCCACAGGAGGGGATGCGAACGGGCGGGAATGGCGAGATGCTGGAAGTGCCAGAGGAGGCGATATAGGCCGGTTACGGTCTGGTGCTCACAGCCCGTGCGTGAATGTGGTCGGGAGGCGTTTTGGGAACAGGAGATTGAGGCTCCTGCCGCAAGGTGGGAAGCCCGCAAGGGAGAGACCGATTTTCTACTAGGGTCCTTAGCCCCAACGGCGGGAGAACCTCATGACAGGGCCCAAGCAGCGCGAGGCGCCGTACCGCGCCTGTTTCCCGAACCGGCGTCTGACAGGGCGGCCCACACCGCCTTGTGACGTTGGAACTATACTCAAGGGATGGAGCGCAATTCCTCGCGTGGGCCAGTGATCTCTAAGGCAAACCCCAGCGCAACAGACGCCAACGCCTCCAGACCGACTGCGCATGCCTTTGAGACTTTTGGGTCGTCGGAGAAGGCGAATCATTGGCTTCACCGGCCAAACCACGTCTTCCAAGGTAGAACACCACTTGAGGTGATCGGAAGTAATCCGGAAGCGGTTGAGATCGAGCTCACCCGGATCGACTACGGAGTCTATATCTGACGGCTTACCGCTTGGCCCGGAGGAAACACGCCGATCTGAGCGGCGAGGGCGCGGGGCTTTATGCGGGCCGGTATAACCCGAAGGGCGTTCCAGCCGTCTAGGCCTCCGGAAGCATTTCGCTTGCGGCTCTGGGCACCTTGAGGAGTCCGAGATTCCGGACGACTATGTCGCATTGGGAATTGAAATTGGCCGCGGACAAGTCCACTGTCGATGGAGGCGAGCCTACGAGTCGAGCGCTTGGCCTCCGTTCAAGGCTCTTCCGTCGAGATCTTTCAACGGGACTTCTACCGGCGGCCCGTGCTGCGGGTTCCCTCGGTGATCGTCCCTCGGGAGCGTAACTACATATTGCTGCCGGCAGCCGCCAACTTTGCTGCCCGCATCCTTTGGGTCGAGCCTTTTCGGTTCGCCCCCCGCCTCTTCTCGCTGTCCGCGGACGCATGAGTCTCCAAACCGGCAGTACCATCGGCTTTCGGCCGGCGTTTGGCGTCTCTACTGATTAAAGAGTACGCCACACCGCATGTCCATCGCACCCCTCACCGCGAGCCCCCCCCACGAAAGCCGCGCGGCCAAGATGCTGCGCGAAGTCTTCGACTCCGGACGGCCGCTTACGTACATCCGCTCCACCGAAGAGCAGCGCGTCGCCCGAGTCCTGCGTGAAGTGAGCCTGCGTCTGTCCGGCTCAACTCCCACGCCCGTTTGGATTTGGAGCCTTACGGAGGGCATGCATGGCGATGGGGAAACCGCCCAGCCCGGGACGCAATCCCCGCGCGAAGCGCTCGATTTCATTGCCGCCTACAAAGACGCCGCCATCTTCCACTTGAAGGATTTTCACGAGCCCCTGCGCGAATCTCCGGAGACCCGCCGCCGATTGCGCGATCTCTACGAAAGCTGCCGCGACCGGCGGAAGTTCATCGTCATCAGCTCGCCAGTGCGCTCCATCCCGGAAGAGGTGGAGCGCAGCCTTCTGTACCTCGAGCTCCGCCCGCCCGATCTGGTCGAGTTGGTCGATTTCCTGCGCGACGAACTGGCGCAAACTCCCAGCGCGGGCGCAGCACCCGACACCAGCGAAGCAAACCTGAACCAACTGGCGCGCTCCCTGCTGGGGCTCACGCTGGACGAAGCTCGCTACGCGCTACGCCGCGCTTTGGCCGCCAGCCCGCGTCTTGGGCCGGAATCCATACCGGCGCTGCTCGAAGAGAAGCGTCTTCTGGTCAACCGCAGCGGCACCGTTGAATTCATCGCAGAAGGCGGCAGCATGGGTAACATCGGCGGACTCGAAACGCTGAAGAAGTGGCTGACCGAGCGCCGCAAGCTCTTTCAAATGCGCGACACTCTCAGCGCCGACATCGCGCCCAAGGGACTTCTGATGATGGGTATCCCGGGCTGCGGCAAGAGTCTGTCGGTCAAGGCGATCGCCTCATACTTCGAACTGCCGCTCTACCGCATCGACATGATCGAGATCTTTTCCGGCCGGCATGGCAAGCCCGAGGGAGCGTTTGTCGCCGCTTGCAAGATGCTGGAAGACATGGCGCCCGCGGTCCTTTGGTTCGACGAGATCGAGATGGGCATCACGTCCACCGAATCGAGCGGCGAGCAGGGCCGCATCTTCGCTTTCTTCCTGACCTGGATGCAGGAGAAATCCCGCGGCTTGTTCGTGGCCGCCACCGCCAACCGCATCGACCTGCTGCCGGCCGAAATGATTCGCAAGGGCCGTTTCGACGAAGTGTTTTTCGTGGACTTGCCGCTGGACGACGAGCGCATCGACATTTTCAAAATTCATCTCCGCCGGCGGGGCATCGATCCGGCGGCCTTCAACCTCGCGCAATTGACCGAGTTCACCATCGGCTGGACCGGCGCTGAGATCGAGCAGTGCGTGGTTTCCGCGCTTACCAAGGCCAAACTGGCGGACCGCGAGATCGGCGAGGACGACCTCTTAAGCGTGGCGGTGAGTATCGTGCCTCTGTCGCGCACCATGAAGGAGCAGATCAATCACATTAGAAGTTGGGCTTTCGAGCGGGCCATTCGCGCGTCCCCGCGCCAGGGCGGCCAGTGGTAGCTGTCCGCCTAAAGATCTCAGGTTGTCGCCGATGCCGTCAGAATCGTCGGGTTCTCCACAGCCTGATGATCGCTCGCGTTGTGGGTAACTAGGGGGACGTTAAGCTGCACAGCCGCGGCTGCAATCCATGCATCGGCAAATCCGATGGGCCGGCCCTTCTTGTCACAGCCGCTCTTGACCCGCGCCCACACCCGGGCCGTGTCAATGTCCGGCGATAGAACTGTAAAGCGGGCAAGAAACCGCGCATTAGGTCGCGCCGGCTGGCACCCCATTTATTAGCTTCCATGCCGTATTCGATTTCGGCCAGTGCGATCAGTGAAACTGCCAATTGCCTGCTGCGCGAGGACGGTTTGGTACGCCGGAGCAAGGGAGTGGGTCTTAAACAGAAACAACATCCGTGTCCACAACTGCGGGCGTTGAGGGGTGCATCAGAGGCCGACCGGCCGGGAGCCTCCTGTGCGAAGGGCCCGGATCAACGCCACAAATTCCTCCGCCCCGGCCGGGTCATATTCGGTCGCGGTCGTCAAGTCTTCGATGCTGACTGGCGGCTTGAGTACAACGCCAACCGGGAGCCGTACCTGAGCACCCCCCGTTTCCGTTCCTTCCGCTTTTTGAGGCATACCGATCTCAGTTTAGCGCAACCATCATCTGCCGACGTCTTTCTGTTTGCGCACCTGCGGGATGTGGTCACGGGCGATAACAAAATCCTTAGCGGAGACAACCGGATTCAAGGCATGCCCCTTTACCCGAAGGACGTCCGATGGACTACTACCCTTTGTGTTTGCCTGTGCTTTTGCTGCCCGGCGCGCCCTCCGGCGAGACCTAGCTCACCCTTCGGGGTGGGGCTTGCGTCGACCGCTCCGACGCTTCATTTGTTCCTGCAGCTCTTCTGCCTTGACTGGAATTTCATAAAGCTGTTCCAGAGTGTGCTGAACGATCTCAATGCCAAGCTTTAGTTCGTCATAAGAAGGCTGCGCTAGTTCATGTACTGCTTCGTTTCCAAGAAATCGGTCGGCGTGAAGAGTATCGGCGCTGGCCCTCGTGAGTATGCCCTTCTCAACAAGGTCGTCTCGCTTTGAGGTTTGTACTGCGAGCCGGCGGCGGGCTGCTTCCTTGGGTTGGGCCGTCGGCTATCGATTGGTCTGCACAGATTCCTTCTAAAATGGCGCGCACGCCGGCGGCAGACAGAGTAAACATTCGTCGTTGCAGGAATCGATCGATTCCCGGTAGATTCGCCGGATATTTGGGGGTACATTCAAAAACTCTAACGCCTTCATGCTCCGCGAATTGCGCTTGGGGTACAGCCGTTCGGTGTTGCCGTCCACGCCTGCGTGTTGATCTTCGTACTCTGAAAACCAATTCAGATGCCGAAACGAATAGGTCTCGCAGCCTTGACACTGCACGACCTGGTAATTGTCCGTTGAGCCGATCCAATACTCATCCTCGAAGTCCTCGCTTGCCGAGCAATCCGCCGATACGACGACCGCATGCTTGGTCTGCCTGCTGCATTCGCTGCAGAGCAGCCTGATAACGGTTCCCTTCGTCTTATTGATTTCGGCTGAATTGGGCATATCAGATGGTCAACTCGGAGACTAGTATAGCAGCTAAATCAAATGTTTTGTCGGCGCTGCAGCGTGTACCAAGACGACACTTCCGGCCCCGTAAGCGTGCAATTAGGGACCCGTCTGAGGGAAGTCTGCGCGTAGCGGAGCTCAGTTGGCATGACAGAATGACACGCCAGGATGCCTGTCCCCTCGGAAGCCTCAGACCGGGGCGCCCGCGGGCTGCAGACCAGCCTTTGCCTCCGCGGCCGACACTGTGTTGGACATCAACATGGCGATAGTCAGGGGGCCGACGCCGCCGGGCACGGGCGTGTACGCCGACGATTTCTCCTGCATGGCCAGCGGATCGACATCGCCCACCAGCACGCTGCCTTTGCGCTCCAGGGTTGCCAGGCGCTCCGGCGAGTTGCGGAAAATGCGCGCGGCTTCGGCGGGATCGGCGATGCGGTTCATGCCCACATCCACGACCACCGCGCCGGGCCGGATGTAATCTGCCGTCAGCATGGCGGGCCTTCCCATGGCGGCCACCAGGATTTCGCCTTCCCGGCAGACGCACGGCAGGTCCGCGGTTCGCGAGTGGCAGATGGTGACGGTCGCGTTCGCATGCAGCAGCAGCAACGCCATCGGCTTGCCCACGATGTCGCTGCGGCCCACGACTACGGCGCGCTTTCCGGCCACTGGAATGTGGTATTGGCGCAAAAGCTCCATGATGCCGGCGGGCGTACAGGGCCGCGGACCAGGACGTCCGGCCACCAGATTACCCACGTTCATGGGGTGGAATCCGTCCACGTCCTTTTCCGGCGCCACCGCCAGCAGCACGCGCCGCGTATCCACCTGCGGCGGTAAAGGCAATTGCACCAGGATGCCGTCGATATCGGGTCGCTGGTTCAGTCCCTCGACGATATCGAGCAACTCGTCGGTCGAGATGGTGGCGGGCGGCGTGAGAGTGTGGCCAGCGATGCCTAGCTCCGCGCAGGCCTTCACTTTGTTGCGCACGTAGATCTGCGATCCCGGATCGTCCCCTACCAGCACGACGGCCAATCCCGGCGGGCGCGAGGCCGCCGCCAGCGCCGCCACGCGCGGACGCAAGTCGCGCAAAATCCGGTCGCGGACGCGCGTTCCATCGAGAATTGTCGGCATCTATACCAATGATAGGGCAGGTTGCGGAGCCGCGACCGTCAGGAAGCGGTACTTGACGTGCTGCGATCAGTGCAGATGCGCCTTCGATGTGTAATTTTGTCCACATTAGCGAGCCTGGCGTTGAACGGCCAGGAAGCCACGTTCCGGACCGATTCGCGCTTGGTTGTCCTGAACGTATCGGTTTTCGACCGGGACGGCAAGGTTGTCAAAGATCTTGGCGAGAGCGCCTTCACGGTCTACGAAAACGGCGAGAAGCAGACCATCAAAGTCTTCCGGCAGGACGACGTTCCTATCTCGCTGGGGTTGATCATCGATACCAGCGCCAGTATGACCGATAAGCGCGACCGGGTGGCCTCCGCCGCACTCGCGATGGTGAAGGCGTCCAACCCGGAGGATGAGGTCTTCATCATCAACTTCAACGAATCGGCGGTGCTGGCCAAGGATTTCACCAACAATACCAAAGATCTTGAAAAGGCTTTGCGCAATCTCGATCCGAAAGGCGAAACCGCCATGCGCGACGCATTGCTGCTGGGGATCGAGCACCTCCGGCATCGCGCCCACCGGGATAAGAAGGTGCTGCTGGTGGTCACCGACGGGGAAGACAACAGCAGCGTGGAGACGCAGGCTCACCTGGTGGAGGCGGCGCAGCAGAACGGCGCGATCGTTTATGCGGTGGGACTGGTGGGCGCCGAAGAGCCGGAGAGCGCCGCGCGCGCCAAGAAGCAGCTCAGCGAATTGACGCAGCAGACCGGCGGGCAGTCCTGGTTTCCGAACGACGTCGCGGAAATAGCGAATATCACGCCCCAGATTGCGCATGAAATCCGCAATCAATACATTCTGGCCTACGAGCCCGTTAACCTGGCGGCCGACGGCAGCTTC
>Ga0182015_10004534_pt1 | contig 14879 bp, 15 predicted proteins | sample 712P3MmetaG_FD_120478 | JGI IMG/M metagenome (GOLD analysis project Ga0182015, IMG submission 120478) | Permafrost microbial communities from Stordalen Mire, Sweden - 712P3M metaG | ecosystem: Environmental > Terrestrial > Soil > Wetlands > Permafrost | place: Sweden: Stordalen | collected...
AAGGCAGCGAGACAACTGGCGGTCGAGTTTGGTCAGCCGATCGACATCCCCGACCAATTCACGATGGTTGGCTACGTGACCGCTTGCATCACTTACTCCGGCAACCGGCACCGAAAGCGTCGCCAAATTTTTAACTCCAAGATCGACTCCAACTAAGGGACCAACTAATCGAACAGTTCTTGGCGAAGGCACCACGTATTGGCGCACCGTAAACGAGGCCCGCCAATGACCACCGGAGAATGAGATGGGTACGGCTTGAATAGTCCACTCGCCGGACGCGACCCTCGACTTGATATTGCCCAGTGGCTCAGTTGAATGGATCCACTGGAGTTGTTGGCGGCGTCTCGTGATGCGTGGATCGGTTGCATACTTTGGGAGAATCAATCGAATGCGCCTTGAATCCTCCGAGATCCAGCCTTCCTGCCTTTCGGTTTCGATGAAGGTTACCGACGCCTTCGAATGACGATTTTTAAATTTGGGAAATCCCATCCGCTTTCCTTTGCGAACGCCAATCTTCGACTCGTGAAAGTTCTTTAAAGCAACGGAAGCGTTCGTAACTCCGCTCTGAAATGCATGCTTAGTGACGTTTCGGTGCCAAGGGGCGATTCCGTCCTTCACCGAATTCCACAGCGGTTTCATTGACCACGATGACCAAGAGAGAGACTCAGTGAGGTCGCACTCGTCAATCCCAACTTTGCGTTCACTTTCTCGCCGGTCCAAGTTCTTCTTGGCCGTGGCAATTGTCCAGTTGTATGCGAAGCGCGACGCGCCACAATAACTTCGCAGCAATTGTTCCTGGGCAGGCGCTGGATCAAGCGGAATCAGAACTGCTCGCGTGCGATAGGGCTGATCCACGCGACGCAAAGTACATGAACGGTGATACACGTCGATCATTGGTCCGTCAGTTAGTTAGAAATGCCCAAACTCTCAGCGTTTCCCGCCACATCGAATAACTCGGAGAGCTCCCGCGCGAGTGCCTGCCACGCTTCGTCCTCGATCGGCGCCTCGTCCTTCGCCACCTCGCCGGTCGCTCTGATCTCCTTCACGCAGACCATCGAGGCGTGATCGAAGAGTTCGGTCAACGCCGGATCGCTCGTCAGCGCGGTTCGCGCATCGAGCAACGACACCAGGAGTCGCGGCCCCACGACCATCGCCATGGCGTAGAGCACCAGCGCTCCGGAGTCGTCGCCGGCGACGGCGCGCCGGAGAACGTCCTCCAGCATCGGTGGTCGCGCGGACTCGGGACCGTCGAGGTGCTCTCGCAGCGCCAGGGCCAGGGCGCCGTAGGCGCGGGCCATCTCATAGGTCCGCACGACGTAGGCGTCGTTGGAGAGCGTCGGCGCGCTCTCGCCCAGGACAATATAAATGGTGTCGTAACACGCGAGGAGGTGCTCTGCGATCTCGCGATTCGTGGGCGTCACAGGGTCTCTGGGCGAAAGGCGTTGGTGATGGGCATTCGCCGGTCCCGACCAAAGGCCTTTTTCGAGATCCGCACGCCGGGCGCCATCTGGCGGCGCTTGTACTCACTGCGGTCGACCAGTCGCGTGATCTGCAGTACGAGGTCCGGGTCGTGTCCGCTGGCAATCATGGTTTCGGCGGTGGCGTCGTCTTCGACGTAGAGCTCGAGCAGCGGATCGAGCACGTCGTAGGGCGGCAGCGACTGATCGTCTCGCTGGTCCGGGCGAAGTTCGGCCGACGGCGCCTTGGTCAAGACCCCGGCCGGAATCGGCTCCGGGTCGTCGTCTTTCGCGGCGATCTCGTTGCGGTAGCGACAGAGTTCGTAGACCAGCGTCTTGGGCACGTCCTTGATGACGGCGAATCCACCGACCGAGTCGCCGTAGAGCGTCGAGTACCCGGTCGCGATCTCGGACTTGTTGCCGGTCGTGAGCACGATGGCGCCGGTGTCGTTCGAAATGGCCATCAACAGGACGCCCCGGATGCGCGACTGCAGGTTCTCGTCCGTGATCCCCTCGGGCTCTCCGTCGAGCACCGCGCCGAGCGCCGTGCCGAAGGCGACGTGCGCGCTCTCGATCGGAATCGTAGTGATCTCGATATCGAGGCGCCTCGCCAACTCTTCGGCGTCCGCGACGGAGTGGTCCGACGAGTAGCGCGAGGGCATGGCGAAGCCACGCACCGCGCGGGCGCCCACGGCGTCGACGGCGATCGCGGCCACCAACGAGGAGTCGACGCCGCCCGAGAGCGCGATGACCGCCGTGCGGAAACCGTTCTTTCGCAGGTAGTCGCGCGTGCCCATCACCAACGCCTGGTAGACCTCTTCGACCTCGCTGAGCGGTTCGGCGATCCGGTTCACGTGCAGCGCGGTGAGCCGTTCGTCGTCACGGGCGTACCCGATCGTGAGGGGGACGCCCTGGGTCGAGGCGCGCGCGTCGATGTCACAGACCAACAGTTCCTCGCTGAAAGCCGCGGCGCGCGCGATGACGTCACCCTGGGCGTTCACGACGACGCTCTGGCCGTCGTAGACGAGTTCGTCCTGGCCCCCCACGAGATTCACGTAGGCGATCGGACAGTTCGTCTCGAGCGCGCGTTCGCGCAGCACCGCCTCGCGCTCCTCGCGCCGGCCTCTCGCGTAGGGCGACGCGTTGGCGACGACCAGCATGGTGGCGCCCTGGCGCGCCAACTCCGCGGCCGGACCGTTGCGGATCCATACGTCCTCGCAGATCAAGAGGCCGACGGCGACGCCGCGCACGTTGATGATGGTGTGCGCTCCGACGCCGGGATGGAAGTAGCGCTGTTCGTCGAAGACGTCGTAGTTCGGGAGCAGTCGTTTGGTGGCAATCGCGACGACACCGTCGTCACTCAGGGCCACCAACGCGTTGGCGATATGGGGCGAGACGAGTTCTCCGAAGGCCGGTCGCGCGACGTCTCGCCCATCGCTCGAGGGCGCCAGGGCGATGTCCTCGAGGCCTTCGCTCACGACCGTGCCGACGAGGACCGGTGGCACGTTGTCCAACAGCGCCATCTCTATTAGCGCGACCCGCGACGCTTCGATGAAGCCCTCCTTCAAGAGCAGGTCCTCAGGCGGATAGCCCATGAGCGAGAGCTCGGGCGTCAGCACCAGGTCGGCGCCGGCCGAGGCGGCCTGGGTGCGGAACCGACCGAGCGTCTCCACGTTCTGTGCGAACCCGCCCACGACCGCGTTCATTTGGGCCATCGCGAGTCTAATCACCGGCACGAACGTGAGCCTAATGGTGCGCGCCTCGCGACTCTCTGGCGAACGTTCACACGCGGTTAACAAAACTGAGGGTGTCGCACGACGGCACTGGACCAGACTGGACGGCAACGCACGAGGTGCGCCACGACCATCTGTGAGGAGCGATTTTGAAGTATCAGGCCGAATACATCTGGATTGACGGAAGCGAGCCAACGCGCAAGTTGCGCAGCAAGACCAAGATCGTCACCGTAGGGCAGAAGCCGCCCGTGTGGGGCTTCGACGGATCGAGCACGAACCAGGCGACCGGCCATTTCTCGGACTGCGTACTCGTGCCGGTGTTCACGGTGCCCGACCCACTTCGAGGAGGGAACAACGTACTGGTGATGTGCGAAGTGCTGAACGCGGACTTTACGCCCCACGTCACCAACGAACGCGCCGCCACGGTCGCCGTGGCGAAGAAGTTCGCCAGCTTCGAACCGAAGTTCGGCATCGAGCAGGAGTACACCTTCTTCCAGGAGGGCCGACCCTACGGGTGGCCCGAGGACGGCTTTCCCGCGCCGCAGGGCCCGTACTACTGCGGGGTCGGCGGCGCCAAGATGCCCGGTCGCGACATCGTCGAGGCCCACACGGCGGCGTGCATACGCGCCGGTCTCGGCATCGAGGGCACCAACGCCGAAGTGATGATGGGCCAGTGGGAGTTCCAAGTCGGCGTGCTCGGCCCGGTCGAGATCGGTGACCAGCTCTGGCTCGCGCGCTGGATACTCGAACGAATCGCCGAGGAGTTCGGCGTTGACGTCAGCTTCGACGCCAAGCCCGTCAAGGGCGACTGGAACGGCGCCGGGGCGCACACGAACTTCTCCACCAAGCAGATGCGCGCGACTGGCGGTTACGACGCCGTCGTGGCGGCCGCCGAATCACTCGGCACGCGCATCAAGGAACACATCGCCGCCTACGGGGTCGGAATCGAAGAACGCCTCACCGGAGTGCACGAGACCCAACACTTCTCCAAGTTCTCCTACGGCGTGTCCGACCGCGGCGCCTCGGTGCGAATCCCCGGCCAGGTCGCCCGAGAGAAGAAGGGCTACATCGAAGACCGTCGCCCGAACTCCAACGTCGACCCCTACGTCGTCGCTCGTCTGATCACCGAGACCGTGTGCGGTGCCGCGAGCGCCAAGAAAGCGCCGGTGAAGAAGGTGGCCGCCAAGAAAGCTCCGGCGAAGAAGGCCCCGGCCAAGAAGGCGGCCGCTCGACGCTAAGAGTCGCGCTCGAAACCCGCCGCCGTCGCGCGGCGGGTTTCGTTCTTTGCGGACCAAAAGTAGGACCGGCGGGAAGGTGCGAGAATGGTCACCATGCAAGGTCAGGCCCAATACGTACTGCGAACCGTGGAGGAACGCGGTATTCGCTTCGTGCAGCTGTGGTTCACCGACGTCCTCGGTCGTCACAAGGCCTTTCACGTCACGCCGGCAGAACTGGAGGACGCCCTCGACCAGGGCATGACCTTCGACGGCAGCTCCATCGACGGCTTCTCGCGCACCCAGGAGTCCGACGTCTTGGCCCGACCGGACCTCACGACGTTCCAACTCCTCCCCTGGTACGAAGAGGGCGCTGGGGTGGCGCGCGTCTTTTGCGACATCGTCAACATTGACGGCACACCCTTCGACGGATGTCCCCGCCAGCAGTTGCGACGAGTCCTCGGTGAAGCCCGGGACCACGGCTACACGTTCTTCGTCGCGCCCGAGATCGAGTACTTCTACTTCGAGGGTCTCAATACTTCGACGGCGCCGGTGCCGATCGACCGCGGGAGCTACTTCGACTTGCTGCCCGATGACACCGCCAGCCAGTTGCGGCGTCGAACCGTCCTGACGCTCGAGGAGATGGGCATCGGCGTCGAGCACGCGCAGCACGAGGACGCCCCCGGCCAACAAGAGATCGACCTGCGCTACACCGACGCCCTCACCATGGGCGACACCGTGATGTCGGTACGACACGTCGTGAAGGAGTTGGCGCGCCAGGTCGACGTCCTGGCGAGCTTCATGCCCAAGCCCCTGATCAACGTGCAGGGTTCGGGTATGCACACGCACCTCTCGCTCTGGCGCGACGACCAGAACGCGTTCATCGGCGACGGTCCCTACGGTCTGAGTGAGGTCGCGACGAAGTTCATCGCCGGTCTCGTGCGACACGCGCCGGAGATCACCGCGGTGACGAACCAGTGGGTCAACTCCTACAAGCGACTGGTCCCCGGCGCCGAGGCGCCCGTCGCGGCCAAGTGGGCGCGCTACGACGCCGCGGCGCTCGTGCGCATCCCGTCGGTCAAACCCGGACGCGTCGACTCCACGCGCGTCGAGTACCGCTCGCCGGACCCCGCGGCCAATCCGTACCTCGCCTTCGCGGTCATCCTCGCGGCCGGTCTGCGCGGCGTGCGCGGCGACTACGAGTTACCGGCCGAGGGCGAGCGCACGGCGCCGCTGCCCCAGTCACTGGCCGAGGCGCTGGACCTGATGGAGTGCTCGGCGTTGTTGCACGAGACGCTGGGCGAACACCAGGTGGAGTGGTTTTTGCGCAACAAGCGTTCCGAGTGGGACGCCTACCGCGGGCAGGTCACGCCGTTCGAACTCGAGCGCTACCTGCCGCTGCTGTGAACATCGACGTCGTACTCTGCGTGCCCTCGTGCGAGGGGCCGGTGCGAAAGGCCTTCGACGTGACCGGCGTGACCCCGGCCGTGGCGGTGACGGGGCGCCTCAACGAGGTCACCGCACTCGAGCCGACCGACGGCTTCGCCGGCGCGGTCATCAACGCGGCGGCCTTCCCCTTCACGGAAGCGATGAACCTCTGTCGCCAGCTCCGGGCGCGCCCCCGCGGCGTCGGACCGATCATCTTGTTACTCGACCACTACCAACTCGACGAGCTCACGTTCCGCGAGGACCTCTTCGACGACTTCGTGGTCGGGCCCTTCGACGTCAGCGAGTTGGCGACGCGGCTGCGCCACCGACTTCGACGCGCCGGCAACGAGAGCGTGGCCCAGCGCATCGAACACGGCGGGCTGTCCATGAATCTCGAGACCTACCAGGCCTCCATCGCCGGTCGCGTCATGGACCTCACGTACATGGAGTACGAACTGCTGCGCTTCCTCGCGACCAACCCGAATCGCGTCTTCACGCGCGAGACCCTCCTCAGTCGCGTGTGGGGCTACGAGTACTACGGCGGGGCGCGAACGGTCGACGTCCACGTGCGGCGACTGCGCGCGAAGTTAGGCGAAGAGCACGCGCACCTGATCCAGACGGTGCGCTCGGTCGGCTACAAGTTCGGCACGTCGCCGAACGAGTACTCGGTCTAATCGAGGGGCGCGTAGGCCCAGAGTTCGACCTCGGCCAGCGCGCCGAGGGGAAGCGCCGCGACCGCGACGGCCGAGCGCGTGGGACGCGGCGGTTCGAAGGCTTCGATCCAGACCTCGTTGCACGCGGCGAAGACGCCCATGTTGGTGAGGAACAACGTCGCCTTCACGACCTGATCGAACGTGGCCCCGGCTTCGGCGAGGACGGCCCGGGCGTTGACGAGGGCCTGGCGCAGTTGCTCGGGCGCGCCCCCTTCGATCATCGTCGGCTTGTCGTGACCCGGTACGACGCCGAGTTGACCCGAGATCACCACGAGGTCACCGGCGCGACGCCAGGGGGTGTAGGGACCAAAGGTCTCGGGCATGTCGCGGCTTAACTAAAGGAGTTGCCGCAACCGCAGGTGCGTGTGGCGTTCGGGTTCGTGATGTGGAAACCGGCACCTTGCAGCGAGTCGGAGTACTCCAACGTCGAACCGTTGAGCAGTTCGGCGCTCGAGGCGTCGACGACGACCTTGACGCCCGCGAACTCACGAACGATGTCGTCATCGGCGAACTCCGAGTCGAAGAACATGTCGTAGTTGAAGCCCGAGCAGCCGCCCGGCTTCACCGACACGCGCAGGGCCAGCACTTCGTCGACACCTTCGGCGGCGATCAACTCGGCAACCTTTTCGGCGGCGCCGTCGGTCAAATTGATCGGGTTGGGATCCTTCTTGGTCAGGTTCACGCTGGTGATGGTCGAGTTCGACATGGAGCTCCTTCGAGAGTTCTTGGTTCCATGATAGTGAGTGAAATCCCCGTTGAACACCTCACTTCATTCACCGGTAGCGTTTCAACGTGCACACCCCGGATCGACTTCGAGAGCGCCTGACTCAGGTGCTCGACCCCGAACTCGGGGCCTCCATCGTCGAATTGGGCATGGTGGGCGACATCACCGTCGAAAATGGTCGCGCGGTGGTCCACGTCTCGCTCACGACGATCGGCTGCCCCCTGCGCGCGCAGATCGAGCGTGACGTCAAAGAGGCCGCCCTCTCGCTCGAGGACATCGACACCGTCGAACTCATTATGGGCGTCCTGGACGCGCCGGCCAAGGCCGCGCTCATGAAACGGGCCCGGACGATCGCCCAAGCGAGTGCCCCCTCGACCTCGATCCCCACCCACACGCCGGTCCTCATGATCGCCTCGGGCAAGGGCGGCGTCGGCAAGTCCTCGATCACCGCCAACCTCGCGGTCGCCCTCGCGGCGACGGGCCGCTGCGTCGGCGTACTGGACGCCGATATCTGGGGATTCTCGTTGAACCGTCTCCTCGGAATCAACGGCGACGTCGAAGCGATCGCGGGCAAGATGCACCCGCTCGTGCGTCGCGTCGGCGACGGGTCGATCAAGTTGCTGTCCATGGGACTCCTCGCCGAAGAGGATCAGGCGCTCATGTGGCGCGGGCTCATGGTGCAAAAGGCCGTCGCCCAGTTCATCGAAGACGCCGACTGGTCGGACATCGACTACCTGTTGATCGACACGCCCCCGGGGACCGGTGACATCGCAATGACCCTCGCGCGACTGTTGCCGCAAATGGGACAACTCGTCGTGACGACGCCGACGATCGCCGCGCAACGCGTCGCCGCGCGCGCGGCCGACTTCGCGCGCAAGTCCAATATCCGCGTCCTGGGCGTGATCGAAAACATGAGTGGCTTCACGTGCGTCTGCGGAGAACGGCACCACGTCTTCGGCGAGGGGGGAGGGAGGTCACTCGCGGAAGAGCTGAATGTACCGCTCCTCGCCGAGATCGAACTCAACGCGGCGATTGCCGAAGGTGGCGATCACGGTGAACCGGCCGTCTTGGCTGAACACGACGACGGCGTGTTCCATCGCCTCGCGCAACGGATCCTCGATGACGTCGCGCCACCCTTCGGCGCCGTCGGGTGTTCGGCGCGAATGCTCGACGCCATCAACCACGCCGTCGCGAGCGCCACTCAGTCGTCGTAGCCGTCGTCACCCGGTAGGAGAATCACCATCTCGCCGTCGCGAGTCACGATCTTCGATTCCATCTTCACGATGTTCTGAAGCGATCTCGCGTAGTCGAGCACGTCGTGCGACGTGCGCAAGTGCGCGATGGCCTCCAGGTTTCTCACCGTGGGGAACATCATCTCGAGTTCGCCACGATCGTGCGCCGCCAGCGCGTCAACGGGCCGTATCCACTGGTCGGCGATGGTTTCTCCGGCGTCGTGCGTGGCCACCTGGCCGGCGGGCGCGAGCAGCACGAAAAAGCGCGTGTCGAATCGGCGCGACAGTCCCGTCGGCGTCACCCAGTGCCCGACGTACTCCAGGCCGCGAAGGTCCAAGAGGAACCCCTCTCGCTCCATCATCGAAAGGAAGTCGAGCGTGCCGGCGTTCACCTCTCGACGACTGGCAACGAGACGGACGGATTCGTCATCACTGATCCGGACCGGCTCGCCCCCGGGGGTACATGCGACGAGCAGGCCGGCCTCTTCGAAGAGCTCGCGCAGACACGCGACGTAGTACGCGAGGGCGCCACTCTCGAGCGAGAGCCGCAGCGAGGCCACCGCGTCGGAGAGCCCGAACGTGAGGCGCTCGGCGAGAGGACCGGCGTCGGATTCGTCGACGCGTCCGCCGGGAAAGACGTACGCGCCGCCGACGAAATCGCCTTTGAGGTTCCGACGGAGCATAAGAATTTCGTAACCATTGGCGCCGTCGCGCAGGGTGATCACGGTCGCGGCCGGTCGGGGACTCAAAATTTCGGCCATAGTGAAAACTACTCAGCATCGAGCCTGCATTTGGCGTCGTTGCCCCGTCCACTAAGTTTGTTGTCCTAAGCGCAACAAGGAGCACCGTGGCCAAGTCCCCCGCATCGAAGAAGAACGTCGCGTCGCGTCGCCCGGCGACCCAGGCGTCCAACCGAACGCCCGTGCGTCCGGCGAAGTCCTCGGGCCGACCGGCCGGGCTCTTCACCTGGCTCGCGATCGGCGTCGTCGTCGTAATCGTCGCGGCGCTCGTCATCATCAAGGTCGTGGGCGGCAGCCCCTCCACCAAAGGCGACTCGGCCTTCTCGCCGGTCGACCCCACGGTCTTCGCCGAGTTGACGGGCGTGCCGATGTCGATTTTCAACACGATTGGCGTGACGTCCCAGGTCGTGCAGGTGAACGCGCCCATCGCGGTCAAGGACCAACCTCCCTTGACGGCCCGGACGTCGTCGGGCACGACGGTGCCGGAGATCTTCTACCTCGGCGCCGAGTACTGCCCGTACTGCGCGGCCCAACGCTGGCCCACGATCATCGCGCTGAGTCGTTTCGGTACGTTCACGAACCTCGGCAACATGTCCAGTTACGCCCACGACACGTACCCGAACACCCCGACGTTCACCTTCGTGAGGGCGACCTACACGTCCAAGTACATCGTCTTCAAGAGCATCGAGGAGTACACCAACTACCTCAACGCCGCGAAGACCAACTACCAGCTGCTCCAAACACCCAGCAAGGCGCAACAGGCGCTGGTGGTGAAGTACGACACGCCGAAGTACATCCCGGGCCTCACCAAGTCCGACGGCAACCCGATCCCGTTCATCACCATGGACAACAAGTTCCTCGTCTCCGGGGCCAGTTACTCCCCCGACACCTTGACCAACCTGACGCGCGCCAACATCGCGACCGGACTGAGCGATCCGACCAGTCCCGTGACCGATGCGATCATCGCGTCGGCGAACTATCAGACCGCGGCGATCTGTTCTCTCACTAACAACGAGCCGTCCAACGTGTGTACGAGTTCTGGTGTGTTGGCAGCGAAGAAAGCCATGAAGATTAAGTGAACCGAACGCTCGGTCCAGTCCCCACCTGGGCCAAGGTCACCACGTTCGTCTTGAGTCTGATAGGTCTCGCCCTCGCGACGTACCTCACGATCACGCACTTCGAGCCCCAGGACCTCTTCTGCACGACCGGGGGGTTCATCAACTGCGGCGCCGTCACGACGTCGGGCGCGTCACGATTGCTCGGCATTCCGGTGGCGTTCCTCGGCTTGGGCACGTACGTCGTGATGACGGCGCTGAACTCACCGTGGGGATGGCGGGCCAAGAACTATTGGGTGCACGTCGCACGATTCGCGATCGCCATTATCTCGATGTGCTTCGTGCTCTGGCTGCTCTACGCCGAGCTCATCATCATCGACAACCTCTGTCTGTACTGCACGGGCGTCCACGTCGTGACATTCGCGTTGCTCATCGTGCTCACCCGCGTGAGCCCGACCCAACTCGGGTGGGTCAAGTCACGTGCGGAGTAGTCCGCGCCGTTCGATCTCGTTCAGTCCGCCCCAGATCCCGTAGGACTCGTGGCGCGCTAGGGCCGCTTCCAAGCACTCTTCGCGAACACCGCAACTCCCGCAGATGCGCTTGGCGACCAACTCACGTTCCAGCCGATCCTCTTTGCGCTCCGCGCTATCGGCCGGATAAAACAGCGCGCCCTCACTATTTCGACATGCGGCAGCGTCAGTCCAATCCAAAGGCGTAATCGCCATAAGTCACTCCCCCCCGGTTTGACCTAGAACCGCAGGATAACCACTCACCGGCGAGCGGGCAAGAGTAACTTTTGGCCCGCTCGTCGCGCCACCTAAAAGGCAATTTCCGCCTCCGCTACGCTGAATCAATGGCCATTGTTCTTCTGGCGAGCGACCTCGCCTCCCTGCGCAAGGACCTGCGCGCCACGCTCGAGGGGCCAGACCTCTTGATTGAAGAGGTCGCCAGCGGCCCCGAAGTCATTGCCCGGGTCGAACAAGGCGGCGTCGACCTCGTCGTGGTTGACCTGCAGATCGGCACGATGGGCGGGATGGCCATCTGCATGGAACTGCGACACGAGGAGTCCTACGGGGCGGCCGATCCCGTCGCGGTCTTGATGCTGCTCGATCGACGCCCGGACGTGTTCCTGGCCCGGCGCAGTGGCGCCGAGGGTTTCCTCGTGAAGCCGCTCGATCCGCAGCGCCTGCGAAGTGCGGTGCGCGCATTGTTGCGCGGCGAGGAGTATGAGGACGAATCGTTGCGTCCCGCGACCGTTCGCGTCGGGAGTGCCGACGTTCAATGAGCTCTGAACAGCCCCCTTCGTCGGGACTGTCTCGACTCCGCAAACGCATCGTCGGACGAGAAGAGTCGCGTCCCACATCGCCCGAAGCCGTCGCCATCCACCAGCGAGTCGATCAACTCAGTGAACTCGAACTTCGCGACGTCATGACGCCGCGCACCGACGTCGACTTCCTCACCACGCCGGTGACACCGGAGCTGATCGCGGAGGCGATTCGCGACACCGGCCACTCCTGCTTCCCGGTCGTGAACGGCGACCTCGACGAGGTCGAGGGCGTCCTCTTCGTCAATGACCTCTTTCGAAGCACCACCACCAAACGGGCCATCGGGGTCTCGCTGCCTTCGGCCACCGAGATCGCGCGCAAGATCCGACGACCGTTCATGTTGCCCGAGACGATGGACCTGTTGGAGAGTCTCAGTGAGATGCGCGAGAAGCGTCGGACCTTCGCGCTCGTCCTGGACGAACACGGCGGCGTCGCCGGCGTCGTGTCGATCCGTGACATCCTCGAGCAACTGGTGGGGGACCTGAACGACGAGTTCGACGAAGACGAGGAACCGACGATCGTACGCATCCGCCAGGACCGCTGGCTCGTCGACGGCCAGACGCACGTCGACGAGGTGGAAGAGGCGCTCGGCATCTCGATCCCGGAGGGCGAATATGTGACGATCGCCGGATTCATCCTGGATCTCGCGGGAGAGATTCCCCAAGCCGGGACGACCTTCACCTACAAGGACTGGACCTTCCGGGTGCAGTCGGTCGAACGTCGACGAATCTCGGAGATCGTGATTGAGTACCACAAGCCTAAGGAGCCGGACATTCCCTCGGTCATCTGAGCGAAGTTCGAAACACTGGTCACCGACTAGGATTGGCGGGCTGCGAGGCAACTCGCTGCGGGCTGTAGCGCAGCTTGGTAGCGCGCTGCGTTCGGGACGCAGAGGTCCCGGGTTCAAATCCCGGCAGCCCGACCACCAACGAAGTACCAGGTGACATGCAGTGCAGGCCCCCATCGTCTAGCGGCCTAGGACACCACCCTTTCAAGGTGGCGGCACGGGTTCGAATCCCGTTGGGGGTGCTCTGGAAAATCACCCCAAAACCCTGTAATTGTAAGGGTTTTGGTGTGTCCGCGAGTGACCAGCAGTAACCACGAGTAACCACCATTTACCTCTGCTACATGCCCGTTATATGCCCGCAGTATGCCCGAAGTGACGAGTCAAGTGAGCCAACAGAAGAGAACGGCGGATTTGAGGAAACCCAAATGCTGGTTCATACGCCAAGGGAACGAGTCTCTAACAGGATGATGATTTTGGACTCTGATGACCGCCATCGGCTGTGGTGGTTGCGGCAACTTAGGCCCGGATTTACTCGTAGAGGCATGGCGATCAACGCTTGGCGCGAATCGCATGTGTCATTTCACGCAGAATTTCAGGGCACTTCTGGTTCCGACGGCGGTTGCAGGCAGAAACGACGCGGCTAACTGGTGAAGAGAACATAGATGATCATCAAGCATTACCGTCTTCCCAGACGAGTCGATGTAGAGGACCCCCGGACACTGGTGGGCAATCGCACTCCAAATAGTCGGTCCCCCTTGACGAGCCGCGATGGAGATCTTGAAGATGGTGGCATCCAACGAACAAAAGAATCCGTCGATCGTCGGCTGGAGGCTTCCAATGACGTGACGTAGTCTCACGGCCTGGTTAAGCGTTAGGACAACCGGTACGGACTTGACTGGTTGACCGAACTCCGAGAGAGTCCTGAATCCAGTAAGAGTGACAATCCCCGACGTAGGCATGAGTACCGGCTGAATTGGCCTCCACAGGACTTGGGCGTCGATGCGAAGTTCCTGCACGCCTCCGTTCACGGGGATAACGGAGTACGTGACGTCGCAGTACGCCACGTGACGATTCGGACACCACAGCAGGTAGTTGAAGTGGTACGGCCCGGTCGTGCCCTTGGATTCGATGATTCCCGTACTCATCACTCTGGTGGGCTGTTGATGGTCATCGAGGTACTTACCCACGTTGTCCGACTTGGGGACCAAGAACTCCTGAGCAACATCGATGACATTCGGACGATCAGTCGGGACAATCGGAGCGACCGCCTGCTTGATCGGTTGAGACAGTTGCGCGACGCGTTTTGCGCCGATTGGAATGAGAATCTTGGTGAATAATGAGCTCGCGAACCGTGTACCCGATGCCGAAACGTGGCTCGAAAGGTGAGACTCCGGTGTTTCAGTTGCAACTCGCGTCATCGTCGCTCCGAGCGCGGCACTACCAGTTAACAGAATCGTCGTGGACAGTACCGCAAGTAATAACGCCGGCCGACGAAACGAGAATTTGGGCACATGCATACTTTGTCATGGGGCCGACTTGCGCGACTGCTCACGTCGAGCTGCGACAACCAAATAAGAAAGCCCCGCCGTAAGGTTGACTCCATATCCAAAGAATTAGGGCTCTCGCGCAGGCATCATGACCTCCAGAGCGTCTGAAAGGCGCCGATCGCGATCTCTCGACGCATGTTGATACCGCAGGGCAGCGGGCGCAGAAGCATGGCCCGCTCGATGCATCAGTTCAGCTGTGGTGGCTCCTGTTGCTGCCGCCAGCGTCAATCCCGTGTGGCGCATGTCGTGAAGCCGTAGGTCGGGTCGGCCAATTGTCATTCGAGCTCGCTCCCACGATCCCTGAAGGGCGTCCCTAGTGAGCGTTGAGCCTGCCCTCCCGATGATTACCAGGGCTTCCGGTTCGTGTGCTGTGAACGTCTCGAGATGTCGAATGAGTTCGTTCATCACAGGTCGAGGAACTGAGATTGTCCGTCGACCAGCGTTCGTTTTTGGGAGCTTCAGAATCTGCTTGCCGTCCATCCCAAACGTGCGGCTCTGAAGAATGTGAATCACGCCGTGCTCGAGATCAACGTCCATTCTTCGAAGTCCGAGAATCTCTCCTCGACGAAGCTGGCACCAAGTGGCGAGTTGCACGACGATTCGGAGATGCTCTGGCATCGCCCTTGACAGCAATTCGACCTCGTCGACGGTAGCAATCGGTCTCTCTGCCGCGTGCTCGGTGCCGGCGCCTTCCACCTTGCAAGGAGAGGTCGAGATGATGCCATCGGCAACCGCTGTTCTCATTATGGAACAAAGCAGTCGATATGCCTTCGATGCCGTGGCGGGATGGTTCTTCGCGACGTTGGCGTGCCAGGAACGGATATTCGTGGGACTAAGTCCAGCCAGTGTTGAGGTGCCGAAAACGGAGAGTATGTGCTTGTCAAGGACGTGCCGGTACAGTTCCGCCGTTCGTTCCGCTAGATC
>Ga0182015_10004536_pt1 | contig 14876 bp, 16 predicted proteins | sample 712P3MmetaG_FD_120478 | JGI IMG/M metagenome (GOLD analysis project Ga0182015, IMG submission 120478) | Permafrost microbial communities from Stordalen Mire, Sweden - 712P3M metaG | ecosystem: Environmental > Terrestrial > Soil > Wetlands > Permafrost | place: Sweden: Stordalen | collected...
GTCTAGAGACTATGGGTCGGACTGGCGTTTGAGCCCGGCGGCGTATGCGGCGGACGCCGGCAAGCCGTACGCCGCGGGTCCTATCGTGGGCTGATGGCTCACGATCACACTGGACATGCTCACGGCGTCGGTCCCGACACCGACGGACGCAGGCTCGCCGGCGCGCTCGCGCTGATCCTGGCGCTGATGGCCGTCGAGCTGGCGGCCGGCGTCGTGGCGCATTCGCTCGCGCTGCTCTCAGACGCCGGGCACATGCTCACCGACGCGGCCACGATCGGCGTGTCGCTCGTGGCGCTGCGGCTGGCCGCGCGTCCGCCGGACGGCGCACTGACGTTTGGTCTGAAGCGCGCGGAGATCCTCTCAGCGCTGGCGAGCGGCATCACGCTGCTGGTGCTGGCGACGCTGATCGCCTACGAGGCGGTGCGGCGCCTGTTCGCGCCACCGCACGTGCACGCGGGGCTGGTTTTGGCTGTCGCGCTCGCCGGAGTCATCGTCAACCTCGCCGCCGTGCTGACGTTGTCGGGCGCCGACCGCCGCAGCCTCAACGTCGAGGGCAGCTTCCAGCACATCCTCACCGATCTCTATGGCTTCCTCGGCACCGCGCTCGCCGCCGGCGTGATCCTGGCGAGCGGCTTCCAGCGCGCCGATCCGATCGCCTCGCTGCTGATCGCGGGGCTGATGACACGCTCGGGCCTGTCGCTCGTGAAGTCCTCCGCGCGCGTGTTCCTCGAGGCCGCGCCCGAGGGCCTCGACCCCCAGCAGATCGGCCGCGCGCTCGTCACGCAGCCGGGTGTGGTCGAGGTCCACGACCTGCACGTGTGGGAGGTCACGAGCGGCTTTCCGGCGCTCTCCGCACACGTGCTCGTCGGCGCCGACAGCGACTGTCACGCCGCGCGACGCCAGATCGAGGCGATGCTGCGCGAGCGCTTCGCGCTCGATCACACCACGCTTCAGGTCGACCACGCCGGCAGCGAGGCCTCGCAGATGCTGCAGCTCGAGTTCGCGCCACAGGCGCCGGCCGAGCGCAGGGGCTGAGGGCTACCCCAGCTGGGCGCTCGGGCGCACGAGCACCTCGTTGATGCTGACGTGCTTGGGCTGACCGATCGCGTAGAGCACAGCCGCGGCGATGTCCTCGGCGGTGAGCCGCTCGACGTCGCCGAAGCGCTTGGCGATCTGCTCGCGGATCTCGGGGCGGTTGTGGCCCGCGAGCTCGGTCGAGACGGCGCCCGGCTCGATCAGCGTCACGCGCACGCCGATCGCCACGCCCTCCTGGCGCAGCGACTCCGAGAAGGCGCCGACGCCGAACTTCGTGAGGTTGTAGACGCCCGATCCCTGGCGCGCGACGCGCCCCGCTACAGAGCTGACGTTGACGACGTGCCCCGACCCCTGCTCGCGCATCAGCGGCAGCGCCGCGTGCGTGCAGTAGAGCACGCCGAACACGTTCGCGTGGATCATCCGCCGCCACTCCTCCGTGGGCGCGTGCTCGATCGGGCCGAGCAGCATCGCGCCGGCGTTGTTGACGAGCACGTCCAGGCGACCGAGCTCGGAGTGCGCGCGCGTGACGAATGCCTGCGCCTGCTCCTCGTCGCCGACGTCGGTCGCGACCGCGATCGCCCGCCCACCGTCGGCGACGATCCGCTGCGCGAGCGCTTCGATCCGCTCGATGCGGCGCGCCGCGAGCGCCACTGCAGCCCCTGCACGAGCGCATGCAAGCGCCGTCGCCTCGCCGATTCCCGAGGATGCGCCGGTTACCGCGACGACCTGCGATGAAAGATCGCTGTCCATGCGCCGAGCTTAGCCTTTGGCGCTCACCGATCCCGTGCTCGCGGTCGATAACCAGACTCAGATCGAACGAACGCTCTTTTTGGGCGGCCTCTGGGTTTTACCAGGCGTTATGACGGGCACGGTACAAGTGATCCGTCGGGAAGGTAACCGCGCATATGGCGTCGAACGACCTACTGACACCGATCGACGACCAAGAGATGGTTGACAACGCAACTATCGTGTCGTATAATTCCGACTCCAAGCATCGGATTAGAAGGACGCACATGACAGACTCGCCCACAAACCCAACCCTCACACTAGAGCAAGAGCCCGAGGAGCTCGTCGCCGAGACCGAGGCCGTTGCCGCCCCCGAGCGGCTGGACAGCCCGATCGAGCGACTCGACGTCAGCACCCCGGACACATTCATCCCCGAGGCAGTCGACCAGCTGCTCGCCCACTCACGCCGCTACCCGCTGCTCACTCCGGCAGAAGAGATCGACCTGGCCAAGCGGATCGAGCGCGGCGACCTGCAGGCGAAGGAACTGCTCGTCAACTCCAACCTGCGACTCGTCGCATCGAATGCCCGGCGCTACCAGAACCAGGGCCTGCCCCTCGGCGACCTCGTCCAGGAGGGCATGCTCGGCCTGATCCGGGCGAGCGAGAAGTTCGACTGGCGCAAGGGCTTCCGCTTCTCCACGTACGCCACGCTGTGGATCCGTCAGGCGATTCAGCGCGGTCTGGAGAATTCCGGACGCACGATTCGCCTCCCCGTCCACGTCGCCCAGCGCTCCCGCAAGGTCGGGCGCGTCGAGCGCGAGCTGTCGGTCCGTCTGGGCCGCGAGCCCACACTCGAGGAGCTGGCGACGGAGACGGGGCTGCCGATCGACCAGGTCGAAGAGGTCCGCCACCAGCGTGCCGCGCTCGTCAGCCTCGACCAGCAGATCGGCGAGGACGGCGACACTGCCCTCGGCGACCTGCTCCCCTCCGACGCGGAGGTGCCCGAGGAGACCGCGTGGGAGAACGAGCGCGAGCGGATCGTGCACCGCGCGATCGAGCAGCTGCCCGAAACCGAGCGCAAGGTGCTGACGCTGCGCTTCGGCACCGGTCGCGAGGACCCGCAGACGCTCACCGCGATCGGCAAGCGGCTCGGCTTCTCCGCGGAGCGCGCATCCCAGCTCGAGCAGCGCGCGCTGAAGAAGCTCGCCGAGAGCCCGGAGCTCGCGGCTCTGCGTGAGGCCGCGTAGACCTACCGTTAGTCATCTGATTCGCGAAGCCCCGGGCTGGATCTCCATCCCGGGGCTTTTGCGTTGTTGGGCCGTCCCGCACACGCTGCGGCCGTCGGATGGGACGATGATGGGCCCCCAAAGTCGATCGTCATTGGCCAATCTTGGCCAACTTGGTACCGTGAGCGTCATGAGAGTGAACGTGGGCGAGGCGAAGACGAACCTCTCCCAGCTGCTGGCACGTGTGGAGGCGGGCGAAGACGTGGAAATCGCGCGCGACGGCGTGCCTGTGGCGAGGCTCGTGAAGATCGAGCGGGAGATGACTCCGGGCCAAAGGTTTCTCGCCACGGCCGGTGCCATGGCTGGACAGATCTGGATCTCCGAGGACTTCGAGTTCAGCGAGGAGGAGCTGGACGAGATGTATGCCGAATGGGACGAGGAGGACAAGCTCGCGTGAGACTTCTGCTCGATACACACGTCCTCATCTGGCAGCAGGAGGGACGCCTCGATCTCATCGGTCGTGCGACGGAGGCGATCGAAGCCGCCGATGAGCTGCTCGTCAGCGTGATCTCGTTCGTCGAGATCGGAGTCAAGGTCGCTACGGGCAAGCTCAGGATGCCCGCCGGCATCCGCGAGCACGTGCTCAACAGTGGCGCGCGGTTGCTCAACCTCTCGCCAGAGCATGGCCTGGGCATCGCCGAGCTGCCCCTCCACCACCGTGACCCCTTCGACCGGCTGCTGATCTCGCAGGCGCGCAGCGAGGGCCTCTCGATCGTCACAGCCGACCCGTGGTTCACTCGCTACGACGTACGGGTCGTGCGCGCAGGCGCCTGAGGCGCGAATCCGCCACAAAAAGCTGGTTTCGAGCAGGCATTTCGCTAGGCTGCGCCCTGATAAGGACGGCGGTCCGCGCGGAGGCGGGCCAGGGCCAACGCGGGAGGTTCGAGCAACATGTCCAAGTCTCTGTGGGAGCGCGCGGTCGAGTGGACGATCGCGATCGGCGAAAGGCTGCTGGCGCCCGTCGAGCGCTTCATCGGCAAGCGCTCTCTGGTCGGCGACGCGACGTTCTTCCCGCTGGAGCGCTTCCCGTGGGTGCAGCACATCGAGGAGAACTGGGAAGTCATCCGCGAGGAGGCCGAGCGGCTGCTCGAGGATCAGTCCGAGCTCGCGAGCTTCCAGGACATCTCCAAGGATCAGATCGAGATCACCGACGACGACCGCTGGAAGACGTTCTTCATCTACGGCTACGGGTTCGAGGCCAAGCTCGGCGTCGAGATGTGCCCCCGCACCGCCGCGCTGATGCGCGAGATCCCGGGCATGAAGACGGCGATGATCTCGATCCTCTCGCCGCGCAAGCACATCCTCGACCACCGCGGCCCGTACAAGGGCGTCCTGCGCTACCACCTGGGGCTGATCGTGCCCGCGGACGCCGAGGCGTGCCGCATCCGCGTCGGCGACGACATCCGCCACTGGGAAGAGGGCAGGAGCATGGTCTTCGACGACACGTTCAACCACGAGGTCTGGAACGACACCGACGAGACGCGCGTGGTCCTGTTCGTGGACGTCCTGCGCCCCCTCCCCTTCCCCGAGTCGCTGATCAACCGCGCGATCATCAAGGCGATCGGCTACTCGCCGTTCGTGCTCGACGCCAAGCGCAACCAGGAAGTCTGGGAACGGCGGTTCGTGGGACGTCACGACGGGCGCTCGACGCTCGTGCAGCGAGCGTAGCCTGGCGGCTGGCCGGCCTCGTAATCGGCGCCCACTCAAACCGGTGCGCGATTCGCTCCGAGCGACTTGATATGGATATTGCGCCTTGCTCACGCTACTCGCATCGTCGTCGCCCGACAGCTGGGAGACTTTGAGTCTCGTTGCCTCGGTCGTCTCGGCTGCGCTTGCGATCTTCGCCATATGGCAGGCGTATGTATTCCATCGCTTGTCCAGTATCTCGGCGGAGCACGCACAACAATCTGAAAACTCCGTGGCCGAGAGCATCCGGAAGCTGGAGGATCTGTTCACCCACCCTTACGGGAGCACTTCTGCGGCGCCGCTCGACAGGGCTACACACACGCCACGGCACAACCGGCCTACTCTTGCCACCGGTCAGCCGCACGACGAGATAGCCGAAGTTGCGGACGAGACGATCCGGGGTAGGCTCATGCCCGCCATTAGGCACGCGCGGCATTGCGGGAGAACAATGATTCGTGCCGATGATTTGCTTGGACCCCTGTTCGAAGAGTTCCCCCCGGAGGACGTTCACAATGCCCTAGCCAAGCTCAGATCACAAGGGATAGTCGACTGGCATGGGGATGGTCCGTGGGTGGAGGGATCCGACGTGCAGGTGTACCTCGTAGGCTTGCCGCCTACGCTGCGGCGGGGATATGAGACCAGGCTTGCTGGCGAGCACGGATTGAAGCGGCGCGTCAGGGGTTAGCCGTCGAGGCCGATTCCGTCCAGGCGGAAACGCATTGCGTCGCGCGATACGCCGAAGAACTCGGCCATCTCCCACTCAAACGCTTGCTCGATCCACAAGCGACGGACTTCCAGCTCCGGCATCAGCAGACAAGCGGCGAATTCGTTTGCGTAGACCTCCTCGGGATACGTGCCGTGGGAAGAAAGCTCGTTGCGATAGGCGATGCGCTGATACTCCTCGGCATCGTCGCTATACCGAATGTAGTGACCAAGCTCATGGGCACATGTGAATCGACGTCGATTCATATGATCCCGTGCGTTGAGGACGATTCTCGCGTTACGCCCGACCTCCTTGATCAGGGCGCCTGCAGTTGAGCCTTTGAGTTCAGCCTCCACGACATCCAGGCCGAGTCTGCGTGAGATCCGAATGGGATCAATCGGCATTGCGCCAGCCCACTGCCGCGCGAGCAATCTAGATGCATCCTCCCTCGCACTCGCGCGGATTTTCGGGAATATGTTTGCCTGCTCGGACGTTGGGTAGATGCTGCCAATACGACCGGACGTTTTCGTCCCTGCTGCGAGCTTCGCGCCCAGCCGTGAGCACGATGCGGATGCTCAGATGTTCGAGACGTTCAGCCCAGTGCCCTGTAGCGCTTCGTTGGCCTGGACGTTGAGCGTGGTGAACTCGCCGGTGAGGATCAGTAGCCCCAGGCAGATCATCACAGCGCCGCCGACGCCGATGATCACGGGGAAGTGGCGCTTGACGACGGTGAGCGCGTTGGTCATCCGCTCGAACGCGAGCGCGATCAGCAGGAACGGGATCGCGAGTCCGGCGGAGTAGAACGCGAGCAGCAGCGCGCCGTGGGCGGCGGAGCTCGAGATCGCGGCCTGGGTGAGGATCGCGCCGAGCGTGATGCTGGTGCAGGGGGTCCAGGCGATCGCGAACGCCGCACCCGCCACCAGCGGCCCACCGCGCCCGGCGAGGCGCAGCAGCGACTCGGAGTGCCACTCGCGGTTGAGCATGCCGATGAACGGCGTCGCCAGGAATACGAGGCCCATCACGACGATCAGCACGCCACCGACCTGCTCGAGCAGGTGTTTGTGCGTGTTCAGCGATGAGCCGATGACGGTGGCGCTCATCCCCAGCAGGATGAAGATCAGCGAGAAGCTCGCGATGAACAGCAGGCTCGGGACGAGCACCCGCCGCACGCCGACCCCGCCCTTCAGGTCGGCCGGCGTGACGCCGATCACCGTCGAGAGATAGCCGGGCACGAGCGGCAGCACGCATGGCGAGAGGAACGACACGAGGCCCGCGGCCATCGCCAGCGGGATGCCGACGCCGCTGGCGGTATCGGAGGAGGCGGCGAGGATCAGCTGGGCGTGGATCACGTCTGCATCTCCGAGGCAGGATGGCGGATCTGCTCGCGCAGCAACGCGACATCGCGCTCGAGCTGCTCGACGCGCTCGCGCAGGGCGTCGAGCTCGCGCTGACCGCTCGCGTCACCGGTGCGGGGAGCCGCGAGCGCCGCATCGCTCACCGGACGGCCGCCGGGCTCGCTCCAGGCCGCGCGCGGCGGCCCGTCAGCGGCCGACTCGTAGGCGAGGCTCTCCTCGTCGTCCTGTCCCTGCAGCAGCTGCGCGTAGCGCTCCTCCTTGTGCCCGGGACGGCGCTCCAGGCGCACGACCAGCTCGCGCTCGATCAGCCGCGCGAGCGTGTCGTGGACCTCGCCGAGGTCCACGAACGCGTGCATCCGCTCGGTGCGCTGCTTGAGCTCGCCCGGCGTCTGCGGCCCACGGAGCATCAGCACGCAGATCACCGCCTGCTCGGCGGAGCTCATCGGCAGAGCATCGGCGAGCAGATGGCGGTACTTCGCCGCGCGGCTGCCGGCGCCGCTGGCCAGCCGCGTGTAGCCGCGGCGTTCGAGACGGTGCAGCGCGTCGCGGATGACGGCGTCGTCGTACTCGACTACGGGGTCGCGGTTGGTCGACTGGTTGCAGGCGAGGCGCAGCGCGTTCAGCGACAGGGGGTAGGCGTCGGGGGTCGTGCGCTGCTTCTCCAGCAGGCAGCCGAGCACGCGCGTCTCTGAGGATGAGAGATCCATTGTTGGAGCGTAGACCTTGAGCACTGGAGCCGGTCTCCTATGCGCCGCCTCATGATTTCACTCAAGCATGTTTCTGCCAGACTTGCCAGATCGCGAGGATCGACCACAGCTTCACGATCGACAAGCCGGCGGAGCTCGCGCAGACGATGTTCGTGCGCGACATCGCGCCCGAGCTCGCGAAGGACCAGGACTTTCAGATCGCCCACGAACGCCCGGGTCAGCTCGTATTCAGCGACGGGATCGCGACTGGCGGCGACGAAGCGGCGGTGCTCGGCGAGCTCGACGAAGGGGCGCGCGACGAAGAACCGTGGGCGCGACTGCTGCCGTTGGTGGGGAGAGTGGGGCCCGCTCGCTTCCTGCAGCGCACGACTGACCGAGCCCGCGCGATCAGCGGCTGTCTTGATCGCCGCGGCGCTGTGCGGCTCGGCGGCGGCGCGCCGGTAAAGTCATCTATGTGAGCCATCAGCCCTTCGCTCAGGGACACGGTGGTGGCGAAGGCCGCCGCTCGCGGCGGGCGGAGCAGACGAAGCCGCCAGGCCCACGCCCCGAGGACACGCCCGACAAACACGTCTCGCTGCGCCGCATCGGGCGGCTGTTCATCCCCTACCGCGTGCGCCTCGGGGGGCTCCTGGGCCTGATCGTGCTCGGCTCGGTGCTCAGCGTCGCCTCGCCGTTCTTGCTGCGCGAAGCGATCGACAAGGGCATCAAACAGCGCGATCTCACGCTGCTGTCGTGGCTCGTCGGCGGCATGATCGCGCTGGCGGTGATCAACAGCGTGATCAGCGTCGCGCAGACGTGGATCTCAAACCAGGTCGGCCAGCGCGTGATGCACGACCTGCGCGCGGCGGTGTTCGCGCACCTGCAGCGAATGTCGCTCGCGTTCTTCACGCGCACGCGCTCCGGCGAGGTGCAGGCGCGGATCGCGTATGACATCGGCGGCATCGACGACGTCGTCACGAGCACCGCCACCTCCACCGTCTCGACCGTCGCGACGGTCCTGGCGACGGTCACCGCGATGTTCGCGCTGAGCTGGAAGCTGACCGTCTTCTCGCTGATCCTGCTGCCCTTCTTCGTGTGGCTGACGCGTCGCGTCGGCAACGAGCGCCGGCGCATCCAGTCGGTGCGACAGAGCCGGCTGGCGGACATGTCGACGCTCGTCGAGGAGTCGCTGTCGGTGTCGGGGATCCTGCTCGGCAAGACGATGGGCCGCTCGCACGAGCTCGTCGACCGCTTTTCCTCGGAGTCGAGCGAACTCGCAGACCTTGAGGTGCGCGCGCGCATGGCCGGGCGCTGGCGTATGTCCTCGGTGCAGTTGGCGTTCGCGATCATGCCCGCGGCCGTCTACTGGTTCGCCGGCTACAACATCGCCCACGGGCACGACGCGATCTCGATCGGCACCGTCGTCGCCTTCACGACGCTGCAGACGCGCCTCTTGTTCCCGATGCAGCAGCTGCTGTCGGTGGGCCTCGAAGTACAGACCTCGCTGGCGCTGTTCGGGCGCATCTTCGAGTACCTCGACCTGCCGGTCGACATCGTCGAGCGCGCGGACGCGCGCACGCTGAGCGACGTGCGCGGCGACGTCGAGCTGCACGACGTGTGGTTTCGCTACGAGCCCGAAGCGCCGTGGACGCTCGAGGAGATCGGCGCGGAGGTCCCGGCGGGAACGCGCACGGCGCTGGTCGGCGAGACGGGCTCGGGCAAGACGACGCTCGCGTATCTCGTGGCGCGCCTGTACGAGCCGCAGCGTGGCAGCGTCAGCATCGACGGCGTCGACGTGCGCGACATGACACTCACCTCGCTGGCCGCGACCGTCGGCCTCGTCTCCCAGGAGACATACCTGTTCCACGCCTCGATCCGCGAGAACCTGCGCTTCGCCTGCCCGCAGGCGAGCGACGCGGCGATCGAAGAGGCGGCGAAGGCGGCGCAGATCCACGAGCTGATCGCCTCGCTGCCCGAAGGCTACGACACGCCGGTGGGCGAGCGCGGCTATCGCTTCTCCGGAGGCGAGAAGCAGCGCATCGCGATCGCGCGCACGGTGCTGCGCAACCCGCCGGTGCTGATCCTCGACGAGGCGACCTCGTCGCTCGACAACGAGACCGAGCGCGCGGTGCAGCAGGCGCTCGACGAGCTCGCGCGCGGGCGCACGACGATCGCGATCGCGCACCGGCTCTCGACGGTCAGGGACGCCGATCAGATCCTGGTGCTCGACGACGGCAGGATCGTCGAGCGCGGCACGCATCCGGAGCTGGTCGCGCTCGGTGGGCGCTACGCGGCGCTGCTCAGCGGCGCGCAGGTGGCAGACGAGCCCGCCTCCGCCGGCGTCTGAGCTTAGGCGACCGCGTCGATGTTCAGGCGCACGTAGTCGACGACCACGGGCTCGCCGAGCTTCGCGAGCACGTTGTCCATGAACGGCTCGCGCAGCGCCTCGGGCAGCTGCTGCACGTGCGGGCCGAGCACGATCGTCGAGAGGAATGCGCGCGGGTCCTCGGGCTCGCGCGGCGCGGGCTGTAGCCAGCACTCGGCGGCGCTGAAGCCGGCGGCGAGCAGCCGTTCGCGCGTCACGTCCGGCCCCGCGTAGTTCCACGGCGGCCTCCAGTCGCGGAAGTGCTCGGCGTAGGGCTCGTGCGCGAGCACCTCGTTTGCCTTGCCGCGCAGGATGTCGATGTTGGTCTCTCCCCCACACTGCGCCACGAGCCGCCCGCCCGACGCGAGCGCGCGGTGCAGGCGCGCGAACAGCAGCTCGTGGTCTGCGATCCAGTGGAAGGTGGCGGTCGAGAGGATCGCGTCGACGCGCTCGCCGAGGTCCAGCGCGAGCAGGTCGCCGACGCGCAGGTCCGCCTGCGGCCCGAGCCGCTCGCGGGCGGCGTCGATCATCGAGGGCGACTCGTCGATCGCGATCACGCGCCCGCGCGGCAGCCGCTCGATCAGCGCCTGCGTGATCCGCCCGGAGCCGCAGCCCGCATCGAGCACGGTCTCATCGCCGCACAGCTCCAGACGCTCGAGCACGCCGAGGCCGAGCGCCTCCATCGTGCCGGAGATGCGGTCGTAGCTGGCTCCATCCCACTCGCGTACTGGCATACGAACGTACGTTATCACTTACAGATCATCATGCTGCCCGTTCCAGGTCGTCGAGGACGGCCAGGATGCGATCAGGCAACTGGGAGCGCTCCATTCGATACTTGACCCAGCGATCGTTGGAAGCTGGCGAGGCCGACGCGGTAAAACGCAGCTTCGAGCGATTGCCGGGCGGGAGAGCATTGGCAAAATCCGTGCTCGGGATCAGCCAAAGAGGTCCGTATTCGGCGAGCCGCGAGTCGACGGCGACGAACAGCAGGAACAGGTCTCTGCGGTGGTGAAACGTGGCTCGTCGGACGTCCGCGATGAATTTTTCGCGGTCCCTCATCACGTTTGCAGACCAAGAGCGACTCTTGATCTGGACGGCGAGCGTCGCGGGGCTGTCACGGCGATGGAATACGAGGTCAACACCCTCGTCGTCCATCGGGTTGGTGGATACGTTCAGCTTGAAATCGCTAGCGAGCATGCAGCTCGCGGCGATCAGATACTCGACGGCCGTCCCCTTGCGTGCTGCGTCGTCATTTCGGGCAGCGTCCTTGTCCTTGGGCGACGAACGCCCGCGCCGCAGTTGACGTACGTATCGCTCCACCGATGCACCAGGGTCAACCTCGCGCGCCTTCTCGATAGCGAGTTCGGCCATCTCCGGCTCCCGCGCCCTGATCGCGACGTCGGCCCAGGCGAGATAGACGTCGACCCCAGCCCAGTCGTCGTCCTCGGTCTCCTCGGCAACCCGGATTGCGCGTCTCAGGAAGATCAGCGCCAGATCCGACAGGCACAACCTGTCCAGGGAGGAGGCGAGGTTCCAGGGATAGGCAGGCTCATGAGGATCCTCCGCCATCGCCCGCGCGTACAAGCTGAGCACAGCCTCGAGATCGCCGCTTTCGCGGAAGCTCCGAGCTACCCGTGCGGTTGGCCACGCCGTGCCGAGATATCGGCCGAAGATCTCCTCTGCCTGCTCAGCGATTCGGGCGGCGTCCTCGATCGGCGTGTCGCTACTGACGCTTGCCCGGCCGCCGACCGCGCGCTTGCTTGTACTGACCGCGTTGTTTGTCATCGAGTCGTTCCCAGATCTCTTGCCCGCTCGCCACGGTGCGCTCGACCCAGCGTCGCCTCTAGTTTGCCAACCATGTCACACACGCGCCAACTTTCCCCGGTATCGGGATCCGAGCCAGCAGGATCACGCCAGTTGGCGGCTTGTGCATTGCCCATACGGGCAAGCTACACGCCGACTGCGACCCCTTTGCTTGGGCAGCTCTATCGAGCTCGAGCGCCGAGCTCCAACAGAAGCTTTGACAGCTGCCCGCCCTGCCACGCGATCGGCGATCGAGGCGGCTGCCTGGCGTCCTCGACGACGAGCTCGGCGCCGGGAATCGCCTCGGCGTAGTGCGTGGCCACGGACAGCGGATGCCCGGGGTCGGCCTCGTCGCGGCTGCCGACGACGACCGTCGGCACGCCGATCTCGCGCAGCTGCTCGACGCGGTCGAACGGGCGCGAGCGCGGCACCGCCTGCAGCGCGTCGGCGACGGCATCCGGGTGCTCGTGTGAGCCCAGGCGCTGGCGCAGCACGGTCTGCACGGTCGCCCGTAGCGACTCGGGCAGCGTGCTGAGGTCATATGCCGCGAGGAAGCCCTCCACCCCGCCTTCGCGCAGCCCGCGTGCGAGCGCGTCCCAGCCTTCGAGCTCGGCGGCGCGCGCGAACGGGTTGGGCTTGACGTCGTAGGCGGGGGTGATGATCGCGAGCGCCGCGACGCGCTCTGGGTGCGAGAGCGTGAAGCGCACCGCCGTGTGCGCGCCCATCGAGGCGCCGGCCAGCAGCGCACGATCGATTCCGCGGTCATCGAGCACGGCGAGAAGATCACGCGTGAGGCGCTCGTAGCCATAGTCGTCCGAGGTCGAGGCGGGCGTCGAGCGGCCGTGCCCGCGCGCGTCGTAGGCGATCACGCGGTGCCCGGCGCGTTGCAGCACGGTGGAGCCCATGACTACGTAGCGGCGGGTGGCGGTCAGGCCGTGCAGCAGCACGGTCGGCAGGCCGCCGGCGTCTCCGGACTCCTCTGCGGCGATGGCTACGCCGTCGTCGAGGGGGACCGTGAACTGTGCGGGCGGCATCGCTGCTCGAATCTATCGCCATCGCAGGCGCGGCAGTTGCGCTGGATCCGCCCGGCGGAGACCGTCTGCGCTAGCCCGACCAGCCAGCACGTGGGGCAGCCGCGCAGCGCGAGCGCTCCCGGCGCGAGCAGCGCCAGCGCGAGCGGCGTGCCGCGGGCGGCCAGAGCGAAAGCGGCGCCGATCAGCGTGAAGCCGACGGCTCCGCGCGCGAGGTGGCGGGCGACGCTCGTGCTGGCGAAGGGTGCGGCGCTGTTCTCAGACATGGTTCGATCCTCCGTTGCCGTCGTCTGCGCCCGTGCTCTCGCGCGGGCCTCTGAGCTCTATACGCAGTGCCTCGCGTCCCCGATGCAGTCGCGGCGACGATTTACGCGTATAAGAGGCGCGAGTCAACGAAAGGATTCGCGGACTGCGATCGGGTGATGCTCAGGCGTACGCCGCGACGTGCGCTCGCAGCAGCTCGGCGGAGCGCTCGGGGCGCTCCCAGAAGAACAGGTGCCCGACGCCCTCGAGCAGCTCGATGCTCGCGTCGGGGATCAACTCGGCGACCATGCGCCCGTTCTGCACGGGCAGGATCTGATCGGCGGTGCCGTGGATGATCTGCGTGGGCAGTGCGATCTCGTGCAGGCGCGTGGACGTGTCGTGCTCGATGCATGCCTGCGTCTGCGCGACGATGACCTCGAGCGAGACACGACGGCGCAGGCTGATCTCCAGGAAGCGCGCCCAGGCTGCGACGGCGGCGGCGGCGAACGCGGGCGACACGTTCGCCTCCCAGGAGGCACGGATCATACGCTCGGGTATGCCCGAGGCGATCGCCTCGCCCATGCTCTTGATGACCTGCTCGGTGCTCGGAACGCTGCCGGGGCCACCGCAGTAGGTGCAGCCGAGCGTCAGCGTGTCGATCAGCTGCGGCTCGGCGAGCGCGAGCTCCTGGGCGATCATGCTGCCCATCGAGATGCCGAGCACGTGCGCGGAGTCGAGCTCGAGCGCGCGGAGCAGCCCGGCCGCGTCCTCGGCCATCCGGCGGATCGTGACGGGGCCGTCCAGACGGGTGCTCGCGCCGACACCGCGGTGGTCGTAGAGGATCAGCTCGAAGTCGCCGCGCAGCTGCTCGAGGAGCGGCTCGCCCCAGTGCGCGTACGTGCCGCTGCGGCCCATGATCATCAGCAGCGGCGGGCCGTCGCCGCTGCGCTCGTAGTCGAGCTCGACAGCCCCCACATCGATGAGCGTCATCGCTCGCTCCCCGGCACGACTGGATCCTGCGTGCTCCCCGCCATCAGTCGATCCTACACCGGCAGGGCGAGCTGATCGACGGGCTCTCCCCCGCCGCTCGAGCCGCGCGTCACCCCACGCGCCTCGTCGACGTCGGCCGCGCCGGTCGCTCGCGGCGTTGGCGCCTGCAGGCCGGCGACGCGCACGCCGAGCAGCCGCACGGGCCGCGCGGGCGCGTACTCGCGCAGCAGCCGCAGCGCGACGTCGCTGACGAGCTGCACGTCGCACGTCGGCTCGGCGACGCTGTGCGCGCGGGTGACGGTGGTCCAGTCGTCGAGGCGGACCTTGATGCCGATCGTGCGGCCGCGGCGACCATTGGCGGCGAGGCCGGCGCACAGCTCCTCGGCCATCAGCGAGAGGTGCTCGCGCATCTGCGCTGCGTCGGTGACGTCGGTGTCGAAGGTGCGCTCGCGCGACTCGGAGACGACCTTGCGCGCGGCGCCGATCTCGCCGTCGTGCTCGAAGCGCCCGCGGCGTCTGAGCTCGCGGCCGAGGTTCGGCCCGAAGCGCTCGACGAGCAGCTGCTCGGATGCGACGGCGAGCGCGGCGAGTGTCGAGAGCCCCATCTCGGCGAGGCGCGCGGCGGTCTTGGGTCCGATGCCGGGCACGAGCGCGGGCGGCGAGGAGGCAAAGCGCGCGCACGCCTGCTCGCGGGTGAGCACGACGAAGCCGGCGGGCTTCTCGGCGTCGGAGGCGACCTTGGCCACGAGCTTGTTGGGCCCGAGGCCGACCGAGCAGGTCAGCTGCGTCTCCGACTGGATCTCGGCGAGCAGCCGGCGCATGGCGGCGCGCGGCGAGTAAAGCCCGGCGACGTCGAGGTAGGCCTCGTCGAGCCCGACGATCTCGACGCGCTCGACGTGCGCGCGCACGATGTCCATGACCTGCTTGGAGGCAGCGCGGTATGTCGTGAAGTCGGGCGCCAGGAACA
>Ga0182015_10004537_pt1 | contig 14876 bp, 15 predicted proteins | sample 712P3MmetaG_FD_120478 | JGI IMG/M metagenome (GOLD analysis project Ga0182015, IMG submission 120478) | Permafrost microbial communities from Stordalen Mire, Sweden - 712P3M metaG | ecosystem: Environmental > Terrestrial > Soil > Wetlands > Permafrost | place: Sweden: Stordalen | collected...
CCCTATTTTATTGGTATTTTGATAAGAAGAATGTTTCAACTTATTGAGCTTCCGTAAGCGGAAACTCAACCTTACTCACTATGACGCCGAGTTTGAGCAAACTGGCCGCGTGGTTCTAGTTGAAAAATAGTCACTCAGCCCGTATTGTACGAATGTTGCCTTTCGATTTGCCGAACGCAGGCCCATTTTGGCGAGTTGTCGAAGACAACCGGGCCGAGCATGGGAGTTTGAGAATCCGCAGGCATGAAGGGTTTTGATGTTTGAAAACCTAGGGAGATCGGCGATGGAAAATAACCCGGCGCAGAATATACAAGATTCCTTTCTCAACACGGCGCGCAAGGAAAGAAGCAATATCACTATTTATCTTCTGAGCGGCGTGAAGCTCACCGGACGCATCCGCTCGTTCGACAAGTATTCTGTCGTGCTCGATACCAATAACCAGGAGCAGCTCATCTTTAAACACGCCATCTCCACAGTGGCTATGGGGCGAAGCACTCATGCGCACGCGGATAAATCCGGACCCACTCCCGCTGCCGGCAGCGAATTAAGCGCGGATTCAGCAGCGGGATCTCCAGCGGCGTCCATTAACGAAGCATAGGCATCCTTCATTTGCCAGGACCACAATCCAAAAAGTCAGGGAAAGTTTCCGGAGAACGGCAAGTGCTGCCTGCGAAACCAGGCTCCACGGAGCGCGCCTTTCTGGTTGGACTCGACTATCGCAAGAAAGCCCCACAGATAAAGACTGCCAGACAACCTTCCGCGAGCGGCGCCACGGCCGGTGCGCCAGGCTCGTTTCAATCCAAAGCTCCGCCTGTTCCAGAGTTCACCGCCGACGAATCATTGGACGAACTCCGCTCGCTCGCCGACAGCGCAGGAGCCAAAGTTGTTGGCGAGTTGATTCAGCGCCGCGAGCGCCCCGACGCGGCAACGCTGGTAGGCAAAGGTAAATTGCAGGAAATTGCCGGCGCGGTGGCGTCTGTCTCCGCCGATCTTTTGCTTTTCGATCACGATTTGACCGCCTCGCAACAACGCAATATCGAAAAGGTTGTTGGCACGCGCGTGATTGATCGAACCCAACTTATTTTGGATATTTTTGCCCGTCACGCGCGCACCCGGGAAGGTCAATTGCAAGTTGAACTGGCGCAGTTGGAATACATGCTTCCGCGGCTGAGCGGACGAGGTATAGAAATGTCGCAGCTTGGCGGAGGAATCGGAACTCGCGGTCCGGGAGAAACTCAGCTGGAAACTGACCGCAGAAAAATCTTTCGCCGGGTTCGTCACGTAAAACAACAGCTCGAAAATGTAAGAAGGGTTCGAGCGCAGCAGAGACAGCGCCGCGAGTCGGTTCCTGTCCCGACCGTCGCGCTCGTGGGTTACACGAACGCGGGCAAATCAACACTCTTTAACGCTCTTACACACGCTGGAGTTCTTGAGTCGTCCAGAATGTTTGCGACTTTGGACCCTACGCTGCGGTTAATCTCGTTGCCCTCCCGTCGCGAAATTTTGCTTTCGGATACGGTAGGTTTCATCCGCAGCCTGCCGCACACTTTGGTCTCGGCATTTCGCGCGACCCTGGAAGAGTTGCAACGGGCGACCCTCATACTGCACGTCTCGGATGCGAGCAGTGCACTCTCAGTCGAGCAAGATGCGCAAGTCGAAAAAGTTCTAAAAGAACTTGACGCGGACGAGAAGCCACGATTGCGCGTTATGAACAAAATCGACCTCCTGCCACCGGCACAGCGTGCGGCTTTGCGTGACGATGAAAATGCAGTACACGTTTCCGCAGCCAAGGGCCTTGGCCTTCCAACGCTTTTGGAGACGATTGACCGCTTGCTTACCGGTGACGCAATTAATCGAGTCATGCTTCGAATTCCCCAAAACGAAGGTAAATTGCTGGCCCAGATGGAAACGAGATCAAAAATTTTCAGCCGGCATTACATCGATGGTTTTGTGGAACTGGAAGTCGAAGCGGCGGAATCAGTTTTGAGAAAAGCGAAGAGATGGCTGGTAACCCCTACCGTGAAAGATTCCCATTGATTTACGAACATTGGTGTAGCGAACATCGATCAACGAATGATTGATCAACGAACATCTGCTCGGCCACGACTTGCTTTAGTGGCCTCAGCGGTTAAGCCGTCGCCATTAGTAGTGTCGGCAATCCAGACGTTCAGTGAAGTCTCTGCGGTTCGGTTAATTCCGCCGCCGCCATTTACTTTCTTATTGGCATTACTCCCATTAAAGGATCTCTGCGATTTATCCCTCTCCGCTGAGAGCGAATTTGTCTCGCGGCCACTTGGCGGATAGGATGGAAACGTTTTTCTGGCCATGATCCGCACTAATGTGTCTCGGAGAGGAAGCCAGCGCGGAAGCCGCCGCAATCGCGACGCGGTCGTGAGCTGCACCAATCCCCGTTGCAATTGGAACCCGCGCAGATACTGCCGCATTATTTCCGGCATGCTCATGCGCAATGCGGCGGAGACATTTTGCAATCCCATTTCCATCTGCCGTTCCGGGCTCTGGAGAAGCCCCAGAATATGGTCCGCTAGCGCCTCCGTGTTCCCCGCTGGGACAAAATCAATCGCTAAACCTTCTTCGTCGGCCAGTTGATGGAAATCGGGAATGTCGGAGGCGACAATCGGCACCCCATAGGCGCATGCGAGATGCGCGATGCCGCTCGATCCGGCAGATGAAGTATAGGGCATGACCGCCATGCTCGACGTCTGAAACAGTTCAGGAATCTTCTCCTCGGCGACGTATCCAATAATCTTGATGTTCGGTTGGTCCGTACATTGTTCCGCGATCGCTTTCAAGTATCCCTGCGCCTTCGGGTGGTCAGTGCCCGCAATAATAAGTTGAACATCGGGCAGGCGCCGCACCACGATGCAAAAGGCCTCAATCACCGACTCCAACCGCTTATAAGTTCCCCATTTGCCGAATGCGAGGATGCGGTGCTCGGGATTTCCGCGGCGCGAAAAGTCGGGATATTCCGGGCGCGCGGAGAATATTCCATGTCGTCTGACAAATACCGAGCCGCGATTATATTTTTCGCGCAGAATTTTGCGGTAGGCCGGCAACATTACCGAAACCGAGTTAGCCAGCAAAAGAAGTTGCGTCGCCAGGAAACCGCCCACACGATAAAAAATAGGAAAGCGCACGCCGGCGTCTTTCAGGTCCACCGTTTCCATCAGTTGATGGAGCGTCACATGCGTGTGAAAGCCTTGTAAGCGCGTCAGGGCTGGAATTGCAATTCCAGTGAATGCAGGCAGCGGCGTGCCTCCGAAACTGGCGAACCCTACATTAAACCAAACCAGATCGGGGTTAATGTCGCGTATCACGCGAAGCAGGCGGCGAGGATTATGCAGGCTGTTGAATGCCCAGCAGCGGATAACGTTGAACCCATCCAATTCCGGCTGCGCGGGAGCGAAATCATCAGCCAGAACTGTCAGCTCGATTTCAGGATTCTGCTGAAGTTCGCGTGCGATATGAAATCCGTATTCGTTGAGGGCTTCCCGGCTCGGCGGGAACGCTGTCACCAGGCAGATCTTCATCGCTGCCCGGACCCGAAGATGGCGTAACGAGATAATTTTCCCAGCAGCGAGAAATAGTGCAAGGCCACCTTGAAATCCGCTTTACTTTTTCCCGACTGGCGGGTGGCGAACTGAAAGGGTACCTCGACGGCACTTTGAATGCGGCCCTTGACCAGTATTTCAAGCAGGATCTTGAAGCCCTGCGGCTGAAGATCGATGCCGTCGATACAGGAGCGGCGCACGACGAAGAAGCCGGACATAGGATCCTTGATGCGAACATTCTTGCGCTGCAAGGGCGCGGTCGCGAGCGTACTGGCGCGCGAAATCCAAAGGCGCGCCTTGCTCCATTCGCCAACACTATCTTTGTTTCCGGTAGCGTAACGGCTGGCTATCGCAATGTCTTTACCTCCCGATACTGCGGCCAGCAGTTCCGGCAAAACCTCTGGGGGATGTTGCAAGTCGGCATCGATCACACCCAGTAGCGAAGCGTCAGTATTTGCCCAACCGTGGATCACAGCACCGGCCAAGCCCCGCTGACCCTTTCGCACTAAAACACGCACGCGCGCATCTTCTTTTGCAATGGTGCGAACTGCATCCGCGGTGCCGTCGGTGCTGTCGTCGTCCACCACAATCAATTCGAAATCAATACCTGTGGGATCAAGCGCTGCTCTCAAACGATTTAGCAAAGTGGGCATATTTCCCGCTTCGTTGAGTGTGGGTATGACGACGCCAAGTTTGGGTTTTGCAGCCAGTTCAGCCATCCAGTTAGTCCTCGTACCCTGATTCGATGAACAAAATCATAAATATGTTGTTTGATTGTAATAGCTTAGCGGCTAATCGCCCACCGACCTTTTCCCGCAAAAAATTGCGGAAATTGGAGAATTTTCCTATTCCATCCCCAAAGCTCGCACCCCGACTTCGCCGGGTTCATTTACCGATTGCATCTGAAGTGCCATACAGGTCTTCAGCGCTGCTTTTATTGCGATGTGAACCTCGGTTTGGGAGAGCGGGCCAATCAGGGTTAAGCCCGCGATATCTTTTAGCCGCAAGTAGGAATTGCGATATTTGTGCATGAACTCCAGGGGATATTCCGGCTTGCGTGTCCTCGCCGCTTCCGGAATTGCGTCAAGCAGATAAGCAATGTCAGGCTTAGGGGCAATCCACAACAGCAATCGAGCGTAAGCACGTGCAATGCGGCGGTGCAGCGGAAGAGTGGCCAACTGATCATATATGTAGCGATCAAACACAATGGCACCCGCGTCGTTTCGTCGTGCCCGATTGACGACTCGTCGCAAATTAATAGCGTCCGTGAGGAACAATACAGAGCGGGCGATGGTGAGATACCATTTCTGGGTGTTTTTGTCGTTGCGATTAGCGGGCTTGCCGGGCGCCCCTACTGCGCCGTCGCTATGCAGAAATTTGTGACTGAAACCGGCCCTCAAGCTGGGGAAGGCGACCACATCATCCCAAAAGGCCAGCCGTGTAAGAGTCAAGCCCTCAGCGGGAAGATACTGGCACAGATTTTCGATTTGCGTGCTCTTGCCGGCCCCGTCGATTCCCGAAAAACTGATTAGGAGTTGGCACTTCGACTTCTGATTTGGTACATCCCGTTCGTCGGCAGTGTTCATGGTTGACTCGTGGACAAATCGGAATCTTAATGGCTGCCTGGAACTCGCGCAGGACTGGAAAGTGACAATGCCGCTACTGTGCCTACCGCCGCTCCGATTCCGACAATCAGTCCCGTTTTTATCAGGAATGAGCGGATCTGGCGTTGCTTAGGAGGCGCCACCGCCGCGCCCGCGGGTCGGGATACAGCATTTCCGGTTACGGGCACCGAGGGCGCAGCCGCCGTCCCACTGGGTGCTTGAGTCTCCCCAGCAGAAGGAGCCGTGGCAGGCGGGGGTTGTTGCGCCGTTCCGGTTGCACTGGGATTCTCTGGCAGCTCGCTACTAGGCCCATTTGGGTTCGGAGGGGGAAGAGGAGGATTAGCCGGAGCCTGCTGGGCAAATGTGCTTAAGGAAGTGCAGAGGCTGAGAGTACAGACAATAACTAAATTCAGCCAAGGCCTTGCTGCGAACCGATTCATCCGGGCTCCTCTAGGTCATTAAGATCAGAGAATTATTACGCAGCTAACGGCTGAGGCTCCTCTGTTTGTACCTGTTCGTCCACTTCTTCCATGGACACATGCGCCGGGACAATCCGTATGGTTGCGGTGTCTTCCGAGATGCGCGGGAACATTTCCAAAATTCGATCCATACGTGTCATTTCCAGTATAGTCGCCGCTTCGGGAGAAATGTCGCCAATTTGGACGGCGCCATCTTCCCGCGCTACTTTGACCATGCATTGCAGGAGCATTTCCAACCCGCGCGCGTCAATCTGCTTGACGCTGGAGAAGTCGACAATCAGGCAGGGCTGATCGTTACTCAGCGCGCGTTCGAGTTCTCTGTTAAGCGACTCTGCTTCCGCCGCGTTAAAGTGCTCCGGTAATCGGACTAACAATGCTGATTGACTTTCCATGACACCTTTCCCTCGGGGGATTAATCACAAAATTACACAACATTCCTGCTAGTACAGATGCGCATCAACTTGATTTAGATCACTATTTCGCCGGTTAAAAAAACTTCTTTCGCCCATTAATTTTGTCAATACACTTCTTGATCGCTTGCTTCCGAGCATATTGCGATCGCTGATTTCCACTTCGACATTGCGATTCAGGTGAAACAGCTTGTTGGAATCCACAATCGAGTGGACAATATTCAACCCAATACCCAAATACGTTCCAGGTAGAACGGAAGAATCCGTTACGCTCGTCCCGAAGTCGACTTCGCAGTCGCGTTCGATCGTGCTGGCGCCATGAATATGGCACGAACCCTTGATGACCGAATTACGGCCGATATAAGCGGGAGCGGAAATCCGCGCGGTGGGGTCGATGCGGGCGCCTTCGCCCAGCCAAATCCCCGGGCTGACTTCCTTCCCAACAGGAACTATCGCGTTGCGTCCCGTCAGCCCGTCATGCGCGAGACGGCGAAAATCTTGGGGCTCTCGCAGCCGGTTGCTGTATCCGCTAAATGGAAAACGTCTGTGGTAAGGGATTAAAGCGCTCAGACGCCCGCGATACGATCCCTTCTCCCCTCGTAGATGGTTTGCATCAACGGCGGCAACATCGTATGCGCTCTTCTGACCAAACACCTGGGTAAGAACGCTTTCACTCTCGCGATGAAATGTGATCAATTGGGTAAAATCGATTTCCAGATAACTGCCGAGTCGAATCAGAACCAAACTCCGAACGCCTTGATCGAGATTGTCCGCAACAGCCGATTCCCATTCGGAAAAAAACTTGCCCGCCGCCGGTTGGCGAGATGGAAAAAGACTGTCACATCCTGAATCTTCAAATAAAACACTTGGCGACTGAATTCCAGAAAGACGCAAAGACTCTAATGTCCGATTCAACAGGTTTGCACCAAGAATTTCGTGGCAGGCAAGAGGACGGCCCCCCAGCGGCTGAGAAAGATACGGCACTCTCGCGCCGCTTTCAGCCTGTGCGTTTCCTGCTACCGTGATGATGGCCCCGATTTCCAATTTATCCCCCAAAAGAGTTCATTCCTGCTAACACATTCGTTATGCGCTTGTTGCGACTAAACCAGGCAAAACCGGCAGCATTGCGCCTGGTTGAACAGGCAAGCGGTCAATAATCGCCGCTCCGTCCCAAGTCTCAGCCAGATTTTTCGAAGCCGTAGTCGGCGCGTCGGTGGACATCGGTTGGACAGTCGCAGTTTTTTCGACCTTCGCGTGTCCGAGCAGTTCCCGAATCCGCAGCTTCGCCTTATGCAATTGGGATTTGGAATTTCCCACCGAGCAATCCAACAGTTGCGCGATTTCCTGATGCTCGTAGCCTTCGACCTCGTGCAACAGAAAAATTGTGCGGTAACCGTCCGGCAGTTCTTTAATCGCACGGGTAAGGGCAATTCGGTCAACGGAGCCAGACAGCCGATCGTCTTTGCCGCCGTACTCGCGGCGAACCAGCTTCGCGTCCTGGCTGCACGGTTCGTCGAGCGAAACCTGCTTCAGCGCCTTCTTGCGGAAGTGCATTAGAACGGTGTTCACCGCAATCCGGTAAAGCCATGTAGACAGGGCAGAGTCGCCGCGGAAAGTATCAAGTTTCCGGAAAACCTGCATGAACGCGTCCTGCATGAGGTCTTCGGCTTCAGCGGTGTTGTTGGTCATTCTCAAGCACACGGAATAAATTCGGGCCTTGTGGGCATAAAATAAGGAGGCAAAAGCGTCCGTATCACCTTGCTGGGCACGCTTCACTAGATCGAGATCCGTTTCCGTTCGGGCCATCATTATCTGCTCACTGCTCACTTGGTTCTCCTTTCGAACCTGTTTCGCGACGGTGATTGGGGGAGGATTTCCGCTCGCATTTGCAGACTAGTGGGATCTGGGCTTAGGGTCTATCCGGTGCACTCTGTAGGGGTTTCGATATGTTGCTGTACCGAAAGTGGCCCAAGGGTTGCCCCATGGCTGCATTAAATTGCACGCACAAAAGCCATATTGGCGCTTTAGCCGGAGAAAGAGTGCATTTAACGGTCGAACCTCGGAGTTAATGGGAGAACAACGGCAAACAAAAGCTCCAGGGCGGAGCTAAACCGGCATAAGTCGGCAATCACCCGTGCCAGCAGGCCAGTTGCGGAACGGGTCGCGAAAATTACTCGAGGCCGGCTTGCACGACGTGAACGATGTTATTTCTTACGGCGTACAGAACCAAGTCACTCACGGAATGCAGCTGCAATTTCCGCATGATATTGGAACGATGAGTTTCCGCGGTCTTTACGCTTAGTCCAAGTGCAACGGCGACTTCTTTTGTGCTTTTGCCCTCAGCCAGCAACTGCACGATCTCGCGTTCCCGCGGAGTCAGGCGGTTCTTGCTGATGGCAGCCGGCGCTGCCTGCGTCCCGCCCTTCAAATATCCCTCTAAAACCATGGCGGCAACTTTGGACGTGAAATAAGTCTTATCCCTGCGCAGCGCTTCGACAGCTGCAACTAAATCGCGCGCTGCATCCGACTTTAGAAGAAATCCCCGCGCCCCTGCGTTCAAAACATCACGTACAACCTGGTCTGAATCGTGCAGGGTCAGGATAAGAACTCTGGCATGCGGAGTAGTCTTGAGGATTTGGCGCGTGGCCTCCAGGCCGTTGAGACTGGGCATGCCGATATCCAAAATAATGACGTCGGGCCGCAATTGTTGGGCTTTGTCCACGGCCTCGCGGCCATCAGCGGCCTCGCCACAAACTTGCCAATCGGTTTGTGCTTGCAGCAGCGCGATCAATCCCTTGCGCACAACTTCGTGGTCATCAGCTATGAGGATCCTGAACAATGCCACACTTACCTCCTGACAGGCGGAAATCATGCCGCGAAAAGCCGATTAGCTATTTTAGTCTATTTCCAGTTCGGATATCTTTTATTCGCTACCGCCCGACATTAACAATGATTTGCCGCCGTCTCGCTTGCATTTCTCCCAGCGGGCGAAGTTAATTCTCTCCCCTGTTGGATAAGTTTTAATCCTTGCATCGGGTCCAGCACCAGCGTCATTGTGCTAGAGCAATTCCCGCAAAGCCAAAACTGCGCGGTTTCTCTTTGTTCGCTTTCTTCGGACCACATCGTCCGCGGACATGGAGATGGCAACTATTTCAAACTGAAAAATCCGGCCCTCAGTGAACGAGTGGAGACGAGTCCGGCAATTTTCATTCGCGCAGTGCGGAGTCATGCCGCCACCAAAGTACATGGAACAGCTGAATAATCCAATACAGTGACGACTGTATTGCAATTCAGCGACTGGGTGCCACTGTTAAAGGATGAGCTTCGATGCGCCCTCTCAGACCGCGGCCGCAATCTCCTGGCCTCGCGTTCCCCGGAACCTCTCCATTCCATTCCTCCGCGATGCCGCAAAACACTGCCAGGCATGTGATCTTTGGAAGACCGCTACCCAGACCGTCTTTGGCGAAGGCAGCGCGTCGGCGAAAATCATTCTGGTTGGCGAGCAGCCCGGAGATTATGAAGATATTGCCGGAAAGCCATTCATCGGTCCCGCAGGTAAATTGTTGGACCAGATTCTTGCGGAAGCCGGGATCGGCCGTTCTTTAACCTACGTTACCAATGTGGTTAAACACTTCAAGTGGACGCCCGACGCCCGCGGCAAACGGCGAATTCATAAAAAACCGAACTATTCGGAAATCAGTGCCTGCCGCCAATGGCTGGATGGCGAGATCGCGGCATTGAAACCGGAAATCCTCGTGTGTATGGGAGCCACCGCAAGCACAGGCCCTACTGGGCAAGGATTTCAGCGTGACTCGCGAGCGCGGCAAGTTTGTGAAATCGCCTCTCGCGCCGCTGGTTATGGCGACGTTTCATCCATCGTCTATTTTGCGCGCGCCGGACGACGAAGCGCGTCGAGCCCAAAAGCAGGCGATGATTAGGGATTTCAAAACAATTGCCACGAGGCTCAAGAAATTAGCGGTGCCGGCATAATCTTCTATCTCGATATGCGCTACAGCATTTCCAGCAGAGATTACATAGTGTTTGGGATGTACCGCTGCCCTGCGATGGCAATAGAGTCCAACTGAGGATAAAACGTGACTTTCATTTGGTGCGGTCCCTCCGATAAAGATAGTGAAGGGAACCCCGATGTTTTCCCGGTTCCTCCAACTCATGAGCCTGAACCGGACGATCCTGATCCAGACGACGAGACTCAGGAATTGGTAAGGCCGGTAAAAACATAGTTTTTCACCCGGGCGGATTCCCCTATGCGGTTCAACCTTAAATCGGTTGCGGTGCTGGGTGCCGGAATAGCGGGTACGGGCGCGATTGGGTCCGTTCTTGCTATTGTCGCCGCCAAGAAAATCTGGGACCGGTTGCGGACCGGCGGCTACACCCTCTCTGGCAAGACAGTGGTAATCACTGGAGGATCGCGCGGATTAGGACTTGCTCTGGCGCGTCGATTTGCTGACGAAAATGCGAAAGTTGCAATTCTGGCCCGAGACAAGCAGACGCTGGAGCGTGCCCGCGTCAAACTCAGCCGGCGCAATACGAAAATCATGGCGGTGCCGTGCGACGTAACCGACAGGGGTCAACTCGAGGCTGCATTAGAACGCGTGCGTCATCATTTCGGCTCAATCGATGTGCTCGTCAATAATGCGGGCCTGATTGCTGTGGGCCCCATGGAAAGCATGACGTTGCGTGATTACAGCGACTCCCTCAATTTGCATTTCTGGGCGCCATTGCATGCGGCTCTCGCGGTAATGCCCGAAATGCGGAGGCACAAAGAAGGACGCATAGTGAATATTTCCTCCATCGGAGGAAAAATCAGCGTGCCTCATCTTCTTCCATACAGCGCCGGCAAGTTCGCGCTTTCGGGCTTTTCTGAAGGCTTGCGAAGCGAGGTGGCAAAAGATGGAATTCGCGTGACTTCCGTCTATCCCGGATTGATGCGAACCGGAAGTCCGCGCAATGCCACGTTCAAAAGCAAGCATCGTTCGGAGTATGCATGGTTCAGTGTGAGTGATTCTCTGCCGGGCCTTTCTATCGGCGCCGATCGCGCCGCAAGGAAAATTGTGACGGCGTGCAAGCGAGGAGACTCACATTTAATTGTCTCGCTGCCCGCGAAAGTGGCAATCAAGCTCAATCACCTTCTTCCGGCTACCTCATCATCGGTATTGTCCGCGGTGAATCGCGTTCTGCCGGGACCGGGAGGAATCGGCAAGAGAAGCCGGAAGGGCGAACAAAGTAAATCCTGGATTTCACCCTCGTGGCTCACCGCTCTGGACGAATTGGCGGCACGCAGGAATAACGAGGCGGTTGTTTAATTTACGAGAATTGATTTGGACCGGCACGGTCCGGAAGCGAGTAGGCATGACAATCATCACCAGCAGTAAAAATTATGCGCATCCAGAACTCTCACGGTCGTCGGATTCGTCGAAACTTATTACCGCGGCATCGGTCTTGGGTGGAACTGCGCTTGCGGCCTACGGCATTACGCGACGCAGTTGGGGAGGCGCCGCCCTTGCCGTCGCCGGCGCGGGACTGGCACTCTACGGCGTTAACGACGCACGAAAACCTTATAGCGGAAAAGTCCGCGTAGGCTACACAATCGGTAAATCTCCGGAGGAAGTCTATGCCTATGTGCGGAATTCTGAGCACTGGCCGAAATTTCTCCAGGGATTGGCAATGGAATCATCCGGAAACGATTCGCTGAAACTGACTTTTGGCGAAGCTGCCGGATTCAAAGTGGTTTCAGAAGCGGAAATCACCGACGAAGAATCCGGCAAATTTATCGCGTGGAGTTCCGCCGCAGGCCCGGTGCAACATCGTGGAGTTGTGCACTTCAATCCCGCACCCGGTAAACGCGGAACCGAAATTTCCGTGGCTTTTGAATTCAAAGCGCCCGCCGGTCCGGTAGCCAGAGCAGTTGCCATGTTTGTCGGTTGGGATCCAGAACAATTAGTGCGCGAGAGCTTGCGCCATCTGAAAGAGCTATTGGAGGCTGGCGAAATTCCAACCGCCAGCGGACAACCGGTCGGCTCCAGAGGATTCAGAGGGGCAGCCTTACGGGTTCTGTATCGCGAAACCCCTGCGGAGGACGCCACGAAAACCCGCATGGCCGGAGACTAACTTTTTAACAGGAATTATTGGAGGATTTGTGAAAGCACTTTGTTGGCAAGGCAAGACGGATGTTCGAGTTGAAACGGTGGACGATCCGAAGATCCTGAATCCACGCGATGCAATCGTGAAGATTACGCGCACGGCCATCTGCGGTTCCGATCTTCATCTCTACGATGGCTACATCCCGACCATGGAACCCGGCGACATTCTGGGTCATGAGTTCATGGGAGAAGTAGTGGAAGTAGGCCCTGAAGTAAAAAATCTTAGGTCCGGCGATCGGGTCGTAGTTCCGTTCACTATCGCGTGCGGTAATTGTTATTACTGCAAGCACGATCTTTGGTCCCTATGCGATAACTCGAATCCCAATGCCTGGATTGCGGAGAAGATGTACGGGTTTTCGGGCTCGGGACTGTTTGGCTATTCGCACATGCTTGGGGGATATGCCGGCGGCCAGGCGCAATACGCGCGCGTGCCGTTCGCTGATGTTGGTCCAATCAAGATTTCCAGCGATTTGCGGGATGAACAAGTATTGTTCCTTTCCGATATTTTTCCGACCGGCTACATGGCCGCGGAAAATTGCGACATCACTCCCGGCGACGTAATCGCGATCTGGGGATGCGGTCCGGTCGGCCAGTTCGCCATAAGAAGCGCTTTTCTTTTGGGAGCGGAAAAAGTAATTGCGATAGATCGTTTTCCGGAGCGACTGAGCATGGCACGGGACGCCGGCGCCGAGATACTCAATTATTCAGAGACTGATGACATCGTGGAAGAACTGAAATGGAAAACTGGCGGCCGGGGACCAGATGCTTGCATCGACGCCGTTGGCATGGAAGCGCACGGCCACGGACTTGCGGCAGCTTACGACAACACGAAGCAGGCGATGCGCGTTTCGTTCGATCGTCCCAACGTGTTGCGACAAGCGATTCAGGCTTGCTGCAAAGGCGGAGTGGTTTCGATTCCCGGCGTGTATGGCGGATTTCTGGACAAAGTGCCGTTTGGCGCAAGCTTTGGGAAAGCATTGACAATGAAAATGGGACAAACCCACGTCCATCGCTACCTGCAACCGTTGCTCAATCGAATTCAGAATGGGGAAATCGATCCATCATTTGTCGTGACTCATCGCATGAGTCTCGAGGAAGCTCCACAGGCCTATAAAACCTTCCGCGACAAACAGCAACACTGCATAAAGGTGGTGCTCGACCCCTGGGACGAAACGAAAGCTGCTTAACCCCTCCCTATGTATCATTGACATCCGGGCGCGAGACTTTTATCTTTCGCGCACCGGATCTCGATGAACATCGTTAAAGCAACTCGCAAATTCGAGAAATGGCTGTCCGACCAGATCATGCTGGTGCGGCCAGACATTCTGCTGAAGCATCGCCGGATGCGCGAGGCTGCCTTTCCTTTTTTTCGCGCAACTTTTTGCCGCTGGATGCAACTTTGGCCGGAAGTTTGTCCCGAGTTGTCTAAAGCTCCGCGAGTTCTAGCGGTTGGCGACCTTCATATCGAAAATTTTGGCACCTGGCGTGATGTTGAGGGCCGCCTCATTTGGGGCGTGAATGATTTTGACGAAGCCGCCCCCTTGCCTTACACGATTGATTTGGTTCGATTGGCGAGCAGCGCTTTATTGGCGACGGAAGGCGGCCATTTCGGACTGTCTACCAAAAACGCTTGCGAAACGCTCGTGGAGGGCTACGGCAAATGCCTTGCGGCGGGCGGACAGCCATTTGTGCTCTCCGAAAACAATATCTGGTTGCGAGATATCGCAACGGTGGAATCGCGCGACCCGGTGCACTTCTGGGCCAGGATGGACTCGCTTCGCACTATTCGCCACCGAATTCCATCCGCCGCCCGCGCCGCACTCGACGACGCAATGCCGGAGCCGGGTCTTCAATACCGCATATGCCGTCGCGTTGCCGGACTGGGCAATCTGGGACACGTGCGGTTGGTTGGAATCGCCGACTTTCGAGGCGGAAGAGTCGCGCGTGAAGTCAAATCTTTGGTTCCGTCCTCGGTTTACTGGGCCGACAAGGACGACGGGTCGTCCGAAATCCACTATGGGGCAATTGTTAGCCGAGCCGTTCGCAGTCCCGATCCATTTTTACGTTTGAACAAAAATTGGGTTGCGCGCCGGCTCGCGCCCTTTTGCTCTCGCATTGAGTTGGATGTTTTATCGGCAGGCCGCGACGAAGAACAACTGCTATATGCCATGGGGTGGGAAACTGCCAATATTCATTTGGGAAGCCGCAAGTCGATTAAGAGCGTGCGCCAACATTTAGATAAATTAAAAGCGAACTGGCTCCCCGCCGCGGCGAAAGATATGGCCGACGCTATCAAGCACGATTGGCATGTATGGAAAAAAGAAACCGCCAACGCCCCATAGCTAATAACGCTCAATGATTAATCTTAATAAGGACACGCTACGGCCATACCGTCCGCAAATTCCTGAGATTCCGATTCTTCCATTCCCAGACCTCGCATCAACTCATCGACCATAGTCGCAAGGAATTGCGGATTTTCTCCCAGAATCTCTACGATGCTTTCGCGATGCACAGACAGTTCGCCCAATTGGCGCGGTTAATCCCGCGATCAGTCGTGGTTAGCCGCGGAATTTCCCTGCATGTTAGTCCGGCAACCGTTTGTACTGCGGGAAATGGATACTTGAGGCTGCTGGTTTTCATCCAGTGAACGATA
>Ga0182015_10004538_pt1 | contig 14874 bp, 13 predicted proteins | sample 712P3MmetaG_FD_120478 | JGI IMG/M metagenome (GOLD analysis project Ga0182015, IMG submission 120478) | Permafrost microbial communities from Stordalen Mire, Sweden - 712P3M metaG | ecosystem: Environmental > Terrestrial > Soil > Wetlands > Permafrost | place: Sweden: Stordalen | collected...
CACGATGCGTTTATCGTATTTTTGCGTCCCACAGATGCGCTGATGCTCCCGCCGACAATCCACGTTCCCGACAACGTTCCCGAGTCGACTCCATCCCAACTATGAACGCTCGCGTTTTTTTCTGGTCCCTCACCTCCGCGCTTGCCGGGTTTCTTTTCGGCTTTGACACGGTCGTCATCTCCGGCGCGGAGAAAACGATTCAGTCGCTCTGGGGGCTGAGTCCGCAACTGCATGGCGTTGCCATGGCCTCCGCTCTCTACGGCACCGTCGTCGGTTCGCTCATTGGCGGTTGGCCCGCCGACCGCTTCGGCCGCAAAGCCACGCTGCTCTGGATTGGTGTTTTCTATTTTGTGGGCGCGGTCGGTTCGGGGCTTGCTCCCAACGTCACTACTTTCATCGCCGCCCGCGTCATCGGAGGTCTCGGCATCGGCATCTCCACCGTAGTCGCGCCGATGTATATCTCGGAGATCGCGCCGGCGAAATATCGCGGCCGATTGGCGGGGATGTTTCAGTTCAATATTGTCTTCGGCATCCTCATCGCTTTCGTGTCGAACGCGCTGCTCGCAGGCATCGGCGAAAATGCCTGGCGCTGGATGCTCGGCGTCGCGGCGTTTCCATCAGTCCTCTACGCGCTGCTCTGCTTTGGCATCCCCGAGAGCCCGCGCTGGCTGCTCGGCAGGGGTCGTGATCGCGAGCGCGGTATAGAGGTTCTGCAACGCATTGAGCCCGAAGTATCGCGAGCCAAAATCGAAACCGAAGCGGACGCGATTATTTCTGCGTCCACCTCCGCCTCGGCTTCCGCCGGAAAAACGTCGTCGGGAAAATTCTGGACCGCGCGTCTGCGCAAACCGATTCTGCTGGCGATTCTGATTGCTTTCTTCAACCAGCTTTCCGGCGTGAATGCCATTCTCTACTTTGCGCCGCGCATCTTCGAACTCAGCGGACTTGCCGCCAAAGCTGCGTTGCTGCAATCGGTCGGCATCGGCGTTACCAATCTGGTCTTCACCTTCGTGGGACTCTGGCTCATCGACCGCCTCGGCCGCCGCACTCTTCTCTACATTGGCTCGTTCGGATACATCGTTTCGCTGGGCCTTGTCGCCTGGGCGTTTTTCTCCAATCATCTTTCCATTGTGCCCGTTTGCATCTTCGCCTTCATCGCCGCGCACGCTGTCGGCCAGGGAGCGGTCATCTGGGTGTTCATCTCCGAAATCTTTCCCAACCGGCAGCGCGCCGAAGGTCAAGCGTTAGGTTGCTTCACGCACTGGATTTTCGCCGCCTTGATTACGACATTCTTCCCGAAGATGGTCAGCACCTTCCAACCCGGCTACATTTTCTTGTTCTTCGCCGGAATGATGGTTTTGCAACTGATCTGGGTGAAAACGATGGTTCCGGAAACGAAGGGCGTGCCGCTGGAACAAATTCAGAAGCAACTCGGAATTGGATAGGGATTCCCGAACTGCCGCCCGTCGGTCGCAACTTCGAGAGCAACTTGAGCGATTACTTTTGCAACATCGCGATCACGGTGCGTGACTATGACCCCAGTTTAAGCAGCGCTTTCCGAAACCTGTTGTGCCTCTGCGTGAGGCGAAGAAAACGCATTTCGTTGGCCTTGGACTTGCTGCGAATGATCTCAGCCATCTCATCCTTTTCATCGCGCGTCCAGGAGCGGAGATCGGGAACCAAATTGAGCACCAGAGCAAAATTCTCGAAGCTCAGGCGTTCAGAAGCTGTCAGCAAACCCACGTTCAGACCAAGAACCCGAGCCACAGTGCGCCGCGAGTGGTCGCGCAACCGCTCGCCGTCCCCACCAAATTCTTGCGCCATCCGGCGATTCACGCGAAGGCCGATGTTTCGTGTAGAAAACGAATCCCATGCCCCGACTTCGCTTCCGGGCGATTCATAAAAAACGTGCCCCGCTGCCAAGCGCTTCAGCGTGCGGGCCGGAGTCCGGTACTTCGCATCCGCCGCAATCTTCTTTTCTTCGCGCGCCACCAACTCGCGCAGCTCAGGCCGCCCCGGGCGAAACCCGAGCTTCCGGTAAAACCAGAACGCTCCCGACGCAATCGCCTCATCATTGTCATGTCCCAACTGATACGGATAGACCGACACGCACGTCGTTCCCATGCGATGACATAACGAGCGCAATACCTGCGCGTAAATCCATCCCGCTTCGCCGCCGCGGAACGTATAAAACGTGTTGAAGCCAACCTCCATCCACTCGCAGATTCCGATGGCTTCGATGTAGTTGATGGGGACGCCATTCTTCAGCGTCAATCCCGCGACATAGGAGCGCAGGGGCAAACGGCGCTCTGGAGGCAGGTTCCAGAGATAAATCGAAACTCCGCGGCCCGCTTCAACCCGCACAACCGATGCCGGATCGCCCAGCGTAGTGCCATACAGCTCGCGATAGCGTACCAGCATGACCTCGCGGATCGTTTCTATAACCTCGTAACCTTGCCGAGGCGAGAGCTTGGTCATGTGCACCGGAGGCCGCGCCAGTTCGTCGGCCAGCGATACCTCGCTGCGGCTGATCAGCGGCGCATCGTGATAAAAAATGTCGCGAACCGGCTTCCAGTTTCGCGTGCGCGTGATCGCGCAGTTCCCAAGATTCCAGCGCAGCGGCACGCGCAAAGATTCGTAGAGCTCAGCTTTCTGCGTCGGTGTCAGCGGCAGTTGTTGGAAGCGCTCGATCAGCCACGATGCACGGGTTTTATTTTTTCCGCTCGCCGCCTCCAGCCATCGCCGCCAGGGCGTGTCGGCTTCGACGTACGCGTCGTCTTCAAGCAAAGGCATGAGGCGCGGCCCGGTCGTGCCCAACTCTCGCCCGGGCTCGTAATTCTCCCAGGCGATCTCTACCTTCCCAGAGGTGCGCCCGACAAGCCAGCGCGCCACGTCGAAGCTGAGCGTGTCTTCCATCCGCGTGCCTGCGATACCGGAAAACTCGAAAGTATCGAAGGCGTCCATGTCAGCACCCATCTTATGTAACGCTTGAACTTTCTTGTGGAAACGATTAAGAATGCGCTCCGTGGCGCGAACCGCGCTGGGGCCTTGCGGAAACGCGCGAAAAAAAAGCAACGCCTCGTGGAAGCGGATGAGGGAAGAGGGATCGGGAAACCGCGCGATGGCAAGGCGTTTCAGCAGCTTGACGACGTGTGCGGCCTCGCGGCGACCGAAGCGATAGCGGGAGGCTTCGAGTTGGGAGAGCAGGCGGTCGAGCGCAGTGGCGGGCATCATTGATTGTTAAAGGCGGTGATTCTTGTTCGCGATGAATCTTGATAGAGATTCCTGATAAGGCTATCTCATTTGGGGGGTCTTTGATTTGGGGATCTTGGACGTCGCGTCGGCAAAAGCAGGGTCCACGGGGGACAGAGGCGATCGCAGAGGCGACAGGGAAGTCGCGGTCCGGCCCATGCTATAATCTCCCTTCGCCTGAATGTTTTACGTCGAGGCTGATGCAGTGATTTCCTCCGCGGGCGGAATCCGAACTTCCGAGAAAGTTCCGAGAATAAGCGCCATTCAAGTTCTCGTTTTAGAGAGAAACGACACGAGGTACAGCTATGTCCGGCCATTCCAAATGGGCAACAATCAAGCATAAGAAGGGCGCGCTCGATGCCAAGCGCGGCAAGATCTTCACCCGCCTCATCAAAGAAATCGCCATGGCCGCCAAATCGGGCGGCGACCCTGACATGAATCCGCGCCTGCGCACCGCCATCCTCGCAGCCAAGGCCGAGAACATGCCGGCCGACAACATCAAGCGCGCCATCCAGCGCGGCACTGGAGAACTGCCCGGCCTGACCTACGAAGAGTTTGTACTCGAAGGTTACGGACCTGGTGGCGTCGCACTACTCGCGGAAATTTCCACCGACAATCGCAATCGGACGGTGAGCGAAATCCGCCACGTGTTCGGGAAGAACAATGGCAACATGGCTGCAGCGGGCTCGGTTTCGTACATGTTTCACAAGAAGGGCGACATCATCATCCCGAAGGCGGCGGCGAAGGTGGACGATCTGATGAACATCATCATCGACGCGGGCGGCGAGGATGAGCCGATTGACGATGGCGAGAATTGGGAAATTCTGACTGCGCCTTCCATTTACGAAAGCATGCTAGAGGCCGTAAAGAAGGCTGGCATCACGCCTGCTTCGTCGAGCGTGAGTATGGTTCCGGATACCTACATCAAACTGGAAGGGCAGCAGGCAACGCAGATGATTCGCCTGATGGAAGCGCTCGAAGATAACGACGACGTGCAGAACGTGCATGCCAACTTCGATATCGACGAGAAGCTGCTGGAAGAAGTGGCGGGCTAGTTTCACTACGGCTTCGCTGCAAATCCGCAAATCCAGGCTGTAGAGACGGGCTTGCCCCGTCTCCGAACTTCACCAAGATGGTTTGTTCTTCGCCGAACTTTGGGCGCACTTTGGGGGCCTCACTTTTCAACACCCCTGAGGAAAAGTTTGTGGAAAACTGGCGCCTTACTCTTGTAACCTTCTGTTAACGAATCGCTTCAACATTCTGCACTGCATCGGGTGCTTGCTGTATTGTGTTCTCCGCGCAGAAACCTCTCCGTGAAGACACGTCTCGACAAATTGCTGGTGGAACGTGGCCTGACGCCGTCGCGTGAGCGAGCGCAGGCGCTCATTCTGGCAGGGAAAGTTCTTGTCAATGAGCAGAAGATCGAGAAGGCGGGTGCTTCGATCGACTCCAGTTGCACTCTGCGCCTGCTGGGAGAAGACCTGCGCTACGTCAGCCGTGGTGGCCTCAAGTTAGAGCGCGCTCTCGAGCACTGGCGAATCGACCTGAAGGGCAAAACCTGCCTCGACATTGGCGCATCGACCGGGGGTTTTACCGACTGCATGTTGCAGAACGGCGCCGCGCGAGTGATCGCCGTCGATACCGGCTATGGTCAAATGGACTTCCGATTGCGCGGCGAACCGCGCGTCAGGCTACTGGAAAAAACCAACGCGCGTTATCTTCGGGCTGGCGACCTCGCAACCGACGGGCCCGGGAAAAGCACGCCCATCGATTTTATTGCTATGGATGTTTCTTTCATCTCCGCGACACTCGTCTTGCCGGCGGTGATTCGAGCCGTATCGGCAACGCCTGTCGACTCCGCGATCGACTTCGCAATCTCTCGCCAGATTGTCGTGCTGGTAAAACCGCAATTCGAAGCTGGCAGGGAACTGGTGGGAAAGGGCGGAATCGTGCGCGACGAGTCAACCCAACAGATGGCCGTAGCCAAGGTAGAAGTCGCGCTGATCGCGCTCGGCGGCACACGCACCGAATGGATCGAATCTCCCATTCTGGGCGGGGAAGGCAATCGCGAATTCCTGCTCCATGCTGACTTAAAGCCGGGCGCAATCGGATGATTCTGTACAATCGAAAGTCCGGTGTCCGAGAGAGATATCACGGGCTCCAATCTCAAGTTGATGAAGTAGTTCGAAGAAGTCGTCCGAAGAAGTAGTCTGAAACCAATGTCCACATCTGCTCCAACGCGTCAGAAAATTGTTGCCATTGTTTCGAAGCCGGGACGTCCCGAGTTGTCGGGAGTGCTGCCGGCTCTCGAAAAGTGGCTACAGCAGCACAACTACACCGTCGTGATGGACGAAGAAAGCTCCGCTTACTTCTCTCCGGCGGAAGTGCTGCCGCGAAACGGCTTGGCGGAACGAATGCCGGACCTTGCTCTGGTGCTCGGCGGCGATGGCACACTGCTCTCGGCAACGCGGGCGGTTGCGAAGGCCGGAACGCTGATCCTAGGCGTCAACCTGGGCACCCTCGGCTTTATGACCGAGCTGACGCTCGCCGATCTCTATCCTGCGCTTGAATCGATCGAGAAAGGGCAGTACCACATCGACAGCCGTTCGATGCTGAGCGGATCGCTGGTCCGCGACGGCGCCGTCATCGCGACACACCAGGCCTTGAACGAAGTCGTAGTGAGTAAAGGAGCCATTGCGCGGTTGAACCACTTCGAGCTCTTTGTGGATGGAGAGTTCGTTTCCAGCTACCGCGCCGACGCGCTGATCATCGCGACACCGACCGGCTCTACGGCTTATTCGCTCGGCGCGGGCGGGCCGATCCTTCACCCCGACGTAAGCGCGTTCGTCATTACGCCGGTCTCTCCTCACGGGCTGACGCATCGTCCAGTGGTGGTGCGCGACACGGTCGAAATCGAGATGCACGTCAAGACGGGGAAGGAAGAAGCCTACGTGAGCTTCGATGGGCAGATTGGGATGCCGGCGCAAGACGGCGATGTGGTGCGCTGCTGCAAGGCGCGGGAGACCGCCAGGCTGCTGCGCTTCAAGAAGACCTTCTTCGAGGTGCTGGGAACCAAGCTCAAGTGGGGCGAGCGGTGACGAGGAGCAGTTCAGAGCTTTTCTCTGCTTAGCTGGTCTTGCAGGCTCTCGCGGCGGCGGATTAGTTTCGACCTGGCCCCGTCGACCAAGACTTCTGCAGGACGGCCGCGGGTGTTGTAGTTAGAGGCCAGAACGGCTCCATAGGCGCCGGCGTCGAGGATGGCGAGCAACTCTCCTTCGTTCGCTACCGGAAGTTTTCGGTCGCGGGCAAAGAAGTCACCGGTTTCGCAGATGGGGCCGACGATGTCGGTAGTTTCCGTTTCGCGGGATCGACCGCTTACGGGGATAATTTCGTGATAGGCGCCGTAGAGAGACGGGCGCAGCAGGTCGTTCATGGCGGCATCTACGATCAGAAATCGCTTGCTGTGATTCGTCTTGCGGTAGAGCACTCGGGTCAGCAGAACGCCCGCCGGGCCTACGATGGAGCGGCCGGGTTCCAGCAGCAGATGCACATTTAATCCTCGGAGAGCTTTCAACACCGCCCTCGCGTAGGACGCGATTTGTTTTTCGAAATTGTCCTGCATTCCTTCGTAGTTGATTCCCAGGCCGCCGCCGGCGTCGACATAGCGGATGTTGTGACCTTGCTGTCGCAAACTGCCCACGAGATCGGCTGCACGATCGAGTGCGGATTGGAAAGTGGCTACGTCGGTGATCTGCGAGCCGATATGAACGCTAACTCCGGCGACTTCGAGATAAGGCGACGTCGCGGCCTCAGCGTATAGGTTTTTCGCCTCGGGGATTGGAACTCCGAATTTGTGCTGGTGAAGTCCGGTCGAGATGTACGGGTGCGTTTTGGCCGGGACGTCGGGATTGACTCGCACGGCAATCCTCGCTCGCTTCTTCAGTCGCGTGGCTGTGGCCGCCAGAAGATTCAATTCCGACGCGCTTTCGACATTGAAGAGCAGGATGCCGGAGCGCAGGGCGAGCTCCATTTCTTGCGCGGTCTTGCCTACGCCTGAAAAGACCACCTTGCTTGCGGCTTTTGGGCTGGAGCGCAAGACGCGTTCCAGTTCTCCTCCGGAGACTACGTCGAAACCTGCCCGCTCTTTCGCGATCAGGCGCAAGATGGCGAGCGTGGAATTGGCTTTTACGGAATAGCAGATGGTGTGCGGAGAGGAGTGAAACGCGGTGGCGAAGGCCTTGAGACGGGCGCGGACCATAGCCGCGGAGTAGACGTACAAGGGAGTTCCGTAGCGCCGGGCCAGGGACTCGATAGGGACGGATTCGCAGTGGAGAGCGCCTCGGGCGGTGTAGGAAAATGCGGGTGGGCGGAGGCTCATAGAGCGGGCTTCATTCTCACTTGCGCCTGCCGGAGCCGGGTTTCACTTTGATGGCGACCACGGTTTGGTCGTCGAAAGCTTCGACTCCGGCGGCGTGCTCGGTTACGGCCTTGAAGATTTCGTTAACCACGCAATCGGCCGACTTAGTGGCACAGGCGGAGACAATGGCTTCCACGCGTTCCTGGGCAAAGGAATGACCGTGACGGTTGCGTGCGTCGAGAATGCCGTCGCTGTAGAACACGAACATATCTCCGGGTTTGGCCTTGAAACTGAATTCATCGTAATCGGCCGCGTCAAATAGTCCGAGCGGGAGGCCGGTGGCCTCGATCAATTCGATTTTGCCGTCGTGACAGTAGATGGGGCGCGGCAAGCCGGAATTGGCGACGACCAGCGTGCGGGCCTCGTCATCCCAAACGGCGTAGATGATAGAGACAAACTGCGCCGCGATGCGGCGTTCGGCGAGCGAAAGATTAACGGCAGAAAGCATTTCGGCAGGACCGGGCTCGATGGGCGCGTGAGAACGCAGAATACCGCTGACGAGCGCCGCGTAGATGGCAGCAGGGGCACCTTTGCCGCTGACGTCTCCAATGGCGATGCCGAGGCGAGACAGGGAATAGGTAACAAAGTCGTAGAGATCGCCGCCAATGGCGCGGGCGGGGACGAACTTGGCGGCGACCTCAAGGTGATGCATCTTAGGAAGCGAATGCGGCAACAGGCGAAACTGGAGTTCGCGGGCAAGGGCGAGTTCGCGCTCCAGACGCTGCTCCTGGCGGGCGATTTGCTCGTAGAGGCGAGCATTTTCGATGGCGATGGCGAGCTGCGCGGCGAGCGTGGTCAGGGTGCGCTTGTGGTCCTCGGTGAAATAGTTACGGCGAGTGTGCTCGAGATCGAGCACGCCGATTACGTTTCCCTGATAGATGAGCGGAACGGCGAGTTCGGAGTGCGTGTCGGGATTGCTTTGGATGTAGATCTCGCTTTTTGACACATCGGGCACGAGGACCGCCTCTTTGCTTTGGGCGGCGTGGCCGACGACTCCGCGGCCGATGGGGATATCGTGCTTGAGATGCAGGCGCTCTTCGAAGCGCTGGGCAAAGCGGTGCTGCAGTTTTTCTCCGGAGGGGTCGACGAGAAGAATACTGAACATCTGATAGTCGATGAGACGGTTGAGGAGTTCGGCGATGCGTTTGAGCAGTTCGTCGAGGTTGAGAATCGAGGTGAGCTCGCGGGCAATTTCGTTGAGCAAGAGCAAAGTGCGCGCCTGGCGGGTGATGCGCGTGTGCAGGCGGGCATTCTCGATGCCGACGGCCATGCGGGAAGCGATCAGGGTGAGCAGGCGCTTGTGCTCTTCGGTGAAATATCCTTTTTCGCGGGCTTCGAGGTCGATCACGCCGATGAGGCGGTTCTTGACGATGAGCGGGACAGCGAGCTCGGAGTGAACGTTGGGCACGGCTTCGATATAGAGATCTTCGCGAGTCACATCGGCGACGAGAACGGCCTGGCGGGTCTGAGCGGCGCGCCCGGTAATGCCCTGGCCGACTTTGACGCGGATGCGTTCGGCGACTTTGTCGGGATAGCCGACATGGAAGCGAACATAGAGCTCCTGCAAAGGTTCGTTAAGCAGGAGGATGGCGAAAATCTCGTAGTCGATAACTTTGCGGACAAGCTCCGCGACGCGACGCAAAGTGGTCTCGAGGTCGAGGGTGGTGTTGACCACGTCGGCGACTTCGAGCAGAAGCGGTTCCACCTCAGACGGGCGCAAAGTTGGCGAGGGGTGGGATTTCACAAGCATTATGATAGCAGCCGATTAATTTGTAATTGGTAATTTGTAATTTGCAATTTAAAAAGCGGGGGCGCCAGGTTTGAAAATCACAAATTACAAATTACCGATTACAAATTCTCCAGTACGCAAATATCGGGAAGATTACGGTAACGTTCGGCATAGTCGAGTCCGTAGCCGACGACGTAGGCATCGGGGATGGTGAAGCCGATATATTGCGCTTCGATCGGCTGCTTGCGGCGAGAAGGCTTATCGAGCAGCGCGGCGATGCGGATCGAGCGCGGCTGGTGGGCGCGTATCAGCTTGGAGATGTAGTTCAGCGTCAGTCCAGTGTCGAGGATGTCTTCGACGAGGATCACGTTGCGGTCGGCAAGGGACTGGTCCAGATCTTTGGTCAGACGTACTTCGCCGAGAGAGTCCCAGGCGGCGTGCCCGGCCGGATCTTCCTTGGCGATGGGGCGGTTTCCGTAGCTGGAAACTCCGATGAAATCGAACGTGGCGTCGAGCGGGACCTGGCGGGCGAGGTCGCTGAGGAAAACAGCCGCTCCTTTGAGAACGCCGACGAAGATGATCGCTTGGCCGGCGAAATCGCGAGCGATCTCTTGTCCCATCTCGGCGACGCGCTTGGCGATGGTTTCGCGGGAGAGCATTACTTTAAGTTCGGGCATTGAGCATCATCTTATACACGATTTTTGGTGCAACCGGAATCAATTAAATCGAATCAACGCGCTTTCTGGTTGCTCCGCATTGCGCGGTGTTATCGGCAGTCACTACAATGACTGTTCGCGGATGAGTTTGCAGATTTCTCGCAAATCAATGTTCCGCAGACCAATATTTCGCAAACCAACGTTTCGCAAACCGGGGAGATATTTTCGTGAAACTGCAAGGAATTCAAGTTACCTGGCTGGGCCACGCTACCTTTCGCATCGAAACGCCGGAAGGGAAGAGGCTCTACATCGATCCGTGGATTGCGGGGAATCCGATGTGCCCCGCGGGCGAGAAGAATGTGACCCGAGCCGACGCCATGCTTTGTACGCACGGGCATGGCGACCACATTGGAGATGCGGTCGAGGTGGGCAAGAAGGTCAATCCGGTTGCGGTTGGCATCTTTGAACTTTGCATGTGGCTGCAGAAAAAAGGCGTTCAACAGATTTCTCCCATGAATAAAGGAGGCACGCAAACCGTGGCGGGAGTGAAGATCACCATGGTTCATGCAGTGCATTCGTGCGGGATTCAGGATGGCGACCAGATTGTTTATGGCGGCGAGGCTTGCGGCTACGTGCTCGAATTTTCGAACGGAGTCAAGATTTACCACGCGGGCGATACTAACGTATTCAGCGACATGGCGATTATTCGCGATCTCTATGCGCCGAAGATTGTGATGCTGCCGATTGGCGATCACTTTACGATGTCGCCGCGTGAAGCAGCATACGCCTGCAAACTGCTGCAGCCGGAAACGGTCATCCCGATGCACTTTGGGACGTTTCCGATGCTGACGGGAACACCGGCACAATTGAGAAAGCTTGTGCCCGAAGTGGAAGTACTGGAAATGAAGCCGGGACAAACGATTTCATAGTGCGTCTTCTTCATAGTGTCTTCGGTCGGTTTGGCTGGGCGGGCATGCTCGAAGTTCCGCCGACGAGAATTGGATTATCAGGAGTGGCATGACGAATAAAACTGAGAAGCAACCCGCAAAACGCGACTGGCAGATGTTGGGTGGAATCACGGTTCCAGAGGTCGAGGAGTATATGTACGCCATGCTGCCGGCGCGCGACGAAGTGCTGACCGAGATGGAGGCGGATGCCACGAAAAACGATGTAGCGATCGTTGGACCGGCCGTGGCGCGAGTGCTCTATCAGTTGGCTACGATCAGCGGAGCAAAAAGAGTGTTTGAGATGGGGTCGGCAATTGGATATTCCACCATCTGGTGGGCGCGAGCGGTGGGCGACGGCGGACGCGTCATTTACACGGATGGCGATCCGAAGCGGGCTGACAAAGCGCGGCGCTACTTTGACCGCGCCGGGGTCAGCGAGCGGATTACCGTCCGGGTGGGAGATGCTCTCGAAATTCTTTCGGAGGAAAAGCAGCCTTACGACATTATTTTTAACGATGTCGACAAGGTGGATTATCCGCGAGTGTTTCGCGTGGCGTTGCCGCGGGTGAGGAGCGGTGGACTTTTTATTACCGACAACGTTCTCTGGAGTGGAAAGCTGCGCAAGCCGAATCCGGATGCGCCGACCAAGGCCATTCTCGAATTCAATAAGCTGATCTACGAATCGAAGGACCTGTTTACGACGATCCTCCCCATACGGGATGGAGTGGCGGTTTGCGTGAAGAAGTAGCGATATCTGTCCATCGGGCGATCCGAGCCATCGGATAATCGAGAGTCAAAGACCAGAGCGCGATGTTAGAATTCCGGTTTCACTCTTCAGCGCCCGATGAAATCCCAAACGCCTTTATCCGTCGAAGAAATTCCGGAAACCCTGCCTCGCAGGCAGACGCAGGCGCGTGCCGACTCGTGGAACGACGTTCTGGTCGTGGGCGCCGGGCCTACGGGGATGGCTTGCGCCATTGAGGCGCAGAAGGCTGGACTGAAGGCCATCGTTATCGACAAGGGATGCCTGGTGAATTCCATCTACAACTACCCGACAAACATGGTGTTCTTCACCACGCCGGAGTTGCTGGAGATTGGCGACATTCCTTTCACCACGGCTTCAGCGAAGCCCAACCGGTTGGAAGCGCTGGAATATTACCGGCGGGTGGCCGAGCATTATGAGTTGGATATTCGCCAGTACGAATGGGTGAAGACGATTACCGGCGAAGACAACGATTTTCGCGTGGCAACGACCAACCGTCATGACGCTATCCACGACTATCGCGCGCGCAAGATCGTGCTGGCGACCGGCTATTACGACCTGGCGAACAAGCTGAACGTTCCGGGCGAAGATCTGGCCAAAGTCTTTCATTATTATCGGGAGCCACATCCTTACTTCGACACGGATGTGGTGGTGATTGGGGGCAAGAATTCCGCGGCGGAAACGGCTTTGGATCTGTGGCGGCACGGCGCGCGAGTAACGCTGGTGCATCGCGGAGCGCAGATGCACAATCACGTGAAGTATTGGGTACGTCCCGACATTGAGAATCGCATCAAGGCGGGCGAAATCACGGCATACTTCAACAGTGAGGTACGGGAAATCGGGGAGGACTGTGTGGTGGTGCGTACGCCTTCAGGCACCATTCGCCTGAGGAACGATTTCGTATTTGCGCTTACGGGATATCATCCCGATTACGATTTTTTGCGCAGCGCGGGCATTGAACTTTCTTCTGAACAACTGCGCCCGGTATGCGATCCTGAGACGCTGGAATCGAATGTATTGGGAATCTATGTGGCAGGTGTGATTGTCGCGGGATCGCGGACCAGCGAAATTTTCATCGAGAATGGCCGCTTCCACGGCAAACTGATTGCGGCCGACCTGGGCGCGAAACTAGGACGCGGGAACCCCAATTTTCCTCTCGACGCCACGTAAACCCAATGAGTCCGGTGGCCTTCACACGTAGCGGATTTCTGCTTTGCATGAAGGCCACCAGCTCGCGACAAATCGTGGTGCGGGCAACTGGGCCCGCGCAATCGCACACTAATTAAAGAACGACGGTGATCGCTACCTGCACACCGGGATGCAGCAGGTCGAAAAGGAAGTATTCGCCATCGATGTAGTCGATGTAGCACTGATCGGTATAGGCCCAACCCACCGGCCACGCATCAACAACGACAAACGAATAGCCACCGTACTGGAACTGGGGCCGTCCGCCGACAGTGGTTACGTGAGTGACGCTGAACGTGTGCTGCCGTCCAAAACTTGCCCGAAACTTGTCCTCGGGGATGCGGCCGGCTTGAGAGCCTTCTTTTTTCGCTGTGGCATTGTCTTGTTTTGCCATCTTGTCATTGTTGTTTTGCGCCTTGTCGTTTTGCATCTTGTCATTGCTTTGCGCCGGCTTATCTTTGTCCTGATCGGGCTTTTGCGGCTTGGCCTCATCCTGGCGAGGCGCTTCTTTCGTATCGTCCTGCGGTTTGCTGTCCTCGTGTTGCTCTTGTGCGTAGACCATGGTGGTCATGCCAAGCAGCAGCGCGAGAATGGATGCGCTTAACAGTCGGGTAAGTTTCATAGGGGTTGCCTCCTCTGACGACTCAGACGTTAGATGAACTCCTAACTTCTATGCATTGGTTGCCGATAACGTGATACGGGTTTGAAAAACAAATCAAAGAGCCATGCGACGAAAAGCATTTCAACAATCCGTTCGATCGGATGCAGCCACTTCATAGGGCCTCCGTATGTACTGATGAAGCACGAGAATTGCCACGGATAAATCTGTTTGTTTACTGCGGGATACCACAATGACCGCAGGGATGAACGCGCGGATTCGCGGACCCCAGCCAGGAAAAAGTTGCATTGCGGCGGGGCCGGTTGCCGCTGGCTTCGAAACGGTTGGCGCGAAGCTGGCGCAATGTGCATCGAAATGTAGATGCGGTCGTGTGCGCGTGGCGTGGCTATCTTGCGGGTTCTGGCATTCGGAGTTGCCCTGGGGTTGGGGCGTGGGCAGGCTTCGGGCGCCGCGATTCCGCATGGCACGCTGGAACTTGTCGCTGAGGACTCATCGATTTCCGCGGGGCATCAGCTAAACCTGGGGTTGCGGTTTGAGCTGGAAAAGGGCTGGCATGTCTATTGGATCAACCCCGGCGATTCGGGCGAACCTCCACGGGTGGAGTGGCATTTGCCGGCCGGGTTCACGGCGGGAGCGATCGAGTGGCCTACGCCGCAGCGACTGGGCGCTGGTAGCATCGTCGACTATGGATACGAGGGCACACTGCTGCTGATTGTGCCCGTGCGCGTAGCGGCGCACCTGGCAGCCCAATCGAACCTGGCATCGCAACCGACGGCTCAACTGGGCGCAGAAGCAAAACTACTCGTCTGCAGCCATGAGATGTGCGTTCCGGGGAAGGCGCAAAACTCGCTTACTCTTCCCATCAAAACGCTGGCGCCCGTAGTGGATGCTCGCACGTCCGCTTGGTTTTCGGATGCGCGCAAGTCTTTGCCGCGTCCGGTTCCCGCCCAGTGGAAATTGAGTCTGGCTGACGCGAAAGACTCTTTCGTTCTCACGGTCAATCTCGGCCATCGAGTGACGGAGGCTGTGTTCTTTCCGCTGGCGGCGTCGCAGATTCAGAACGCGGCGGCGCAGACACTCCAACCTACAACTACTGGCTGCAAACTGACGCTCCGGAAGTCTGACCAACTGCTGAAGCCGATTGCGCGGCTCCAAGGAGTGCTGGCGCTCTCGGGCTCAGAGTCTTACCGGATTGACGTTGCTGTCGGACACGCGGGTACAATTTCCACACATTCAAGCTCCACACTTTCAAGTTCCACACATTCGAAGGAGGGATTTTAGAAATGAAGCGCCCGACGATTTACTC
>Ga0182015_10004539_pt1 | contig 14873 bp, 11 predicted proteins | sample 712P3MmetaG_FD_120478 | JGI IMG/M metagenome (GOLD analysis project Ga0182015, IMG submission 120478) | Permafrost microbial communities from Stordalen Mire, Sweden - 712P3M metaG | ecosystem: Environmental > Terrestrial > Soil > Wetlands > Permafrost | place: Sweden: Stordalen | collected...
GGGGTCGCTCGGCGAAGGCGCGACGCTGTCGTTCGCAGAAAAGCTGCAAGTGCTCGAGACCTGTGTCGCCGGGGCTCACGGGCGCGCGCCGGTCGTGGCATCGGTCTCCGGGCTGGCGACGGCCGAGGCGGTGGGGCTGGCGAAGGCCGCCGCTGACAGCGGTTGTGACGCGTTGATGGTGCTGCCGCCCTATGTCTATCAGGGCGATTGGCGAGAGACCAAGACCCACGTGGTCGCGGTTTTCGAAGCCACGCCGCTGCCTTGCATGCTTTACAACAACCCCGTCGCCTACGGAACTGATTTCACTCCCCTACAGATTAAAGAGCTGGCTGCCCAGTATGAGAATTTAGAGGCGGTGAAGGAATCGAGCACCGACGTCAGGCGGGTGGCTGCGATTCGCGCCCTGATGGAAGATCGCCTGGAGGTTTTGGTCGGCGTCGACGACACCGTGGTCGAAGCCATTGCGGTGGGAGTGACGGGATGGGTCGCCGGTCTCGCCAATGCTCTGCCGCGGGAGTCGGTCGCACTCTTCAACTATGCCGTCCAGGGCGACCGCGAAAAAGCCTTTCAGTTGTATCGCTGGTTCTTGCCCTTGCTGCGCCTGGATACCGTTCCCAGGTTCGTCCAGCTGATCAAACTGGTGCAGTCGGAGCTGGGCGTGGGCAACCCGCGGGTGCGGCCGCCCCGCCTCGAGCTAGCGGGAGAAGAACTCGACGAGACACGGAGAATCATCTGCGACGCGCTGCGCAATCGACCGACCGAGCTGGTTGCCCCGGCGGCGCCGATCGCGAAGCTCGAGGTGGAGCAGTGAACGGGCCAAAGTCGGGGGTTGCGGACCGAACCCTGGAGGGGTGGCTCGAGCGGGCCTGCTCTGTCTTTGGGGCTGCGAACCGAGATACGTGCCCGCTCCGCGGGCTTGTGGTCCCGAGAATCCATTGCGAAGTAGCTCGAGCGGCGTAACGAAAGTCCGCGGATGACGGCGCGGAAACTATCCTCAAGGAGGGGGAATGGGCTGGGATCGCCGAGGTTGGCTCGGTCTGTGGTGGCTGCCGCTGGCGGCAGTTTCCCAGGCATTCGGCCAGGGCACGCTTGAGGACTACCAGAGAGCGGAACGTTTTCTGCCTCGGAACCTCGAGCGTTTGGTCGAGATCGCCAATGTCGAGCCGCACTGGATCGGGAAGGAAAATCGGTTCTGGTACCGCCGCGTCGACGCCCGGGAAGCTCAGTTCATTCTGGTCGACGCCGAGCGCAATACCTCTGCGCCCGCCTTTGACCATGTCCGGCTGGCCGAGGGGCTGTCGCGGGCCGCGAAGCGAGAATACGTTCCGGCGGAGCTGCCGTTTGAGACCTTCGAGTTCGTCGAGGGGGGAAAAGCAATCCGCTTTCAACTGGAAAAGACGTCCTGGACCTGCCCGCTTGCGAGTTACGCATGCCAAGCGAGTACCCCCGAGAATCCCGACGAATTGTTATCCCCCAACCGGCGATGGGCGGCCGTGGTCAAGGACCATAACCTCTATGTGCGCAACCTTTCGACCGGCCAGACTTTCGCACTGACCGAGGATGGCGTGCGAGGCTGGGACTACGCCACCCCTCTGCCGTCGCTCCGCCTCATGGTCGAGCAGGGAACCGAAGAGGTGAAACAACCGCCGGCGGTTTTCTGGGCGCCTGATTCCTCGAAGCTGGTCACCTACCGGATCGATTCCAGGCGAGCGGGGCGTTTTCCGAGCATTCAGTTCGTGCCCCCGGACCGGTTGCGCCCGAAGGCCTACACGGTGGTGTACCCCTTGCCGGGAGAAGTGCTTCCGCAAGCGCAACCCGTCATTTTCGATATGCCGTCGGGAAAAAGAATAGACGTTCAATCCCCCGGTCTCGAGCTGCCGTTTCAGGACGGCCCGGAGTTCGATTGGTTCCCCGACAGCAAGGCCGTGTTCTACGACTACGACGAGCGCGGCTTCAAGTCGAAGGAGATCCGAATCGTTGACCCAGAAACCGGAGAGCAGAAGGCTCTGGTCCGCGAGCGCGCCGAGCTGTACGTCGATCCCGGTGAGACGTTCTATCGTTTCGATCAGACGACGAGAGAAATGCTGCTCACCTCGGAGCGGGATGGCTGGAATCATCTCTATCTGTACGGCAAGACCGGACAATTGGAGAACCAGGTAACCCAAGGGCCATGGGTGGTGCGTGAGATCGAATCGGTCGACGAAAAGAATCGGCGGGTCTATTTTCTGGCCAGCGGACGCGAGCCCGGCGAAGACCCCTACCAGACCCATCTATACAGCGCCGGTTTCGACGGGAAGAATCCGACTTTACTGTCTCCCGAGAACGCAACCCATAGCGTGAGCCTGTCCCCGGACGGAGCATCTTTTGTGGATAGCTACTCGCGCCCGGATTTGCCCGGCCAATCCGTCCTTCGGCACACGCGCGATGGCTCGCTAGTCCGGGTTTTGGAAAAGACGGATGCGAGCACCCTGCTCGGGACCGGCTGGAACTTTCCCCAAGCGTTCCAGGGTAAAGCGGCGGACGGCACGACCGATCTTTATGGCTTGATCTGGCGCCCCTCGAATTTCGACCCCGCGAGAAAATATCCCATCATCGAGCAGGTCTACACCGGACCGCAGGGGTTCTTTGTACCCAAGACTTTTGCCGCGACCTTTCGCCTGCAGGCGATGGCGGAACTGGGCTTCATCGTGGTGATGGTGGATGGCCGAGGCACCGCCGGACGTTCCCGGGCGTTTCACCAGTTCTCCTACCGCAATCTCGGGGGAGCCTTCGAGGACCACGTTGCCATGATCAAGCAGATGGCCGCCCGCTATCCTTATATGGATGTGTCGAGAGTCGGCATCTACGGCAACTCCGCCGGAGGGTACGGGGCGGCCCACGCCATGCTGGTTTTCCCCGATTTCTACAAAGTGGGCCTGGCCAGTTCGGGCGATCACGACGCCCGCCTGGACAAAGCCTGGTGGAACGAGTTGTACCAGGGCTACCCCGTCGAGGATGACTACGCCGCCCAGTCCAACGTAACCATGGCGGATCGCCTCGAAGGCCATCTGCTCTTGGAACACGGCGATGTCGACGACAACGTGCACCCGGTTGAAACCCTGCGTTTCGTCGATGCCTTGATCAAAGCCAACAAGAACTTCGACATGTTGTTTGTTCCCAACATGTACCACGGGGAAGGGGGAAATCCCTACCTTGTGCGCCGGCGCTGGGACTACTTTGTGCAGTACTTGTTGGGGGTGACGCCGCCCAGCAATTTCGCGATTCAGGAAAGCAAGTAGCCAACTGAAGACCGTGTTTGAGCCGAGTTACCTGCGGTCTACGATTTCGAATGTGAGCCTACCCTATGGATATCCGTGAGGTTGCGCGCCATGCCAAGGTGTCGGTCGCGACCGTGTCCCGGGCGCTCAACCGCAAACCGAACGTCGACTCCCGACTGGTCAAGCGCGTGCGCAAGGCGGTCGAGGAACTCGGGTACTACCCCAATGCGCAAGCTCGTGCCCTGACCTCCGGGAAAAGCCGGATCATGGGACTGATTGTTTCTGAGATCACCAATCCTTTCTTTCCGGAAGTCATCCAGGCTTTTGAAAATATTGCGGTCGAACACAGCTACGAAATTCTCTTAATCTCGACCGTCCATGATCCGAAGCGGATGGAACTGGCGGTGCGCCGGATGATTGAGCGGAGGGTAGACGGGGTGGCCGTCCTCACCTTCGGCATGGAAGACTCCCTGATCGATGATCTCCGGTTCCGCAGAGTGCCGCTGGTATTTGTCGACGTCGCGGCCGGCGTGGCCGGCATGAGCAACATTCGCATTGACTACCGGCACGGGATTCGCCAGGCTGTCCAGCACTTGGCAGCGCTCCGGCACGTGCGGATTGCTTTCGTGGCCGGACCGTTGCATTTTAAGTCGGCAGCCGCGCGGAAACTGGCCTTTGAAGAATCCATGCGGGAAATTGGATTAGAGGTAGCGCCAGAGTTGCTGGTAGTGGGAGACCATACGATGGAGGGCGGGATGCGGGCCCTCACCACTCTGGCCCAGCTGTCCCCTCGGCCAACCGCCATTGTCTGTTCGAATGACTTGATGGCCATCGGAGTGATGCGGCAAGCCTATGAGCATCAGATCTCGATTCCCCTCGAGCTTTCGGTTGTAGGCTTCGACGACATCTGGCTCTCGCAATTCACCATTCCTCCCCTAACCACGGTCCAGATGTCCCAGGCCGAACTGGCCAAGCTGGCATTTGGGGCCTTGATCGCCGATGTGGAACGAGACTCGGCTTTGGCTGGGTGCCATGAGTACGACCTAGCCACCAATCTAGTCTTAAGAAAAACCACGGCCCTTGGCTTTACCGGAGCTTGAACCGGCCGAGCTTCCAAGGCTGGAGCCGGCTAACCGCGGGGTGGCCAGGGCGGGCGCGACTCTCGTCCCTTCGTCGATGCTCAGGTACTTCGCCAGATTAAATCCAACTTAGAATGTTCTCACCTGAGCAATCTTGAGCAGCTCATCTGCTTCCCTGGTTCTATTTCTAGGGTGCGGGCATCTGCGGGCAAACCAAGGTTCGTGGCCGCCGGAGTCGACAGCAAGCAGCCTGAACACAATCATTAGATTAGCTTGCAGAGTGAAAGGTCGGGAAAAGAATTACAATGAACCACAGAAAGCGTGCTACTTTCAGGCGGAAAAGACATCTCTCGGATCATGCGTTGGCCTTATCTCGGCTCCCTGACAGGCCTGACCCGTCGGCAGTGAGCATCCTCTTTGAACCCTCGATCCTAGAGGAACTGTACACCGAAAGCGCTCCCCATCGAGCTAGCAGTTCTTGGGAGCCAGCCGATATGCCGGCACAGATTCTATTGGTGGAAGACAATCCAGGCGATGTCCAGCCGACTCGGGAGGCTTTCCACACGGTTGACCCGTCCATCCAAGTGTATGTGGCGGCGGATGGCCCTGCAGCGATGGCCTTTCTGCGGCGGGAAGGGGGAAACGCCGACGCTCCCCGCCCTGATTTTATCCTCCTGGATCTGAATCTTCCCAAAATGCAGGGTTGCGAGGTTCTGGCTCAGATCAAGGAGGATGTCGACCTTAGAACGATCCCGGTAGCGATCCTGACCGGTTCCGAGAACGAAGCGGATATTGCCCGAGCCTACGAACTGCACGCCAACTGTTATCTCAATAAGCCCTCGGGGTTCGCCGGTTTCAAGAGCCTGATGGAAAGCATCACCGATTTCTGGCTAAACAGAGTCAAGCTGCCGCAGCATCAAGGGTGAGCCGAGGGCACGGCGGCGATCGTGATGAGAGCAAGTTTCTCTCCCGGTGCGAACCCGAACCGTCTCGCCAGGCTCTACTTTCAAGGATCGTTATGATCGCAGAATGGTTGGCCAGGCACGCCCCGGCTGGATATCGTCATGGAGAAAGGTCCGCAATCTGCACCTGATAAGGCTGCAGGAGGCCCCCGGTGGCATGGTCAACGGCAGCCACGGCAATCTGATAACCCACCTGCGCCTGCAACAGGCTTAACTCCGCCTCCGCCAGCCTGGTTTGCGCGTCCAGCACAAAGAAAATGGTTTCGGCGCCCAGCTCGTACTTGCGTTGTTCGGCAACCAGCGCCTTCTGCGCCAGATCGAGCGCCGTCTTGCCCGCGGCCAGCGTGAGCTTGGCCTCTTCGAGCTGGTGAACGCTATTGCTCACGTCGAGCCCTACCAGTTCCCGAACTTGCTGCGCCGAGTACAGATCGCGATGACGCGACACCAGCGCACCTCCTAGTTCGGCCTGGGCGGCCCGGTTCTTGATGGGAAGGTTCAAGGTCAGGGTCCCTCCATAGGCGGGAAACCCGAAAGCAAACAGCTGGCCAAACGACGAGCCGACGCCGCCTTGGGAAATCAACTGGCCGGTGGTCAGGCTGAACTGGTCCCCACCCAATCCGTTGCTCTGGTAGAAGGCGTTCACAGACAAATCGGGCTTCAGTTGATTGTGCGCGACCCGAATGCTGGTATCGTCGTTGGCCAGCGCGTAGCGGGCCGCGAGAACTTCGGGACGCTCGGCCTGCGCCTGTTGCACGGCCGTTGCCGCATCAATCGCTCGCAGTTCACCCGCCGGATCTGGCTGCTCCGTCAGGTCGAGATCAAGCGCCCCGAAGTAGGGGTCCTGGCTTGCTCCAATGGTCACACGCAGCCAACGAAGATCGTGCGCAATCTCGGCCCAATATCAACAGGCGGGGGGCGGGTAATTAGGATTGCACCATTTTCTCCAATGCAAGTCGGTTGCGAATGGTTAGCGTGGCACCTTTTACTAGCAGCAATTGCTTGGTCTTGAATTCTGAAAACAGCCGGCTGACGGTTTCACGAGTGGTCCCGATCATTTCCGCGATTTCTTCATGCGTCAGAGTCATCCTTACCGGCGCTCCCAGGCCGATGCCCTTTGAATCCGGAGACCATGAAAGCAACAGCTTGGCAAATTTCTCGGCCGGAGAACTGGTGAGCCCAAGCGTCTTGATCTCTTCATACGCAGTGTAATAGTTGCGGCTGAGTTGTTCCGCCACGCGCACCGCTACCTCTCCGTTCTCCCTTAGAAAGCGCAGGAATGCATCACGGGCGATGAAGTTTGCCTGCCCGGGCTCAACCATTTCCGCGGTGACTTCGTAGGGGCGGCTTGAAATGGTCGCGTTCAAGCCCAGCACGTCTCCGGGATCCGAGAGCTTCGTAATGATGGTCTTACCTTCCTTGGAAGAGGTGGAGAGTTTCACTTTTCCCGCGCAAAGCACAAAAACTCCACGCGGCAGCTGACCTTCAATGAACAGAATGGCTGATTTCGGATACACAGCTGTGGACTTGATTTCGTTGAGCTTTTGTACCACGGGCCCTGGCAAGTTGCAGAAAAGATGCTCCTCTCGGACCGGACAAGTGAGGCAGCTATCGATGATGTTGAGGCCGTAAGGCGCGCGCACTGGGACCCTATCTTCCGCGCACATTGTAGCACCTGGGTGTGATTGAAATCACGAAAAGCCGTGCGCTCAGGCACGGTGTAAACAACTCAGCGCAAGGAAGATAGAAGCGTTAGCAAGCAATGAGCTCGCGCCATCAAGCAAGGAGGGCGCCATGACCACCATGACCGAAGTCCACGAACCGGAGATTCGTGAACAGAACACACGCCAAACGGGCATATCCAAATCATCTCCGCGGCGGTTCGTTCAACCTCTCCTATTCGCCGACGTTCTTTTGGAAGTAGATAGGACGGAGAAGTGGCGGCGGAAGTTGTCGACGCTATCGTCGATCACCCTCCAATGTCTGGCGCTCGGGGTTGTCCTGGCGGTCCCCCTGATGTTCACCGAAGCGCTGCCCAGGCAGCAACTGCTCACGATGCTTGTAGCCCCGCCCCCACCGCCGCCGCCGCCACCCGCCGCCGCAATACCGGCGGCCCAAATTGTCCGCCATGTGGACAGCGACCTGATGGATGGCGGGCTGCGCACCCCTAGCAGAATTCCACAGAAAGTAGAGATGATCCGCGAAACCGAAGCGCCAGCTCCGCTGATGACCGGAGGAGGGGTCGTGGGCGGAGTTCCGGGTGGAATCCCGGGCGGGCAATTGGGAGGCGTGATCGGAGGAATTGTGAGTTCGACATCCCGTCTTCCATCCCTGCCAAGATTGGCGCCGCAAGTGCCGAAGCGAATCCGGATCTCGCAAGGTGTAGTCGAGGGCATGGTGATCCACAAGGTTGAGCCTACCTATCCTCTCCTGGCGCGCCAGGCTCGAATCCAGGGCGAAGTCGCGCTGGCAGCCATTATCTCCAAAGAGGGAACGATCCGTAACCTGCAGCTGGTAAGCGGCTACCCGCTTCTGATCCCGGCAGCGCTGCAAGCGGTTCAGCAGTTGCGCTATCGGCCATACCTGTTGAATGGGGAAGCCGTGGAAGTAGAAACCACGATCATTGTGACTTTCCGCTTCGCGAACTAGTGGCGTGGCGAAGCGCGCAGCTGTGGTTAATGGGAGTGTGAAATGGAAAAAGAACATACCTATCGCGTGACCGCCTGGTGGACTTCAGGCCGGGCCGGCCTCACCAAATCGGAGTCCGCGCCAAACGCGGTGCACTTCACCGCCCCACCCCAGTTTGGTGGTATGGAAGGCCGGTGGACGCCGGAGGATTTGCTGCTAAGCGCTGTCGCCAGTTGTTTTACCACAACCTTCCATGCGGTGGCTGGCTACGCAAAATTTGAATACACCGATCTCGAGGTGGAGGTCGAGGGTACGGTCGACAAAACGCAGACCGGTTATGGTTTCACCAGAATCGTAATTCGTCCCAGGCTCACGATCTCTGATGAGCAAGCGCAGACGCAGGCGTCAGATTTGCTTGAAAAGGCGAAGAGCCTATGCCTGGTAGCGCGCGCCTTGGCCACAGCGCAGGAATTTGAACCGCGGGTCGGGGTGGGCACAATGGCGTAATTCGGCATTAAGTGTTTTTAACGTGCAGCGAGTGGGATGGAGGCGGTCATGAAAGCCCTAGAAACAGCCCCGCAGGTCACCGTAAGAAACGTATTGTTTGCTACCGACTTTTCAAGTTATTCGAATGCCGCACTGCCCTATGCTTTGGCGGTTGCGCACCAGTACGGAGTGAAGTTGTACGCCGCGCACGTGTTGTCCACGGAGGCGTATCTTTTTGCCACACCGGAAACCTGGCCGGCTTTGGTGGAGCAACACGAAGAGCGGGAGCAGATTGATTTCGCGTGCCTTGAAACGCACCTTCGGGGCGTGCCACACGAAGTACTATCTCCGGTCGGCGATATCTCGGACGTTCTGTTTCGCCTTATTCATGATCACAATATCGATCTGCTCGTGTTGGGCACCCATGGACGCACCGGCTTGCCCAAGCTGCTCATGGGCTCTGTGGCCGAAAAGATCTTTCGGCATTGTTCCTGCCAGGTGTTGACGGTAGGGCCGCATGTCGCGCGGGGAGAGAAGCGTGTCGCTGCATTCAACCGGATTCTTTTGGCTACCGATTTCAGCGACGAGTCTTTGGCGGCCGTGCCTTACGCCATCTCGCTAGCGCAAGAACATCAGGCCCATCTTTCCCTGTTGCACGTTTTGAGGGAGCCTGCTGCGGGAACCGTCAACCTTGTTTCGGACGCGGCTTTCCTAGTCCGCCGGATGGAGAAACTCGTTCCACCCGGTCCCGACTTCCCGTTTCAGCCGGAGTACCTCGTGGAATTTGGGGCGGCGCCGGAGCAGATCCTGGGATTTGCCAGACGGCACGGAGTAGACTTGATCCTACTCGGCGTGCGCGCTCCAGTTTGGGGTCCGGGAGCAGGCACCCATTTCTCGCATACCATCGCGCAGCAAATCGTGGCGCAAGCAAGTTGCCCTGTGCTCACGGTTCGGGGATAGCCCTTGGCGAGTTGACTGACTAAGTTCCGGTTTTGGACGGGAGTCGCCTATGATCTCAACGGAAGTTACCTCCGCTGAGCTAGTACGAGAGTTGATAACGCGCGATCATCCAGAGAGACATATGGAGAAACAAAGCTTAGAGGCGCTGTTCACTCCTGAGACCGTGGCGGTAATCGGCGCGACGGACCGCCTCGGCGCCGTGGGCCGCACCGTGCTGCAAAATCTCTTGGACCCCGCCTTTCATGGAAGAGTGTATCCCGTCAATCCGCAGCGCTCGGAAGTGTTGGGAGCCAAGGCCTACAAAAGCATTGGCGAAGTTCCGGAAGCCGTGGATCTGGTGGTGCTGGCGACCCCGGCCATCACCATTCCTGGCCTCATCGGAGAGTGTGTCGCCGCTAAAGCGAAATCAGCCGTGGTTATTTCCGCGGGATTCAAGGAGCGCGGCGCAGCCGGCGCCGCGTTGGAGCAACAGATTTGGGAGCGGCTCTGCCATAGTTCCATGCGGCTGATTGGCCCCAATTGCCTGGGCGTCATGAATCCGGTCATCGGCCTGAACGCCACCTTTGCGAAAGATGCGCCCAAGGCCGGCAGCGTGGCGTTCCTCAGCCAAAGCGGGGCGCTGCTGACCGCTATTTTAGATTGGAGCCATCGAGAAGAAGTCGGATTTAGCGCCATTGTTTCCACTGGTTCGATGCTGGATGTGGGCTGGGGCGATCTGATTTATCACTTCGGCGATGACCCGCATACCAAAAGCATTCTTCTCTACATGGAATCGGTCGGCGATGCTCGGTCGTTCTTATCGGCAGCCCGGGAAGTAGCGCTAACCAAGCCGATCATCGTCATCAAAGCGGGCAGATCGGAAGCCGCATCGAAGGCCGCGGCTTCTCATACCGGCGCGCTCACGGGGAGCGACGAAGTTCTGGATGCTGCCTTTCGCCGCTGCGGCGTGTTGCGGGTCCAGAATATCGCCGACCTCTTCTATATGGCAGAAGTGCTGGGCAAGCAACCCAGGCCGAAGGGCCCCAGGCTCACCATTTTGACCAATGCCGGAGGTCCGGGGGTACTCGCCACGGACGCGCTGGTGGCGAACGGAGGGGAACTTGCCAAGCTTTCAGAAACAACCTTGCAGAAGTTGGATGAATTTCTCCCAGAGCACTGGAGTCATGGCAATCCCGTCGATGTCCTCGGCGATGCCGATTCCGATCGTTATGCGAAGGCAATTGAAATAGCGGCTCAGGATCCCAACAGTGACGGCCTGCTGGTTGTCCTTGCGCCGCAGGGCATGACGAACCCCACCGAGATCGCGGAACGCCTGAAGCCCTATGCCAATTCATCCGGCAAGCCTCTGCTTGCGAGCTGGATGGGTGGAACCAGCATTGCCGCCGGCGAGGCTGTTCTCAACAACGGGGGTGTTCCTACCTTTCCTTTTCCGGACACCGCGGCCAGGGCTTTTACCTACATGTGGCGTTACACGGAAAATCTGCGCAGCCTGTATCAGACTCCCAGCCCGTCCGAAGGATCGGAACTCGACAATTCCGCGCGAGCCGGTGTCGAGCGCATCCTCCACGACACGCGCCAGAGCGGACGTTTGCTCCTCAATGAATTCGAGTCCAAGCAAGTTCTTTCCCTATACGGCATTCCGACGGTTGAAACCAGAATTGCGCGCAGTGAGGACGAAGCGGTAAAACAAGCCGCAGAGATCGGCTTCCCGGTCGTGCTTAAAATCTTCTCTGACACCATCACCCATAAGACGGATGTCGGAGGAGTCAAACTGAATCTGCGGGACGAGAGCGCGGTTCGCGAGGCCTATGAGTTCATTCGCTCCGCGGTTACGGAAAAAGCCGGTGCGAACCACTTCGGCGGAGTCACCGTGCAGCCCATGGTGAAGCTGGACGGCTATGAGCTGATTCTCGGCAGCAGCGTCGATTCGCAGTTCGGGCCGGTGCTGCTGTTTGGTTCCGGCGGCCAGTTAGTGGAAGTCTATAAAGACCGTGCGCTCGGCCTGCCGCCGCTGAACCGCACGCTGGCGGAACGCCTGATGGAACAAACGCAGATCTTCAAGGCCCTCAAAGGTGTTCGCGGACGCAAGCCCGTGGACCTGGCGGCACTCGAGAGCTTGCTGGTTCGCTTCAGTCAACTGGTGATCGAACAATCGTCGATTGCGGAAATCGATATTAACCCTCTCATTGCATCACCGGAACGTATGCTGGCGCTGGACGCGCGGGTCGTGTTGCACGACCTGGCCAAACAGAAAGACGTACCGAAGTCCGCGATTCGCCCCTATCCCATCCAGTACGTTTCGAAGTGGACGATGAAAGACGGCCGCGAAGTGACCATCCGGCCCATTCGTCCGGAAGATGAGCCCCTGATGGCGGAGTTCCACCGCAGTCTTTCCGACCGCACGGTATATCTGCGATATTTCGCGTCGATGAGCCTGAGCGCACGCATCGCCCACGAGCGATTACTCCGCATTTGCTTCAGCGACTACGATCGCGAGATGGTGCTAGTGGCGGAGCACCACTACCTGCACAGCGGAACTCCGCGCATCGTGGGAGTAGGCCGGCTGAACAAGACGCGCGCCCGCAATGAGGCGGAAGTGGCAGTTCTGGTTTCGGATGCATATCAAAATCTCGGACTCGGCTATCAGCTGCTCAGTCGCGTCATCGGAGTGGCGCGTGATGAAAAACTGAGCCGCGTTTCGTCCGAGATGATGCTCGACAACCAGGGAATGCAAATCTTATCCAAGCGGCTGGGGTTCCGGCTGCGCAACTATGACAGCGGAGAGTCCGTGGCGGCCGTGCTCGAACTCTAATTTCTTCCGGCAAGTCCAAACCACAACCAGGAATCCGCCTTGCTTTCTGAGAATGGGCAGCACTTCGTTCTCAACTTTCTTCACAAACTCTTCCTTATTCTCAGGCTTCACTTCGAATTCAAGCATGCGTGCAAACATAAAAGTTCTCCTCCTCCCAATTAAAATAAAAGTACCTGGTAGAGTCCGCCGCGGGGAGGAACGATCCCTGGGTCATGGAACTTGAGTTCGTACTTCACGGTAGGAGACTGGCGGCAGAGAACGCGGTGAGGCGTGACACGAGAGCGCGTGACTGGCGATACCTGAATAAGTTCATCAGTTGCAAGAGTCCACTCAGTATCGGATCTTGCGCTACGGTGTTTCGCTCAGGCGCGCCGGAACTCGGCGGCTCACTCTCACTCAATCGCGACTCTGCGGCTTATAATGCCGAGAGCCGGGCGCGGGCGGGACAAGAATGGATTTGGGTACCGACCCCGGCTTGTGACCAAATAGCGATGCTCGGAGGCTCCAATGACGCGGAAGGTCATCGTCGTATTGGCAGTGGCGCTAGCGAGTCTCGGCGGATCCCTGGCGCAGAACAATCTAGGAGCGCCGCATGGAGATGTGTCGCAGACGTTGCGGGATCTTGAGAACAGATGGGTGGAGGCGTTGGTAAAAGCCGATACCACCAAGCTCGACCAGATCCTGGTTAATACGTACGTTGACACGGACGAAGAAGGGAACCGGACTGACAAGCGCGATCTCGTTGTGGCGCTGAAGTCAGGCGATCTGAAGATGGCCTCGATAAAGCTGTCCGATATGCAGGTGCGCACCTACGGCGACTCGGCGGTGGTAACCGGTGCGGCAGTGCAAACCGGTGCATTCAAGGGTCAATCCTTTGTGCCCAGGATAGTGTTCACCGACACCTTTGTATTGCAGAAGGGGAGGTGGAGAGCGGTTGCGTCACATCGATCGGCCGTGCACAGTCAATGAATTTTGCCCGGCCTTTTGTTTGGCCAGCGCTCGCCCAGAGACTTCCCTACTGTTGGTGAGGCGGAGCGGCCATAAAGCGAAAATCTCCTACGCGTGCTCTCCACAACTTCTGGAGGCTGCTATTCGTTGTGCTTCACAGCGTCCCAGCCATACTCATACGCGGACTCAACCAGCGCCAGAGTAGATCGATCTCTCTCGCCACGCAGCATCATCAACATACGTCAAATCAAACCCATTTTCATCCTTCGTTGTGGGCCTGAAAGGACCATGACTTACTCATAGCGCAACGCAACCATTGGATCTACTTTCGTTGCCCGCCGCGCCGGAATGTAGCAAGCCAGCAGCGCTGCTCCCACGAGGAGCAGTGTCACACCCCCGAAAGTCAGCGGATCGGTAGCCGTCACGCCAAAAAGCAGCGACTCCACGGCGCGCGTCAGGGCCAGCGAACCGGTAATCCCAATCGCCACCCCGATGAAGATCGTGCGCAGCCCCTGGCCCAAGATCATCCTGAGAACGGCGCCCGTGGTCGCCCCGAGAGCGACACGCACGCCAATTTCCCGCGTGCGGCGGCTGACCGAATAGGCCATCACGCCAAACACCCCTGTCGTTGCGAGCAGCAGCGCGGTGATTCCGAAGAATCCGATGAGAATGACGTTGAATTTCCGCGAGCCCAACGAAGCGGAATACACTTGCGAAAACGTCCGGAACCTCGCCGGAATCTCAGGGTTGAGGTCGTGCAGGATGCCTCGCGCTGCCGAAGCTACGCTCCGCGCGTCGGCATCACTCAGCATGGTTACGGTGATCGCCGGGCTCGGCCGCTGGAACAAATTCACGTAAACCGTCGGACGCGGCGGCGCATCGAGTCCATATTCGTGAGTGTCGCCCACAATCCCAACGATGGTCAGCAAACGCAAGTCGCCATCCATGTTTCCAAACTCAATCGTATGGCCGATCGAGTCCTGATTTGGCCACCGGTCGCGGGCCAGCGATTCGCTGATCACGGCAGCGTGCGGAGAATTCGCGCCGTCGCGCTGGTCAAAGATTCGCCCTCGAATCAGCCGAATTCCGAGAGCCTGGAAGTATCCGTCCGTGGCGACGCAGAAGTCCGCATAGCCAACCCGCTCTTTTTGCTGGAACAGCGCACCCAGACTGTCCGTGGTCTTCGGAGTTTCATTCTGCGTCATAAGCAGAAACATCCCATCCGGAAGTCCGCCATCCATTGGCAGACCGCTGGTCGCGCCAACCTTGCGCACGCCCGGAATTTGTTTGAGCCGGTCGATCAGGTTAGAAAAGAAAATTGCCTGGCCTGCCTTTGCTTTGGGATCCTCCACCCAAGGAAGCGAGACGTCCATGGTGACAATTTTGTCCACGCGGAACCCGGGATCCACTGCAAGCACCTTCATGAGACTGCGCTCGAGCAATCCGGCTCCCACCACGAGAACCAGCGTGATGGCGATCTGTGCCGCCACGATTCCCTGGCCAATGCGCTGGCTGCTTTGAGAACCCGCTTGTCCGCGCCCGCCTTCCCCGAGGCCCGCGCGCACCTCGCCAGAAGTCGTCCGCAAGGCGGTGAACACTCCGAGTCCCGCGGCGACCGCGGTGGAAAGCAGGAATGCGAACAGAAGGACTGGAATATGGATGGAGACGCTGTCTAATCGCGGTAGATTTGCCGGCGCCAGCGCAACCAAGCCCGCCACGCCCGAGAACGCTCCCAGTACGCCGA
>Ga0182015_10004540_pt1 | contig 14872 bp, 13 predicted proteins | sample 712P3MmetaG_FD_120478 | JGI IMG/M metagenome (GOLD analysis project Ga0182015, IMG submission 120478) | Permafrost microbial communities from Stordalen Mire, Sweden - 712P3M metaG | ecosystem: Environmental > Terrestrial > Soil > Wetlands > Permafrost | place: Sweden: Stordalen | collected...
ACTCCTGCAGACCCGCGGTGACCACCTCGGCCAGATGCGACTTCTTGTTGCGGTCGGCAACCTTCACGGCCTCGTCCAGCTTTCCCTCTTTGAGAGCGCCGGCAACCCGTGGGGCAAACTCCCGCGACTGCTTACGTGCCGCGCTGAAGTAAAGTGCGCGGTCGATGATCACAGCCAGCGACCAGATAGACATGATGAAGAGAACGCCGACGACCGTCTTGGCCGCAGGTCCCATGTTGTGCCAGAGCTCCATCGGGGAGAAGCCGACGGTCTGACCCTGATCCTGGAAAAGGTACATGCCGATAATTGCCTGGTGGCCGGCGAGTTGGGTGAGGTGAGCGAGAATCACTGGATCTTTCCTCCTACGAATTTACTTCGTTATAGCTCTGAAACAACCAGATGCTAGCACCGGGAAACTTCGTTACGAAATGACCCGAAGTGACCACAAGGGGAACGACCGGCTACCACCTATAGGTGAAGGTGTAGCCGGCACGCGGGGTTATCCACCAAGGTTGAAAACTACGTTGACCGTAGTTTCGACTTCGACGGGGTCTCCGTTCAACAGATATGGCCGATAGCGCCACGAACGGACTGCATCCATAGCTGATTGCTGCAGCATTGGAGGACCACTGATGACTCTGAGGTTTTGGATGGAACCGGACTTGGAGATGGTGGCCTGCAAAACGACGGTTCCCTGAATGCGGGCCGCCTTGGCGATCGCTGGATACTGCGGTGTCACCTTTTCCAGCAGATTTCCGGCCATCACACCGGATGAGATGCTCAGCTTCTTGGGTGGCGCCGCCTTAACGATTGCCGGGCCAGTCCCGATACCGCCGAGGATACCGCCCATGACGCCGCCAGCGGTACCGCCGCCCATGCCTTCCATGCCGGAAACACCCGCCATGGACGGTGGAGCAGCCGACTCCTTGATTTGCTTAATATCTTTTGGAATCTTGCTTGGGGCCTGCAACTGGTTTTCGATCATCTCAGACTTGATCTTGACCTGAACAGGTGCTTGTGGTGGTGGCGGGGGAGGTGGCGGCGGGGGAGGTGGTGGGGCTACCAGCAGTGTGGCCATCATCTGCGTGGGTAGAGCCTCAGGGTGCAACAGAGGCCAAATGATGAGCGCAGCCAGCACGATGGCGTTGAGACTGAAGGTTACGATCGTCCAATACTTGCTCTTGGTCTTGAGCTTGCCACCTGACTCCATTAACGAATCTTCAAACATCGCCTTACCTCGGATATTCGAACTTGTACCAACTTAGACACCAGAGGGGTTTCTTTTGATCCCGATGGGGGATTGGCGTGCTGTGGGAGCCTGTGCAAGCTGTGGAAAACGCAGCCCATGGGAGAAAACCCGGAGAAAACACCCACCCGACCTGGAGATCAGCATGGACCGCGAGCTTAGCCCAGGACGAAGTCGCCTGTCAATTTGATAAAAATGGGGACCAGCAATCGGTTAAAAATGGCTCGCGAGTTGGATTCTCTTAGGTCCGGCGCTTCCCTGCAGGCAAAACGGCTTTTTTGCCCCGCTTGCTGCGCCAATCCTGGTAGGCCACCAGCATCGGCGCCGCCACAGCGATCGACGAATAGGTGCCGATGAGGATGCCGATCACCAACGCAAAGGAAAAGCCCCGCAAAACCTCGCCGCCGAAGACGTACAGCGACAACACAGTCAGAAAAGTCAGCCCCGAGGTCAAAACCGTCCGGCTCAGTGTCTGGTTGATGCTGCGATTCACCACGGTGGTCAGGTTCTCGCGCCGTGAGAGGCGCAGGTTCTCACGGATGCGATCGAAGACGACGATCGTATCGTTCATCGAGTAGCCGATCAGGGTCAGAATGGCAGCTATGACCGTCAGGGTGATTTCCTTGTTGGCAAGGCTGAAGGCGCCCACGGTGATCAGGGTGTCATGGAAGACCGCCACCACCGCCGCCACCCCGTAAATAAGCTCGAAGCGAAACCATAGATAGACCAGCATCCCAAGCAAGGAGTAAAGCGTCGCCAGCAGCGCCTGCCGGCGCAGCAACGCACCCACCTGGGGCCCGATAATCTCTGCTCCGAAGACATGGAAGCCGGAGAGATAGGCTCCCTGCTTCAATTGGCTTACAACCGCTGGATCGGCCACCCCATTCAACTGGTCGATGCTGCTGAACATGCCGTTGAGGTCATGATCGCGGCGGTCGAGAATCGCTCCTGCCTGTTGAGCGTAACGCTGCGCGCCGCCACCTGCGGCTGCCAGGTGCTCGGGATCGCCCTGCTGGAGAAATTGTGTGAGCGCCTCACGGCTGACGTTGTCCAAATCCAGCTTGCCCTGGTTGTTCGCGCCGTTGCTGGTGTAGTTCGCATTCAGCGCTTCGACGATGGTCTGCCGTCCCGCATCCAGAGCCGCGTCCTGCGTCTCCTTCTGCGCCAGCGAAATGATCACCTGCTTTTGCGACGTGCCATAGGCCTGAATCACCGCGTCGTGGGTGCCGGCGCGGTCAATAGCCTGGCGAATCTTGTCCACGTTGGGCGGTTGGTCAAATTGCACGTAAACCAGGGTGCCGCCACGGAAATCCACGCCCAGCTTGATGTGGTGCCAGAAAAGGATCGAGAGGATCCCCGACACGCTGAAAACCAGCGAAAAGGCGAGGAAGTACCACTTCTTCCCTAGCCAATCAACGTTAATGCCACGAAACAGTTCCACTTGAAACTCCGTCTTGCAGGTGCGCGAGCCGCCGGTACTATCCGATCGAAAGTGCCTCTCCGCGCTGCTTACCCCTGAGAATCGAATCAAAAATGTGACGCGAGACAAAGACCGCCGTGAACAAGTTTGCGAACAGGCCAACACTCAAGGTGACCGCAAAACCCTGGACCGGGCCCGTACCAAAAAGGAAAAGAATGAGGGCTGAAACGATGGTCGTCACGTGGGTATCGAGAATCGTCGTCCAGGCGTGGGCAAACCCCTGGTCGACGGCCGACGCGGGCGCCTTGCCCGCACGCAGTTCTTCCCGGATGCGCTCAAAGATCAGCACGTTCGAATCGACGCCCATGCCGATGGTCAAAATCACCCCGGCAATCCCCGGCAGGGTCAATGTGGCTTTCGAGAAACCCATGAAGCCCAGCAGGATCAGCAGGTTCAGCATCAGGGCCAGATCAGCGTTGATACCGGCTGCGTGATAGTAGATGAGCATGAAGATCATCACCGCCAGCATGCCGACCACCGAGGCCATCACGCCCTTGCGAATGGAATCGGCGCCCAACGACGGTCCCACCACGCTCTCTTGCAGGTAATGAATGGAGGCCGGCAGCGCGCCAGTGCGCAGCATAAGAGAAAGGTTTTCCGCCTTTTCTTTGCCCAGACCGGTTATGCGGCCTTGGTCGCGAATCGCCTGCTGGATATTGGCCGCCTCCTGTACCCGATTCTCCAGCACCACAGCCAGTGATTTACCGATGTTGGTGCTGGTGAACTGGTAAAAGCGGTCGCCCGCGTTGCGGGTCAAAATAAACGTCGCATCCGGACGGCCATTCTCGTCCACAGACGGCTGGGCATCGCGGAAGTCGTCACCGGCTACCTGCGGAATCCTTTGTAGAACGTAATACTGACCCAACAACTCCGGCTCACTGCCTCCATACGCCATCACCTCATCTTCGGGCGGAACCGTACCCCCGAGGCTCTGCGCGGCTGCCTGTTCCGTGGCAAAAGGGCCGCCCACGACCATGTGGATCTCCAGCCGGGCTGTCGACTGGATGATGTCGCGGACCCGGCTCAGATCGTCCACGCCGGGCAACTCCACCAGAATCTGGTTGGTGCCCAGGTTGTATTCCTGAACCTTGGGTTCGGTCACCCCCACGTTGTCGATGCGGGTGTTGATGGTGTCGATCGCCTGCTGCAGCGCATGCTGCTCAATCGACTGCACCTCAGTCTGCTTCATGGTGAGGGTCCAGCTGTTGTTGGCGCCCGTGGCCACGGTGTACTGGTTGCCGTAGCGCGAATCAAGCAGGCTGCGTACGTCGCCTGCCTTGTTCGCGGGTGTCCCCTGGATCTGGATGACCGCGGGCTGCTTCGGATCGGGCTTCAACACCGAGCCGGCGGGGAATCCACCCTGCTGCAAATCTGTTTGGATCCGGCCTACCGCATTGTCCGTCTCCGCGCCCACTGCTTCCTCGACCATCACCTGCAATACCAGGTGGATGCCGCCCTTGAGGTCAAGGCCCAGGTGGATGCGGTCGGTCAACGCCGTCTTCCAGGCATTGAGGCCGATTCCCTTCGGAATCCCGAAGATGCCGTAGACGAAAACGAGAAGAACAGCAACGATCAGAATGGTTTTACGCATGGGGGTCGCAATCAGGTTTTCCGCCGGGCTTACTGTCTGCCCACGAAATACAGGTTATTTGGCTTCCTCTTGATTAGTCGTCACGGAAGCGATGGCGCTCTTGATGACTTCTATCTTGATGTTGTCGGGTGGGACGCGCAGCTGGACCGCGTCTTCTTTAATCGAGAGTACGGTTCCACGCATGCCGCCCGTGGTGGTAATGCGGTCTCCCGGCTTCAGGTTTCCCAACATCTCCTGCCATAGCTTTTGCTTTTTTTGGTTGGGGCGCACCAGCATCAGGTAAAAGACGGCGATGATCAGCACGAACGGGAGAAAGGTCACCAGGCCGGGCGGAATGACTGGGACCGCGAACAAGAGCGTGAAAATCAACGTACCATCCTCTGTTTAAGTCCATTATCGAGAGAATCTGGCGCCATTCGGGGCCATCTTTCCCGTCATTGGTAGTATCTGCCGGGTATTTCTACCCAGCCTTCTACTACAGCCTATCTGCCCGGGTTTGTCTACTAGCCGGGGCCGCACCCATCCTGAAGCCCATCCTTCAACCCGGGTAAGAAGCGGCGTTAGGTTCGTTGATTCCACCAGGCGTCACAGGAATTTCGGGCCAGGCTAAGACCCTATTCAACCCGGTAAGGGCGCGCACGAACGCGGGCCAGCAGCGCAGGGAGAGTATCCGTCGCAATAGCATTTCGTACCGCTCGCATCGTGTCAAGGTAGAAGGCCAGGTTGTGCAGCGTGTTGAGTACTCCGGCAAGCGGTTCCTCGGCGGCCATCAGGTGGCGCAGATACGCCCGGCTGTAACGCCCGCAAACCATGCAGTCACACTCCAGGTCGGGCGGTTGCTGATCCTCGGCAAAGCGGCGATTCTTGATATTCAGGCGGCCACCGGACGTGAACAGCAGGCCGTGCCGGGCGGCGCGCGTGGGAATAGTGCAGTCCATCATGTCGACCCCCATTGCGGCGTATTCCACAATCTCATCCGGGTAGCCCACGCCCATAACATATCTGGGCTTGTCCCGGGGCAGCAGCGGCAGCGTGCTCTCGATGATCTCCTGGGTTAGGGCCCGCGGCTCGCCCACGCTCAGGCCGCCGATAGCGTAGCCCGGAAAATCCAGCGCCACCAGCTGCTCGGCACACTCTCGCCGCAAATCCGGATACATCCCACCCTGCACAATCCCAAACAGCGACTGGGTGCCATTGGCATGTTGGTTAAAGTGCTGCTGGCTGCGCCGGGCCCAGCGCAGGGTCAATTCGAGGGACTGTTGCGCGCGCGTCCGGTCGGCGGGGTACTCGGTACATTCGTCAAAAGCCATGACGATGTCCGCGCCCAACGCCAATTGCACGTCCATCGAGTGCTCGGGGGAGAAGAAGTGGGAAGATCCGTCCAGATGAGACCGGAACTGCACTCCTTCTTCAGTGATTTTGCGCAGCTGATTCAGGCTGAAGACCTGGAAGCCACCCGAATCGGTAAGCATCGGCCGGGGCCAGGCGATGAAGGAGTGCAGCCCTCCCAGGCGGCGGATCAGCTCGTGGCCCGGGCGCAGATACAGGTGGTAGGTATTGCCGAGAATAATCTGCGCGTCCAGCTCTTCGAGCAGATGTTGCGGAATCGCCTTGACCGTCCCTGCCGTACCAACAGGCATGAAGGCCGGTGTCTGAACCAGCCCATGGGGCAGCGTCATGGTCGCCCGCCTCGCCTGCCCACAAACGGCTTCTATGTGAAAAGCGAGAGACACTAAGGCGATTCTAAACGAGCAGCCGCTCTCAGCTGCCCATCGCCGATTGGGTGGGCCCCATTCAACCGCAATTTGGCTTGAGTGGGGTAGCGGAGAAAATCCACCGCGTCATCAGGAGCAGCGCAGCGTATTGGAGGGGCCTGCGGTTCCGTGTCAAACAGGGCTGATGAAGGTTGCTCAAGCCCCGTCTAACGCACGTGCCAACAAGAACCAGCCTGCGGTGGCAGCCGGTGCACTGCGGAAACGCGATTGTCACCCTCATCGCGCATCGTCAGCAGCAATTCCGCGATCGTCTGCTTACGGTCTGGAACTCGAAGCAGTGGTGCGATCTCCGCCAGCGGAGCCAGCACAAAACGTCGTTCGGCCAGTGCCGGGTGCGGCAGTGTCAACTCATCTTCCGTAGCAACACAATCCCCCACCACCAGCAAATCCAGGTCCAGCGTGCGCGGACCCTTCAAGACCCCCTGGCTCCGATCGCGCCCCAACTCTCGCTCGATCGCGAGCAAAGCACGTAGCAGGGGCAGTGGTTCTAACTCCGTCTCGAGAGCAAGTACTGCGTTCAGGAACGGCCCTTGGTCAAGAAACCCTACCGGTTCGGTCTCATAAAGCGATGAGCGCGTCAGCACACGTCCGACGCGCCCCAGCCGATCACACGCCGCGCACAGCGTCTGCGTGCGGTTCCCGTACTCCGAATCAAGATTCGACCCCAGTGCAATATAGGCAATAGCCATCGAAGTGGCCCTAGGATACAGCTGTGAACAGCGAAGGTCACGGTAGGATGCCCCTATGCGCATCGCCTTTTTCGGGGGCACCTTCGATCCACCGCACCGTGGTCACATTGCCATCGCCCGGGCGGCCATCACGCGTTTGGCGCTCGACCAGGTGCTGGTCGCTCCGGTGGCCACGCAACCTCTGAAGGCCGGCTCTGCTCCTTCCAGTTTTGCGGATCGACTGGCCATGGTCCAGCTCGCGGTAGCAGGCGAGCCGAGGCTCACAGCGAGCAGTGTGGATGCGCCTCTGCCCGACGGGTCGCCCAACTACACGTTTGCAACCCTGCAACGGCTGCGGCGCCAACTCGACCCCGCGGATGTGCTCTTTTTTCTGCTTGGCGCCGACTCCTTCTTAACTCTCAAGCGATGGCATCAATGCACCGAGCTACTGCTTTTTTGTGATTTCATCGTTGCCGGCAGGCCTGGCTTTTCGCTGCGACAGATCAACGCGGCTCTCCCCAAAGGGGTGCGCAATACAGGCGAGCATCGCGAAGCCGCCTTTACCCGCTTTGTGCTTGCCGGTCCTGCCGGCCAGACCTCCGGGCTCTTCCTGTTGCCCGACCTCGACCAGGACATCTCCGCAACCGAGATTCGTGCCGCGCTGGCGGGCGGCATCGAGCCGCAAACTGTGCTCGCGCCAGCGGTGGCTGAGTACATTCGTTCGCACGGTCTCTACCGTGTCTCCCCATGATTCCCGCGAGGCTAGGGATACCATAGGGAGGACTGACCGATTCGCAAGTGATCAGAGGAGAGTGAACCCGACCGCATGGCAACGATGAATACACGCCGCATGGTTTTGGCCGCAGCGGAGGCCTGTGAGGACAAGAAGGCTGAGGATACCCGTATTCTTGAGCTCGACGAAGTGGACGCCGGCTTCACCGACTTTTTTCTGATCACAAGTGGATCGAACGAACGGCAGACGCAAGCCATCGCCGACGAGATCGAGATTCGACTCAAACGGGATTTCCAGATCTACCCGAATTCTGTGGAAGGCAGGCGGCGTGGAGAATGGGTACTGATGGACTACGTCGATTTCGTTGTCCACATTTTTCTTACTGAAAAACGGGCGTACTACGATATCGAGCGGCTGCGAAAGTCGGCGCGCTCGGTCGATCTTGCCCAGTTGAAAGCCATGCTGCTGGAAAAGACGGTGGTGGCGCGCAGTAAGCCAGCCAAAAAGACCGTGGCGAAAAAGGCTGCGGTTGGCAAAAAGGCCGTCAAGAAGAAGGCCGTCAAGAAGAAGACGCTAAAGCATTGATAGATGCCGGATGAATCGAATGACGCTACGATTCATCCGGCATCTATCAGATACGCATCGGCATAATTACGTAGCGATACTTGAAATCGTCGGAGGCATCTTCCGGCCGTACCTGTCCGGCGGACTGGGCGTCTTTAAACTCCAGCCGGACTTCGCCGCTCGACCCTACCGCCCTGAGAAAATCAATCAGATACGTGGAATTGAAGCCGACCACGATCGGATCAAAACTATACGGAGTTTCAATGGTGTCTTCCGACTCGCCCGATTCCGTCGAGGAAGAGGAGATCTTCATTTCGTTTTGTTCCAGCCGGATTTTGATAGCGCCGGAACGTTCGTCGGCAAATTGCGCTACCCGCTGAATCGAACCCATCAATTCTTCGCTACGCACCACAACGAATTTATTGTTATCCCGCGGCAACACCGCTTCGTAGTTGGGAAATTGCCCCGTAAGCTTGCGTGTCGTGAGCACACGGTGGCCCAGACGGAAGAACAATGTATGCTCGTCGTCAAAAAAGTCGAGTGCTTCTTCCTGGGTATCTGAGAGCAGCGATTGCAGCTCAGACAATGCCTTGCGCGGAATCAGGGTTTTCTTTTCGCCGCTGATATTGGTAAGCGTTTCGCCCGACTTTTCGATGTGCGCCAGGCGATGACCATCGGTGGCGACCATCGAGAGAGACTCCGCCTTAAGAATCAGCAACGCTCCATTGAGCGTGTAACGCGATTCTTCATTCGATATGGCGAAAATGGTTTTGGAGATCATGCCCTTGATGGAGGCAGCGGCCAACTGTGTCAGACCAGTCTCGGGAAACTCGGGCACCTGGGGGAAGTTCGCCCGTGCCATGCCCACCATCTTGGTGTTCGAGCGACCGGAACGAATCTGTACCCAGTGATTCTCCATCAGTTTGATGGAGATATCGCCGTCGGGAAGCAGCTTCACGTAATCGAAAAGCTTGCGCGCAGGAATCGTGCACGCTCCAGGCTTTTTCACTCGAGCGGCGCAGGAGGTTCGAATGCTCTGATCCAGGTCCGTGGCCGTGATCGTGAGCCGGTCGGCGTCGCCCTGCCCTGCCTCGAGGAGAAAATTGGAGAGAATCGGGATCGTCGTCTTCCGTTCGACGACGCTCTGCGTAGCACTCAGCTCCCGCAACAGGTCCTGACGGCTGACAGTGATCTCCATCGTTGCTGCTCCCTGTGCGACTGGTCTCTCCTGCTCAACGCCCGCGCTAAGCATGGTGTTTTTCCCCCTTGTCGGTTTGACTCACTCTACACCACCCCGGAGCCGCATGAGAATCCTGTCTTTTTGTTTCTGTGGATTCCCGGGCTTAATGCAACCGGGAAGGGTTCTGTGAGCCGGGCACAGTTCGCAATCGCGGGTCCAGTTTTCCCCCAAAGCCCTACTACGGAAAAACCTCAATAATCAATTCGTCGTACTTAGTAGTAGTAACCGTTTGTACCGGAAAAGTGGAAAGCGGGCCCGAAACCAAGCGGATGGCAGGGATGAACACGGTCCACGTTTTAGAAAACTGGACGGCGGAAAAATGAAAAGCAGAAAGACCGGGGAATAATCCAGAATTGGGTTCCCTCTTCCCCACGGTCTGCACAGCCGCGTTGAAACGGGCTGTGGAAAGCGACTGCCTTTGCGTGCAAAGTGCGGTCAAAGCCAAGGTCTATGCGCCTGTGCGCGAGACCCTCTTTGCACATAGCATCCGCCACGGTGCAAAAGAGGGGATGCATTCAGCGAATCCCGGAAGCGACAAATAGAGTTCTGGTTGGGGGAAATTTTACGGCGCCTTTTCCCACAGTTCCTGATGGCGGTCGTCGGAGAAGAGGAGTCCGGTGATGCGTCCGTCCGGACCTTTTTCGAAGGTGAAGCGGGTGCTGCTGCCGCTGGGATAGAAAAACCGGTTGGCGAGTTCGGGCAGCAACTCGGTCTGATCGCCGGTGCGATTCCTGGACATCAATCGATTGCCTTGACGAAACACAGTCACCTGGGTGACGCCGGCGTCGACATACTCTCCCTGGTAAGCGTCATACACGCCCGGATCCACGTGAATCGGTGGCGGGTGCACGGGGATGATTCTTTTTTCCGCATAGGGGGTCGTTGGGGCGGCGTCGTCCAGGCGATGAGCAAGGAACCACTGCGGCAGCTGCGGATCGGTATAGGCTCTGTCCCAGGCATTGTGGTGATAATTCGCGTACTCCCAGAAACGAACGTTTCCGCCGGCGTTGCTAATGGCTGTGTACATGATCTGCGCTTGTGCAGGGGAAACTACTGGATCGTCCGCGCCGTGAAAGATCCACACTGGTGTGTGGCCTACGGCTTTCACATACTCTGGGACAAGCTCCGGCTGGTGCCACCGTTCGGGCTTGTAAGACCAGTAGATGCCTCCGCAGACAGGGGCTATTGCGGCAAAGCGGCCGGGATAGTCTTTGGCGATTTCCCAAACCCCATAGCCTCCAAGCGACATGCCGGTGAGATAGAGGCGCTGGGGATCGCCATGGAATTCCTTGACCTCGGCATTCAATGTCGCCATGGCCATCGCCATGATGTCCGGGTCGGTCCAATGATGATGGCTGTAGGGGACTTGCGGCATCACCACCACGAAGGGCCATCGCTCGTAGTGGGAACGTAACGCGTTCGGCAAGCCTACCTGCGTCTCGTCAAGGCCATCGGATCCCCGCTCTCCTGAGCCGTGCAGAAACAGGATGACGGGCCACTTCTGTTTGGGAGACCAGTCCATCGGGAGATAGACGACGTAGTGATGGACGGTTCCGTTGAGGGTGATGCTTCGGTTGAGAAAGCCTGTGTCTTGTTGCCGCGCGTAGGCAGGCCTTACCGTCGCCGGGACTGCGCCGAGGAGCGCTCCCGTGAGTAGGTAAGCAGCCAACAAAGCCACGCGCCGCGGCGACCTAAAGTGAGACATAGACACTTTGAGCATACCGGGAGCGCCCAAACGAGGAAAGCAGCGACCCAGTCAGGCTCTTCGTCTAACCGTTGAGCGTCTCGAGCAGCTTATTGATGGTGCGGTTGAGATCCTTATCAGCCCGGCGTTGTTCATCGATTTTCGCGATGGAATGCATCACGGTGGTGTGGTGCTTACCGCCGAATTGCCTTCCAATTTCCGGCAGCGACGCCTCTGTCATTTGCTTGGCCAGATACATCGCGATCTGGCGCGGAACCACGACAGCGCGCGAATTGTTTTTCTGCTTTAATTCAGCAACCCGCATGCCGAATTGCTCCGAGACGGCGCGCTGAATCGCTTCGATCGTGATCTTGCGCACCTGGGTATCGATGAACTGTTTGAGGCAAATCTGCGTCGTGGCCAAGGTAAGCTCGGCGCCATTGAGCCGGCACCATGCCAGCAGGCGCACCATCGCACCCTCGAGTTCGCGCACATTGGTCCGCACGTTGGATGCGATAAAGAGTGCGATATCCGTAGGCAGCAGAACGTGCTCGCTCTCCGCCTTCTTCTGCAGAATGGCGACCTTGGTCTCGAGGTCGGGCGGCTGAATATCGGCGATCAATCCCCATTCGAACCGGCTACGCAGCCGGTCTTCGATCTCCGGCAACTCCTTCGGTGGGCGATCGGAAGCGATCACAATCTGCTTCATGCTTTCGTGGAGCGCGTTGAACGTGTGAAAAAACTCTTCCTGCGTGCGTTCTTTCTGCGCCAGAAATTGGATGTCGTCAATAAGCAGGAGGTCGACGCAGCGGAACTTGTCGCGAAAGCTGGTCATCTTGTCATAGCGCAGCGAGTTGATCATCTCGTTGGTGAACTTCTCGCTGGAGACATAGCAGACAGAGAATTGCGGCTGACGCTTTTTTACTTCATGGCCAATGGCATGCATCAGATGGGTCTTGCCCATTCCGACACCGCCATAGATGAAGAGCGGATTGTAGGCTTTGGACGGACGTTCCGCGACTGCCTCTGAGGCCGCGCGGGCAAACTGGTTGCCGTTGCCGATAACAAAAGCCTCGAAGGTATAGCGGGGGTTGAGCTGCGCCGCGGTCGTCCAGTCGAACTTGGCTTGCTGTGCTGGCGCGACAGGCACCCCTCGATTGCTGCCAGGGCGAGGTGTACCGGCGCCGTGCGAAGGCACGGGCGCGAACCCTCCATCCTGACGCACGCGCACCGGAGCTGGATCCTCCAGCGGCAGCACAAAGGAGACGTCATCAAATTCCAGCTGGAAGTTGTCAATCGCTTCCTGAATCAGGTCGCCATAGCGGTCGCCGATGTGTTGAAACTCGGGCGTGGGCACCCGAACAAAAAGCATCCTGCCAGTAACGTGGCTAAAGCGCGTGGGTTTTAGCCACGTGTCAAAGGATTGCCGGTTGATCTTCTTTTCGAGAGCACCCAGTATCCGTGCCCAGGGATTGGGAACGGTGGGGGCGGTGGCGACAAAAGACATGTGCTTCCTTCGTTCAACGCCGGACTGCCTGATACTTTTTGCAAAAGCAAAGAAGCGAGCCCGCGACGGCCGAAACCGTACGTGCCTTTATAGCTCCTTTACACAGGAACTGCTCTAGGGAAATATGCCCCGTGGCGAAAGTATCCAGATCGCAAGATCAGGTAGCGTGGACGTGCAGAAAATCAATCTTGATCGGAGCCGATACTAGCACAGTTACAAGGTGGTGCAACTGCTCATTCCGGCAAAAAAATCTTTCTTTCCGGAGTTGCACCATGCTTAGTGAAAGCCTACTCTTTCCCAGCTTGAACCACCAGCGTACTTTGCCGGTTTAGCCCGAATCCGTTATACTTGAAACTTGCCTTTAGGCAGAGATTTTTCAGTAAGATCAGGAGCGCAGTGTCATGCCCAAGCGCACATTCCAACCGAACCGCCGCCATAGGGCGAAGACGCACGGCTTTTTGACCAGGATGAAGACCAAGGCAGGGGCAGCGGTGCTTTCCCGTCGCCGTGCCAAGGGTCGCAAACGCGTCGCCGTAAGCGCCGGTTACCGCGACTAGATTCGCTCTCATCAAGGCTGTGAACCAACCCAATCAAACCGGGTGCACCCTACCTTGAGGTTGCCTACACAAGACGATCCTCGGCTGCGCAAACACGCTGACTACCAACGTGTGTATCAGCGCAGCCGCAAACATTTTTCGTCTTCAATGACGTACTTCTTCGCCGAACGGGCTTCGGGTGCGAGGGTCGGTCCGCGTGTCGGGCTGACCGCTGGTCGCGTTCTGGGTAAAGCCGTCGAGCGCAATCGAATTAAGCGTCGCATGCGCGAAGTCGTGCGCGGACAGCTGCCTTTGCTGACCCGCGATGTGGACGTGGTGCTGCATCCACGGCGTAGCGTGCTGACCACCCAATTCGCAGGACTGCAAAACGAAGTCTCCAGGATTTTTGCTCTGGTCGAAAAGGCCTCCGCAAAGCCCGGAGAGCAAAGATCCGAAAAGGGAAAGTCCGCGAAAGTAGAGTTCGGAAATAAAGATGGGCGCGCTGGTGTCTCGAATCCCTGACGTCTACCGCCGCTGGATTTCTCCGCTGGTCCATTCCATCAGCGGGGTTTCCGGTGCCTGCCGTTTCCAGCCGACATGCTCTGAGTACGCCGCAACCGCCCTTGTCCATCACGGGGTAATTGCAGGGTCTGCTCTCGCGTTCTGGAGGTTGCTCCGCTGCAACCCTTTCGGCCGGGGAGGTTTTGACCCGGTTCCAGGTACCTATTGTGACCCCTCACCTTCCGTCACCGTGGGCCCGCCCTATGACTTCCGCACAGATGACCCCCGCCATTTACCATAAGACTGTGGCCACAAGCGCCTCGAGCGCGGGCAGCCGCAAGATCGACCGATCGACAGGAACTCTCTTTGGCCGAAATACGCAATCCTAATCAGCCGGGTGGCGGTGGGCAGGACTCACGCACTCTACTCATCTTCTCCATCGTCTTTGTTTTAATTTTCCTTGGTCTGCAATACTTCGGGCCGAAGAAAAAGACGCCAGCGGAGACTCCGGCCGAGGTGGCTTCGACTGCCGTGCTCAAGACGCCCGCTCTACCCGCCCCTATTGCTACCGTGAACTCTGATTCCACACCATCGGCTGCGGCGGTTGTGGGCGCTGCTGAGACGACCACGGTCGCCGAGAACGAGCTGTATAAAATCACATTCTCCAACCGCGGCGGCCAGGCTGTTTCCTGGATTCTCAAAAAGTACAAAGATGACGATGGCAAGCCGCTCGATCTGGTCAACCCCAAGGCCTCGGCGAAGGTCGGGTATCCGCTGTCGCTTTGGACCTATGATCCGGCTACGCGCAACCAGCTAGCGCAGGCGTTGTATGTTTCCTCGGCTACCGGCACCTTGAGTGCACCGGGGATGCTGACCTTTACCTACTCGAACGGTGGCCTCGAAGTGAAAAAGGTTTTCACCTTCGATTCCACTTACGTGATGCACGTCGACGTAACCGCCACCAATCACGGCTACCCGGTCACCGCGCTGGTGGCATGGCCGAGCGGATTTGGCGATCAGGCGACCATGCCCGACTATGCGGCCTCGCAGTTCGACACCATGCAGGGAGGCAAAGACGATCGGCAGGCGCCCAAAAAGATTTCCGGCGGTGGCACAATCCCTGGGCCTTTCGAATGGGCCGGTGTGAGCGACCTCTCTTTCGCCGCAATTTTTTTGCCTGACGATCCGGCACAGACTTTGCTGGTAGGCCTGCATGATGCGATCGATGTGCCGCGTCATGGCAGCAAGTCCGAGCAGACCGACTCCGCGTCGGTGTTGGGGGCTGCGATGGGCTCGAACTCAGGACACACCAGCATGCGTCTCTTCGCCGGCCCCAAGGTGCTGGAG
>Ga0182015_10004541_pt1 | contig 14872 bp, 13 predicted proteins | sample 712P3MmetaG_FD_120478 | JGI IMG/M metagenome (GOLD analysis project Ga0182015, IMG submission 120478) | Permafrost microbial communities from Stordalen Mire, Sweden - 712P3M metaG | ecosystem: Environmental > Terrestrial > Soil > Wetlands > Permafrost | place: Sweden: Stordalen | collected...
GCAGCTTATGGCGGTTTGAAGCCTCCTCTTACAAAGCGGCTCCGGAGGGCCTACCTCCATCTCTCATGCAGCATGAAGCTTTCGCTCCTTCTTGACACACGTAGTGGGTCAGTCTGATTTCCAGGGAGCTATTTCGGTCCGTGATGCCTCTGGTGATATGTCGATTGGTCACGCTGCTTTGGCTTTTTCCGGGCTATCCAACGATCTACCCAAGCGTCGGGCGGGAGAAAGACGAGCAAGCCTAGCAATACTCCAGTAGCAACCGTGCCAGCGGAGTAATTCGTTCCACGAAACCACGTATTCTGATACGCGAAGATGCTGCGATGCATCAGTTGCAATCCGTACACGACGATGATTGCGCCTACAGCGAGAAGTGAGAAGCGGACAATCCATCTCATTGTGGGTACAAGCTTTAACTTGCACGTTTTCCCAGCATGACATGAGCCATCCAAAATTGCTAGTCCTCGGGAAATCAGACTGACCCACACTACCGGAACAAGCCAAGAAGATTCGCAGCGAAACGCAACCTTCCACCATCGCTCCCGCTAGCCAATCGCGGCCGCGAATCGCCGAACGAACCGGAAAACATCCTGATAGGAGTTGTACAAGGGAACGGGTGCAACTCGGAAAGTATCCGGCTCGCGCCAGTCGCCGACGATGCCTGCCTGGGCCAGCCGTTCACACAACGCCCGCCCGTTCTGGGGGAGCCGGATCGAGAGTTGTGCGCCGCGCCCCTCCTTTTCGTGCGGTGTGATGATCGAGAAATTTGGAGAGGCCTTCTGATTGAGCAGGAACTCCAGATAGCTCGTCAGCGACACGCTTTTGGCCCTTAACCGCTCCATGCCCGCCTCGCGGAAAATATCCATCGATGCGCGCAGGACAGCCAGGCTGACGATCGACGGATTGCTCAACTGCCAACCATCGGCGCCGGACATCGCCCGGAACTCCGGCCCCATCTCGAACCGTGATGGTTCGTCGTGACCCCACCAACCCGCAAAGCGGGGCAGATCCCAGGCGCGCGCATGCCGGGCATGGACAAAACAGCCGGCAACACATCCCGGACCGCCATTCAGATATTTGTAGCTGCACCACACGGCAAAGTCCGGGCCCCAATCATGAAGCCTCAAAGGCAAATTGCCGGCTGCGTGGGCCAGATCGAAACCTACCACGCAGCCTCGCGCGTGACCCAAGCGCGTGATGCGTTCCATATCAAAGGCTTGACCGGTCGCGTAATTTACTCCTCCGAGCATGATCAGTGCGATGTTATCCCCCGCGCTCTCGATCAATAACGCAATGTCTTCATGGCGAAGGCAGGACTCGCACGGCCGCGGGGTCAACTCGATCAGAGAAGTCGCGGGGTCAAAGCCATGGAAGTGAATCTGCGACTTCACCGCGTACTGATCGGAAGGGAAAGCCCCGCGCTCCACAACAATTTTGTGTCTTTCCCTTGTCGGACGGTAAAACGAAACCATCATCAAGTGAAGATTCACTGTGAGCGAATTCATCACCACAACTTCGAGGGGATTTGCTCCCACAAGTTCCGCGGTCTGCTCAGTAAGCAGCCGGTGGTAGGGCATCCACGGGTTCTTCGCATGGAAGTGGCCCTCCACACCAAGATCAGCCCAGTCTTTCAGTTCTTGCTCAATATATGCTGCTGCGGTCTTAGGCTGCAGCCCGAGCGAGTGACCACACAGGTAAATGCAATCACCGCCAGCTAGTTTTGGAAATAAGAAGCGCTCACGGAACTCTTTCAGGGGATCGCGTTCATCTATTGCGATCGCAAAATCCTCGCCCGGTTGAAACTCTGGTTGAAGCGGGAAGTGGGTCACTGCCGAAACTCCAACGGAGTGAGATCGCGGCGAATCAGCCGGTTGGCTTTGTCCCAGTCGAGATCCTCCACGCGATCAATGGACTCGCACAGTTCCGCCAGCATCCGGTCCTGAACCGCGCCGCGAGCCAAGGCGACGGAGTACGGAATGCGATGAAACGTCACCATGGCATACTTCGGCACGAAGAGCTGGGGATACCGTTGTTCGAGCGCCAATTCCACCTTTTTTCGAAACAAAAACCGCGAGTCCGCAACCCGGTCTCTCATCTCCGTGAAATTCTCAATGGCCATATCCGCAATGGCATCGGTATTGACCTTGCGCTCATTCTCGAACTTGGCGAATATCCGCGGCCAGTCCGCACCGTCCCGGTCGAGCAACTCGACAAGACAGCTACAGTCTTCGAATCCGCAATTCAATCCCTGGCCGAAGAAGGGGACGATGGCATGAACCGCATCCCCGAGAAGCAGAGCTTTCCCTTCCACATGCCAGGGAGAGCACTTGATGGTAACCATCGCACCCGTTGGATTGGCGAAGTAGTTTTCGGCCAGTTGCGGCATCAGCGGAACCGCATCCGGAAAGCGAGACTCGAAAAACTGGTCTACCTGCGCCGGTGTGGTCAGGTCGGCAAAGCTGTCTGCTCCCTCGAACGGCAGGAATAGAATGCAGGCGAATGTGCCATCGATATTGGGTAATGCAATCAGCATGTGGTTGCCCCGCGGCCAGATGTGCAGGGCGTGAGTCTCCAGCAAATGCTCTCCTCGCGGACCGGCCGGAATCGTCAACTCCTTGTAGCCGTAGTCGAGATACTGTTGTGAGAAGTTGAAGCGATTCATCCTGAGCATCTCCGCTCGAATCGACGATGCGGATCCGTCGCAGCCGATCACAACCTCAGCTTCGAGCGTCGTCTCTTTTCCGGTTTCTTCATCGCGTAGTCGTATGGTACCGGTCTTCCCATCGTATCCGGTGCACCGCCGATTGAAATGAATGGTCGCACCCTGTTCCTCCGCAGCGTCTATGAGCGCGATGTTCAACTCGAGCCGGGAAATCGAATTGATGACCTCGGCTTCATTCTGCCCATAGGGTTGGAAGGTAAGTGCACCGGCAACCGAATGCATCATCCGCCCCTTCATTGGGATGATGATATTTCGCATCCGCTCCCACAGGCCGGCCTGCTGCAAGGCGTGAATGCCACGGGTTGAGAGGGCAAGGTTGATGGACCGCCCCGCACTCATGCGCACCCTCCGCATGTCCGGACGCCGCTCATAGATCTCCACTGCGAATCCCCTCTGCATTAGAAGAATAGCCAGAAGCGGACCGTTCAGTCCGGCGCCGATCAATGTGATTTTTCCCAGTGCGGACTTCATCTTTGGAGATTCGACAAACAAAGCTTGCGACGAACAAAGAGGATGAGGTAAGCGCCTTATTCGGTCAGCAACGTCCTGGCCTCCCACAATTCGGGAAAGAACTTCTTGTCCAGCGTGAGCTTCAGGTAGGATGCTCCCGTAGTTCCCCCAGTGCCCATGCGGATGCCGATGATGCGCTCGACCAGTTGAATGTGGCGCAATCGCCAGCTCACCACCAGTTCGTCAAACTCAGTCAGCCGCTCGCACACATCAATCCAGTCGCGATGGTGATGCTCATCCTTGTAGAGCGCATGGACTGCGCGGGCGCGCGCTTCGAATCGCTCCCGTTCGGTCACCTCCTCGCGGGCCGGCGGCAGTTTACCCATCGCCTGTAAAGCCCCGAAGAACACGTCGCGCAGCGATGGTTCTTCCAACCGGCGCTTCAGGCTCGCGTATGCCTCCGCCGTGGGCCGATGATAGCGAAGCATTTTCTCGTCCTTCAAGCCGCACAGAAATTCAATCTCCCGAAACTGCTCAGACTGAAATCCGCTGGCGGGTTCGAGCAGGCCACGAAAGGCGAGAAAATGCGTGGGCAGCATCGTTTCCAAAATGGTGAACTGCTCCACCAACACTCGCGTGATCTCCGTACAGCGGCGCAGCAACCGGGCCGCCTCATAGACTTCGTCGCGCGATTGCGGAGCCGCGCCGGCACTTCGCAAATTCGCGACCACGGCATCGAGGTCATGCAGCAATTCCTTGAACCACAGTTCGTAGGTCTGATGCACAAGGATGAAGAGCATCTCATCGTGGTGCGGTGGGGAAGACTTCGGCTGCTGCAACTCCAGCAGTTCCGGAACCTTCAAATACGAGCTGTACGTGAGATGCCCAGGCTCAGTTGCAAGCGGGGATGAATCTACAGCCGTGCCAGACTCCCGATCCCCGGCCGCACGCGGCTCGACTTCAAGTTCCAGGAACTTGATTGCATTCGCGCTCAGAAGCTTAGTCTTGGTAGGTTGCGGTAAATTACTTTGGCGGATGAGCGACCCCACGCGTTCTTCGCCCAGGGGAAAAGGATAGTCCGAGCCGAGCATCACCCGATCCGCTCCCATCGTTCCCACCAGGAATTCGAGCGAGCGTTGATCGAACACTGCAGAGTCGGTGTAGAAGCGGTTGAGATAATGGCTGGGCGGATATTCACACTCACCACGCGCGACGGGATGATGATGCCAGGCATTTTCCAGCCGCCCGAGCAAATACGCAAAACTCCCGCCCCCGTGCGCGAAACAGATGCGGAGCGTGCTCGGCAGCCGGTCAAATGCTCCACTCAAAATCAGCGCTACCAGGGAAAGTTGCGTCTCCGCCGGCATGCCAACCGTCCACGGCATCATGTATTTTGGCATGCGCTCGTGCCCTAACATTTCCCAAGGGTGGACGAGCATGGCTGCGCCCTCATCGGCGCAGTGCTCGAGAAAAGTCACGATGCCGGCGTCATCCAGGTTCTTGCTTCCAACGTGGTTGCCGATTTGTACACCGAGGTGTCCGGCCTGCATGCACCGTGTTAGTTCTTTGCAAGCCGCGTCAATATTTTGAAGCGGCACCTGGCAAAACGATTTCAACCTGCCTTTTCCCCGGCTGCAAAGCTCAAGCGCCGCATCGTTGAACAGCTGCGCACAATCCAACGCCTGTTCCGCCGGTCGTTCATAGGCGAACAGCACCGGCGTGGCCGAGATGACCTGCAGGTCAATGCCGTCACGATCCATCTCTCGGAGCCGAACCTCCGGGTCCCAACAGGCTGAATGAATCCGTCGGAAGAAGCGGTCCCCCACGAGAATGTCCGCTTTCCCCGGCTCCGTGTGTTTGATCCAAGGCCAATTCGGTGTGCCGTAGCGCGCTGCCAAGTCAGGCCAGGAACTGGGGAAAAAGTGGTTATGAATGTCGATGACTGGCATGCTTCATTGGCCTGGATGAATCGTGCCGCAATGCTTACATTTGCGCCGGCTCTCGTTCGAGTAGAACTGTGCAAAAAGCGGCGGCAGATCCTTCACGATGCTCTTCAGCTTCACTTCCGCGCGATAGATCAACTGGTGGCAGTTCGGGCAGTACCATTCGAAGGCATCCAAAGAGCCCTCAGGGCGGGGTACTTCAACCACCACCCCGATGGTTTCAGCCGGCCTCTGCGGTGAATGACGTAAGTGCTTGGGCAAAAGAAAAATGTCCCCTTCCTTGATCGCTATTTCGAGCGGTGGCTTGCCCGGCGTCTCCATGATGCGGAGAGATATGTTGCCCTTCAACTGGTAGAAGAATTCCTCCGTCGGATCGTCATGATAATCGCGGCGCTGGTTTGGCCCACCCACCACGGTCACCATCATCTCGCCGTCTTCCCACACCTGCGCGTTTCCCACAGGAGGCTTCAGCTTCTCTTTGTTTTCTTCGATCCATGCCTGAAAGTTAAAAGCTATCAGATTCTTGACGGACGCCATCGTGCCTCCTATTTCAGCGGCTTGTAAGCCCGGGCCGTGATCTCGATCAGTAAATGTGGATGCGGCAACTGATGCACGGCCACGGTTGTTCTCGCCGGACCATCGTATCCGAAGAATTCGCCATAGGCCTCGTTATAACCCGCGAAATCATTCATGTTTACCAGATAAGTGGAAACCTCGATCACATCCTGCAGTTGCGCTCCTGCACTCCCGAGGATGTCGCGGATATTCTCGATCACCGCTCGCGTTTGCACCCGGATGTCGAGCCGGGTTGTACCCAAGGGATCGACTTCGGCACCGGCAATCGTATTGTCGGCACGGCGCGCGCTGGTTCCGGACACAAACAGAAAGTCGCCGGCTCGCTTGACGTGCGGATACCTGCCGCGCGGCGCCGCTTTTCCATCAACGACTCTGCTTTCTATCCCGCTCATCTCAATTATTTCGCGCGAACTCAAAGATCACAGCCGAACGCAGATATTGTTGAGCTCGGAGTAGAAATTCAATGAATGCATCCCGCCTTCGCGGCCAATGCCGGAAAGTCCCGCGCCACCAAAGGGCGTTCGCAAATCCCGCAAAAACCAGCAATTCACCCACGTGATGCCTACCTTCATTTGCTGCGCCACACGATGACCACGCTTCAGGTTGCTGGTCCAGATCGACGCCGCCAGTCCGTACTTTGTGTCATTGGCCAGGGCGACGGCTTCCTCTTCCGCATCAAACGGCGCAATGTGGCAAACCGGCCCAAAGATTTCTTCCTTCACGCACCGCGCCGATTCCGGCAGTCCAGTATAGATGGTGGGTTCGACGTAGAAGCCGTGGTCGCGATTGTCGCCAAACCTCGGAACTCCTCCGCCCGTTATCAGGGTCGCCCCTTCGTCCTCAGCTAGACGGTAGTAGGAGAGCACCTTCTCTCGGTGTTGTGCCGAAATCAGCGGCCCCAGGTCGGTCTTTTCGTCGTTCGGCCAACCCGCATGCAGGCTCTCGGCTTTCTGCTTCAACGCTTCCACGAAAGCGCTGAAAAGCTTCCGCTCCACATAAATCCGCTCAGCGCACAAGCAGACTTGGCCCGTATTAAGAAACACCGCCTCCGCTAACCCGTTTACGGCCTCGTCAAAATTGCAGTCGGCGAATACGATCGCCGCATTCTTCCCGCCCAGTTCAAACGAGACCGGCTTCACCGTGGGCGCCACCGACTTCATGATCGCTGCACCGGTTCTTGATTCCCCGGTAAATGTGATCGCGTCCACATCCGGGTGTTGCGTCAAGCATTCTCCCGCCGACCCCGGCCCGAAGCCGTGCACCACGTTATAGACACCGTTCGGAATCCCCGCATCCTCCATCGCCTCGGCCAGAAGCGCGGCGGTAGCCGGAGTTTCTTCCGAAGGCTTAACGACCACCACATTCCCGCAAGCCAGCGCTGGCGCCACTTTCCATGTAAGCAAAAGCAAGGGCAGGTTCCATGGCGTGATCACGCCGACGACACCCAGAGGCTTGCGTACTGCATAGTTCAAAGCATTGGCTCCATCTGGAGTTTCCGTCTGAAACGATTCCAGCCCAGACATTTTCACGAGATCGGCAAAGACGCGAAAATTCGCCGCAGCTCGAGGAACATCGAGTTTGGACGCCAGGGACACCGGCTTGCCCGTGTCGGCAACCTCGGCGTGAAGGAAGCAGTCGAATCGCTTCTCAATCGCATCGGCGACCCGGTGCAATCGCGCCGTCCGTTCGCGAACTCCGAGCCGTCCCCATTCTCCTCGCAACGCACGCCGAGCCGCGTGAACCGACTCATCCACCTGTGCATCGGCGGCTTCGGTGACCTGCGCAATCACCGTCCCGTCCGCGGGATTCACATCCGCGAACTCCTGCCTCCCAGACACGAAGCGGCCATCAATGTAGTTATGGATTGATTTCACGAGAGCCCCAGGCGGGACTCGGCAATCGTAGCAGGACAGCCGGAAGCGAGGCAATCCGTGCTAGCTGGTCGGCTTCCGCCGCTCTTCCAGGTAACGAGACAATGCGTCATGCCAGGAAGGCATCTTAATTCCGAGGGACTGCAAACGAGCCGGCGACAAAACTGAATATGCGGGTCGAGGCGCAGGCCGCGCCATCTGCTGGCTGCTTACCGGTCGCACCGTGGTGGTAAGCCCGGCGCTCCGGACAATCTCTTGCGCAAACTCAAACCAGGTGCAATCGCCGGCGTTGGTCACATGCACAATTCCGCGGGCATCGTCTCGGCACAATTGAACGATTGCCCGTGCCAGGTCTACAGCATACGTCGGACAGCCGCGCTGATCGTTGACCACGTCCAGTGCTGGACGGTTCGCAGCCAGCCTCAAGATCGTATCCGGAAAGCATTTCCCGCCTGTTCCGAACAACCACGAAGTTCTGGCGATGCAGCAATCCGGCATCAACTGCAACAGTTTGATCTCGGCCTCGGCCTTGGTTCGTCCGTACACGCTCTGCGGATTCCGCGTATCTCCAGTCTCATACGGCGTGGTCTTTTTTCCGTCGAAAACATAATCGGAGCTGAGGAATACAAGCCGCGCCCCGAACCGCTTTGCCGCTGTCGCGACATTCACCGCTCCGTCACGGTTCACAGCAAAAGCCGGTTCCGGATTGCCTTCGCATCCGTCCACATCGGTGTAAGCTGCGGCCAACACCATCCACTCCGGACGTGTTTCCTCGACCACCTGCTGCACGCGCTCGGCATCGCGGATGTCTGCATCGCGTGAGCTGAGCCCCGTCACTGCATCTCCATTCCACTCATGGAGGAGCGCCTTGCCCAGCAGGCCGGAAGCGCCAAAGATTGTGATTCGCATCAGGATCTATTCGAAAGTCTCGGCGTCGCGGAAGGCGGCGCCGCGCTGGTCTTTGAGCGATACGATAGGCTCGCCGTCCAGTTCCCAGTTGATCTTTAGGTGGGGATCGTTCCACACGATCGTACGTTCGTGTTCGGGGGCATAGAAATCGGTCGCCTTGTAAAGCACGTGAGCCTTTTCCGAAAGCACGCGAAATCCGTGGGCAAAGCCCAGTGGGATCCACAACATGCGCTTGTTGTCGCCCGACAATCGCACGGCTTCCCAGTGGCCAAAGCTCGGGGAACTCCGGCGTACGTCCACGGCGGCGTCCAGAATCTCGCCCTCGACAACGTGCACCAGCTTTCCCTGCGGCTGCTTCACCTGATAATGCAAGCCCCGCAGAACGTTGTGAGAGGAGCAGGAATGATTATCCTGAACAAAATTCTCAAGAATTCCCGCCTCGGCCATAACCCGCTGATTGTAGCTTTCGAAGAAAAACCCTCGCTTGTCGCCGAATACCCGGGGTTCGAGGATGAATACTCCTGGCAGCGAAGTCGGGATTTTGTTAAGCGCATCCATCACCGGGTTAGCTTGAACCGTATCCATTAGAATACTTTCTCGCGCAAGAGTTGCAGCAGGTAAGCGCCGTAACTATTGTTCGTCATCGAGTTACCAATTTTCTCCACCTGCTCTGCCGTGATGTAACCGGAGCGCAGCGCAATCTCTTCGGGGCAAGCTACCATCAGCCCCTGCCTCTTCTCGATGGCCTGAATGTACAGCGACGCCTCCATCAACGACTCATGCGTGCCCGTATCCAGCCATGCCATGCCTCGTCCCATGACCACCACCTCCAATTGGGCGCGGTCCAGATAGGCCCTGTTCACGTCGGTGATCTCCAACTCGCCGCGCGCACTGGGCTTCAGCGACTTCGCGATTTTGACCACTTGGTCATCGTAAAAATAAAGTCCGGTGACCGCGTAACGCGATTTTGGCCGCCTGGGCTTCTCCTCGATACTGAGAGCCCGTCCGGCGCTGTCGAATTCCACAACTCCGTAGCGCTCGGGATCGTGTACGGGATAGGCAAATACCCGCGCCCCCTGAGTCTTGGCTGCAGCTTCCCGCAAATCTTTGGCCAAGTCGTGGCCGTAAAAAATATTGTCGCCCAGCACCAAGGCGCAAGGGCTGCTTCCAAGAAATTTCTCACCTACCAGGAAAGCCTGCGCGATTCCTTCCGGCTTGGGCTGCACCTTGTATTGCAATTGGATGCCAAATTGACTTCCGTCGCCCAGCAGCGCTTGAAATTTAAGCAGGTCTGCCGGGGTGGTGATCAGAAGAATGTCGCGAATCCCCGCCAGCATCAGCGTGCACAGCGGGTAATAGATCATGGGCTTGTTGTAAACCGGGAGCAGGCTCTTGCCCATGGCATGAGTCACAGGATACAAGCGGGTACCCGACCCTCCCGCCAGAATAATTCCTTTGTAACTCGCGCTGTTCGAAGGGTTCATCATAGGACGATGGTTCCGCTGCGGCCGCATTTCAGGAAGAATAATGGCTTTCAATCCACTGCCGGTAGCTCCCGCTGGTCACATCCCGGACCCAGTCTTCATGCTCCAAGTACCACCGTACAGTCTTGCTAATTCCACTCTCAAATGTTTCCAGCGGACGCCAGCCGAGCTCCCGCTCAATCTTACTTGCGTCCATGGCATAACGCCGGTCGTGCCCGGGACGATCCTTCACAAACGTAATCAGCCCGCGACGCGGCGCTCCGCGGTGCCCCGCCATCTCATCCACCATGTCGCAGATTATCTCCACGATGTCGATGTTCCGCTTCTCATTCCAGCCACCGATGTTATACGTCTCTCCCACTCGTCCTCGTGCCAGCACCGTTGCGATGGCTTCGCAGTGATCCTCCACGTAGAGCCAGTCGCGAACATTCTGCCCGTCTCCGTAAACGGGCAGCGGTTTACCGTCACGCGCGTTCAGGATCACCAGCGGTATCAATTTCTCCGGGAACTGGAATCGCCCATAGTTATTCGAGCAGTTCGTGGTCAGCGTTGGCAACTGATACGTGTGGTGATAGGCACGCACAAAGTGGTCGGAGGCTGCCTTCGACGCCGCATAAGGGCTGTTCGGCGCATAAGGCGTTGTTTCAGAAAAAGCGGCATCCTCGGGCTCCAGTGAGCCATACACTTCGTCCGTGGAAACGTGCAGAAACCGGAAGTCGATTCTTTCCTGTTCGGCCAGAGCTCCCCAATATGCTCGCACTTCTTCGAGCAGCGCGAAAGTTCCATCCACATTCGTACGGATGAAATCAGCCGGTCCCCGAATGGAGCGGTCTACGTGGCTTTCGGCTGCAAAGTGCACGATCGCTCTCGGCTTGCGGCGTTCCAGGAGGTCTCGCACCAAACCGCGGTCCGCAATATCGCCGTGCACAAACTCGTACCGCCGCTCGTTGGCAATGGTTTCCAGGTTGCGCAGATTCCCCGCGTAGGTGAGCTTATCCAGGTTTACAACAGAAGCCGAATCCCGTTCCATCCATTGCAGGATGAAGTTAGATCCGATAAAACCTGCCCCACCAGTAACGAGGATCGTGTTTTCCATATCAGTGGAACCTGCCTCGAATTCAATAGCACCGACCGCTCGCCACACCGTTGCGCCGCGAACAAACATCCAATTGTAAACAAAAAGGACGAGATTCACCCCGTCCTCTTCGTGGATTCGGTTTTGTGCAAACTGCGGCGTTTTCGGACAGGCTGCGAAGGGTGTCTTGTGCAACCTTTCACGGCGCTGCCGGCGCGGGAGCTGCTACGCGCCTAATCGGCCGTTGGGCTAGAGTCTCCGCCATCTCCCAGACCATAATTTCAAAATACAATCGTCTACGGCCTCCCGATTTTCCGCGGCGTCGCTGCTGAGTACGCAAAGCCCAGCGTCCACCGCGTCCAGCAGCAATTTGAAATCCTTCCCCCGCGCCTGTATAAATCTGGGGATGGACCTCCGTGCCTGACGAACATTCCAACCCCGGCCCCAATCCCGCGCCGCGCGGCGCGACTGTCGTCGCCGCCGGACTGCTGCTCGCCGCTCTTGCGCTGGTGGTGCTCTATACCGGCCGCGGAGCGTTCCTGAGTCCGGTGGCTTTGGTCGTGGTCGCCGCCATCGGCATGGCCGCGTTGCTTTTGCAACTGCGCCTGCGTCCCGATCTTTCCTCCATTCGAGCGTCTTCGGCTCGAGGACCACTTTGGCTCAATGCCTTTGGCGTCGTCTGCGCCGTCGGAGCCGTATTTGCCGACGTTCTTCACCTCAGCGATGCGTTTATGCTCGTCGCCGCTCTCGCCGGCGTAGTGTCCTTCGCGGTCGGCGGCATTATGATTCTGAGCACCTTACGCAAACACCGTATTTGAACCCCGGCCCTCAAGACTGAGGCCGGCTGCCGAGGGACGGAGGCCCGCCCCTAAGCCTCCAACAAAACTGCTGCTTCAGATAAACCAAGAAAAGAAGACGGCTTCACTGCAGCTTCGCGTACTTCGCCTCGTCAGGGTGGGGATGTCGGGGTCGGCGACGGTCACTGCGACAGCCCTGCTCTCTTCAGCAAATCGAAATAGCGAGGATCGGAACGAATGTTGTCCAACTGCGGCTCGACCTTCAAAAAGACGATCTCTCTACGATCAACCAATGCTTTCTCAAGAAGTCGGAACGCGTCGTCTTTCGTCCCTAGTATGGCCGCAAAATCCGCTGCTCCCATCGGCTCATACGCGGGGGAAGAAGGATCGCTCATCACAGACAGGTCTTTTTCTAACATGCCTCGGCAGCCCAATGCAGCGTAAGCCTTTCTTAGGGCGAGGGCATTCTGCTGACGCCCATACGCTTCCTCTGAGTGAGCGTAAGCCTCGGTCGCTTCGGCACACATGTTTTTCGCCATGTAGGAGTCGCCAATGCTGGAATAGAGATCAGGATTTCCGGGGTAGAGTTCCGCAGCCTTTTGGTATTGCTGGAGCGATCGGTCGTACTGCCGAGCAAAATAATAGATGTTCCCTGTCGTGAAATAGATCGTAAACGAAACAGGTTCAAGAGCCTCGGCCAATTCCATTTCCCGAATACCGTCGCTGAACCGTCCCTCGAATGTGAAAAACCAGCCCGAGTAGAGATGGGCGCTGGCGCTATTGGGGTTCATAGAGACCGCTTGCTCCAACTCCTCTCCCGCCTGTGTCCACTGCAAATCAAGAAAGAGAGCCAGACCCAGCGCAGCGTGAGCTTCAGCCAAAGACTTGTCTAGCTCCAGTGCCTTGTTTGCGGCTGACATCGCCTTAGCGCGGGTCTCTGATGCTGGAAGTTCTCCGAAGAATGCGATCAAACTGTAGCTTTCGGACAATCCCGCGTAAGCGGCGGCGAAATTCGAATCCTTTGCAATTGCCTGTTCAAAATATTCAACCGACTCCTTGCGGCCTTCTTCACTCCACCGATCAAAGAAATATCGGCCCTTAATATAGAGTTGGTAAGCCTCCGGGTTCTGGGTAGGAGGCCTTGCCAGCTTCTCTTTTTGATTTCCCGTTAACTGTGGTTGAAGTCTCTGCGAGACATCGCTGGCGATCTGCTGCTGCAAAGCCAGCACGTCGCTCGCCTTGCTTTCGTATTGCTTTCCCCACAAGTGGGTGTCGTCCTCTACCTTCGATAACTCAGCATTCAAAATAATCCGGTCGCCTCGTTGCATGATATTTCCAGTCAGCACCGCATCCACTTTCAATTCCCGACCGACTTGCTGCGAGTCACCGTCCTTGTGCTTGTAGCGAAACACCGAACCACGAGACATGACCCGTAGACCGGGAACTTGCGAAACTGTGTCAATGATGGCCTCCGTTATGCCGTCGCTGAGGTCATCAGAATTCGCGTCTTGGGCTGCGGAAGTGAATGGCAGAACTGCAACTGAGTGAATGGCTTCAGAGGGCTTTGAGAATAACGACCACGTCGTTACGCACAAGCCAATTACTGCAACAGCGGCAATGAGCCACGCGGCTGGTTTCTTGTACCAAGCACCTACCTCGGCCACTTCTGGTTTGGCAATAGAACCAGAGCTCGTATCGCGTTTTAGTCGTTGCAGATCCGTACGAATCTCTGAGGCGTGCTGATAACGAAGGTTCCTGTCTTTCTCCAGACACTTGTTTACGATCAGTTCCAATTCGAGCGGACAATCGGGATTCAACCGCACAGGAGGAACGGATGCTTTGTTCAAAATGGAATCAAAGATCACGCCCGAACTTTCTCCACGGAACGGCAACACACCCGTCGCCATCTCATACAAGACAACTCCAAACGAAAATAAGTCTGTTCGGGCGTCGAGTTCTCTGGCACGCACTTGTTCCGGTGACATGTACGAGATCGTTCCCAAGGCAGCACCGGGACTCGTGAGGTGCTCGGCGCTCGATTCGACTGTCGCTTGCGACATCACAACCGAAGGGCTTGCCGCAGGTGTAACCTTCGCGAGACCAAAATCCAGAATCTTCGCGTGTCCGCGTTTTGTAACAAAAATGTTTGCGGGTTTAATGTCCCTATGAACGATGCCAGCGGAATGGGCTGCATCGAGGGCGTCCGCGATCTCAATTCCTGACGACAAGACAGTCTCGATCTCCAGGGGCTTTCCGCCGATCCGATGCTTCAGCGTCATGCCATCAAGAAATTCCATGACGATGAACGACTGACCTTCGTGCTTGCCGATCTCGTGAATGGTGCAGATGTTCGGATGATTCAAGGCCGAGGCGGCACGGGCTTCACGCCTGAAGCGTTCGAGTGCTTGCTGATCGTGAGCTACATCTTCCGGCAGGAATTTCAACGCGACGAAGCGCCCAAGCTCCGTATCCTCAGCCTTATAGACCACACCCATACCGCCGCCGCCCAGCTTCTCGATGACGCGGTAGTGCGAGATGGTCTCGCCAATCATGGAGTCGCCCCATAGTAGGCTGGACGCTAGGGCGGGTCAATGCATTGTGGGCAAAGCTATCTTCAACCCACCACTCAATCGACTCGCAGGAAGCGCCAGCAGATCAGAGCACACCCTAGGAACAAGAACGCCTCGTGAATGTCTGTCCGCTTTTCGTATCGAACCCGCAGCCTGGAACTGATTCAGCCAAGCGAAAGTCCGTTCGACTACCCATCGCCATCGCCCCAGTCCGCTGCCATGTTCTGTGTTGCGTTTTGCAAGAAAAGAGATGATGCGTTTGTCACGCAGACCTTGCCGGATCGACTCAGCATCGTAACCAAGGTCGCCCAATACGCAGTCTGGACGATGCCGCGGGCGACCCCGCCCTCCTTGCAAGCTTGGGATAGCATCCACCAGTGCGAGGGCTTGCTGTGAATCGTTACGATTGGCTCCGGTCAGTTGAATAGCGAGAGGAACCCCGCGACCGTCGCAAATCAGATGACGCTTGCTGCCC
>Ga0182015_10004542_pt1 | contig 14870 bp, 11 predicted proteins | sample 712P3MmetaG_FD_120478 | JGI IMG/M metagenome (GOLD analysis project Ga0182015, IMG submission 120478) | Permafrost microbial communities from Stordalen Mire, Sweden - 712P3M metaG | ecosystem: Environmental > Terrestrial > Soil > Wetlands > Permafrost | place: Sweden: Stordalen | collected...
GTCGCTCCAAGTTCTTTGATCCCAAGGCGCGGGTAACGCCGCGCCCGATAGAAGTTTGGAGAGGAAAGTCCGGACACCGCAGGGCAGGATGCTGCTCGAGCCGAAAGGCAAGCGCAGGCGGCGCGGTTCAAGCCGCGTCGACGGACAGTGTCACAGAGAACAAACCGCCCGGCGGCCCCTCGGGGACGCAGGGTAAGGGTGAAAAGGTGGGGTAAGAGCCCACCGCGCCCCGCCGCGAGGCGGGCGGCACGAAAAACCCCTTCCGGTGCAAGACAAAATAGGAGACTGGACGGCCCGTCCCATAGTCTCGGGTATGTCGCATCCGCCCGTCGCCTCGCGGTTTCGCCGCGAGGGGAACGGGCGGGCGCTCCCGAAAGGAAGCGAGAGAAATGACGGCCGAAGCGCCGCAAGGCGTGGAACAGAATCCGGCTTACCGGCCCCAAAGCTAATTATTCTCAAAATCGTAACCGCAACGCGGCGGGATCGTCGCAGCCGCATGGTTGGATCGGGTCCGTGAGACCCACCAACCCGAAGCTCAAGTCGAACCGAGTCCGAATTCCCGCAGCCGCATTCGCGGCAGCCTTCATCTCGCTGGCGAGCCTGAGGGCTCAGACCGCCCCGGCCCCTGCGCCCCAACCCGCGGTGAGCACGCCGGCCGACCCCTCCGACAAGACGCTGCGCCTGACCGAGGTCGAGGTCACGGAGGGCCGCTCCTCCGCACTCACCGAGGCGCCGGTCGAGAGCACGCTCGACGCCACGCAGCCCCAGTCGTTCATAAGCGCCCAGACGATCAACAACACCATGGCGCCGACGGCCGACTACGCGACCATCGCCAACATCGCGCCCAGCGTCGTCAACATCGAGACGGAGGGTCCGGGCCTCAGCGAGTCGAAGATGCTCTCGATGCGCGGCTTTCAGGACGGGCAGTTCAACGTGACGTACGACGGCATCCCGTTCGGGGACGCCAACGGGCAGACCCACCACACGACCAGCTACTTTCCCGCGAAGGTCCTGGGCGGCGAGGTAATCGACCGCGGGCCGGGAACGGCCGCGGACATCGGCGAAAACACATTTGGCGGCACTATCGGGCTCCTCTCCAAGGATCCGCGCGCGGACGCGGCGACCGTGCTGACCGTTTCCGACGGCAGCTGGAACACATTCCTCGGAAACGTCGAGGTGAACACTGGCGTTGTCCCGAAGCTCGACGGCGCGTCCCTGGTGGCGACGTACCAGTACATGAGCTCCGACGGGTACCGCAGCTTTTCCTACCTGCAAAGGAACACCTATTACCTCAAGTACGTGCAGCCGATCGGAGCCAGCACGACGCTGACGGTCGTCGCCAACTACAACAACATCAAGTTCAACAACCCGGGGACGGTGACGCAGGCGCAGATCAACCTGTACGGCCGCAACTACGGCCTGGATGACAACCCCTTCGATCCGAACGACAACTTCTACCCGTACAACTACCAGCAGAAGCAGGCGGATTTTGAATATGTCGGCCTCAAGTCGAAGTTCGGGGACTTCAGCCTGGGCGACAAGGCCTACACCTACTACTACAACAACGACAGCCACGAGAACTCCTCGGATCCCATTGTCGGCGGCTCCGTGACCAAGTTCCCCGGGACTGCCTACGCAGGTCCGGCGTATACGAACTCGTCGGACACCACGCTTCCGGACACGGGTGAGGGCCAGACCAAGGCGAGCGGCATCACGAACGACGACGACCCGGGCGGCCGGATCAAGGTCAACGCCTACCGGGCGTTCGGCAATTACCTGGCCGTGGCCCACGGGGAGGACTCGCAGCTGGAGGAGCAGGTCGGGGTTTGGACCGAGTATGTCCGCGCCGACCGCTACGCCTACCTGCTCGACTACAGTCCCGCCTATGCCGCGGCCAACCCGGAAGACGCCATGACCTTCGGGTTCATCGACCCGACCAACTCGAAGGGGTCCCCGTTCAAGCCCGGGTACCAGTGGTATATGCACGTCTTCAACAAGACCTTCCAGCCCTACGCCGACCTCATCTGGAAGCCGGTCAAGAACCTGACGATCGAGGCGGGGGTTAAGGACTCGAACTTCACGATCGATCTCGAGGCCCCGGTCAACCAGGGCACGGAAAAGCCCGATTTTAGCAACAACACCTACACGAACTACGAGCCCCACCTCTCGGCCAACTACCTGCTAACGCCGAACTGGTCCGCCTACGTGCAGCTGGCGAAGGGGATCGCCTACCCGATCGTTACCGACGAGGAAAACGTCCCGAACGACCCCAATGACCTGGCGAAGACCGGCACGAGCTACAACCCGGGGAACCTGAAGGAGGAGGAGACGCTCAACTACCAGGTCGGCACAGTCTTCAAGACCGACAGGTTCAATGCCGACGCCGACGTGTACCTGATCGACATCGACAACCTCGTGTCATCGGTGACGGATCCGAACGACTCAACCAACTCGCTCTATTTCCAGTCCAGGGGCGCGTGGCTGAGCGGCCTTGAGGTCGAGGGGACCTACTACGTCGGCGCGGGGCTGAGCGTCTACGCGAACGGATCCCTCAACCGAGCGACCTACAAGACCGACGCCGGGGTCCCGTCGTTCAACGTCGCGTCCCTGGGCGCCTTCGGGGCGAACGGAGTGCCCAATTCCACCGCCGCCCTGGGCGCTGTCTACAACCGATCGGGCTGGTTCGCATCGGTCGACGACAAGTACGTGGGCCCCTTCGTCGTCTATTCGAGCGCGCTCGTGAACCCGGACCTGGGGCTCTACGGCCAGACCTCGACCGGACAACAGGGGGGAACCCCGGTCCCGGTCCAGTCCGCCGAGGATCCGGGATTTTGGATGGTCGACTTTGCCTGCGGGTACGCGTTCAAGATGCCGGCCGGGTGCTTCCTGCACTCGGTCAAGATCAAGCTCCAGCTGGACAATGCCCTCAACCGCAAGGTGCAGGTCATCAGCGCGGTCGGGGCCACCCCCGCCAGCAACGCCTACAACGTCCTGCCGACGACGAACTACTTCCTGACGCTGTCCACCGAGTTCTGATCTTGGCCCGGGACCGGGCGGACCACGTCGCCGGTCAGTCTGGATCCGGATTCACAGCCTGTACTGCTCGTCGCTGACAGGCTCCATCCAGTCCACCACCTTGCCGCCCGATCGCTCCTGGATTGCGATATGGGTCATGGCCGTGGTCGGCGTGGCTCCGTGCCAATGTTTCTCTCCCGGGGAGAACCAAACCACATCCCCCGGATGAATCTCCTCTATCGCGCCCCCTTCCCGCTGAGCCCACCCGCAGCCCGCCGTGACAATCAATGTCTGTCCGAGCGGATGCGTGTGCCAGGCGGTGCGTGCCCCGGCCTCAAACGTGACGCTGGCGCCAGCAACGAGCGCCGGGTCGGGTGCCTGAAACAGCGGGTCAATCCGCACCGTGCCAGTAAACCAGTCGGCAGGACCCTTGCCGGACGGCTGCGAGCCGACCCGTTTGATCTCCATAACCCACTCCATTGGCCCAATGGGAGAGAACTGTCAAACTGACCGACGAGCCGGATCAAGGTAGCGGGTCAGTTTGAAATCGAAGTTAGCGAGTCAGCTTGAAATCCGGAGGGCTTTGCCGGCGCGCCGTCAGGATCCACTTTCCCGGAAGTTGCAAGGGATGCATCCTCCCGACGTTCGCAAACACTGCGGCATTAGTGAGGTTCCATCCGAACCAAGTCGGCAGTGCCCCTTCAGGCAGCTTGGCAGAGACATGAACTGAAGTGCCCGCCTGCCTCAACAGATGAGAACACCGCTCGGGACCGGCAGTCCGGTGCTCCTGCATGACCAGGCCTGCCCGAAGTCGTCCGAACCGTACAAGTTGCCAGCTCTATCAGCGACCGCAATTGAAGAGCCGCTTGCGGCGATGCAACCGGTGTCGGCAATGCCCTCGATCCACGCCGGCATGCCGCCTTCGACGGCTGCAACGGCCCCATCCGGCTTGACCGGCCGCCGATAGATTCGCCCCTCAGGCGCAAAAAAATCGGTCGACGCCGAGAAGATAATGTCGTCGCCCGAGAAAGTGACCGCATAGCAGTGCGATGCATGCAGGCCGTCGCGTTCGATGGTCCACGTTGCTCCCGCGTCGCGGCTAATGCAGAGGCCGATAGCGGACGCTGCGACGACAAGGTTGGGATCTGCTTGATGCGTGCGCACCTCATGGACATCGCTGTTGATATCTATGGTGGGCAGCCAGGTTCTTCCGCCATCCATTGAACGCGGAATTCCCCCCACGTGAACGTTGGCGAACAGTACGCTCCCGTTCGAGTTGGCCGCGACCGAGCGAACACCCAGCGGTGGCCCAAGACGCTGCCCATTGACAATTGCCGAGCCGGCAAACCAGGCATCCCGGCCCGGGACGCTGTCGAATCCATCGATGGGATCGAGCACGCTTCCCCCCGGGGCCAGCCGCAGCATGCGTGCATCGTCAGTTCCAACGTAGATGGTGTCCCGGACAGACATGCAGCACGAGAGCTCGAACTTGCTCGTGGCGACGGTTGCCCATTCGCCGCTTGATGCACGCCTGCGCAGCGAATGTCGGCCGACTATGGCGAGCGCACCTCCGCGTCCATCCGGCGCCAGCCCCCTCACAGGATGGTTTGCAATCTCTTGCGTGCGCCGATCGCCGGTGACTGCGAACAGCCCATCGCCCCACGTTGAAACAAGTATCGTCGGTTTCGTCACGATTACCTTCCCCCTCACGCTTGTCGCGGGCGATCAGAGTTTTTGAACAAGGCCATGCGTTCTCTCTACGAGCGGGTCATTGTGGCCGGCCAAGGTGAACGCACAATCAATGATTTACCTGCAAAGCCGCAAAGTGTTTGCCGGCCTTTCGGCCCGGCGTGGAAGCGGCAGAGGCAAGAAACCGGGCATTTCGGAAACGTGAACGTCCCCAGTCTGAGGAACCGCTGGCCTGGCCGGCCGGAATCTCTCCTTCCTCCATACTGACCACTGCCCGGACCACTACACCCTTGACTCGCCATCGTCCGTTTGAGTCCATGGCCGGCTCCGAACATCACATAGACCATGGCCAACACCCAATCCGCTATCAAGGCAGCCCGCAAGACGGTGCGCCTGACCCTCCGCAACAAGGCGGTCAAGACCCGTTTGAAGACGCTCCACAAGGCCTTTGGCGCGGCGGTGAAGGCCGGCGACGCGGCGAAGTCGAAGGCGGCCGGGATCGCCTACGTTTCCGCGATCAGCAAGGCCGTGAAGTCCGGCGTCGTCCACAGGAACGCCGCCTCCCGCGCGAAGTCGCACGCGGCGAAGTACGTGCTCGCGAAGTGACGCCGATTTTGGGATGGCTCCGTGCCATCCCAAGTTGAAGACCCATCCCGGCGCAGAACTGTTCTTCTCGCGTTTCGCCGACGGCGATTGGCGCGGGATCGTGCGCCCCTGGCTCGAGTCGGGCCGCGGCCGCCTCGCCCGCTCGATCGTGGTCGCGCCCACGCGGGGACAGACCCAGGCGCTGAAGCAGAGATGCCTGGAGGAGGAGGTCGCCCTCCTCGGCGTCGAGTTCCTGACGCCCTCCCTCGCAAGGAAGAAGCGGGGAGCCGCCGCCAGCCTGGGCAGGAGCCTCGAGCTCCTCATCCTTCGAACCCGGATTGCGGAGCGCCTGGGGCCGATGGGCCCCGACGACCCCGCCCGCGGCCTATGGAGGAGCCTGGAAAGCGACCTGGAATCGGCCTTGGACGACTTCGAGAGCCTGATCCGGGCCGGCTTCACGGCCGAGCAGTTCCCGCGGCCGGAGCTGAGGCAGGTGTTCGGCGAGATGGCGGCGTGGATAGGGGCGCGCGGCTACGCGCTCGCACCGGTGCGGGACAAGGCGGAGTCGGAGGATCCGCCGGAGGGGGCTCCCAGGGTCGCCGACAGGCTCCTCGTCATGGCGGGGGGGGCGGAGGGGTGGGGGGAATTCTTCGGCTTGGTCGCCCTTGCCTGGCGCTGCGACACGGTCCGGGTCGCCGTCGCCGAGCCGGATTTCGCCGGAAGGAGCGCGGCCGACGAGGAATGGGTCGGGGCCTGGGAGAAGGCGCTGGGGGTCGAGGCGGGGCCCATCGACGCCGAGGACCCGCAGGAGACTTGCTCGGCCGTCGCGGAGCTCTGGTCCGGGGCGGGCGGGTCGGCCGACCGCGCGGGCGCGATGGTCGGAGTTTCGCGCTCGGACGAGATGGGACTTGTCGCCGCCGCGGTCGAGCGCCTCCTTGCGGAGGGCTCCGAGAGCGTCGCCGTCGTCTTCCCCGGGGCGGGCTCGGCGCATGCGAGGCTGGTCGGCCTCCTTGAGGAGAGGCATGTCGCCTACGCCGACCTGATAGGGACGGCCGGCACGCCGCCCGTCGACATCCGGATCCAGCGCGCCCTCGCCGACTTCTACGAGAGGGGCGGCAGGCTTGAGGAACTGCTCGCCCTCTGGCCGCTCCTGGCCTCGCAGAACCTCGTGAGCCTGACGCCGGGCCAGGCGAGGGACGGGTGCCAGCGGCTCTTCGACGAGGCGCAGTCCCATGGGGTGGCGCCCCACGTGGAACGCCTCGCGGCCTCGGACAGGGATGACTGGAGGGAGATTGGGAGGGTCGCCCGGCTCCTCATGCCCGCCTGGCCGGCGATGCTGGCGGCCGGTGACGCCGTCGGCCGCTTTGAGGCGGCCAGCGCGAGGCTCTCCGTGACCGAGAACCCCGCGGGGTGGTCCGTCCTGCGCGAGTTCGCGGACAAGTCGGCCGAGCCGATGCCGGCGGCCGCCCTCCTGGAGGCGATCCGCTCCTTCCTCCCCGAGAAGGCCCCCGCGGCCACTGCGCCGGGCAGGAGCGTCTTTGCCAGGGTGACCCTCACCACGTGCCGGCGCGCCGCGGGGGTCGCCTGGTCGGACACCATCTTCACGGAGGCGAACGCCGGGATCTGGCCGGTGCCGAGGGAGCCGAGCGCGTGGCTGGGGGACGAGGAGCGCGGGAGCCTCGAGAAGTCAGCGGGCCGGGTCTCGCTCGGCCTTCCCCCGAGCGACGCCAGGGCGGCCCTTGAGCGGCGGCTCTACTGCGCCATTGCCAGGGACACGAGGCGCCGCGTCCTCTTCAGCGCGGCGCTCTTCAGCGAGGAGGAACCCGAGGTGAGGCTCGGCCCGAACGCATGGCTCGAGAGGGTGATGTGGGCCAAGGGCCTGCTCCCGGAGGCGGAGGGAGGAAAGGATGCGTTCGAGGCGATGGCCGGGGGGGACCGGGGGAAACGGGCCGCCGGGACGGTGGGGATCCCGGGAGACTGGCTGGGCGTCTGGGAGCGGCGGCGCAGGGCTTCCGAGCCCTTTGACGAGTTCTTCCTTGGCGACCCGGGGGGCGCCCGGCCGGCTCGCCTTTCGGCGAAGCAGGTCGAGCGCGGGGTGGTCGATCCCGCCACCCTCTGGTTTGACGCGGTGCTGCGCATCCGCCGGGTCGAGTGGCGCCCATTCGCGCGCGCGAGAAGAAAGGCGGTCGGGGAAACCGTCCACCGCGTCCTGGCTGCGGCCCTGTCGGGAATCCCCATAGAGGGCGCCTTCAGCGAGTTTCCCGCGCGGGAGACCGCGGAGGCCGCGCTCGCCGTCGAGCTCGCGGGCCTCCGGTCGCGGTGGCCCTCGGACCGGTACTGGGATTCGTTCCACATGGACGTCTCGCGCGCCTCGCGCGAGCTCCTCGCCCGCGTCTACCAGCTGCCGCCTGCCCCTTTCTGCGCCATCGAGGCCAGGCTTCCCGACGGGGCGACCATCCCGGTGGGCGCGGGGCGGCGCGCCGCCGTCGGCGGCCGGATGGACCTTGTCCTTTCCGACCGCCCGTCGTGGGGGGGCGCCAGGGTCGAGATCGTCGACTTCAAGACGGGCGGCGACGCGGGGCTTTCGGCCAGCCGCATGGCTTCCGGCGGCGCGTCGCTCCAGCTCGGCGTCTACCTCGAGGCCGCGCGCTCCCTCGGCGCCACCGGCAACGTGTGGATGCTGAAGCCCGAGGACCCGCCGAGCGTGATGGCGACGGCGGAATTGGAGGCCGCCTGCGCGAAGCTCTCGGTCATCGGGGACCACCTGGAGACCGGCGTCTACGGGGCGCGCACGGCCGACCGGACGGAGTTCACGCACGGCTTCGAGTGGCCGCTCGCCTGCGCGCCGATCGCGGCGGCGATCCTGGACGCCAAGTTCGCGGCGACCTTCGGGTCCGGGGCGGAGGCCCGGGCCGAGGCCGCGGAGGAGGCCAGGGATGAATAGCGCCCCGTCGGACCAGGGCGCCCGCGACCGGTTCACGGCCGAATGGGCGGTCAACTTCGCCGTCGTCGCGAACGCCGGCTCCGGCAAGACGACGGCGATCTCCGAGCGCCTGGCCGCGCTTGCGCTCTCGGAGGAGGGCGCCGGGATGCTCGCGCGCACGACGGTCGTCACGTACACGAAGAAGGCGGCCGCCCAGATCAGGCAGCGGGCCCGCACGGTCCTCCTGCGCCGCATGGCCGACGGGGACCGGAGGGACGCGGAGCCGCTGGCGCGGCTGGAGCGGGTCTTCTTCGGGACGATCCACAGCTTCTGCCTCCTCCTCGCGCGCCGGCACGGCAGCACGCTTGGCATCCACCTGAACCCCACGCTGGTCGAGGAGGATGACGACGCCTTCTGGCAGGAATTCCTGGAGCAGGACCCGATGACGTTCTCCTCCCTGCCCGCGCCGCAGGTCGGTAGGTTCCTGCGCCACGAGTCGCTGGACGTGATCTTCGAGCTCGCCCGGGACCTGGACCTCGCCGCGGCGCGGCGGCTCCTCGTCGACCCGCCCGCCGCCGCCGCGCCCCCGCCTTCGGCCGCGGCGCTCGCGCAGATCCGGGACGCCTCTGCGAGAAGGGGCAAGCCGGCCGATGCCCTCGCCCGGAACAAGGCCACGGCGGCCGGGTGGATGGCGCAGCTCGGGCGGGACTCCGAGCGGCTTCCCATCCCGGAGCCCTCGGGGGAGGCCGGCGGGATCCAGGAGCTCTACCGCCTGCTCTTTGCCCCGCTCAAGGGATGGCTCGCCCAGGCCGGCGGTGTCCTCGCCGCGGAGCTTTCGCTCCGCTTCAGGACCTGGCGAGCGGAGCGCGGCATCCAGACGTACGCCGACCAGCTTGAGACCGCGCTCGCCGTCCTCGGAGACGGGCCGATGCTCGAGCGGATCCGGGCCGAGGGGTGGCGCGTCATCCTGGACGAGGCCCAGGACACGGACCCGAAGCAGTTTGAGGTGCTTGCCGAGATCGCGCGGCCGCCCGGCGCGGTTCGCGGCACGTGGCCGGGGGGAGGGGGTCCCGGGCCTAGGCCCGGGCACTTCTGCATGGTCGGGGACTCGCAGCAGGGGATCTACTCGACGCGCGCCGACATCCGCAATTTCCAGATGCACGTGGCCGCCTTCGCCGGGGAGGACGGGGGCGAGCGGCTGACGTTCGGCGTCACGTTCAGGACTCCGCTGCGCGTCATCCGGCTCCTGAACGAGACGCTTCCCGCCTCGTTCGGCGCCGACAGGGAGCACAATGTCGGGGTCCCGGCGGCGCCGGGGGCGCCTGGGGGGCTCCTGCAGGTGCCCTACGAGCCCCTGGTCCCGGGCCCTGTCAACCTCGAGGGGGCCGCCTGGCGGATTCCCGTGGAGCGGGCGTCCTTCGCGGGGAAGCGCAAGGCCGACCGGAAGCTGGCGCACGAGGCGCGGCAGGTGGCGCGCCTCCTGTCCGTGGGCGGCCCCGCGGCGGTCGGCGCCGCGACGCTCGGGGACATCTGCATCCTGGCCCCCCGCAATGTCTGGCTCCAGGTCGTCAGGGACGAATTCGAGCGCGAGGGGATAAAGACGGCGCTCCAGATGCGCCGCAACAGGAACGGGGACAACCCCGTCTACGCGTGGCTGAGCGGGCTCCTCGCCGTCGTGTGCGACCCCTCGAACACCTTTGAGTGGGTGGGCGTCCTCAGGGAGGTCTTCGCGGTCAGCGACGCGGCGATCGTCGCGTCGCTGCGGGGCCGTGCCCTCCAATGGGACGAGCCCGAGGGGTACCCGGAGCCTGTCGCCGGCGCCCTGCGCGCCATGGGGGACTTCATCAGCCGGGCGGACCTCGAGGGGGAGTCCCTCGACCGGTTTGCGGCGGACCTGGCGTCGGCCTGCGGCCTCGCGGGCAAGGCGCTCCTCCTCGACGCCGAGGGCGGCCTCCGGGGCGAGCTCGACCGGCTCCTGGCGCGGGCGGCGGCGCTTGGCCTCGAGGGAGGGGGACCCCGGGCGTGGCTCGGGGACCTCCTGGCCGGCGCGGACGACTTCCGGCCCGCGGGCCGCCCCGCCCCTGACGCCGTCAATATCCTCTCCTCGCACTCGGCGAAGGGCCTCGAGTGGCCGGTCGTCATCCCGGTCGGGCTCTGGCGGGCGATCGGCTTCCCGGTCAAATACGGCCTGAGGCTCGTGCAGGATGGGGGAGCGGCCGTGAGGGTTGTCCTCGACAATGACGGGCTGGGAGCCGAGACGCGGATCTCGAACGAGCGGGCGCGCCTGCGGGAGCTGGTGCGGCTCCTCTACGTGACGCTGACACGCGCGAAGACGACGCTCGTCATCCCCTGGGACGGGGCCCCCCCCGAGGAGGACAGCTTTGCGAGCCTCTGGGGCGTCGAGCCGGAGGCCATGGACCCCTTCCCGCCGGCCATCCCCTCGGCCCCACGCCAGCCGGAGCCGCTGGCAGGGGAGGCACCGGAAATCCCACCGGACACCGGCGAGGCAGCCCAGGCGTCCCCGGCTCCGCCGTTTCCGGGGCGCGTCCTCCCGCACCAGCTCGCCTCGGCGCCGGACCGGGTCAGGACCGCACTCCATGAGTCCTCTTCCGATGCCCCTTTGCCAGCGAAGGACGCCCCGGATCCGCTGGAATACGGCATTTGGTGGCACGAGACCCTCGAGTTCATGCCCTGGGCGGGCGACACCGGGGCGGTGGCGGCCCACGGGGCCGCCTCGCTCGCCAAGGCGAGGGACATGGGCTTCGAGGGAAGGGGGCGCGAGGAGTGGGACCGCCTCCTGGCAAGCGAGCCGTGGCGCGTCATGCGCGAGGGCCGCTGGAGCCGCCTCGCCGAGGCCGGGGTCTTTGCGCCCCTCTCGGGCGGGGAGTGGATAGACGGCGTCATCGACCTCGTCCTTTACGACCCCATTTCGGGGGAGCTCTGGATCGTCGACTGGAAGACGAACCGCCGGGGGGCGGGGGAGGGCGACCTCGAGCTCCTCGCGAGACTTGCGGGCGCCTACGAGAGGCAGCTTTCGGCCTACGGATCGTCGGCCTCGGGGTTCTTCCCGGGCTGCCGGGTGCGCCTCTGGGTCTATTCCACGGTCGCCGGGCTCTGGGCGGGCGTCCCCCCTCCGGCTTGACCGGGGCGGGGGCGGCGCGGGCAAGATTGCACTCGACAGCCCAGAGGGGGAATCGCACGGTCGTTCACCAACTCCATATGGGAAATCTCAAGAAGAAACGCCGCCTCAAGATGAACAAGCACAAGCGCAGGAAGCGCTTGAAGTCGAACCGCCACAAAAAGCGCACGTGGCAAAAATAAAATCAAAACCCGCCGCATATCACGGCGGGTTTTTCTTTTAAATAAGGGTAAATACTTAGTGGCATGGTATTAATGGCTGTTTCGCCTTGTAAATAGCCCTCAAATTTGCTGGGATTTGCGTCAATTTCTCCGGAAACAGGCCCCTATGCCAGCGAGTAGGAGCCGACTACGGGGGTTTTTTCACCACAACGCCTCATGTTTTTCTCCAAGAAGACGAAGGGATTCTTCGTCGAAATGAACGAGAATTCGGTCCTTTTGGCCCGGACGACCTCGGTGTCGGCTCCTTTGGAGGTTGAGGAGCTCAGGGAATGCGCCCTGGGCGACGAGGCGGGCATAGCCGAGACCCTGAAGCAGATGCAGCCCAGGAAGCCCCCCAGCGGGTACGTCCACGCCGTCGTGGGGGTCTATCCGCCCAAGCGCATCGTCCGCAAGCACACCTTGGAGCTCAAGAAGATGAAGGATCCGGGCTACATGCCCGACGTCTTCAGCCAGCAGCTTCGCATCGAGCAGGACAAGTTCACTATCGCGATGATCAACGCGACGGACGGCGCCGACTACGACCTCGCCAAGGCCACCCAGAAGGAAGTCATCTTCTGCGGCGCCCCGAACGAGGACATCACCACGACCCAGGAGACCCTCCTCGGCTGCGGGATCTACCCGGAGCGCCTTGAACTGGGCAGCGTCGCCACCCTCGGGGCCCTGGTGGACTGCCTCGCCTTCGAGAAGTCCAAGGTCCCGACCCTGGTCCTCGACGTCGGGAACGACACGACCCACAGCTTCATCGTATCCAGCAACGGCGTCGAGGCCTCCCGGCCGATACCCCAGGGGCTCGAGGCCATGGTGCCGGTCGTCCAGAAGGAGCTCGGGCTCAGGGACGAGGAGTCGGCGAGGAAGCTTTTCCGCTCGAACACCTTCGACTTCACCGGGATGGGCCCGCTCCTGATCAAGCGCCTCCTGAAGGAGCTCCAGTCCTCGATCGGATTCTACGAGGTCCAGACCGGCCAGTCGGTAGGCCAGGTGCTCTGCATCCAGCTTTCCCCGAAGCTCTCCTGGCTGGAGGGGGCGCTCGCCTCCTCGCTCGGCATCGCGGCCCTCAAGTTTGACCCCGTCCCGTGGCTCAAGTCGCGCAAGGTCAACGTCCCCGACGCACTCTCGAAGACTGCCGCGGAATTCCGCTGGTTCGGCCTCCTCAGCCTGATGGTCCACTACAACACCCAAAATGGCGCTGACACTGACGAAAAAAAGTGACGCCGCCCTGGTTGTGGTGCCGGCCTGGCACCCCAACCTCCGGATCGCCGAAAGCCTGCCCGACACCAAGGTCGTGCGGACGGCCTTCTTCGTCAACGGGGCGGCGGCTGTCATCGCGATAGCCTTGGCGCTCTACCTCGGCATCCAGGAGTGGAAGCTGCACGAGGTTCACAAGCAGATCAACGACTGGCAGCACCAGATCGACCAGAACACGAAGCAGAGCGCGGAGAAGGTGGCACTCTACCAGGATTTCAAGATGGAGGAGGCCAAGACGGCCGAGGTCGCCGACTTCATCTCCTCGAAGCCCGTCCTCTCGTCGATCATCCTGCGCCTCGGCGCCATCACCCCGAAGATAATCGCCCTGGACGCCCTCGACTTCAGGGACACCGGCCTCTCCATCAGGGCCACGGTCAAGGGCTCCTCGGTCCACGGGGCCGACGACGCGGCCATCTATGAGAAGCAACTGCGCGCCGACAAGGTCTTCGGGCCCATGTTCGACGACATCAACCTCCTCACCATGCACCGGAACACGGTGGGCCGCCAGGTGATCGAGATCTTCTGCGAGTTCAAGAAGGGGACAAAGAAGGCATGAGCAACGAGGACCTAGTGAACTTCCTTCGGAAGAACGCGATCTCGGTCGGCTGCGTGATCGTGAGCATCGTCATCGGCTTCGTCCTCTACTACCGCGTCGACCTGCTCCCCGACGCCGAGAGGGTCCTCGCGGACAGGACGAAGCAGGGCGAGCTCCTGTCGGCGAACATCGAGGACTCGGCCCAGCTGGTCGAGCAGCACGCGGCGATTGTCGCCGCCAACAACGCGATCTCGGACCGGATGATCCGCGTCGGCCAGCTCGCCGAGAACCTGCAGTATTTCTACGAGCTGGAGAACGACACCGGCACGAAGCTGACCGACCCCCACCAGAGCCAGTGGAACGCGCCGGCGAAGACGGCGCCCAAGACGAACTATACCGAGGTCGGCTTCACGCTCACGGCTTCTGGGGACTACGTGCAGCTGCTCGACCTCCTGCGCAAGCTTGAGAACGGGGTCCACTACTGCCGCGTCAACACGTGCTCGCTCCGGCCGGTGTCGACCGACGTGCGCGGCGGCGCGCTCGAGATGAAGCTCACCTTTGAGCTGATGGGAATACCATGAGGCGCGCCCTTCGAACACTTCCCGTGGCCGCCGCGGCGCTCGTCGCCTTCATGGGCGGGTTCGCGCCGCACGCCCGCGCGCGCGCCGTGGAGTCCGATATCGTCCCCGCCGACAAGCGCCGCGCGTCCGTCGAGAGCGCGGAGCTCCTCGCGAAGCGGACGAAGCCCATGACGCTGCCGGCGACGCTCCCGCTTCCCTTCGCTCCGGCGAACTTCGACCTCACCGACGCCGAGGAGGCCGCCGCCGCCGCGGCCGCGGCGAGGCTCGCGAACGCGCAGAACCCGAATCTGCCGGCACCCCCTTCAGACCACCAGCTCCTCGAGGAGATCGTCGCCAAGGTCAGGCCCTCCGGCACGGTCTATCTCGGCGGCAGGCCCCTGCTCATGTTTGGGAAAAGATTCGTTAAAACAGGGGCCCATTTCACGGTTACGTATAAGGGAAACGACTACGATCTTGAGTTGACCGGCATCGACGGCACAAACTTCACACTGCGCTACAAAAACGACGAAATCACCAGGCCAATACAAACAGCAAAGTCACCATGAGAACACGCACCTTTCTCCTCATAGCCATTCTCGCATTGCTGGCCGCGCCATTCGCGGCGCACGCACAGTCGTCGGCCGCGGCGCCAAAAGCCGTGCCGCTCCCGAACGACCCGTCGCTCCCCGCCGCCGCGCCGAAGCTGGTGCCGCTCCCGGACGGGCCCCCGGCCACGGTGGGGCAGCCTGCCCCGTCGCCGGCGTCCGTCGCCTCCGACGTCACGGTGAAGGACACCTCCGGCGCGGCCGCCCAGAAGACCGCCGGGCACGACACCCTCTCCGTCGACTTCCCCGACGAGGAGATCCGCAACATCCTGCGCAACGTCGCCGAGCTGTTCGACCTGAACATCGTCATCCCGGAGACGCTCCAGGGGAAGACCTCGGTCAAGCTTCACGAC
>Ga0182015_10004543_pt1 | contig 14869 bp, 11 predicted proteins | sample 712P3MmetaG_FD_120478 | JGI IMG/M metagenome (GOLD analysis project Ga0182015, IMG submission 120478) | Permafrost microbial communities from Stordalen Mire, Sweden - 712P3M metaG | ecosystem: Environmental > Terrestrial > Soil > Wetlands > Permafrost | place: Sweden: Stordalen | collected...
AGGTCAATAATTGGAAACAAGTATTCGCTCTTATCGAAGCGGCGAAGAGATCAGGCTTGTAGTGTTTTTGGATTATTGGCGTAAGGGGGTTGAGCCCATCCTTACCGGAAGAAGCTGCCCCGCGCATATATACCGGTACATACACGATTGCCCGCACAAAATGTTCCAGTCGGAACATTAGAGCGATTATTCCGCCACCCGAAACTTAAATCCACTCCGCCAGCCGGCACCCGTCTTCCTCCAGCAGAAAAGTTCCCGCCCCAAAGCATTCTCCGAAGATGCGATGTGATTCCTGATCACGCGCGGCACGCGAAATCCATTGCTTCCCCACCTGATACTGCGAGGCGGTGAACCATTTCTGCGGCAACACTTCCACCAGCCCCGCCTGCAGATAGAGAACAAAGAGCGCGAATGCCGGATCGTCATTCGACATCGCCTTGTAACTGGTGGGAACGATCAACTCATCCACCGTCGCCATTTCCGGCGGCACTTCGATCTTGTGCATACCCGGACCGGATGTGAGCGGAACCTGAAAGTCCGCGACCGGCGGGGTCTTCGAGTAGATGCGGTCAGAAGATTGCTTGAACCATCCCGCAATCTCAGCCAGGTCAAACGCCTCGAGCTGATCCGGATTGAAGCAGGCCAAACGAATGTTGCGTCCCTCCGGAGACCAAACCCCGAGGCCATGCGGCGACACCACGAAGGGCCGGCAGTAGGTGTTTAATGCCAGCCGCGGTTTGTCCGGTTCCTGCTCCGGCGCCAGCGAGACCACATATCCAACCGGCCCCTGCTCGCCGTGATGCGTCCAAACAAACCGTTGCCCCGCCGCAGAATCAAAGGCCGGGAAAGTTTTCCAATACCACGGCGCAGGACCGACCGTGCGCTCGAGTTGTTGCCGGATGCTGGTTAAATTCGGAATGGGCATTCAGAAAAATTGGCTGATCGGGTGATTGGCTGATTGGGCAATCGAAAATCTCGAGCTGTTAAATCACAAAATGACCCGATCGCCCGATCGCTCAATCAACTGGGCACGCCGGCGCCCTTCACATTGGCGCGGATGAACTTCACGATGTCGTCCATCGCCGTACCGGGCTGGAATATCGCGGCCACGCCGCGTTTCTTCAGAGCCTCGACATCCTGATCGGGAATAATCCCGCCCACCAGCACCAGAACATCATCCATCTTGTTCTGCTTGAGCAGATCCATCACACGAGGCACGATGGCATTATGCGCGCCGGAAAGGATCGACAGCCCAATCACCTGCACGTCTTCCTGCAGCGCGGCGCTGACAATCATCTCCGGCGTCTGCCGCAGCCCGGTGTAAATCACTTCCATGCCGGCATCACGCAACGCCCGCGCAATCACCTTGGCGCCGCGGTCGTGCCCGTCAAGCCCTGGCTTGGCCACCAGCACGCGGATCTTGAGATCAGCCATCGCCCTTCATTTAACCACAGAGGCCCCAGGGGAGCACAGAGCTGCGTCCTGTGGCTAAAGGGTTTTCATGTCCAGGCTCTGCCACAAATACCAGCAAGCCACGCTGCGATAAGGCTCCCAACACTTTGCGATCTTCTCCATCTGCTCCGGACTAGGCAATTTGATCTGCCGCTTGCGGCCTTTCGGTCCGGCTGCGGACTTCTTCGCTGTGGAAACCTTCTTTGCCGCCTTCGCCCGCTGCACATCGAGATAGTGCTTGTACATCGCCATACGCACACCAAAGTCGCCCGTCGGCAGCACGTTCTCGCGTTTCAAAGTGAACATCAAAAACATTTGCGCCGTCCACACGCCAATGCCTTTCACCTGGGTCAGATGCTCGACTACTTCCGCATCCGGCAACCCCGGTAGCCGGGTGAAATCCAGCATTCCAGCAGCTGTCTTTGTCGCGAGATCTTTTATGTAAGCCGACTTTTGTTTCGAAAGTCCGGCACTGCGCATTTGTTCATCGCTGAGCTTGAGGACGCCTTCAGGCGTGAGCGGTTCGCCTGCCAGCGCCGCGAAGCGCTTGAAGATAGTCAACGCGGCTTTGCCGTTCAGTTGCTGGTAGACGATGGCTTCTGCCAGGCTGTGAAACTCTGCCCGCCCAAATCGCATGCGGCACGGTCCAATGCGCTCAATGATTGCGCGCATGATTGGGTCGGACTTCTTGAGATGGGTGAGAGCTCTTCTCATGAATTTATATCTTTACCACAAAAGCCATTGTAAGGCGAATAAAAACCGAACACGGTACGCTCGCATTTCACCGCATGGCTGCCCTCCCATGCCTGCGAGTTCTTCGCCCAGCAACGCAGGCGGGATCGATACCACTTTGACAACACGGGGACCTCAGCTCGCTTGAATTAAACACGGTTGCCGCCATGATGGCTCCATGCTCGGTGAAGGCATACGGCGCATATCGGTGCCCACCCTGCGGTTCTAGTTTTTCTTTGAGGTCGCAAATTGCCACCTCAAAGCGACGTACTTTTTGGACGGAAGAAGGTATCTGTGATTTTCTTGAACTTGGAGATGCGATGCTAGCCTTGCTAAGTTATGCTCACTTCCGTATAAGTCCCATAAACCCCGCGCAGCGCTTCGCAAATTTCGCCGACGGTCGCGTACGCGCGCACAGCGGCGACCATGTAAGGCATCGTGTTGGCGGGAGAAATTTCTCCATTCGCACCGGCCTTCGGCTCCTGTGCCGCAGCCTGCTTGAGTGCGTCGAGGCAGCGCCGCACTTCGTCATTCGATCGCCGGGACCGCAATGCCTTCAGCTTGGCGGATTGCTGCCGCGCTACGGTCTCATCGATGTAGAGAATATGTGGCGATTCTTCTTCAATCGCAAACTCGTTGACGCCCACGATGACTTTTTCCTTCGCCTCGGCGGCGCGCTGATATTGGTAGGAGGCTTCGGCGATTTCTTTCTGCGGATAGCCGCGCTCGATCGCCTTGACCATGCCACCCATTGCATCCAATTTGAGGAAGTAGTCGAGCGCACCCTTTTCCATTTCGAGCGTCAAACTTTCCAGAAAGTATGATCCGCCGAGCGGATCGACCGTCTGCGTGACTCCTGATTCATAGGCGATGATCTGCTGCGTGCGCAGTGCGATGCGCGCCGCCTCTTCGGTAGGCAGCGCCAGCGCCTCATCGTACGAGTCGCAGTGCAGCGACTGCGTTCCGCCGAGCACCGCGGCCAAAGCCTGCAATGCCACGCGCGCGATGTTGTTCCGAGGTTGCTGGGCGGGCAACGATACGCCGGCCGTCTGGGTGTGGAAACGCATCAGCCAGGTCCGCTGGTTGTTGGCGCCGAAGCGGTCTTTCATCACTTGGCCCCAAATCTTGCGGGCCGCGCGGTATTTGGCGATCTCCTCGAAGAAATCGTTGTGCGCGTTGAAGAAGAAGCTGAGCCGCGGACCGAATTCGTCCACCTCAAGTCCGCGCCGCCGCGCCCACTCCACATATTCCACGCCGTCGTACAGAGTGAATGCCAGTTCCTGCAGAGCGGTGGAACCGGCCTCGCGAATGTGGTATCCGCTGATGGAAATCGTGTTGAAGCGTGGAGTGAACTTTGAGCCAAACTCGAAGGTGTCGATCACCAGGCGCATCGAGGGGGCCGGCGGAAAGATGTATTCCTTCTGCGCAATGTACTCCTTGAGAATGTCATTCTGAATCGTGCCGGAAATCTTCTTCCAGTCCGCGCCCTGCTTTTCAGCCACGACGAGATACATGGCCCACAACACCGAAGCGGGCGAATTGATGGTCATCGAGACGGTGGTCTTTTCCAGATCAATCCCGCCGAAAAGAATCTCCATGTCTTCGAGCGAATCGATGGCCACGCCGCACTTGCCCACTTCGCCCTCGCTGGCCGCATGGTCGGAGTCGTAGCCCATCAGCGTAGGCAGATCGAACGCGACGGAGAGCCCATTGCCGCCATGCTCGAGCAAATACTTGTAGCGCTGGTTGGTCTCTTCGGGTGAGGCGAAGCCGGAGAACTGCCGCATGGTGTAAAGCTTGCCGCGATAGCCGGTCGCATGAATGCCACGCGTGAACGGCGCCTGGCCGGGGTAGCCGAGATACTTTTCCTCGCTCCAGTCTGCGGGCAGATCCGCCTGGGTGTAGAGGCGGCGAACGGAAACACCGGAAATCGTTGTGAAGCGGGCATGCCCGTTCTCGTCGAGATTCACTCCGGTGGCCGCGCCGATCGGCTGCTCGGGAGATTTTTCGAGCGTGGGTGCAAGCGTGTTCTCCGCCCAGTTCTTTTCCGCGGCGGAGGGATGGCGGTTTTCAAAAACGTCAGCGACGGGATTTTCCGCAACTTGCGGTTTGGACGGTTTCTTTTCCATTGCTCACCCCAGTGTTCTGTTGTGATCATAGGGAAGAGCGCGTCGGCGGGCAAGGCGGGGAGGTGCGGCTGGAACGACCGTCGGTCAGGAAAATCGCGCCACTGTTCACAGGGTGTCCTCCTGAGCGGAGCAGGAAGTTGGCATTGCGAACTTCCTGCGGAGTCGAAGGATACTATGCATTTTTGCTGCATCACCGGCTGGTCAGCAGGTTTCTGGAATGACTCAGGGTTGACCGTTGATGTGAGAACGCCCTGGCGCACCCGATTCAGCGCACGCGATTGCAGGGGTCCTTCGACTACGCGAGCCGATTCGCGAATGCGATTTCGGCTCACTCCGCTCAGGATGACATTTGATTGGTGTGCAGCCTGCGGCTCAATTCCCACGCCTTGGCGTATTTCCACGAAACGTAAACCGAGTGGTAGAGGTGCAGCAGCAGGCCTTCGCGTCCGTCGAGGAAACCGAGGCGGAAGAAGTAGTTGTAGACGAACGTGGCCAGCGGCCGCAGGACAATGTTGATGACGCTGAACGTGACCCTGCCGTTGGCTTTCGCCACGACCATCTCTGCGCCCAGCGATGAGTAGCGATTCATGTGCTCGATGTAATCGGAGAGCGTGGGGTAGGAGTGGTGGAGGAGGGAGCCGACCTTAATGATTGCGGTTCTTCGATTAGTCTGTGCGTCTTCGTGGACTGCTCGACTCTCGTCGAATCGAGCGCTGCCTCGCGCAAATAGGCGTAACTTTCGGTCGGGATAATATCCACCATGTTCAATCCGGCGGCCAAGAAAATAGTTCCTTCTTGCAATCCAGAAGCCGTGTGGGAGTGGTCCGTCGTTGGAGCGTAAGTCCTCGTAGGGACGCTCGACCCAACGTGCGAGGTTCCATTCGAAAGGGCTGTCCGTATCGGAAGCCGAACGGCTGATGTGACTTGCGAGGTCGGCACTTACTTCCTCATCGGCGTCCAAGCTCAGAATCCAATCCCCAGCGGCCTTGTCGATCGCCGAGTTCTTCTGCGCGGCGTAACCTTCCCATTCCTCGATGAAGACTTTCGCGCCGAACGAATTCGCAATCTCAACCGTGCGGTCGGTCGAGCCCGAATCGACGACGATGATTTCGCCCTTGCCATCGCTGACCAACTGCCTCACGCTTTCGAGCGTGCGGCCGAGATTGGCTTCCTCGTTGTGCGTGATGATGACGACGGACAAGGTCACGGGAGGAAGGATACAACGTCGAGCCACAGATGGAGAATTGACGGCAAAGCATCTCCCATCTGGCCGTCTCCGACTAGGGGCTCGTGTCCTGGCGCGGCGCGACATACGGCACCTGAGGCAAGTGCGTAACCTGGCCGCGCGTTGCGTCGGCAACGTCGATGCCGGTGTGATCCAGCAGCAGGCCCGTGGCGCGATCGAGTTCGACGCGCGACTTCTCATAGGCCGCCTTGGCGGAAACCAGATTCGACTCAGAGGTGGTCAGGACGGAAGCATCCTGCAGGATGGCGGTTGTTGTGGTGAGTCCGACTTTCAGCTTTTGCTGATCGGCGTCGAGAGTCTGCCGCGCGAAATCGACCGCGTACTGGGCTGCCAACACGGAGGCGCGGTTCTGCTTCACGTCGAATTGCGCGTTGCGCACTTCGATGCGCACCTGATTTTCCAGTTGGTGCAGCCGCACCTGGGCTTGGCGGTATTCCAGCTCCGCGCGCACCTGGTTGGCCTGCGCCTCGCGGTTGCGCAGTGGAATGGTCAGCGTAAGTCCGATGCCCTTATCGGGAGCGGTGCCGTTGAAGAGCTGGTTCAGCGTGCCGCCGTAGCCAACCGAGTTTGTGTTCTGAAACGGCGGCGGAACCGATGTGTAGCAACCGCTCGTAGCCGCGCCCGAGCAAGCCGGCAGGGCCACGTTCCCGCCCACCCCTGATCCGCTGTAATAAGCGAAGGCATCGAGCGAGGGCAGCATGGCGTTGCGAACGGCTTTGCTGCTGAGGTCGCGGGAATTGAGATCGATGCGCGACTCGACGAGTTCGGCACGGTGGTCGAGGGCCTGGTTGATCAGATCTTGTGTCGGAACGACCGCTTCTTCCTGCGGAATCTGCATGGTGGAGGTGGGAATCACGTCAGCTTCAGCCAGCACCGGATCCTCAATGCTGCGGCTGAGCGCATTCTTTACCAGCAATTTTTCCAGTTCCAGGTTGTTCTGCGCCAGGATCAAATTCTGCTGGTCGGTTGAGACCGTGCTCTGGGCGCTCACCACTTGAATGGGTGGGATGGTGCCGACTTTTGCCTGCTGCCTGGAATCGTCCAGCGCCTTCTGCGCATAGGTGAGAGCCTCCTGCTGCACGCGCACGTTTTCATAGGCGTAGACCAGGTCCCAATACATATCTTCGATCTGATCGACGGTAGTAATGATTTGCAGGCGAAAGGCAACGTCGGAAATCTCGCGGTTATTCTTGGCGATGCGGATGAAGCGGGTATTGGGGAGAGATCCGAAACCTTGCAGCAGGTTCTGTGTAACGCGGACCTGGAAGTTCGAACTAATGGCTGGGCTCAACAGACTAAGGGGACTGTTGGTGGCGAAGTGAGTGTTGTTAAATCCGGCGGCAAGCGTGGTGCCCCATTCAAATCCCTGGGCGTAGCCGAAATCCGCGGTGTAGGTGTTTTGGGAAAGTATGGGCGCGCTGTCTATGCTCGTAGATTCCGAGTCACTCCTATCGAGCTGCAGCGTGCTGGTGACGATCGGATCGAAACTGGTGATGGTCGAGCCGATACCGAGCGTGGAACTGACCAAGCCGTTGGTTCCGGTGCCCACGCCGCTGGGAGCGACGGTGGTGCCTCCGGTGCCGGAGCCAACCGTTCCTCCCAGGCCGCCCACGCCGCCGCCCGGAGTGTTCTGCACAATGCCGGCGTTGACGCCGAGAATGTTGGCGCCCGATTTGGCGCGCAGGTAATCGGTATCGGCGATGTTCAGGTTGTAACGCGCGATATCGATATCGAGATTGTTCTCCAGGGTGAGCGCGATGGCGTCGTCGATGGAAAGATAGATTTTACCGTCGCGCATAAGAGAATCGATGCGCGGCGAGTTGCCCAGGTTCGGCTGAGCCACTTCCTGCGGCTGGTAGGGGTGCAGGACATGAGGGAAAGCCAGTCGCGGCTTGGAATAATCCTGCAAATGAACCGTCTGCGTCTGCGCCGGAGCCGGCACGGTCTGCGGCGCTGGAGCCGGGGGAATATCCTGCGCGTGCAAAGCCAGCGGTAGCTGCACGCAGGCCAGGATGGCAAAGGCCTTCGACAGCAGGGCAGAGCGCGAGATTACCGCGCTCCGTCGGGGTAGGGGCAAAGACATGTTTCGTCTCCTCAGTATAGAAACGGAATAGAAGCCGTCGTGCATTGTCTTGACGGCACAAGATAGAGTTCGAAAGCTGAGTGCGTAGAACATATGGCGTCTCTCCATCTTAGCGGGACGGAGCGGGCCGAGCGGGCGCAGATTGTAAAGAATTGTTAGGCAAGAAATAAGGCGCGGCTTGTGGCCGCGCCAGTTTTTTGTTGAGCAACATCCTACTGAGGCTGCTGCGGAGCGGCAGTCTGCGGCGCCGGCGGGGCCACCGGCGGCGGTTCCTTGCGCGGCGCGATGTAAGGCACGCTGGGTGCGCGCGTAACCTGGCCCTTGGCCGCGTCATCGATGCTGATGCCGGCATGGTCGAGCGTCACGCCGATAGCGCGGTCAAGCTCGATGCGCGACTTTTCGTAGGCTGCCATGGCCGACATCAAAGTGGACTCCGCCGTGGCCAGACCGCTCTGGGTTTGCAGAACCAACGTCGTGGTCGAGGTGCCGAACTGATATTTCTTCTGTTCCGCATCCAGCGATTGCCTGGCATAGTCCACGGCAGCCTGAGCTGAAACTACGCTGGCGCGGTTCTGTTCGACGCCGAACTGGGCGTTGCGGACTTCGATGCTGATCTGGTTTTCGATCTGCTGCAAGCGCATTTGGGCCTGCTGGTATTCCAGTTCCGAGCGGATCTGCAGCGCTTGAGCGGCACGGTTACGCAGCGGTATATTCAGGGTTACCCCTACGCCCTTGTCAGACGCGGTGGAGTTGATGAGCTGGTTGAGAGTGCCGCCGTAGCTCGTGGTGGTTGCGATGGGGATGAATGTCTGGCCTCCGGCGCCGGGGGCGTTATTTGGTCCCGCGCAAAAACCCTCGGCTTGCTCGGCCACCGGCTGATTCGCGCAAAGATTCGACGCGTTCTGCGAACCACCTAATCCCGAGCCGCCGTAATATGCGAAAAGATCCAACGTAGGCAGCAGGGCGTTGCGCACCGCTCGGTTGCTGATGTCCGTTGTGTTGAGCTGAATGCGGGACTCTACCAGATCCGCACGATGGCGAAGAGCATCGGCGATCAGATCCTGCGTGGGCTGGATCGGCTCACTCTCTGGAAGTTCCACGGTGGAAGTCGGAATCACATCGGCTCCCGCCAGAATCTGATCGCGCAGGGTGCGGCTGAGCGCGTTCTTCATGAGCAATTGCTCCAATTGCAGGTTAGTCAGGGCAATCGTCAGACCTTGCTGATCCTGGGCAACGGTGCTCTGGGCGCGGACAACTTCGATCGGCGCCAGGCTGCCGATTTCCACTTGCTTCTTGGTATCGGAGAGCGTCTTGTCGGCGAAAGCCAGCGATTCCTTCTGCACCCGAGCGTTCTCGTAGGCGTAAACCAGATCCCAGTACATGGTCTGAATCTGGTTCACCGTCGTGATCACCTGCAGGCGGAAGGCAACGTCGGAAAGTTCACGGTCGTTCTTTGCGATACTGATGAAACGATTGTTGGCCGCAAGACCGAACCCCTGGAGCAAATGCTGCGTGAGTTGCATTTTGAAACCGGAGTTGAGTTGCGGGCTTAACGGACTGAAAGGGGCGTTCCCGGTCGTGACGCGGGTGTTGTTAAAGCCCACCAACAAGCTCGTGCCCCAGGAGAAGCCCTGCAGGTAAGAGAAGTTGCCTGTAGTGGTGTTCTGAGGCGACTCGGGACTGAAGGTGCTGCTCGGGAGGATATGGAAGCGATCGTCCTGCAGTGTCCCCGTGAGAACCGGATCGAAGCTGGTGATGAGCGATCCGAACCCGAGAGTAGAACCGACCAAGCCCCCCGCGCCCGCGCCCGCGCCGCCCGCACCGAGAGTGGTGCCTCCCGTACCGGAGCCGACCTGGCCGCCGAGTCCGCCGATGCCGCCGCCGGGAGTGTTCTGCACCACGCCGGTATTAACGCCGAGAGTCGAGGCGCCGGCTTTCGCGCGCAGGATATCGGTGTCAGCGATGTTCAGGTTGTAGCGCGCGATGGCGATATCCAGGTTGTTCTCCAGCGCGAGCGCGATGGCGTCATTGAGCGACAGGTAGAGCTTGCCGTCCCGCATCAGGGAATCGATGCGCGAGGTGTTGGCCAGGTTCGGCGCCGCCAGATGCCGCGCCGTATACGGTCCGATCGGGTTGGGAAAATGCGATACCGGCTGAGAATAGTTCAGGACAGGGAGCGGCTGTGTTTCCGGCGTATTCTGCGGGACGGGCGCGGCGGGCGGTTCCTGGGCCCAGCATGCGACAGTCAGCGTTGCGAATAGAATTGCGGCGGTAGTCAGCCGGATGTTTGAGGCTAATCGTGCGAATGGCATCTACTCATCTCCGTTCAACTAAGACCAGTTCAGTTAGGTCAGTTCATGAAGGCTTTGCAACAACACAATAAGGACTTGCTTGGAACCCCGGGGCAGCCGGATTTACCCAAAATGAGAGCTCTACTCAATGAGTGGTACGCAATCAGCCGTGCCTGGGTTCCTGAAAAAATTTGCTGAAAAAGCTCCTGGAGAACAAAAGGCTCAAAAACTTCGTGTGAAACCCTGCCTCGCGACGAAACCCAGGTGAAACCCATCAGTATATCCGACGCAGCAGCTCCTCTTTCGAGTGTTCCGGCGAGTCGAAACTGGTAAAGTGCTGGCGATGGCCAAGCATTTCCCCGGGACACGCTCGCGCGGAAAACTCCGACGCATGAAATGACTTGGATGAAGCGGCGCGGCTGTGGGACTCGAAAGATCGCATGCGCAATCTCAAACTGATTCTCTCCTATGACGGATCGGACTTCTCGGGCTGGCAAGTGCAGCCCGATGCCGTCACAGTGCAGGGCACGCTCGCCTCAGCCATTGGACGAGTCACCGGAGAAAAGGTATTGCCGCAGGGCTCTGGGAGAACCGATGCGGGAGTGCATGCGCTGGCCCAGGTGGTGACATTTGTCACGGAGTCTTCCGTCCCGGCGGCGAACTTCGCGAAGGCGCTGAACGATATATTGCCGCCGTCAGTGCGGGTTCTGGAAGTGGAAGAGGCCGCGGCGGATTTTCATGCGCGCAAGTCGGCGCGGGGGAAGACTTACCGGTACCGGATTTATCGGGCGGCGATCTGTCCGCCGTTTCTGGCCAGGTATGTATGGCACTACCCTTTTCCTCTGGATGAGCCGGCGATGGTGCGGGCGGCGGAACTGGTGGTGGGCGAGCATGATTTCACTTCGTTTGCCGCGGTGGATCCGGAGCGTAGCGCCGGCGTCCCGCCGGCCTTCGCGTACAGGGAGATTGCCCGAGGAGGCGAAGGCGCGCAAATATCGAACGTCCGGAGGATTTTCTCTTCGAGCTGGGAGCACCAGGGAGACGAATTTGTCTACATCGTGAAGGGATCAGGATTTCTGCATCACATGGTGAGAAATCTGGTGGGGACTTTTATTCTGGTAGGCAAAGCAACGTTGCAGGCGGAGGACGTTACGCGGATACTGGAGGCGCGCAACCGATCGACAGCGGGGGCAACCGCCCCAGCGAGCGGACTCTACTTGGTAAATGTGGAGTACTGAACAGGAATGGCCACGGATTTACAAATCGCGGCGCGAAAAATTTCGTCGGTGAATCCGGCCACGGGCACTTTGCTGCGCGAGTTGGAGTGTGCTACCGAGAGTGAAATCCTGGCGGCGGTGGCGCGAGCGCGGGCTGCGCAAGGATCGTGGGCTGAGATCGGCGTGCGAAAGCGGATCGCGAAGCTGCGCGAATTTCAGCGCAGCCTGCATGAGAAGAAAACAGAGATTGCCGAGGCCATTACCCGCGAAGCGGGCAAGCCTTTCGCCGAAGCTCTGACCACGGAAGTTCTGGTGGTGCTCGATGCGGCGCGGTTTCTGATTGACAACGCCTATCGCCTGCTGGGCGACGAGCCGGTCCCGCATGGAAATCTTGCCACCAGGCTCAAGACTGGGCGGCTGGTGCGCGAGCCTTACGGCGTAGTGGGGATCATTTCGCCGTGGAATTATCCGTTTTCGATTCCTGCCACCGAGACTCTCGCGGCGCTGGTCGCGGGTAACGCCGTGGTGCTGAAGCCCTCGGAATTTACTTCTCTTGTGGCGCTGGAGCTGGAGTCGCTGCTGCACGCGGCGGGCGTGCCCACAGATGTTTTTCAGGTGGTGATCGGCGATGGCGCAACCGGGGCGTCGATGATTCATTCGCGGAGTGGACTCGGGATTGACAAGCTGATCTTCACCGGAAGCGTGGCCACAGGCAAACGCATCGCTGTCGCTGCGGCCGAGCGCCTGTTGCCGGTGGTGCTGGAGTTGGGCGGCAAGGATCCGATGCTGGTCCTCGACGACGCCGATGTGGACGTGGCTTCGAGCGCGGCGGTGTGGGGAGCGTTCGTGAATGCCGGGCAGACTTGCCTGTCGGTGGAGCGCTGCTACGTGCATCACAGCTTGTACGAAAAATTTCTGAAGGCAAGCGTTGAGAAGACAAACAAACTGCGCATGGGGAACGGAAAAGACCATGGAACCGATGTGGGCCCAATGATTCATGAGCGGCAGTTGCAGATTGTGGAGTTGCAAGTGGAAGACGCTGTGGCGCGCGGGGCACGGGTTCTGGCGGGAGGCTCGCGGTTGCCGGAACTGGGGCGGAATTTCTATAAGCCGACGGTGTTGGCGGATGTGACGCACGAGATGCGCATTATGCGCGAGGAGACATTCGGCCCTGTGCTTTCGGTGATGGCATTCGACAGCGACGAGGAAGCGGTGCGTCTGGCCAATGATTCGGAATTTGGGCTGGCAGCGAGTGTGTGGACTCGCGATCGCGCACGCGGGGAGCGGCTGGCGCGGCGCATTCAGGCGGGTACCGTCATGGTGAATGATGTGGTTTCGTGTTTCGGCATCAGCGAGGCGCCGCACGGCGGAGTGAAGTCAAGCGTGGGCCGCGCTCACGGACGCTTTGGCCTGGAAGAAATGGTGCGTCTGAAATATCTGGATGTGGACCTGATGCCCGGAATGAAGAAAGTCTGGTGGTATGGCTACGGCGCGAGTTTTGCGCGGCAGATGGAAGGGTTCCTGGACATGCAATTTGCCCGCGGCCTTGGAGAACGCCTGCGCGGAGCGTTGCGCGCGGTGGGAGTGGTGAGGCGCAGGCAGTTGTGAGTTGCGAGTACCTAGAAACCTAGTACGGGGAACTGAGAGGTGATTCATGAGCACTCCTTCCACTTCAGATCCGAAACGCGAATTGCTGCGTCACTGCCTGGCCACGTTGGCTTATCGCGGAGGCAAAGCGATCCGCAACGTTCCCAACACGTTTGCCGATTTCCAGGCGGGCGAGGGTGTACGCACGCCCGGAAAAATCTTGGCCCACATCGGCGATCTGCTGGACTGGGGGCTTTCGATAGCGATTGGTAAACGGGATTGGCACGACTCCAAGCCTCTGCCCTGGGAGAAGGAGGTGGAGCGCTTTTTCGCCGCGCTGAAGAAGTTCGACGATTTTCTAGCTTCGACTGAGCCGCTACAGGCTTCTCCGGAAAAGCTCTTTCAGGGACCCATTGCCGATGCGCTTACTCATGTTGGCCAGGTCGCCATATTGCGGCGCATGGCGGGAGAGCCGGTGAAGGGCGAGAGTTACTATGATGCGGAAATTATGTTAGGACGAGTGGGCGCCGATCAGGTCAAGCCGAAGCGGGAATTCTAGAAGCAGCGGATTGTCTGTTCGGCGATCGTGGAAGGGTCGACATGATATTTTTATGACCAGAGGCCCGCCTCAGCGCTGATTTTTCAGCGCCACTTCCGCACGGTAAATAGCCTGCCAGCGCCTGGCTTTGAAGACGTAAACCGAACTGCCGTTTACGTGGACCGGCAGGCTTTCTCCATTGCAGGTGGCATATTGCTCCGCTTTGTAGGTGAGCAGGTACGCGCCCGCGGTCAGCGGGAGCGCTCCGAAATCGGAGAGGCCGTAGCCTTCCACGGTGCAGGTTTTCGCGGAAGTTTGCTGCTCTGCGAGTTGCTGGTCGCGGGAGAGCGTGCCGTTTTCGCCCCAGAAGACTCCGTTCTCCGGCATGTGCTCGCGGAAGTAGGCTTGATTATTCGTCTTCCATGCCTCGAAAAAACCGGTTTCAATGCGCACCAGTTCCTGTTGCACGTGGCTCGGACCGCCGGTTTTGGCATCATTCTTATGTGGCATCTGTGCGCCGGCTCGCCCGAGCAGAAGCGCGAGCGGGAAAAGAATGGCCGCGCCAGTTAGAAAGATCTTTTTCGCAGGAAACCGCTCATGGTTCATAGGACGCTCATTCTGGCGCTGGACTACCGGTAACGAGATAGGCATAGCATACGACATCCCCGGCTTGGGTTGGCCTTTCGCCTTCGAGTACAATGACGCTCGTAGGGCCGAATCAGGCGGCGCGAGCGCCGCGCGAACGAGGTTAAATCCTTTGGCGACAGGCGAAATCACGACTTCTTCTACGCAAACTCCTGCGCAGCTTCCTCATCACAAAGTCAAGGTCAAGAAGGCGGGGCAGCGAGCCTGCAACGAGAAAAACGAAAAAGGCAAGTTCTGCGGCGGCCATTTGAAGCGCTGGTTCTACTCGGAAGATGTGATCGAGCAGGCTTGTGGAGATGCGGAAAAAGCCTGGGGGCAGGACGCCGAGGTCTACCGCTGCGAACACTGCCAGACTTTGTACTTGCCTAATCCGGCGGAAGCGAAATTGAATGTTGCAGGGCAGGGAATGATTTCGGTGTTTGGGCTGACTCTGCCGCCGAAAGAGAAATGAAGCTTCTAGCTGCTAGCTTTTAGCTCCTAGCCAAGCAGGTTCGGTTTGTGCCCTCCGTGGGTACAGCGATTAGCTAGAGGCTAGCAGCTAGAAGCTGTCTCTCCATGAACACTTCTGAGCTTATCTACGACTGGAACAAGAACCATCCGCCGGGACTGAAACCGCCGGGGCCGGTGCTGCTGAACGATGAGAGCCTGCGCGATGGCTTGCAATCGCCTTCGGTGCGCGATCCCTCAGTTCCGGAAAAGATTGAGATTCTCCATCTGATGGAGGCGTTGGGGATCGATTCCCTCGATCTCGGATTGCCGGGCGCCGGATCGCGCGCGGTCGAGCATGTGACGGCGCTGGCGCGGGAAATCGTCGCAAGCAAGCTGAAGATCCGCGCCAACTGCGCGGCGCGCACGCTTGAGAATGACATTCGTCCGATTGCCGAGATCGTGCAGAAGACAGGGCTGCGCATCGAAGCCGCGACATTTATTGGATCGAGCCCCATTCGTC
>Ga0182015_10004544_pt1 | contig 14869 bp, 13 predicted proteins | sample 712P3MmetaG_FD_120478 | JGI IMG/M metagenome (GOLD analysis project Ga0182015, IMG submission 120478) | Permafrost microbial communities from Stordalen Mire, Sweden - 712P3M metaG | ecosystem: Environmental > Terrestrial > Soil > Wetlands > Permafrost | place: Sweden: Stordalen | collected...
ATCTTCACTTTTGGACAAGCTGACAGAGCAAAAAAATCTGCAACCTTCCGCGAAATTCTTGATGCGATGTGGCTCTTCAATAACAAATTTGAACGAGCGCTGTCCAAATTCAACGAGATCAGGCTTCGGCGATAAGGGTAAAAATCAGTAGCTGCCCGCGTTCCGCGGACGTGGACTCATGCCTGGCAGCCATGCGCCGCCGAATGTCCGCTTATGACAGGAATACGCAGAATTGTTTTCTCTATTGTCTTCTCGCGACAGCGGTCGCCAGCGCTGTCGGGTTTCAAATTGACGAAATCGAGACGGAATTTCTACACGCAAATTGAAAGTTGGAGTTTTCACACGACCAAGACCTAAAGCGGACCCCGCAGCATTCCCCGTCGGGATGATCTGGCTACTTTCCGTCACGAACTATGGGCTCAAGCCCTTTAGCTTTGAGCACCGGACCCGCCGCAGGCGCCGTTAAAAAGTTGATGAGGGCCTTGGCGGCCTCCCGATCCTTGGAGGCAGTGCTGACGCCCGCGGAAAAGACCGTGTAAAGCTGCAATTCCGGGGGAAATGGGCCGACAAATTCGGTCCCCGTCACGGGCAAGAGTTCGCTGACCTGCTGCACAGCCATGTCCACTTCACCCCTTGCGACAAACTCGGCAACCCGACCACTCGGCCCCAGTGTGATTTTGCCACGCATATCCTCGGCAATGCCAAGGCGATCCAGCAGCTTCTCAAAATAGAGGCCGCTCGTCCCTTCCGTGGAGCGCACGATCGACTTAGCGGAGAGCATCGTGTGCTTGAACCCTTCGACTGTACTGATGTCGGGTTTGGGCGCGCCCTTGCGCACCGCAACACCGAGCCCTGAACGCGCGATGTCAATGCGGCTGTCGAGCACGATCTTGTCCTGCTTGGCCAAATCGTCGATCACCGACCTCGTCACTATGGCGACATCGAACGCAGCGCCGCCCTCGATCTGGCGTTTTATTATATTAGCTGGATCGTAGCTGAATGACAGCTTGTGGCCGGTCGCGCGCTCGAATTGTGGGCCAAGTTCGCCCAGTACTTCCAAGGCGGCGTGAGTGCTCAGGACTTTGATGTCAGCTGCGTTCACGGTGACCGCTTGAGACAGCAGGATTATGAGCCCAATTTGTATGGCCCCGGCGAGCGGACCAAGTTTCACAATTGCTCTCTTATTTGTGGAAATAAATACGTCATGATCTGTCCTAATCGCCAGCTTGGAGGCTAATGACGAAACTGCGCTAGTGCGTGCAAATCGCGAGCACGCTTTTGACCGTACCCATCACGCGCACGCTGGCTAAGATTCGATGAGCACCATATCCCTTTGTGGCCCGAAGCGGCGGTTACCGCAGCGCAGCGATCCGGTCGCTATCGGATGACAAGCGGACGCCGCGCCTACATCGAAAATGTGTAGCGAATGACCCATCGCGGTCATTGAGCCAATCGCGAGACCATCATTTCTGCTTAAACATTTCACCTTTTCGGGCGGCTATGGCACTTCGACACGAGCCCGCCGCTCCAGTTCACTTGATCCAGCCAGCGCCGCGATTGGCATCGAACAGCACGTTAATGCTGACGTTCAAAGATTGCGTTGTCAGGCGGCCGGACGAGTTGCCCGACAACGTGCCGATCGTGGTGTAACCCTGGCTCGTATTGGTGAACGGTCCCGAAAAGCTTCCGGTCTGACTGAGCGTCGCGTCATAGGTATAGCTGAAATCCAGAAACCAATTGGGATTGAAAAAATAGGTCGCGCCGAGCGAAACCGCGCCGCCAGCCACCCAGCCGGAAGTGCTGTAATCGTCCCGCGGAGCAATCAGCGACGGTACGCCGCTGAGGAGGGCAAAGCCTGCAATGTTGGTGTACCTGGTTTGTATTTGCGACAGCGATGGACCGGCGCCGAGATAGACCGAGAAGGCGTCGAAGGAATGGCCGAGAAAAGCGAGCCACATCATTTGATGGCTGACGTTCGTCTGGAACGAGCCGATCGGCACGTTGCCGGTAAACGGCGTAACCGTTGCGCCCATCGTGAACGAGCCGGCCTGCGGAACGAGGAAACTCGATGCGGCCGCCGTGGAGCCGAGATAGCTGTAGTTGAACTTCGTACCCCAGAGCCACCTGCTGTCGGCGAAATGCTGGAAGTAACCAATCTGTATGTCGGGCGCTAAAGTCGATTGCATCGGCATATTGACGTTGTTGGTCCCGCTCGCGAAGCCGTTCGCGACCAGCGTGGGCCCCTGATAGACATTCGAGACCCCTTGGACGTACATATCCCGGTTGCCGAAATTCACCGAATTGTAGCTGCCGCCCAGCCCGAAGAAGAAACCGTCGCCTGGCACAATCGGCGCACCCGGCGCCCCATATGCGAACGAGCCCGGCGATTGCGCATTCGCTTCGGACCCCACAGCTAACAACGCCAGGCCGGTGACAAGACTTGCGACAAGCGCGTGGTTCTTAAACATAAGTTCCGTCCTTTCGGGCAGAAAGGATGGCACGATGCGTGAGTCGCATCACAACCGGAAGTAAGTGCCGGCGCTGCCGAGAACGTTTTGTGCATAACCCGTTGGAGCGGCACATCCGTCCTGATCAGCGCCGTTATCGGTGAGGCATCGAACGCCGGGCGGATTACTTGGGGCCCGCCCGCGACGAAACGTTCAGCGCCACGCGGCGCGAATGAGCGCCTTCTCATTAATCTTTTTCGCTTCGCAGATATCCTCCGCCCCGCGTACATGAAGGTCGACGGAAGTTATGGTTGAAAGACGACCTCGACATGGCGATTCTGCCGCCCGAATTGAGGGTAGTATCAGACCTCGCAGAGGATTTTTCTGCGCCCTCATAATGTCGCCTATTGGCCCGTCACGTCACTTGCCGTAATGCAGCAATTCGGTAGCGATCGGGGGGAAAGCGGACACTCCTGGCGCGCATTTGAAGCGTCGCGATTGACCCTCAACGGACATGAAGGATCACTTCGGATTGATGTCCCATACGATGCCAAACCTTTGATCGACTTGACCTTGCCGCGCTTTAGCGTCGACCGGATAGCTAACGGCGGGTGACTTGCGGAAATCCTGATCCGCGCGTGATCGGCAGTCCGACGCAGGGAGTGGAAGCGGAGCGCCGCAAGAGCAATAGGACTATTTCAAAAGATGCGTGGCGAATGGCGGCAAATCCGGTGACGATGAGGACGCGCGCCGCGAAGAAATGTGATGTTGCGTCTTCTCATCCGAGTGACGTCGGCCAACGGATGGGGGTGCGATAACGGGACGCGAATGCAACTCGCGACAGCTAACGGGCTAGGACCTCACCACGTATATCGCAACGTGCCGGTGCCGGCGTAGGTTTGCGAGCCACCGGCGAATTCGCCTTCGAACTTGGCGAGCAATGACAAATTAGCAGAGAGGAACAGCTGGAGGCCGGCGGTGGTGAGCGCGGAGTTTTGCGGTATCGATGCACCGTTGACGTTAAAACTCGCGCCCGGCAGGGATTCAAACATCGCGTTGAGCGAAGGATTGCTCACCCAGTCGTGCGCCCAGGCCACACGGCCGAACAAGATCAGCGGCTTGCCGTAGACGATGGTCGGGTCGTCAAAGCGCGCGCCCAGCTCGGTCCTGACGTCGGTTGCATTCATGGCATTGTAGGAGAGCCCGAAGCCGTCAACAGTCCCATCGGACTCGCTGTAATTAGGCGTATGGAAATCCTGCACTTGCAATGCACCGTAGGGCGTCACCCCGAGCGTCGGTAGAACCGGATAGCGATACCCGCCTTCAAACCGGGCGCCGTAGCTTTGACCGTCGAAGTTAGCGGTAGCTGATCGCCGAGCGCCGAGCGGCCCGCGGTAAACCAATGATTCGTGAATGCAAGCGCCCCGGCGAGATATGCCGGCCCAAACCAAGAGATGCCGTAGGCACCGAGCTGAAAGGCATCGCTTCTGCCGCTGCCGAGCGCGTTGGCGAGACCCCAATTTGTGCCACCGCCGGCGAGCGCGAAGCCGACCACCGTGTGGGACGAGACGTGGTAGTCCATACCGGCGGCGAAGCCGTAAGTCTGCGCCGTGACATTGTTTGAACCAACCGTCGCGTCGCCATTCGTGGAGTTGCTGCCGCCATAAGCCGCGCCCCAGGCGGTCCAGCGCTGATCGAAGGCCGTCTTCGGCGGAGCCTTGAAAACCGAAGCATAGGCAACGGCGACTTCGGGCGGCAAGTTCTCCTTTTCGTCCGGCGCGAAGCCAATCGCCAGTCCGCTGTCGCCGGCGCCACTGCCGTTGACGAACGGATCAAGCATCAAGTTGAGGAATTCATCGGTGAGTTGGAATGCGACTCTTTGGGCACCAGTCGCGGCCTCGCCCGAAAGTTGCGAAAGCTCGTCGCCCAGACTGCTGCCGCTCAAGCTGAACAGAGACACGAAGGTCGGCGGCAGCGCACCACCGTTGTTGAAGAAGTTATCGATCGCATTGGCGACGTTGCGTTGGTTGATCGAAAGCGGTGGCGCTGGAGGAGGCGGCGGGATCGGTGGGGTCGGAGGAACCGGGGGAATGAGCTCAGCGGTCAGCTTCAACACTGCAGTGTTGCCGGGATAGGTCAGGCTCGTCTGAAAATCTGCCGGCACTCCAGAGGTGGCGAGCGTCGAATGTGCCGCGGCGGCCGCCTGTCGCCGTCAAAATCGTGTAGCTGCGGTCAAGAAAAGTGCCGGGGCCGAAGTTGGCCTGCACGGTGCCAGCAAGCGTGGCGGTGCCCCCGACATTGGTGGTCATACCGCTAGACTCGCTCATCCAAAGACCCTCGGGAATCCCCCGATTCAAAATCAGCCGAAATATGCTCTAATTGGAAAGCATTGCCGTGTGTATGGCATCCCATTTTCGCACGCGGGTCCAGAACTTTGGATTTTGTGGCGATTGGATTCGCACCCAAATGTATTGACCGTACGTCGTCGCGACCAACCGAATATCGTCGCTGAGATTGTCGAGTAGCAAATCCGCATCCTTCACACGTACGACGAGAAGCAGGTGATGCTCTCCAGAAGGTACTACGACCTCAGACAACAACAATGATCGAGACGGCCAGCCGCGCGCAAGGAGCTCATGCCGCTTGGTGATTGCGTAGTCCTTGCAGTCACCGGTTTGCGGCGAGATCACCCACTCTTCGGTTGCCCCGTTGCCAGCTGTAACCTCCGCCAAGATGCCTCTGTTCACATCGCGATTGACGATGTTGAGCTCGTTCCAGCGTTCCGGCGTTAGCACGATGTTGCGATGGCGGAAATCAATCCCGTGAACCTTGCAATCGTCCGGGTAGCTGAGGCAGAACCGAGAATGCCCGATTGGAGGGAGTGCCGCGGCGACCTGAAAATCGATCAGGTGGACAAACGGCGCCGGAGACGCCGATGCAGCGGCAGCAGTCGAGTTGCGGATCCCTGCCACGCCAACCGCGGATGCTTCGGGGGAGCGCAACGCCACGTTCTGGGAAGCCGAAAGGTCGGGGAAGCGCAGCGCCATGTTCTGGGGAGCCGAAAGGTCGGGGAAGCGCAGCGCCATGTTCTGGGGAGCCGAAAGGTCGGGGAAGCGCAGCGCCACGTTCTGGGAAGCCGAAAGGTCGGGGAAGCGCAGCGCCACGTTCTGGGAAGCCGAAAGGTCGGTGGAGCGCAGCGCCACGTTCTGGGAAGCCGAAAGGTCGGTGGAGCGCAACCCGATGGCGTGCCAATCGCCAAGCAGGTAACCGGTAATGCCAGCAACGAGAAAGGAAAGCCACACGCCGCACTTTAACGCCAGATTACGCCGCATGCCTAAAGTCTGCCTATCACACCCTCTACCTAGCCTATTTCACCAGGCCTAATTTGTGGCTAATAAAAGAATTTTATCGGTCATGACCTCATTATGGGCGTCCCCTATTCTCTATCGAACAGGTATCGCCGACGCTGCTCGCCACCGCCGACGAAGTGCTCAATAGAGCCGTGCCGACCTTCCGAGTTTGGCCCTTATCGGCCGCGCCGACCGCCTGCCTTCGTGTCCGCTATCAGGGGTCTAGCTGCCGCGCTGGGTCGATGGTCGGCGCGGCAGTTGATGACCCATCAGCGACATTGAGCGTGCCCTTGTGTGCGGGTGCACAAAATCCCGCCCAGCCCCTTCCAGAGCGTCGGTCTGAGTCGATACGATGCCATGTCCAAGTCTAGGGGAACCCAGTGAAACGGCGTTCCAAAGAAAGCGGCAAGCCAGTCAAAACGGGACGGCGCAAGGCGGCAATGCCGAAGCGGCGCAACGCGCCAAAGTCGGCGCTTGGTCGCGCCCCCTCGATTGCCGACATGCAAGAGCAACTCGAACATCGAACCCGCGAGCGCGACGAGGCGCTTGAGCGGCAGAAGGCGACGGCCAATGTGCTCAAGGTCATCAGCCGGTCGACGTTCGATCTGCAGACCGTGCTCAACACGTTGACCGAGTCAGCCGTTCGGCTTTGCGCGGCGGACAAGGGCGTTATCTTTTTGCGGGACGGAGACTTGTATCGGTGGGGCGCAAACTACGGATTTTCACCCGAGGCGATACCGTACGCGGTTGAACATCCCTTCCGGCCAGGTCGAGGCAGCATTACTGGGCGAGTCGCGTTAGAGGGCCGGTCAATTCACATTCCGGACGTGCTGGCCGATGCCGAATACCATGCGACGGACTATCAGAAGATATTCGGTTACCGAACTAACCTAGGCGTACCGCTCATGCGTGAGGGGACGACGATCGGGATTTTCTCGCTCACCCGCGATAAGGTAAACCCATTTAGTGAGAAGCAGATAGAGCTCGCGACAACCTTCGCCGACCAAGCCGTCATCGCCCTCGAAAACACGCGCCTGCTGAACGAGTTGCGCCAGCGCACCGACGAATTGGCGCAGCGGCAGGCTGAATTGCGCGTGACCTTCGACAACATGGGCGACGGCGTCGTCATGTTCAACGAGGACCTGCGCCTCGCCGCGTGGAACCGGAATCTCCAGGAAATACTGGATTTGCCGGATTCATTTTTTGCCGAGCCACGGACTTATCGCGACTATATGACCTATCTCATCGAGCACGGCGAGTTCGGGGATGTCGATCTTGAAACAGAATTGCGTCGGTATATCGAGAGCGCGGACCGTCAGAGGAGAGTTGAGCGGACGCGACCCGACGGTCGCGTTCTGGAAGTGCGCGTCAATCCGGTGCCGGGAGGCGGATTCGTCGCGATCTATAGCGACGTTACTGAGCGCAAAAAGGCCGAGGAACGGGTCCGCACAGCCAGGGATGCCGCCGAAGAAGCACTCCGCGAGTTGAGGGCGGCGCAGGATCGCTTGGTGCAGACCGAGAAGCTTGCCTCGCTCGGGCAGTTGACCGCCGGTATCGCGCACGAGATCAAGAACCCTCTCAATTTCGTCAACAATTTCTCGGCCGTTTCAGTCGAATTGATCGACGAATTGCGCGAGACGCTAGGAGGCATTCACCTCGACACCAAGCGGCGGACAGAGATCAGCGAAATCGCCGATATGCTGCAAGGCAATCTCGACAAGGTGCTGCAGCACGGCAAGCGTGCTGACGCGATTGTCAAGAACATGCTGCTGCATTCCCGGCAGGGGTCTGGTGAGCATCGGCCGGTCGATCTAAACGCTCTGGTCGATGAGAGCGTCAACCTCGCCTATCACGGGGCGCGGGCGGAGAAGCAGGGCTTCAGTATCACCCTGCAGCGGTCCTTCGACCCGGCAGCCGGCGAGGTCGATCTGTTCCCGCAGGAGATTACCCGAGTGCTGCTCAACCTGATCTCGAACGGTTTCTATGCGGCTGCGAAGCGCGACACGGAGGCCGATGGGGCCGAATACGAGCCCACGCTTACTGCTGCGACCAGGAACCTAGGCGACCGCGTCGAAATCAGGATTCGCGACAACGGTACTGGCATACCCCCCGAAGTGAAGGCAAAGATATTCAATCCCTTCTTCACAACGAAGCCTGCCGGTGAAGGGACTGGGCTAGGTCTGTCCATCAGTCACGACATCATCGTCAAGCAACATGGCGGGTCTATAGAGGTCGATACCCAGCCCGGTGAGTTCACCGAATTTCGGATCGTTCTGCCGCGAGGAGGTGTGGCCCTCATCCGGTCAGACGACCGCGGCAGCCACTGACCGTAGCGTTGAATCTCCGCCGAATTTGTTGCGGTGCGTGAGGCTGCTTGTGGCCCATCACGACCTTCCAGACCCAAGCTCCGAATAGTCGCTTTTGGGGTAACAGCAGACAAAAGTCAGACCAGTCGCTGAATGGCTCGGTCGCGACTGACGAAGCAGGCTCACCGGGGGCGAAGCACGCAAACTGACCGCACCGGCTAGATCGTGACCCAATAAATCTGCCGGGCAGGCGGCACTGCCGCACAAGTGAACAGCGGTGCGCTCCTCGGCTTCGGCTTGGATGGGGCTAAGCTCGTAATGATCAGTTCCGCAGATGTCGCGACACCGATCTGGGTCATTCCCGTTAATTCCCCTCCATGGCTCATTCGATTATTGCCCGAATCGGCTGTCGCTCGGTTTTGGTGCTAGGATGATCGCTTAGGCAGAGCTGAGGACGAGAGATGCTGGAACTGTATCACAATATCAATTCAGTCTGCGCCCAGAAGGTGCGCATCGCGCTCGAGGAGAAAGGGCAGAAGGCAAAGGAGCACCTGCTCACACTGCAGGGTGACCAGAACGACCCGACTTACTTGAAACTGAATCCGAACGGCGTGGTGCCAACATTGGTTCACGACGGCAACGTGATCGTGGAATCCTCACTGATTTTATATTACATCGACGACGCATTTCCCAACCCGCCGTTAATGCCGAAGTCGCCGGCCGCTCGCCACCGCGTCCGCCTCTACAATAAGTTGATCGATGAATACGTGCACAATTCCTGCACCATCATGACTTTTGCTACGGCGTTCCGGCCGCGATTCCTTAAGGTGCCTCGAGAGCAGTGGCTCGCTGAAATCAACAAAGCACCGCTAAAGCGACGGAGCGAATACAAACGCAGCGTTATAGAACACGGCCTCGACTCAGAGTTTGTGATCGATGCGCTCAACCAACACCAAAAGATGATTATGTGGATGGCAGACGACCTCAAACGGGGTCCCTATCTCGCCGGAGATGCCTTCACTAACGCTGACTGTGCTGTGACGCCCTACATCTTGCGTCTTGAACTGCTCAAACTCGGGGCGTTGTGGCAGCAACAGCCTGCAGTTGCCGCTTGGTGGGAGCGAGTGCGGGAACGGCCGTCGGTGCAAACCGCGATCTTTAGTCAGATGCGGGACGAGGATTGGGCGCCCTTTAGGAACCTTGCCCCCGACCCGTGGCCGAAGGTGCAATCATTATTGAAGGCGGCATAAGTAGCCGACCTGTTGTCTGAAATCGCGGAAGGCTGACGTGCGAGAAAAGCCGGCGTCAAGGGCATTTTCGGCGTGGTCGGGGGTAGATTAAACGGCCTGACCGAGGCGCAGGGGGCTAAGGTAAGCGGGCAGCTTGAATCGAATTGGGGAGCAGTGTTGTGCTGCTCCCCAATTGCCCTATGCGACCGACCGTGAAGCGGGAATATCCCCCCACGTCACAATGTCTTCTATCCTTGCCATGACATCCTTTATCGATTTGGTGTCCGCAGGCGAAATGACCTCGAAATAGGTGTCGCATTTCGGGCAGCGCCAAAGATGAAGGATGTGCCGCTCATCCCGAAACTCAGACGATTCGGGGGCAATCAGTTCATTGTCGCATTGAACGCAGCCCATCCCGAAACTTGAACGACGCTTGGATCCTATCGTCGGCATAGCGACCTCTCTGCTTTGCATCGACGTATCGCGATGAGGTAACAGAATCATGGCACTAGATTACGCGGAGATTAAAAGATTTTAATTTTGGCGCTATGCGTGCACACAGATGCTTCGGCATCAGTGGCATCGTTCTTTGTGCCACTTCACATGAGGGTTGACGTAGGCGGGCGGCATCAGGCGAACAGCGTGGCCCATTGCCAGGAGTTCGCGCGACCAGTAATGGACGTGGCGCGCAGGCGTCGATACGGACCAGGCACGGCGGCAGCTTCTGGAGGAAGGTTGGCACCCAGCGCCGCCTGAAATGGCGACGTGGCGCGACAGTTACGTTAGCTCTAACGTCGAGCTGTCCCCAATGAACGCCAATAGAGTTCATCCCAGAACGGGCGGTCGTCCGATGAGCAGAAGATTGGCGGCGAGCGCCACAACCGCTCCGGCGCAGATGATAACAATCATCGGCCGCGGCGTGCCGTCGGCGAACCAGCCGACGGCCGCGCTCGTCAGCGCGCCGGCGCCGAATTGCAGCGCGCCCGCCAATGCCGCCGCCGCGCCGGCGCGGTTAGGAAAGACCGAAAGCGCCCCAGAAATTGCGTTGGAGGCCACCACGGTCAGGAGCGACAACACCACGAATAAGGGAAGCACGATGCCGGCGACGCCGCCGACTCCGCTCACGCCGGCCGCGAGCAGAACAATGCTGACGGCGGCGCCGATTGAACACGCGATGCGCAGGAGCCGATCACTTCCGCGCCGCATCACGATGCGGCTGTTAACGAAGGTCGTCGCGATCATGCCGAGCATGTTCACGCCGAACAGGAACCCGTAATATTGCGGCGGGACGCCGAAATATTCGATGTAGACAAAGGGTGAGCCGGCGATGAAGGCGAACAGGCAGCAGAAGTAAAACGTGGAGCAGGCAACGTAGCCGACATAGGGCCGGCTGCGGAGCAGCTCAAAATAACCGCGAAGCATGGCGAGCGGATCCGCTTCGTTGCGGCGCAACTTCCCGAGCGTCTCGGGTAGCAAGAGAGCGGCCAGCAGCGCGAGCAACCCGAACCCGACCAGCACCCAAAAGATCGCGCGCCAGTCGAGCCAGAGCAGCACCTGGCCACCGACCAAAGGCGCCACAACTGGAGCCGACGCCGTCACCAGCATATTGAGCGAAAGGATGCGGGCGCTCTGGTTGCGATCGTAAAGATCACGGACCATCGCCTGCACCACGCTCGGCACCACCGAGCCGCCGAAGGCCTGAACAAAACGCCAGAACACGAGAGTCGTCATGGTTGTCGCAAGCGCACAGGCGACCGACGCCGCGGTGTAGATAATGAGGCCGGCGAGCAATGGGCGCTTGCGGCCAAAGCGATCCGAAAGGGGCCCCAGAAGCAATTGGCCAACGCCGAAGCCGATAAAAAAGGCTGAAAGCGTAAAGAGCGTCTGCGCCTCATCGGCCGCAAACGCCTGGCGTAGCATCGGCAGCGCCGGGAGATAAATGTCGATCGAAAGCGGAGCTATCGCGGAAAGGAACCCAAAAATTAAAATCCGGCCACGTTGGCTGGCAATCGGGGCATGCGCTTCCATCACAGGCGCAAAATAGCAATTACGCTTCGGGATGGACAATATAAGAATGCAACGCTCGCATAGCCCGCTTCGTCACCCATGCGCGCGCGAGACCAACCGCCCTAGCCGCCCAATCGGCAGCTTCCTTTTTCGCCTTTGAGCCTCACCCACCTGATCGACCCGCGCGAGCCACCTCCACGCCGACCTCACCCACCCAGCCGCGCCGCCGGCGCACCCCCAAGCCGACCGAGCTACGGGGCGCCGCCAACAACACACCGATCAACAAACCGCCTTGCATAACTCGCGTTAATCAACTTTGTCACCCATACGCGCGCGAGACCGACCTGCCCGAGCCGCGCTCCGAAATGGCCATCGATCAACAAGTCGACTGCTTCATGGAGGGAAACAGGCCCGCACCAGCGGGGAAGGAATCAAGCGCTGGTGCGGGCGGATCAGCCGACCGCCCGGAGAGGTCGGCTGACGGAGGCAGTATGTCATTTGCCGCGCCCCCCGCAACCTTGCGGTCGAATTTTTGCCAATGTGCCTCGATTGCAGCATCCATCTTTTCACACTGGCCCCAAGGATAGGAGAAAACGCCTCCGCACTTACAGTCCCGACGGTCATCTGCTGGCCGTTGAGGACCGGGTTGGTCATCGTGACGATATGTGAGGCGGGGAAGATCTTGCGGGCTTTGTGTTCGGCGACGAGTTCAGCGACAACCGGAATCGAGGTGTATCACCAGGCATGGTCCATTCCGGAAATTCTCTCCCAATCAATCGCGTCAGCTCTCGACCTGACTTCGCTGCCGGGGCCGCAGCGTTGTCGACGTCGCGCACTATTTTTCTTTGGTTCTCTCGTCCGCCCTGCGGCATTGGAGGCTGAGCGCGATTTTTCACGTGGAAAACGGATGGCCGGGGAGTGGCCCGGCCGAGTATCGCCTCAGAATATCCCTTAAGGCCGCAATCCAAGTTGCTGTGCACCATAGAGCGCTGAGAGAGTCTCCCAATCGATGCTGGCGTGTAGCGCTGCCATGTTAGCACCCCGCCAGAACCACTGTACGCTGTTCTTTTCGGTCTGCGGCGGCCTCGCCGGATTTTGCGTTTATATCGTTGACGACTTCAGACGAGGTCCGCCCAGCAAAGCCATGATTGCGGCGGATACGCACGCGTTGTTCGATCTCAAGCGTCCCGCCGGCCTTCACCACCTCCTGCCCTTCCTGCAGGCTGGTCAGCATCACGGTCCGCGCAGCGTCAATGCGGGCCGCAGCCCGACCGACCAAACTTGAATGAGCGTGGACTCGGCGACTTGTTCGAAGACACCGGGTCGAGCCATGCGCCTAGCGCCGCGGGCCGTCTTTGCGAAGGCATCGAGCGCGCCTTGCGCCATGCCGACGATCGGTGAGACTAGCGCCGTTGGCCCGAAGGTGGGATATCCGAATGAGCGGTCGTCTATAGGCACGTCACGACTGTCATTCGAACCGGCCGTCACCTTTTGATCTTTAATGTGAGTACCTTGGTGGGCTTCAAATATGACGCGTCTGATCCAAATTGGAAGCCCGATGTGAAATTCTATCGTGACCGCTCGGGCAAGGCTCAGCGCGCGAGATAGCCGCCGTCGACCGGGTAAAAAGAACCCGTAACGAAGCTCGCGCGCTCGCTCGACAGCCAAACGACCAACTCGGCGACTTCATCGGGTTCCCCAAGGCGACCAAGTGCATGCATGCCGGCGAGCGCTGCGCGGTGCGGCTCGTCGTGTCGTTGCGTCCAGGAATTGTTGAGGTAGCCAGGCCCAACGGCGTTGATACGGATGCCGGCCGCGCCGTACTCCAACGCGACCGTCTTTGTCAGTCCGACAACGCCGTGCTTGGCGCAAACGTAGGGGGCGATCCGTTCGCGTCCGACTTTGCCCAGGATCGAGGCGACGTTAACAATCGCTCCACCGCCGGTCCGAAGCATGGCCCGAAGTTGGGCGCGGACGCCGAGAAAAACGCCCGTCAGATTGATGTCGATAACTCTCTGCCATTGTTCGATCGCGAGGTCGGCGGTGAGCGCGGCATCGCCTCTGATGCCAGCATTGTTGCAGGCAATATCCAGCCGGCCGAACGCATTGCTGGCGGCTGCGACGAGAGCCTCGTGATCATCGGCGCGGCTGGCATCCGCGTGCCGATAAAGCGCGCGGCCACCGCGTTGTTCGATCCGACGCACGGTGGCTACCCCCTGCACGTCGTCAATGTCGGCGATTATGACGCTTGCGCCCTCGCGTGCGTAGGCGAGCGCGATCGCTCGCCCGATTCCACTCGCACCACCGGTAACGAGGGCCGATTTTCCGGCTAGCATACTCATTTAGGTACTGATGCCCGAACAAAATTTCGAAAGTCGATAATCGAGCTGCGCACGCGCGACGTCGAAAGGACCCGCGGCCACTGCATACCCATCACGCAACCCCACTTGTTACCACCCTAGCTTCCTCAAACAATCAGGAAATTCCGAACCTTGCAAAGCCCTTTCTTCGTTCGATAAACCTTGCAAGGATCGCCTCGATCGTGCTGCGCTGCAGCACGCCGTCAAAAAGCAAAAGGGACACAAGGGCTAGAGGGAGCGAGCGCGGCTTTGGCTCTCAATCGAAGTGTAGCACGCTCGCTGTTCGTTGTGTTTCGAAGCAATTCGTCAATAATCGGCCTTTGCTCCAAATGTCTATGAGGTAGCGCCATCATGATTTTCGGGAAGACAATCGTCATAACGGGGGCCGCGTCCGGCATCGGACGGCGCACAGCAGAGCTGGCGGCGACCCTGGGGGCCAACGTTATCAGCGTCGATATCATCAACACGAATGTTCCGGTTGGCCAATTCATCAAGGCTGACGTTTCGACGAAGGACGGCGTGGAGAAGCTCGTTGAGCAGTTCCCGAGCGGAATTGACGCGCTCTGCAATATCGCAGGCCTTTCCGGAAAAACCGGCGCCGTTACAACCCTGTCGGTCAATTTCTACGGCCTGCGCGCGCTGTGTGAAGCCGCGGCGCCGAAGCTGCGCGAAAGCGCGTCCATCGTGAACATCGCCTCGATCGCCGGTTACGGATGGCGCACGAACCTCGACCGGGCGAAGGCGATGGTCGGGGTCGAAGGCTTTCCCGACGTCGCCAAAGTCGTCGCCGATCACGGGGTGAAAAACGAAGAATGTTATCCGGTTTCCAAGGAACTTCTCATTCTTTGGTCCCTGCGCGCGGCGCACCAAAATATTTTCAAGTCGCGCGACATCCGCGTTAATGCCATAAGTCCGGGGCCCGTTGAGACCCCGATCCTTAAGCAGTTTCGCGAAGTGCTCGGCGATGCACGCGTCGACAGTGACGTCGGCCGCGTCGGCCGCGCCGGCAGGTCTGAGGATATTGCTCCGGTCGTTCTGTTCTTGTGCTCCGACGCGGCACGCTGGATCAACGGGGCGAATATTCCGGTAGACGGTGGTCTCGAGGCTTCCATCAATGCGGAAGTTTTGGGCTTCTGACCCTTGCGAGGCAGTGATTGCGCCGCAAACGTC
>Ga0182015_10004545_pt1 | contig 14868 bp, 19 predicted proteins | sample 712P3MmetaG_FD_120478 | JGI IMG/M metagenome (GOLD analysis project Ga0182015, IMG submission 120478) | Permafrost microbial communities from Stordalen Mire, Sweden - 712P3M metaG | ecosystem: Environmental > Terrestrial > Soil > Wetlands > Permafrost | place: Sweden: Stordalen | collected...
ACGGGCGAGCGCTGCGGGAATGTGAATTTGACGACAGTGGTTGGGTCGATGCAGGTGCGGGGCGAGGCGGAGTTTGTTGCGGCTGAAAAGCTGCATGGGCTGACGGGGCTGGCGCATGCGGCTTATGGGGCGTTCAGCCTGGACGTGCCGCACGGCGCGCCGATTGTGGGGGCGGGGGCGTTTGGGACGTGGGCGGGGATGCACGGGAGCAGCGAGAAGAAGAATCCGGGGGCGTATCTGTGGTGCGACCCGTCGCGGGTGGGGGCGACGCCGGCAATTGGAGTGAACGGGCAGTCGGGCCGGGCGAATGTGGTGCTGCTGAGCGAGGCGCTGGGCGTGACGCTGACCTCGGCCCAGGCGCAGCGGCTGATGAACGAGAACCAGGCGATGATTGAGGGCGGTGGATTCACGGCGAGCGAAGAGTCGTTCCGGCTGGCATGCATGAGAGTGCTGGGGACGCTGCCGAACTTCTTCAACATTCGCAGTTGGCGGCTGCTTGACGAGTCGGATGAGATCGGGAACCGGTTTGTGCAGGCGTTTATGACGCTGTCGGTGGGCGATCGGACGCTGGCAACGAGCCGGGCCGAGGGCGAGGGGCCGGTGGATGCGCTCTCCAAGGCTCTGCGCAAGGAACTGGAAAAGTGGTATCCGGCGCTGGCACTGATGCGGCTGGGGAGGTTCAGCGTTACGGCCATTGAGGTGTCGGTGCACGATATGGCGTCGCATGTGCGGGTGACGGCGAGTTTCAACGCGGATGGGCACGAGCCGTGGATCACCGCAGGTGTGAGCAGCGATACAAACCAGGCAGCGTTGATGGCGATTGTGGATGGGTTTCATTATTGGATGCTGGAAAGCCCAGAGGCGAGGGTTCAGGGTTTAGGGTCCAGGGTTCAGGGGACTAAGGGACTAAGGGACTGAGGGACTAGGGAACAGGGGGAAGGGAAAAGGGAAGAGGGAGAAAGACAATGGGGCGGTCATCAAGAGATGACCGCCCCATTGTCTTTTGGAGTGTGGAGTTGTGTTAGTTGCGGCTGCGGACTTTGGAGAGGAGGCGGAGGATTTCGAGGTAGAGCCAGACCATGGTGACCATGAGTCCGAAGGCGCCGTACCACTCCATATATTTGGGTGCGCCGGCATTGACGCCGCGCTCGATGAAGTCGAAGTCGAGGACGAGGTTGAGGGCGGCGATGACGACGATGAAGAGCGAGATACCTATGCTGAGGGGGCTGGAGTTGTTGATGGCGAGGAGGCGGATGCCGAACATGCCAGGACCATTTGCACTAGATAGAAGACGACGATTCCACCGGTGGCGGCGGCGACGCCGATGTAGAAGCGCTGGGTGACCTTGATGAGGCCGGAGGAGTAGACCATGAGCATGACGAGGAGGACGCCGAAGGTGAGGCCGACGGACTGAATGGCGATGCCGGGATACCTCGTCTCAAGGAGGGCCGATAGGCCACCGAGGAAAAGGCCCTCGAGCAGGGCGTAAACGGGCGAGGTGAACGGCGCCCAGGTCTGCTTGAAGATGGTGACCATGGCGAGGATGAATCCGCCGAAGACGCCGAGGAGCATCCAGGGCGCGGTGGCGGAGGGGTCGTGGGCCTGCATGAAGAGGTTCCAGGTGAAGGCCGCGCCGGCGATGGCAAGGAGCATGAGAAAGCCGGTCTTGTTGACAGTACCCTGGAGGGTCATGCGGGCGGTGGTATCGATTGCGCCGCCAAACTGCGCGTCCGAAGGGCCTTGGAAGGTCTTGTCGCTGAGGGCGGGATTGGAAGTCTTGAAGAGTGCCATGGTCGTGTCTCCGTTGAGCGGGCGGGGCTTGAAGGGCCGCGCCGGAGGGGAAAACCCCATAAGGTGCTACTTGAGATTTTAAACCTGGAGTGGGGTTTGCCCAAAGGCGGGATCTTGGATCCTGCTGTCGGGACGGACGAGGAAAACGGACGCCCGCATGGTCGGACGAGCGCACCGGGTTGTTGCCAATCTAGACGATGGCTCACGATAATGTCGGACACTCCTGTGACGTTCGCGGGAGGTTATCAATCGGATCGCTCCTGTTGAGCGCGATGGGGGATCGGTCATGAAAATTGGCCTTACGGTATATGGGATTGCGTCGGTTGCATTCGGCATCCTGGACCTCGTTTGGGGGGAGTTCGAGCCCGCGCATCAGCCGCTTCAGGCCTGGGGTGACCATGTGCCCGGCGCAACGATCTTCGCGTATATTGCCGCAGTCTGGCTGATTGTGGGAGGGGCGGCAATACTGTGGCGCGGGAGCGTGCAGCTTGGGGCTGCGGCGCTGAGCATCCTCTACGGGATCTTCATGCTGTTTCCTTTGCCGCGGCTTCATACGGCGCCAGAATACCTTGGGTATCGGACCGCTGTTTACATTGGCGTGGTGGCCAATGTTTGCGAGCAGATCGTTTTGTTTGTACCGATAGCAGTGGTGTGGGGGACGTTGACTACGAAAGGCGGATTGTCGAGGAAGGCGGCTTTGGCCGCTCGCTGGACCTTTGGGTTCTGCTCGCTCTTTTTCGGCCTTGGGCACCTGACCAACATCAAGGATGTGGTACCCATGGTGCCAACATGGCTGCCCTGGGGAGGAGCTTTCTGGGCGGCGCTAACGGGGGTGGCTTTTGTGCTGGCAGGCCTCGGGATCATCACGGGTATGCAGGATAGCCTGGCTGCGTGGCTGCTGGGGGCAATGCTGCTGGTCTTCAGTGCGCTGGCATTGGTGCCTCTGATTTTTGCAGCACCGCACGACCACACAACCTGGGGCGGAAATGCCTATAACCTGACCGCGATTGGGGGCGCATGGATCATGGCGGAATGGTTGGGTGACCGGCGACGTTTGGCGGGGCACTCGCAAGGCGCGCAACCTGCCTGACCTAAATTCGGGAGGGGGGAAATGGGAGGGCCGCCGTTTTTGATTAAACACAGTGGCCCTATTGGGTCTGGAATGGGTTTGGGAGGGGCGCTAGGGGACGCGGATGACGGTGCGGATCTGAAACGATGAGCTGTTGACGAGAACGTATTGGCCATCGACCATACGCCACTCGTAGCCGCGAGGGGGGGCGCTCAGGTGAGATTGGTGGTAATCAATCTTATCGGCGCGATCCCAGTCTTCGTGTTTGATGGGTGCACCTTTCTTCCATTCCTTGTGCTCAACATACGAGTGGTTGTCGCGTTTGTCGGAATGATCCTGGGCAAGGGCGACGCCGCCCATAAGGCTCGTGGAAAGTATCGCGAGTGCCAAAACGTTGTGAAGATTCTTCATTTTTATCAACTCCTTGTTGGCTAGGATGCTCAACAAACTTGGCACGTTGTTCGGGTGTCGGTTGGAGTTGCGGTGCGTGGCCAATGCCTTGGGAGTCAATGTTCTCCAGGCTCCTGATTCGACGGACGTTAGGCTCGGCGACCCCGAATTTCTGGGAAGCGGCGGAGGGTTTGGGTTGGTGGGGTTGGGGCGGGGCACGGGGCAGGATTTGGGCTTTTCGGGCGAGTCGGATGGACGTAGACTGCGGGGATGGACAACGAGCTGGTGAGGGAGATTTGTCTGGCGCTGCCGAATGTGGTGGAGACGCTGAATTGGGGTCATCACCTGGTGTATTGGGTGGGGGACCGTGACATTGGCGGGAAGATGTTCGCGATGACTGACCTGGATGGAACTGGGACGGGGGTGCTGTGGTTCCATTGCGGGGCGGAACGGTATCACGAACTGGTGGAGCGGGAGGGGCTGTCGGGGTCGCCGTATCTGGCAAAGGCGCACTGGGTGACGGTGGATCGGTGGAATGTGCTGCGACCGCGGGAAGTGGAAGAGGAGCTGAGGCTGGCGCATGGGCTGATTTATGAAAAGCTGCCGAAGCGGACCAAGGCGGTGCTGGCGCTGCCGGAGAAGGAACGGGGGAGGGTGATTGGGGAGCGAAAAAAGGGGAAAAAGGGATAGGGTGTCGGGTGTGGGGTGTGGGGTGTGGGGTCCAGGGAGAAGGGAGAAGGGAGAAGGGAGAAGGAGGAGGGAGAAGGGAGAAGGGAACCGGAAGAGGGGCGGGAGCGTAGTTTACGGGGAGGGTGGAAAGAGAAGATGATGAAGTTTCTGGTGTGGTGTGTTTTATTTGTGCTGTGCTGGCCGCTGGCGATTGCGGCGCTCGTGCTGTATCCGATAGTGTGGGTGATCCTGCTGCCGTTTCGGATTGTAGGCATTGCGGTGGGCGGGGTGCTGGAACTGGTGGGGGCGCTGATTACGCTGCCGGCGCGGGTGATTCGGGCGATTTAGGGACGAATCGCGGCATTGCGGGCTTCGTGTCGCCCCTCCGGGGCTCAAGGCATTTTAGCGGTGGCTCTCCCAGGGTTACGTTCGCTATCGCGAACTCCACCCTGGGCTATTCTCGCCCCCTCCCTCCGGGAGGGATAGCGGCGGGCGTCGATCCAAGTGACGGGGGTGAATGCGCGGCGGGCGGCGATGCTGATGACGCGGGTGATCGTGGTGCGGGCGGGAAGGCCGTAGGGGACGGGAGATTGCGTAGGCGCATCGATAACGGGAATGATGCTGGCTATATAGTTCGATACGGAGGCAATTTCAGTGGGTCAGGGACAGGCAATTGCCGCGATTGTAGTTGGGAGCATTTTAGTCATTGCTTCGTTTTTCGCAGATAATTTCTATGAGGCGAGTGGCATCCCCTTGCCTGTCGTTTCAGATCGAAAAATTCCCAAGTGGCAGGGCCGGTTCTTTTTTGGATTGTAGGCGGCGCGATGATCCTGATTGGGGTCGTTTCTCTCTTTCCCAATCGCTGAGACTGAATTGCCGGGTTGATATTGCGGCCAGAAGCCTCTGTGGGGTAGCGTGGGGCGGTAGCGTTGTGCGCGGCGGAACGTCCAACAGGAGAGGCGAGAAGAGGGATGCGGAAGGTTTGGACGGGAGTGCTGGGGCTGGCGATGCTTGCGTGGCCGCTGGGCACGCATACACAAACGACGGACGACGTGGGAGCGAAGAACGCCAAGCAGGCGAGGGTGATTCTGGACGCGATGGTGCAGGCGCTGGGCGGGCAGGCGTGGCTGGGGATCAAGAACATGGAACGCGATGGGTCGGGGGCGGCGTTTTACCACGGAAATCCGGACGTGGGGACGACGGAGTTTTTCGAGTTTCATCAATGGCCCGACAACGACCGATTCGAATACACGAAGCACCGGGATGTGGTGCAGATGTACGTTGGGCGGACGGGGACGGAGGTCACCTACAAGGGGAAGGCTCCGCTGCCCAAGGAACAGTTGGACGACTTTCTGCGCAGGCGGGACCACTCGATTGAGATGGTGATCAAGACGTGGCTGCCCGATCCGCAGACGATTCTGATCTATGACGGACAGCGGCTGGCGGAACGGCACCTGACCGAACAGGTGACGCTGATCTCGGCGCAAAATGAGTCGGTGACGATCCAGACGGATACGCAGACGCACCTGCCGCTGCGGCGGACGTTTGAGTGGCGCGACCCGGTGTATAAGGACAAGAATGTTGACGCGGAGGAGTACGACGACTACCACGTGGTGGACGGGTTGCCGACGGCGCTGCGGGTGACGCGATTTAAGAACGATGAGCAGGTGAGGCAGTACTACCTGGTCCGTGTGAAATACAACGTGGAGCTGCCGGGGGACTTCTGGGATGTAGGGGCGGTGGAGCGGCGGATCAAGAAATAGGCATTGCATGCAGCGGCGGTCTTCGGCGGGTTGAACCAAAGGCCTGCGGCTAAAGCCGGTTGTATTGTGGGTCGGTATTGGTGCAGGATGCCTTAAATATACGTGACCGCTCACGTATAATATAAATGTGGAAAAGAAGAAGAAAAACCCGTATGCTGTGGCGCTAGGGAGGAAAGGTGGACGCAGGGGTGGCCCCGCGCGAGCCGCCAATATGACTCCCGAACAGAGAACCGAGAGCGCCAGGAACGCCGTTTTGGCACGGTGGGCAAAGGCCAAGGGTCAAGGGGTACAGTCTGATTCCTAGGAAGACTGTTAAACTTTCTGCGTTGAAGTCCGATGTAGACTTGGACAGGAGAGCAGGATGCCCGAACGGAAAATCAAGATACCATTTCCCACACCACAAAGCCCGCTAGCGGACGGCGTAGAAGTGTCCGTCAGGGAATCCACTGAGCGGTGGACAGACATCCTCCTGGAGGACGGCACAGCGCTGCGCCTTAAGGCCAACGTCTTATCGGCGATTCGTATTGAGGGCCAATACGACCCTGAGGGCAACCCTATGTACGCATTGAAGGCGGGTCAAACTTTGACGATTCTTTCTGCCCCGGAAAATTTGCGCAGGCCCAACCAAGGGGCAAAGGGAGTTAACTAGCCATGACGCCCGTTAAGATTCTCGCGCCAACAGAGATTGCCATCGCGCTTATGCTGACAATGCCCGTCGTCATTTACGCAGGTGTCGATGGCGCTGCAGTAAGCCCAGAATATTTTGCCGCAAGGACTGATGTTCCGATGGCGTTCGCTAGCACCTCGCCGATGGAAACGAAGCTTATCATCGATTCCAAGGCGCAGAAATGGATAAAGTTTCAAGGTCTCGTGGCTCAGTGGCGAGTAGAGCGAGGAGTAACATCTTCGATTACCAAAGCAGCTATGATGCCCAGCTACCTGAAGATCATTGGAATGGGGGATGAGGCAATTCCGCTGATTTTCAACCAGATTAGATCTGAAGGAGATGATCCTGACCAATGGTTCCTAGCGTTAGAGTCAATTACTGGGGTTGACCCCACTAAACCGGAGGACAGGGGAGATAATCTGAAGATGGCTAAGGCATGGTTGAACTGGAATGACGAGAACAGCGCCGGGTAGCTGGCCGCAGCATGAACTTCCAAATCTTGACCACACTAATTGCGAGAGACCAGCCCAGCGATGAGGCGATACAACTGCATCGCATGGGCGGCGGGCGACACTCAACGCAATTGGTGGCCTATCAATGGTTATTGGCCAGACGGTGTTCTACGCGCCGAGACGGTCCCCGCATTTATGGAGGCCTATGAGACGCTTGGCTATAGGCTTTGCTTTGACGAGCACTTGGAAGAGGGCGTAGAAAAGATCGCACTGTATGGAACCCGAGACCAGAATGGCGTGATTACCCCAACTCATGCGGCTCGCCAACTTCAATCTGGTTTGTGGACGAGCAAACTCGGACCGTTTGAGGACATTTCCCACAATACATTGAATGACGTGAATGGCCCAGTTTATGGGCAGATGATCTGCTGCATGTCACGATCCCGCAAATACGAATGACGCTATTTCCCCTCAGTTGTCTCTTTCACTGTCGGCGCGGCGGCGTTGCTGAAGTCTTCGCGTGGTTTTCTCTTAGTTGGTTTGGGCTTTTTGGGCGGCGACAGGTTTCTTTGCAGTCGTCGTCATGCCTCGATCACCTCGTCATCTGCCCGAACGAGCTAGTCCTGTGGAAATTCAAGCTGCACCAGTACCAGTGGGGTGGGCGCGCGACTAACTTAAAGTGCGCAAGTTTATAATCCAGTGGGTGCGTGTTGCGGGCGCGGCGCGTGCACGAACTGGAGCCAGAGCATGATGTTAGACATTCAGGAGATCATGGGAATCCTGCCCCATCGATATCCATTTTTGCTGATTGACCGGATTACCGAGTTTGAGCCGAAGGTCCGGCTCCAGGCGCTGAAGAACGTTACGATCAACGAGCCGTTTTTTCAGGGGCATTTTCCGGGCGTGCCGATTATGCCGGGCGTGCTGGTGATTGAGGCGATGGCGCAGGCGGGCGCGGTTCTGATGCTGAGTGAGATGGAGGATCGGGAGTCGAGGCTTGCGGTGTTCACGGGGATCGAGAAGGCGAAGTTCCGCAGGCAAGTGACGCCGGGGGACCAGTTGCGGATTGAAGTGAAAGTGCTGGCATTCAAGATGCGGCTGGGACGGATGGAGGCGAAGGCGTTTGTGGGGGAAAAGATGGCCTGCGAGGCGATATTGACGTGCCAGATTGTGCCCAAGCGTCGAGATTCGGCCGCAGCAACGGCGGAGACGGAGGCCGCGGCGAGCGACCCGGCGGCGGCGGAGTGAGCATTCGGCCGGGCATTCATCCAAGCGCGGTGATTGCCGCGGGGGCGGTGATTCCGGAGACCTGCGAAGTGGGTCCGTTTTGCACCATCGGGCCGGAGGTGGTGCTGAGCGAGGAGTGCAGGCTGATTTCGCATGTGGTGCTGGACGGGCGGACGCAGATTGGGGCGAGGAACACGTTCTATCCGTTTTGCTCGGTGGGGGTTCCGCCACAGGATTTGAAGTACAAGGGGGAGCCGACCCAGACAGTCATCGGCGACGACAACACGATCCGCGAAGGCGTGACGATCAGCCGGGGGACGGCGGGCGGGGGTGGGGTGACACGGGTTGGTTCGGGGTGCCTGCTGATGACGCAGGTGCACATTGGGCACGACTGCAAGGTGGGGGACCAGTGCATTTTGGCGAATGCGGCGACGCTGGCCGGGCACGTTGTGATCGAAGATCATGCGACCGTTGGTGCGTTCAGCCCGGTGCATCAGTTTTGCACGGTGGGCAGGTATGCGTTTATCGGCGGCGGAACGATTGTGACGATGGACGTGCTGCCGTTTTCGAAGACGTCATCGCGGCGGGAGAACAAGGCGTTCGGCGTTAATTCTGTTGGTTTGCAGAGGCGCGGGTTTACGGAGGAACGCATCAAGACGCTGCAGAAGGCGTTTCGGCTGCTGCTGCTTTCAAAGCTGAACACGACGCAGGCGCTGGAGAAGATCAAGGAGTTGGAGGGCGAGGACGCGGCGGAGCTGGCGGCGTTTTTGGAGCGGAGCGAGCGGGGAGTGATCAAGTAGATGAAGCTGGGACTCATTGCGGGGAATGGGCGGTTTCCGTTTTTGCTGCTGGATGCGGCGCGCGCGGAGGGGCTGGCGGTTGCGGTGGCGGCGATCCGCGAGGAGGCAGACGCGGAGATCGACGAGCGCGCTGCGAAAGACGACAAGATTACGGTGCACTGGCTCTCGGTGGGGGAGCTGTCGCGGCTGATTGAGGTGTTCCACAAGGAGGGCGTGACGCGGGCGGTGATGGCAGGGCAGGTGAAGCACAAACAGATTTTTTCGAGCATTCGGCCGGACTGGCGGCTGGCGAAGCTGATTCTGAACCTGCGGACGCGGTCGACGGACATGCTGCTTGGGGCGGTGGCGAAGGTTCTGGAAGATGAGGGGATCGAGCTGATGAGCTCGACGGCGTTTCTGGAGCCGCTGCTGGCCGAGGAGGGCGTGCTTACCAGGCGTGCGCCGGACGAGGAAGAGCGGCGGAACATCGAGTATGGGCTTGGCGTGGCGCGGGCGGTGGCGGGATTCGACATCGGGCAGACGGTGGTGGTGGCGGCGCAGGCTTGCGTGGCAGTGGAGGCGATGGAGGGTACGGACGCAACGATGGACAGGGCGGGACGGCTGATGGGGTCGCTTCAGGACGGAGCAACGACGGGAGAGGACCGAACAACGACGGGGGGGGACGGAGCGACGACGCTGGAGCGGCGGCTGACGGTGGTGAAGGTGGCGAAGCCGAAACAGGATATGAGGTTCGATGTGCCGGTGATTGGGATTCGGACGGTTGAGACGATGGCGGCGGCGGGAGCAAGTTGCCTTTCAGTGGAGGCGGGGCGTACGCTGCTATTTGATCGCGCTGCCCTTGTGAAGCGTGCGGACGATGCGGGAATCACTATTGTGGGCTCGCCGCGCGGAGAATGAGGGCTAACTTCAGGGAATCCGGATCCGGTTGGATGATTGATACCGGGTCCTCGTGTCCGAGTCGAAAGTTCGTTGAAGAAAAACCGAGGGCAACCGCAGGTCCTTCGACTTCTCACCCCAACGACGAAGACCTATCGTTGGGGACCCCGAGACTTCGTTTGACTCACAAAGCGAGCCAAACTCCGCTTAGGATGACAGCTCCGTTGTGGTACTTGCTTTAGACTCAGGACACTAGTTCTCTGTTTCTCCAACCGCAGTACGACGCAACCAGGAGGTTAATTGTGAGAAAGATTACGATGATGGCGGCCACGGCCGCGTTGATGTTGGCTGCGGGATTAAGCCTGAATCTGGGGCGGGTAAGCGCGGCCGGTGCGATGCCGGCGGTGGGAGAGACGGCGCCAGGATTCACTCTGCCTTCGCAGACCGGAGCGCAAATAACGCTTTCCAGCTTTGCGGGCAAGTGGGTGGTGCTCTACTTTTACCCGAAAGACATGACGCCGGGATGCACGATTGAGGCGCACAACTTCCAACAGGCACAGGCGCAGTTTGAGGCGAAAAATGCAGTGATCCTGGGAGTGAGCGTGGATAGCGCGGACAGCCACCAGCAGTTTTGTACGAAGGAAGGGCTGACATTCAGGCTGTTGGCGGACACAAGCCACACAGTGGTGAGCGCCTACGGGTCACTGGCGGGCAACGGAGCGATGGCGAGCCGGAACACATTCCTGATTAACCCGCAGGGCAAGATCGCGCAGGTGTGGACGAGCGTGAGCCCGCAGACCACGGTGCCAATTGTGTTGGCGGCGATCCCGGCAGGGGCAACGCCGAGCCAGCCGGCGACATTAGCGCCGGAGATGCGGAAGCCGATCACCGATTCAGTGAAGCCGCCGCCGCCCGGCAACACACTGCCTCCTCAGCAATAGGGCAGGCGAGAACGAGATTGACGAGAATGAGACGCTTGAAGGGCTCCGCGATGCGGGGCCCTTTTTGCGATGGGGGAAGAAAGCGGGGCGAGCCGAGGGGGGGTAGCCGGGAGATGAGGAGTTGCACGCAGGAGCCGACGAAGAGAGGGCGCGAGAACGTTGCGGAACAAACTAGCTGAGCACACGAAAGCCCGCCGGAGCGGGCTTTCGTGCATGGAGGAGTGAGGCGGAGACTGGCTACTTCTTGCCCTTCTTCCCCTTCTTGGCAGCCTTTTTGGGGGCAGCCCTCTTGACGGCTTTCTTCGCAGCCTTCTTTGCTGGAGCCTTCTTTGGAGCGGCTTTCTTGGCGGCCTTCTTCGCCGCTTTCTTTGCCGGAGCCTTCTTTGCAGCCTTCTTTGGAGCGGCTTTTTTGGCGGCCTTCTTCGCTGCTTTCTTTGCCGGAGCCTTTTTGGCGGCCTTCTTTGGCGCTGCTTTCTTGACGGCCTTTTTCGCAGCCTTCTTTGCTGGAGCCTTCTTGGCAGCCTTCTTTGGCGCAGCTTTCCCGGCAGGCTCTGTGGGCGCAACTACGACGTTGCCGTTTCTGACGGGGGTGCCACCGTCGTCATCGTTTGCAATTGCCGCGACCTTCTTGGCAGCCTTTTTCGCCGGTGCTTTCTTAGCGGGTTTTGCGGGGGCCGACGGGGGCACAGGCTGGTCCACAACCTCTTCGGCAACCGGCTCATCGTCGTCAGAGGAGGTATGCACGCTGGAGGTTTCGGTTTCTTCGTCTTCGTCCGCCGCAAAATCATCTTCGAGATTCGGGTCCAATTCCAGCGGCTCCCCTTTGGGGTCGTCGCCACTCATGGCATACATCTTGCGAACTTCGTCCATCCCATTGCCTCCAGCGGAATATCGCTGCCGGTATTTTGATTTGCATGATCGCGGAACGACTACAAGCCGCTCAGCAACCGAAGAATTGCGTATGAATACTTTGCACGCAAATACCATGAAAACACAAGCACGGAATACGGTGCACGAGGGAATTTGTCAGTGCGCGTAGGTACTGGAATGGGTATTCGACTTGCGAGCGGAGGATTTGGCGGACGAGGCCGGTTTGTTGCTCGACGAGGCGGGATGCGAGCTTGAGGATTTGGAGGCGGAGGTGGCGTGATGGCGGCTGCTCGATGAGACGAGGGGGGCGGCAGGCTCGGCTACATGGAGGCGGCTGCCGGGGACAACTTTGACGCTGGGACCGGTGAGATGGTTCCAGCGGCGGAGCTCAGCCATGGAGACGCCGAAGCGGTCAGAGATGGTGACCAGAGAGTCGCCGCGGCGGGCGGCGTAGAAGACCATGCGGGTGGCGGGGGCGGCTGGCGGCGTCAGGGGGACGACCACAGCCTCGAGACCGTGGAGGGTATCGCCGGAGTGAAGCTGATTGGCGGAGGCGAGTTCCGACTCGGAGACGCGGAATTCGCGAGCAAGAGAGGCGAGGGTGTCGTCGGCAGCGAGGCGATGGTAGCGCCATGCGTTGCGCCTGGTTTCCGGTATAAGGGCGACACGCCGCTCGAATAAGGTGGCTGTACCGGCGGGGAGATGCAGGTCGAAGCTCGAGTCGGGTGGTGTGACCATGCGCAGGAGGCTGGGGTTGAGCGCGGTGAGTTCGTCGACCGGGGCTTCAACCAGGTCTGAGACCAGGCGGAGGTCGATGGAATAGTTGATGGTGACGGTGTCAGTAAGTACAGGGGGATCGTAGGTGACATCGTCGAATCCGTAGTGGGTGGGGTTGTTGGCGATGATGATGGCGGCGAGGATTTCAGGGACGTAGTTTTTGGTTTCGCCGGGAAGGTTGTTGCGCTTGTAGAGCTCCCAGTAGTCGGCGTAGCCGGTTTTTTGGACGGCCTGCTGGATTCTGCCGGTGCCCCAATCGTAGCCTGCCATGGCTAGGTACCAGTCGCCGAGCTGATCGTAGATGAACTTCATGTAGCGGGCGTAGGCACGGGTGGATTTTTCGGGGTCGAAGCGCTCGTCGACATATGCGCTTTTGGCGAGGCCATAGAACTTGTCGTTGGGCATGAACTGCCACATGCCTCCGGCGCGGGAGCGGCCGTTTTGGGCGCGAGGCTGAAAGCCCGACTCGGCGACGGCAAGATAGATGAGGTCCTGGGGGACGCCCTCTTCAGCGAGGATGCGCTGAATCATGGTCTTGTAGCGGCCGGAGCGCTGGAAGGAGTGGAGGAGGGTATTGTGGCCCTTTTGCGTTTCAGAGAAGAACTTGATGAAGGCGCCGACGTAGTCGTTGACGACAAGCGGGAGATCGGACTTGGTGGTGGCAAGTTCGGTTTGAGCCTTGGCTACGACGGTGGGATCGGGCTCGAAGGTTACGTCGCTGGCGACATCGGCGGGAGTGGGCTCGTCAGCGGGGACGAAACCGTTGCCTTGCTTGAGAGCCTCCATCTCGAGAGCATTGACGCCGTCGACGATGTGAATGAACTCGTCCTGGAGCTGGGTATCGGATTTGACGGGGATGGGGCTGGTAAGGAGGAGATCGACGGCGCGATCGAACTGGGATTTGGCCTCAGCGAGCTGACCCTTGTGGTAGGCAGCCTGGCCGAGTGCGTAGGCGTCTTCGACCTGCTGGATGATCTGGCGGACGGCCTGCTGGTGGGGGGTGAGGTGAGGTTGGGAAGACTGAGTTGCAGGGTCAGCGGGAGCGGCTGAAGAGGATGCGGCGAGGTCGCCGGCAAACGCACAGGCGAGCAGGAAAACTGCGGGCAATCGATAAGCAAAAAGGCGTTTGTACATGAGCAGTTGCGGCACCGGGGCGTGGAGCCGCGAGAGACCCTGACCCCAACTCCGATGATAAGCTATGGCCTGGAGGACTGCCGCGGCGCAGCAAGCGCAGGCGCAGATTGCCCCCTCCCTCCGACTCTCCTCATGGACGTACGTTTCCTTCGCAATTTCGCCATTATTGCCCACATCGACCATGGGAAGTCGACGCTGAGCGACCGCCTGCTGGAGTTTACGGGCTCAGTGACGGGTCGCGAGATGCAGGCGCAGATTCTGGACGACATGGATTTGGAGCGGGAGCGCGGGATCACGATCAAGGCGCATGCAGTGCGAATGATGTACAAGGCCAAGGACGGCCAGACTTACCAGTTGAATCTCATAGATACGCCGGGGCACGTGGACTTCAGTTATGAGGTATCGCGGTCGCTGGCTTCGTGCGAAGGCGCGCTGCTGGTGGTGGATGCGAGCCAGGGAGTTGAGGCGCAGACGCTTGCCAACGCTTATCTGGCGATCAATCATGGCCTCGAAATTATTCCGGTGATCAACAAGATCGACCTGCCGTCGGCCGACATTCTGCGAACGCAGGAGGCGATTGAAAAGGCGGTAGGGCTGGACGCGACGGATGCGATTCCGGTAAGCGCGAAGACCGGGCAAGGGGTTCCGGAGGTGCTGGAAGCGATTGTGCATCGGCTGCCGGCACCGACGGGCGATCCGGATGCGCCGCTGCAGGCCCTGATCTTCGACTCGTGGTTCGATGCGTATCGCGGAGTGATCGTGCTGGTGCGCGTGATGCAGGGGACAATGCGCAAGGGGCAGCGAATCCGACTGATGTCGAACGGCAAATCGTATGAAGTTGAGTCAATGGGCGTGCTGATGCCAAAGCCGGTGGAGATTGGACAGTTGACGGCGGGCGAGGTGGGTTTTTTTGCGGCGACTATCAAGACGGTGGGAGACACGAAGATCGGCGATACGGTGACCGAAGATGCAAGGCCCGCGGAGTCGCAACTGCCGGGCTTTGAAGACATCAAGCCGATGGTGTTTGCCGGGCTTTATACAGTGGACTCGCACGAGCACACGCTGCTGAGGGATGCTCTGGAGAAGCTGCGGCTGAACGATTCTTCGTTCTTTTTTGAGCCGGAGAGTTCGGCGGCGCTGGGGTTCGGATTTCGTTGCGGATTTCTGGGGCTGCTGCATATGGAGATCATCCAGGAGCGGCTGGAGCGGGAGTACGAACTGGACTTGATTACAACGGCGCCGGGTGTGCGATACCACATTGCTCTGACAGACGGAAGCGTGCTTGAGGTGGACAATCCTTCGCGCTGGCCGGAGCCGACGAACATTGAGGCAATCAGGGAGCCGGTGATCATGGCGAAGATTCTGACCAACGAGGAGTACGTGGGCGGAATTCTGAGGCTGGTTGAGGAAAAGCGCGGGCGGCAGGTGAACTTTGAGTACGT